>ENA-UEQE01002844-UEQE01002844.1-human-gut-metagenome-genome-assembly--contig:-NODE-2844-length-11877-cov-21.308390_pt1 | contig 11877 bp, 12 predicted proteins | sample MGYA00242934_ERZ507935 | MGnify/ENA primary metagenome ERZ507935 (study PRJEB26167, sample SAMN06115423) | human gut metagenome | host: Homo sapiens | place: China:Anhui | collected 2015-03-30... | reverse complement strand
CTACTGCTTGCCTCTTACTATTGAGGCTTTTTTCTAAAAATTCTTCGTACATATTTCTACGTTTTATGGTTGATAATTTATTTATAACCGCACCTTATGGTGTCGTTCCTATACTTCTATAACTGCACCTCACGAATTATCCAGTGTATCAAGAGGATTCGGGATTTTTGCTTTATGGGCACTTGACACATGAAGATAAATGGTTGTGGTCTTGATGTCGTTGTGTCCCAGCAATTCCTGTATCGTGTGCAGGTCTGTTCCCTGTTCCAGCAAGTGTGTGGCAAAGGAGTGGCGCAGCATGTGTACGTGTACACGGTGTTTGATGCCTGCACGATGTGCGGCTTCTTTCAGCACTTTCACCAATGCACTTGCCGAATATTGCTCTCCGGGTGTTTCGCCCTCAAACAACCATTTTTGTGGGCGATATTCCCGGAAGTAGTGCCGTAGTTCTTCCAGCAACTTGGGTGAAAGGAGCGAATAACGGCATTTCTTCCCCTTGCCCATAATGCGAACCGACATTGTTTCACTGTTGATGTCCTGCGGGGTCAGGTTAAGCAATTCGCTTCTTCTAAGTCCTGCGGAGTAAACCAACGAAATCATGCAGTGATGCTTGATGTTGGAAATTTGTGCAAGGATGCGCTTGATTTCATTTTTGCTCAACACTTCGGGTAGGCTCTTGTACTCTTTGGCACGGGTGATACCACCATAATATTGCCGTTTGCCGCCTTTCACTTGCTCATAATAGAACTTGATAGCATTGATGCGCATATTCTGTTGCGACACCGAGATTTTCTTCTCGTTCACAAGATAGAGTATGTACTTGTTGATGTCCGGCACTTTCAGGCGGTCGATGTTCCGTCCCTTGTGATATTCCATGAAGTCGCTGAAATAGGCACGGTATGTTTTGACGGTCGAGGGGCTGTAACGCTTTTGTTCCAGCAGTTCGAGATAGCCTTTCGGCAGTGTGTATTCCCTTTTGGGCTTGGGATGCCGCACGTAAACCCGGCTGTAATCAATATAGGCGTGGGGCGAATAGCGGTCGTAAAAATCCGGCAGGCTGAAAGCGGCTGACGCTATGTATGCAGAGCCGTTACCAGCCATTTCCATGCCCGTGTCTTGGGCGAGCAGCAGGGCGACAGCCTGACTGTTCGCATATTCTATCCGTATGTAATCCGCACCGTCCCTTGTTTCTTTGTGTAGCACGATGCTTCCTCTTTGTTTCTGAACCTTATCCATGTCGCTGAATTTTGCTTCATGCTCCAAAGATAAAACAAAAACGCCACATTTTGAACATACGTTCAAAAATAATAGAAGTTAAAAAAACAAAACTGTATCAGGCTTTAAGCAGCGAATAGATATAGCGAAAGTTTTCTGCCAGTTCGTCCACGTTCAGACCGTTCAGAAATGCTTGTTCGTATGACAGTCCTAAAAACATTTGCCGGAACATGATAGCCGTTTTCTTCACGTCCGTGTTGCTCCTGATTTCCCCGCTTTCTTTTGCCTTCTGTATGACTTTCTCCCATAGGTCATAGTCTTGTCGGTAGATTTTCTCAATTTTCTGCCTGATACCCGGATAGTACATGCGCACTTGTGACAGGAAATGAAAGTAGTAGAAGTTAGGACTACAATCATGCGGGCTGCTATTATCGCCAATCAGTTCAACAATCCTTTTCATGGAAGCGGCTACCCCCGCCACGTATTGCCCGATGAACTCCGCCAACGTATCGGCAGGAGCGGCAAACTTGTTTTCCGGTTCGTGCATTTGCAACACGTATTTGTCCGCCACAGCCATGAATAAATCCAGCTTGTGCGGAAAATAATAAACGATACCCGTTTTTGTCACCCCGCAGGCTTTGGCAAGCGTGATGATGCTTGCTTTCTCGTAGTTCATCCTGACAAATACGCCGAACGCTTTATCTATTACTTCTTCACGGTTAGTTATTATCATACACGTTTGTTTTTAATCGGTTACGAAGATACGGATTTTGTTTTAACCATTTGTACCCCAGTGCTTTTTTTTAGTGCAAGGTGCAAGTATATATTTATATATATAGCTTGCACCTTGCACTAACCCAAAAATATTTATTATCAGATATTTGCGAGTTTCAAAAGAAAGCCGTATCTTTGAACCCGAAAGTTAGGCAGACAAACAGCGGTCAAAGTTGGACAAGCCCAACATCTGAAAATCGTTACTGTTTCGTTACCTATTTGAAATTTTGAAAGCAAAGTAGCTGAAATATAAGCGGTTAGAGTTATAGGTTCAAAACCCTCTCTCTCCGCAAAGGGGGTTTGACAAAAAACCCATGATCCCTGTAAGTAGCTCACTTACAGGGATTTTTGTTTTTCGGGGTCGGACAAATACACCCCCTTGCGGAAGCTCTTCGGCAGGCAATTCGGTGGCATGACCATCCGCCCCGGATTCTGCCACCGCAGAAAGGTTCTTATTCGCTGATTCTCTGCATTTTGCATACTCCAAAATTGCACACGGTGGCGTAAATTTACAACCCGTTAACACATGGAGTATATGAATCGACAAAAAAGTACTTTTCGGATCTCGTTCTACGTGCGTCGGACGAGACCCAACAAGCACGGGGAGGTCCCCGTGTGCGTCCGCATCACGGTCAACGGCCAGCGCGCCGACACCACCATCCGCAAGAGCATCCTCCCCGATCAGTGGGACGCCATCCGCGGCCAGGCATCGCCCCGCACCACGCTCGGCAAGGCCATCAACCTCTACATCGACACCGTGCGGGCCCGCATCATCCGCATCCACCGCGACCTGGAGATGGACGAGCAGCCCTTCACAGCCCAGCAGGTGCTGGACCTCTACCTCGGCCGCAAGACCACGAACCGCCACACGCTCTTCGAGCTCTTCCGCGAGCACAACGACAAATGCCACCAGCTGGTGGGCATCGATCTGGCCGCTGCCACCGCCGAACGCTACGAGACCTGCATGAAACTCACGCAGGAGTTCATGCGCCACACCTACCACCGCGACGACCTCTATCTGGACGAAGTCGACCGCCGTTTCGTCGAGGAGTTCGAGTTCTACCTGAAAACCCACCGCGGCTGCTGCCACAACACGGCGACGAAGTACCTCAAGAACTTCAAGAAGATCACCCGCATTGCGCTGGCCCGCGAGTGGATGCAGCGCGACCCCTTCGCCGAGATCCGCTTCTCGCTGCAGCCCGTCAAGCGCGAGATGCCCGAAAAGGCGGAGATCGAACGGCTGATGCACAAGGAGATCGACATCCCGCGGCTGGCCCAGACGCGCGACCTCTTCATCTTCTGCTGCTTCACGGGGCTGGCCTTCTCGGACATCAAGCAGCTCGCACCCGAGCACATCGTCACCGACATGCAGGGCCACCGCTGGATCCGCAAGCCGCGCCAGAAGACCGGCAACATGTGCAACATCCCGCTGCTGGAGATCCCCGCGCGGATTCTGCAGCGCTACCGCACGGATCCCGAGTGCGTGGCGCACAACGTGCTGCTGCCCGTGTCGAGCAACCAGAAGATGAACGCCTACCTGAAGGAGCTGGCCGACATCTGCGGCATCCGCAAGCAGCTGACGACCCATTGCGCAAGGCACTTTTTCGCCACCTACACGCTGGCCAACGGCGTCTCGATCGAGAGCGTCGCCAAGATGCTCGGACACTCCGACACGAAGATGACGCGCCACTACGCCAAGGTGCTCGACCAGACCATCCTGCGCGAGATGAACGCCCTGCCCGCCGACCTGTAATGCCGACGGCGATGGAGAGCGTTTTCACGGGGTCGATTACGATCGACGGAGAGCGGGTCACGGTCCGCCGCACGGCCGGGGGCGAGGTGTGGCTCACACAGTCGGAAATAGCCCGGTTGTTCGGGGTCTTCGAGGCGGCCGTGCGGGCCAATATCCGGGCGATCTACCGCTCGGAGGCGCTGCGCAGGGGTCGCACGCAGCGGATCGTTCACGGCGTGGAGTTGTACAGTCTGGAGATGATCGCGGCATTGGCCTTCCGGCTGCGGAGCCTCGAAAGCGAGGCCTTCCGCCGCTGGCTGCTCCGCCCCGCCAGGTCCGAGATCCGGCTTGTGGCAATCGCCGGCGAGGAGCCGGCCTGCTGACCGGTGGCGCCCCGGCGAGGGTCCGGAATCCGGAACCGGAACCCCTTCCCCAAAAACCATATACACACCAGCGGACGCTGTCTCCCGTTGCGGAGGCGGCGTCCGTTTTGTTTGGCCGGGCACCCGGCGGCGGGAATGCCTGCACCGAAGATCGGGTCTCGGACCCATGCGTCGGAGTCAAGGGGTTTTCCCGCGCCGGAGGCGGTCAGCGGCGCATTTTGAAATGTGCTCAAACAACAAAAATGTGCCTAAACAACAATTGCAGAAAATGCCCATTCGACAAAAATGTGCGATTCTGACAAATTCCGCACATCGGGGCGTTCGGAGCCTCGGATTTCTCGATTTTTTCTCCTATCTTTAATCTGTCCACGCTCCCCGTGGGCGCACCTCCCCGGGCAAAAATACCCCGAATCCAGATATCTCACAGCCCCTAACCAGCTCCACCCCACCCTGTCCGGAATCCGGACGAGGCAACGGGACCCCATATCGAACAAACAACACTTACAAACAAACGCGCCATGAGACCATTTTACCTGCTGGCACTCGCAGCCACCCTGGCCTTTACTGGCTGCAAGAAGGACGATGGCGGTGATCCCCTTCCCGGGACCCTGACCATCGAGAAGACCGAATATGCGCTTGACGCCGTCGAAAATCGGGCCGCAACGGTCGCGTTTACCGCCGCGGCCGACTGGACGCTTTCGATCGTGTGCGACGATGCCGAATCCGCCGCCGACTGGCTGGTCGTCACGCCCGCGAGCGGCACGGCCGGCAGCCAGACCGTCGAACTTTCGGCCGCCCGCAATTTCCGGGCATCGGACCGCACGGCTTATGCCGATCTGGTCTGCGGGGAACAGAGCGTGCGGCTGACCGTCACCCAGACGGCTGCATCCGGCGATACGGATTTCACCGCCCAGTTCGCCCCGGACTTTGCGCAGGAGTTGCAGAAACAGGGTATTATCGCCGATGCGGAAAATATCACGCCAGAGGATATGGAAAAGATCGCCACAATCAGCTTTCTGGACGTTTCGGGAACTAATGATGCCCCCGGCACCCTGACCTCCCTGCAAGGGATCGAGTATTTCGAGTCGCTGACGGATCTGGACTGCGCCTACAATGAGTTGACGTCGCTGGACGTGAGTCAGAATACGACGTTGACGGAATTGCGGTGCTACGACAATCAGTTGACGTCGCTAGATATCAGCCGGAATACAGCGCTGACGGCGTTGTTCTGCAACAACAATCAGTTGACAGAGTTGGATGTGAGCCAGAATACGGCACTGACGGATTTGGACTGCAACGTCAATCAGTTGACGGCGCTGGATGTGAGCCGGAATACGGCGCTGACAGATTTGAGGTGCGGCGAAAATCAGTTGACGGAGCTGGATGTGAGCCGGAATACAGCGCTGACGCTTTTGCTCTGCGGCAAAAATCAGTTGACGGAGCTGGATGTGAGCCCGCATACGGAGCTGAAGCGTTTGACCTGTTACTCCAATCAATTGAAGACGCTGGATGTGAGCCGGAATACGAAGCTGATACATTTGAACTGCATCTCCAATGAGTTGACGTCGCTGGACGTGAGTCAGAATACGACGTTGACGGAATTGCGGTGCTACGGCAATCAGTTGACGGAGCTGGATATCAGCCGGAATACGGCGCTGACGACGTTGTGGTGCTACAGCAATCAGTTGACGTCGCTGGATATCAGCCGGAACACGGTATTGAACAACCTGAATTGCAGCTACAATCCCGGAGACGGCGTTTCGGCCTTCCCGGTAACGGCCTGGTTTGACACAAAACCCGAGAATTTGACTGTAAACCAAACGAGTTGGACGTACGGCGGCGTGACTATCACCATCGACTTCCGAAAGGCGGAATAACCTCACCCCAGAAACCGAGTTTTAACCGATCATGAATCATACGCCATGAAAACCTTGAAATCATTTTATCTGCTGGCTCTCGCTGCCGCCCTCGCCTTCGCCGGCTGCAAAAAGGATGAATCCGTCCCGGTGCAGATTGTTACATCCGACTTCGATCCCGTATTCGCCCAAGTATTGCAGGAAAGAGGCTACATCCCCGATGCGGATCATATCTCGACGGCCGACCTGGCCGCAATCACCGAACTCGATGTTTGTGGCGAAGGTGACACCCCGGGCCCGCTTACCTCTCTGCGGGGGATTGAGCATTTCACCTCACTGACGACGTTGTACTGCGGGTACAATCTGCTGACGGATATAGACTTAAGTCAAAACAAGGCGCTGTCGGTGCTGGACTGCAGCGTCAATCCGTTGACGAAGCTGGATGTGAGTCAGAACCCGGCGCTGACGACGTTGGACTGCGAGTACGATCAGCTGACGGAGCTGGATGTGAGTCAAAACACGGCGCTGACTGAGTTGAGATGCAGCGAAAATCATTTGACGAAACTGGATGTCAGCCAGAACACGGCTCTGACGGTGTTGGACTGCCGCTGGAATCAGTTGACGGAACTGGATCTGTCCCAAAACACGGAACTGACTGAGTTGAGCTGCGACAACAATCAGTTGACGGAGCTGGATGTGAGTGCGAACACGAAGCTGACGGATTTGTGGTGCAATACCAATCAGTTGATGTCACTGGATGTCAGCGCAAACACGGCGCTGATGGCGTTGGACTGCGGCTCCAATCAGTTGGAGTTGCTGGATGTCAGCGCAAACACGGCGCTAATGACGTTGGACTGCTCCGACAATGAGTTGACGGAGCTGGATCTGACTCAAAACACAAAACTGGGAACATTGTTCTGCGGCTCCAATCAGTTGACGGAACTGGACCTAAGTCAAAATACCGGGCTGGATTGGGTGAGTTGCACCTCCAATCAGTTGACGGAGCTGGATGTGAGTTCAAACACTGCACTGACAAACTTGAACTGCTCCTCCAATCAGTTGACGTCGTTGGATGTGGCTCACAACTCAGTTCTGAACTACTTGAGTTGCTCCAACAATCAGTTGACGCAGCTGGATTTGACTCACAACTCGGCCCTGGCAGAGTTGTGGTGCTACTCCAATCAGTTGACGGAGCTGGATGTCAACGCAAACACGGCGCTGACTCTGTTGCAGTGCGAAAACAATCCTGGAGACGGAGAGTCGAAATTCCCGATCACGGCCTGGTTCGACAACCAGTCAATACCGGACGCTCTGTATGTATACCAGTCGAGTTGGACGTACGGCGGCGCGACTATCACCATCGACTTCCGAAAGGCGGAGTAGCTCCGCCCTGCTTTCTACTGAGCAACGCGCCAAAGACGGTCCGGAGTGCTCCGGACCGTCTTTCGTTTGCCGGCAAGGACCCCGCCATCACGGCAAGGCGAAATAGTGCTCTTCCAGCACCCGTTCGATATCCGACTCGCGGTAGAGCACCTTGCCGCAGACGCAGTAATAGGGGATCTCGCCCGAGGAGCGATACTCCTGCAGCGTACGGCGGCTGATCTTCAGCCGTTCCGACAACTCGCGGTCCGTCAGGTAGCGTTCGCCGCCCAGCGTCGGACGGAGCGCCCCGATGCAGCGGTCCAGATCCTGTTCCATCTGCTCCAGCGTCCGGAGCAGCGACTCCGGACGTTCGTCCGTTTGAAAAACCGATTGCTTGTCCATAACCGTCCCGTTTTACGACTGGCGCCGGCAGCGGTGGGCCGCCGAGGCCAGCAGTCGTTCAACATCCGCGGTTTTGTAGTAGACCTTGTGGCGGATCTGCGTGCAGGGCAACAGGCCCCGTTCGCGGTAACGCTGCAGGGTCCGTTTCTGAATGTTCAGCAGGAGGCACACCTCCTCGTTGTCGAGCCAGTGCTGCAGCGTCTTGTCCTGACGCCGGCACAGCTCCGACACCCGCCGTGCCAACGCCTCGATGCGTGCGACCAGGCGGTCATAACTCCGTTTTTCAACCATCATGTACTCCATAATCTTGTGCGTTTAGGGTTTCGGGAGCGAAGATAGGGCTTCCCGGGCCGATTGGTCCGCCATCGGTGCGCTATGGCAGTGGTTGGCGTCGGTGTGGCACCGGTTGGCGTCGGTTTCGGGGGTGCAACGCCTCCCAAAGAGCAGGATTCGGGCGTGCCGTCCAGGGGTTCAGACGGCTCGCCGGGGGGGGGTCGGCATTGGGGCGGAATGCAGGCGGGGTGTCCCGGGATTCCGCGCCGGCCCGGGAGTGCCGCCCGGGCGGATGGCGGATGGCATCCGTTTCGGCCGCAAAGGTACCGCAGAGCCGTCGGGCCGGGGCGCATCGAGCCGCAGGCGATTTTGCCGCCGATCTTCCTCGACGCGCCGGGGCTGGTCGAGGTTTCAGGGGCGGCGGGCGAGCGTATCGGCGTCAAAAATCCGTCCCGGGCCGGGCTCAGCGGTGGAGGCAGACGTCCGAACCCAGATACCATCCGCACCGGCTCCGTTACGGCACCGAGATTCCGCTCACGAAGGACCTCCTTCGCGGTGCGGGTAGCCCTACCCTACCCGATCAGCACCACCCACCTCGGAAGAGTGTGCTCCTCGGGGGGAGGCGTTCGGCTTCGCATCCACGGGCCCGGAAAACCTCCGACCTTCCACCCGGCATCGGGATCTCCATCGGCCCATCCATACTGACATCAACAAAACAGCAAAACATATTAGGGGAGCATGACCCAAAATAAAACAGCACAACAACACAATAACAAAACACCAAAACAATACAACTACACAACGACACAACAACAAAACCGCACAACCGGAAATCAGAAGGTCATGAATTCTGGGCGCCAAGACTTCTCGACGTCATGTCGTCTAGACTTCCGGACGTCAGTCAGTACTGAAGTCAGTCATTCAGTCAGTACTGAAGTCAGTCAGTACTGACGTCAATCAGTCAGTCACTTTTTGGAAGGGCGAGTCTTCCGGGCCCTTCCATTTTGACCGGTTTTGTTCCCGAAGTCGGCTTCGGGAACGGGTGGTTCGCCTCTTCAGATTGGCCGGCGAACAAGTGGGAACGGGGCGTGATATTCGACCCGTTTTTGAGTCCCCGGAACATGATATGTTTCGGGGCTCAGCAAGCTGTGTTTTCCGTTACGCGAAATATTCTCGGTAACGAAAACAGCTTGCCCGCAAGGGGGTTGAAAACTCCTCCGAAGTCGTCGTTTTTTAACGGGCACCTCGTGTGCCGAATGCAAATGCCGGTTCTTCAAGATGTCTTCACCCATGCCGCCCGCAATTCGCGCAAGCGGGACCCGAAAACGAGCCGGAATGGATACAAAAACGGGGATGATTTTGCAAAATCATCCCCATCAAACAAGCGTTTTCCATCCGCTTTTCGTCCCTAAAAAACACTTAAAACCGAACGATATTCCTGTAATTCGGCATACTTTTCAAGGCTCAAAACACCTTCAATCCGGCATATCCACCGATCATTCTGAAATTTAAAATCGAGCACAGAACAGCTCAATCTCTGCAAAAACTCGCCCCTTTCGAGCTGGGATTTATCATTTAATCATTTGAATCTTCACCGTTCCAGGATTATAGCGTGGAATTCATTATTCCTCCATTGCTCTTTTTACCTCCTCAAAAGTAACATCGAAACCACCATTACTATATTTCAGCCGTTTGTCAATCGGTCTGAATTTTACGTTTATAAGTCGCATATATAATGCACCAAACCGATCGGGCGACAACGATGTCAAGTCAGCACATTGTCTAGGAAATGTAAAACTAATATAAATCAAATTTCCCATATCATCAATTGTAACACCGAGGTGTATTTTGATCCTATTTGCTGCAAATTGTTTTATTTCATCATTAGTAAATGAGGCGATAAAAGCATTTATAATATCGAATTTGTCGTATATGAGATTCCGCCTTTCGATTTCATTAATTTCATCACATGTTAAATCCTGTGGATAAGTGGCAGCTATTGTAGAAAAATCCGGTCGACTTGCCTCGCATAGGCTCATGGAAACCAATCCTTTGAGATCACATTTTAAGCTCAATGAGTCATTTATTTTATAAACCGAACCATCTTGATATTGGCTCTGCGCAAAGCCAAAAGAGACAAAGAATAATGGGAAAAATAATATAACGTGTTTCATGATTTTAATCTTTTGCTGTCAAGCGAATGATATAATTGAACAGTCCCATATCTATATTTCCAGACGAAGCCGATTTGTAATAAAAAAGGAGTAGACTTATGGTGTTGACAAAGGAACATCTTTCCGAATTAATATGCAAACATTCGGAGCGAGAAAATGATCTTCGGGATCTGTTGGAGATCTTGTTGGAGAGTATGATGGTCTCGGAACGCCGGGAATATCTCCGGGAAAACTCCGCATCAGGGAATAAATGCAACGGCTTCCGTCCGGGGCATAGTTACGGTCATGGCCGTACGCTGACGTTCCGGATACCCCGAGATCGCTACGGGAATTTTCATCCCCGGATCCTGGCGATCCTGCGCCATCAGGAGGATGAATGCGAACGTCTTGCCGGAACGCTTTACACGAAAGGACTTACGCAGGAACAGGTCGGCGAGGTATTCCAGGATATCTATGGCGAGCACTACAGCAAGGCGAGCATTTCGCGGATGCTGGACTACCTTCGTGAAGATGTTTCGCAATGGCTCACGCGCTCTCTGGAGGCTTATTACCCCATCGCCTTCATCGATTGCGTACACATGAAGATCCACCGCAAGCGGAGCGTAGAAACAGAGGCTTTCTATGTAGTGCTCGCCGTGCGTGAAGACAAGCGGCGCGAGGAGTTGGGGATCTTCAATAAGCCCACGGAGAGCGCCCTGGGCTGGGGTGAGATGATGCTCACAGAACTGCAGGAACGAGGCGTTCGGAAGATCGGCCTGGTGTGTGCCGACGGGCTGAAGGGTCTGAAGGATGTCATCAGTACGGTCTTTCCCGGAGCCCCGCTGCAACGCTGTACGACGCACCTGAAACGCAATCTGCTGAGCTGCGTGCGCAACGGCGACAAGGGCGAGCTGGCCGAGGATCTGCGACAGGTCTTCCGTACGGGGGATCGCAGCTATACGGTGGAGAGAGCCTGGGAACAATGGCAGGCGCTCTGTGAGAAATGGGGTCAGGATTATCGCAGTTTTCGACGACGAGCGGAGGATCCGACTTACAAGGCCTACTTCACCTATCTGAATTATGAGGCAAGGATTCAGTCGATGATCTACACGACGAACTGGATCGAGCGTCGCAGAAGGATTTTCGACGGGTTACACGCATGCGAGGAGCTATGCCCAACGAGGAGTCGGTTCTGCTGCTGATGGGCAAAACGGCCATGAATAAGAAATCCTCCCTGAGGCCGGTTCCGCGGATCAATCTGGATCGAGATTTATTCCCCGAGTGAAGACTATAACACAAAAATAAGAACAACACGCCGCGGCGTGTTGTTCTGAGAACAAGAATCGCTATATTTGCGTATCTGAAGAATCTGAAGGCTCCTTCCCAGACACACTTTTTGAAACACTACCCCATTTTCACTCGAAATTGGCTCCGCAGAACCTCGTTTTTGCACATTACCGCACAAAAAACGGGGCAAATCCTGCAGGATTTGCCCCGGAAAAAGGCTCGATTCGATCCAATTTTTCGAGAATAAAACACCCGATTTGCAGTTTAGCTTTGGCAGTTCAGAGCGCTTTTTGAAGATCCGACTGCATAAAATTGGGCACTATAATACGTGTTTCTCGGCGATACTGTTCCCAAAAGTGCCCTCCAAGGTCCGGGTCAGGGGCCGCGCCCAGCAGCGGGCTGATGGTATCCCGCACCAGGCCGACGCCGCTCCACAGGAT
>ENA-UEQE01002839-UEQE01002839.1-human-gut-metagenome-genome-assembly--contig:-NODE-2839-length-11895-cov-4.828397_pt1 | contig 11895 bp, 11 predicted proteins | sample MGYA00242934_ERZ507935 | MGnify/ENA primary metagenome ERZ507935 (study PRJEB26167, sample SAMN06115423) | human gut metagenome | host: Homo sapiens | place: China:Anhui | collected 2015-03-30... | reverse complement strand
AATGACGACACAACCTAACGAGCCTTTTGAGAAGGCGGCCCAAAGTGGAAGCTGGAGGTGGCCCGTATTTCCTTTATTACGGGCTGTGTATATATCGGGCCGTGGGGCAGTACTCTGGAAGGCGGCTTGAAAACGGCCCGTTCCCCGCGTAAGGGAACACTAAACGAAGGGGGGGATATATGCAGTTTGAAGAAGCTCTTTCGCTTGCCGGGAAGGGGGAACTGATCACCCGGCCCGGATATGGCGTTTCTTTTGCGGCGATTCGGGAAGGGCGGGCTGTGTATGGGCATTTTATCGGGGAAACCGGCTTTGCCGATGTGCGCGCATACGTTTTTACGGACGAAGACAAGAGTGCTGCGGATTGGGAACGTTTTGCCCGTGTCCTCCCCGATGCCTGGGAAGGCTGTGATGTGCCGAATGGGTAAACCGTGAGGTGAGGTACTTGTACCACGCTGTCCCCGTTTTCCGCTGGCCAATCAGGAGTCTGGAGTAATCGTAGGATGCGTTCTTTCTTTCTTTCTTTCTTTCTCTCTCTCTCTCTCTCTCTCTCTCTTCTGAACGGCGCCACAGTGTGCTATGATGAAGGCCGTGTGTCTGCGGGGATGATTGGCGGACGAAAGCCTCGGCACGGGGCATATGTATGGAAAAGGCCCGGAGAAATACCCTCCGGGCCTCTTGCAGGCATGAGATTTACGAGAAGGCGGACGGCTAATATAAGCCGTGTCCTGCGGATGACTTGGGGACAGCCCATAATTGCGATAACGGGAAAAATCCGCGTATTTTTCGCTGCTGGCTGTTTGTCTCTGCCCGGTTTTCGAGTCTCCGTCATCAGGGCCTCGGCAGATCCCCATCCAGAAAAAGGGTAGGGAACCTGTCGGGCCAGCGGGCTGCATCCCGGAAGGGGAAGCCCTCTTTACCGTGATTCGCCATAGGCTTTCCTGCCCAAGGTGGCTCCCCGTGGTTTTTTGCCGAATTTGCCGGAGCGCTGGCGGCGCGGGCCGGGGGCGAAGGGTTTGCGGGGGTGCGGGCTGCCCGTCTCATCGGCGGCCTTCGCCGACACCTTCACCCCGCTTATGAATACGCCCTTGTTGAGTGTGGCCAGCACATGCGCGGCCAGTTCGGCGGATATTTCCACGATGCTGAAGTTGTTCTGAATATCGATGGCGCCGACGCTCCGTCCGGGGATGCCGCTTTCGCCGGTTATGGCGCCCACCAATGCGCGGGGGGTGACGTCATGCACCCGCCCCACATCAATGTGGAGCCTGGACATGGGGCCGGATTCCTGCCTGCGGGAAAGCGGCTGCATCTTGCCTTTTGATTTCGCTTGGGCACTTTTGGCGGGGCGCTGCGGTTCCGCCAGCTCATCCACTTCACCGACATTGTCCTGATTCCCAAAGTCCCGCTGCATCAACAACTTGAGCAGGGCCGCCGAAATATCGCGGCTGGAAACATCGCCATCCGGGAAGTGTTCGGTCTGGAAATCCTCCACCAGTACCCGCCAGCGATCCAGAGGGCACTCGGCCAAGGTTTGCCGGACTTCATCCAACAGCTTGGAAGTGCGGATGTTGTTGACGTCACGCAGGGTCGGCAGTTGGCCCGGCTGGATGCGGGCCTTGGTATAGCGGATGATTTCGCGGATCTTGTACTGTTCGCGTACCGTGACGAAGGTAAAGGCCTTGCCTTCGCGGCCCGCGCGGCCAGTACGCCCGATCCGGTGTACATAGCCTTCCATATCGTGGGGGATGTCATAGTTGATCACCGCGTCCACGTCTTCCACGTCAATCCCGCGTGCGGCTACATCCGTCGCCACCAGAATCTCAATGCCGTCGGTACGGAAACGGTTCATCACCCGATCCCGCTGGGTCTGGTTCATGTCGCCATGCAGCCCGTCGGCCTGATAGCCGCGCTGCTGCAAGTGTACGGTTATCTCGTCCACGCTGCGTTTGGTGGCGCAGAACACCAGAGCCTTGCGGAACCCCTGCGAGTCCAGCACGCGGCACAAGGCGTCCATCTTCTGGTATGGGCGGACTTCGTAGTAGACTTGTTCGATGGCGGGGACCGTGAGCATCTTGTGGGCGATGGTCAGCATCTCCGGCTCGCGCAGGAACCGCTTGCTCAATTCACGGATAGGCTGGGGCATGGTTGCGGAGAACAGAACCCGTTGGCAGTCCGCCGGGCTTTGTTCCAGAATAAGCTCGATATCCTCGCGGAAGCCCATGTCCAGCATTTCGTCGGCCTCGTCCAGCACGACAATCTGCGCATCGCCCAAGCGCAGCGTGCCGCGCTGCAAGTGATCGATAACCCGGCCCGGCGTGCCCACAACCACCTGCGCGCCCTTGGCAAGCGCCCGAAGCTGGCGCTCGATGGGCTGACCGCCGTAAATGGGCAAAACAGAAACGCCCCGTTTGTGTACGGCCAGTTTGCTCAGCTCTTCGGATACCTGAATGGCCAGCTCGCGCGTAGGGCAAAGCACCAACGCCTGCACGCCCTTGCCGGAAGTGAGCTTTTCCAGGATGGGCAGGCCGAACGCCGCCGTTTTGCCTGTTCCGGTCTGCGCCTGCCCCACGGCATCCTTTCCCGTCAGCAGTGCCGGGATAGCCAAAACCTGAATGGGGGAGGGCTCTTCAAACCCCAAATCTTCAACGGCTTTCAAAAGTTCTTGGGACAATCCCAGTTCTGTAAACGATGCGGTCATGATGTTCCTGTAGGTAAAAGAGCAAAACGGGAGGAAACGCGGCCTCATTGCTTTGGAAGCGCAATAACCGTGAGTTCCAATACATGCTTAGAAGGTGGAAACAAAGGCACTCCATGAGGGACGGAGTGCGGCAAAATACCGTGTGGAAAACGGAGGGAGTCTGTTTTCCAATGGAGTCTATGGTGATGTGGCCTCTTTGGGGTTGGCATTTCAGCGTATCGGATGCCTCCATGAACCGGAAAGAGACTTCCTTTTTTCTCCCGCAACATCCGCTGAATAAGGAATCGCTGAAGCCTGACTCATGGAAGTATTTCCGGTTTGGGGTTTCGCCGGGCGGCTGATCAAGGCCCGGAAAAGGCCCATTGGCGGCACAGCGGCAGGCCGCATAAGAAAAGGGGTTACATCATATGATGCAACCCCTTAAATTTTCTGGAGCGGGAAACGGGATTTGAACCCGCGACCTTCAGCTTGGGAAGCTGACACTCTACCGCTGAGTTACTCCCGCAATGCGGTGTAAAAAATGGAGCGGGAGACGGGATTTGAACCCGCGACTTCAACCTTGGCAAGGTTGCACTCTACCACTGAGTTACTCCCGCTCAACGAAAAGAAGGTTTACCGTCGAACCCCGTTTCTGTCAAGCGTTGTTTTTCAAAAAACACATATTTCTTTCCCTTCTTTTTTGCATGGCGCTTAACATGCTGAGGATGTTGCTGCTTTGCCGGGAACGCTCAGGAGAGGCTTTTCCGCATCCAAAGCCAAAGGGTAGCGATCGGGCTGCCGTCCACCGCACTGCCCGTCTTTTGGGGGCGGGCAGTGCGCGGGTAATCATTGAGGAGAAGAGGCCCGCGCCATATTTTGAAGGAAAAAGAGGATTGCCGCATGCAGCAGATACGTACCGTTTCCATAGGCGAGGTGCAAATGTTCCTTCAAAACCACCCGGAAGGCTTCCTTATTGATGTGCTGCCCTCTGAGTTCCACGCCCGGCGGCATATCCCCGGTTCATCCGGCGTCTGCGTCTTTGAAACGGCGTTTCAGGAGAAGATGCGGGCTCTGGTGCCGGATATGGACGCGCCGCTCTTGTTATACGGAGCGGGAGGCTCTTGGGACAGTACCGTTGCCGCTGAAAAACTACAGCGCGAAGGCTATAGGGACATCAGCCTGTTTGCCGGGGGGCTTGAGGCTTGGAGGGAAGCCGGGCTTCCTCTCGAAGGCGATGGAGTGGATTCCCCCGTGCAGGATGATATTCCCTTGCCGAACTTCAAGGAGTATATGCTTATCCCCGAAAGGAGCTTTATCCAATGGGCGTGCCATAACAATATCCACAGCCATGACGGGACGCTTTCCGTGCGCGGCGGGGAGCTCAGGTTCCCACACGGCCCGCAAGGGGAGGGGAAAGGATTTTTGACGGTGGACATGAACGGCATCGCCTGCCGGGATCTCGCACAGGATGAGATGTTGCCCGTCCTGATTGCCCATTTGAAATCCCTCGATTTTTTTGACGTCATGGCCTACCCCACAGCACACTTGGATATCCTGTCGCTGATGCCCATTACAGGGGCCACCGTGACGGGGCGTACGCATCGGCTGCAAGGGCGGCTCAGCGTGCTGCGGACTGAACGGGCCATCGAGTGCGATGCGGAACTGCGGAACCTGCCGGATGGGGAACTCAGCATGTTCTGCCAGTTGGTTTGGGACAGGACACTTTGGGGCGTGCGCTATGGTTCGGCGCGTTTCTACCGTTTTCTGGGGATGCACAGTGTCGATGACAACATTGGCCTTAGCGTGAGGCTGTTTTTCCGTTCCCAGAAGGGATAAATCAACACTGACGATAAAAACAGGGACAGGATCGCCATGTGACGATCCTGTCCCTCTTTTCAGCGGTCCGGATGATACTGGCCGTCGTCAAAGCCGCGGCGCTTCAATTCTTCGGGGCGGTACTGCCCATCATCATAGCGGGGCCGGGGATGGCGATCATATTGATGCGCTTTCCGCCGTTCCCGTTCCCACCGTTCCCTGTCGTGCTTTTTCCCCGGATGGTTGCGGTTCCGGTCGTTCCATTTGCGGTCCTTGTGATCCCTGTTGTCCCAATGCTGGCCGTTACGCCGGGCTTGCTCCCTTTCCATGCGGCGCTGCTCACGGATCATGCGCTCCTGTTCCTTGCGCATTTTCTGTTGCTGGTAACGATCCTCGGCGCGGTGCATCCTTTCGCGCTGCTCAAGCTGGCGCTGTTGCCGCAGCTGTTCCCGGTGGTCGTCCCTGTCGGCTACGAGAGCCTCCAATCCAGAGGAATGCGCCGGGACGGAGAAATCCATCGCGTGCGGCAGAAAAGCGCGGGGGGCGGAGGCATAGGCGTTGCTTAGAACCAAGCAGGCCAGCAGCGTCCCGGCACAAAGGCATGTAATGTGTTTCATGGGCTTTTCCTCAAATCTCTCGTCAGTGCTGTTTGAAAGGCCGCCCTTCCGGGGGACGCCATACGCAACAGAGGCGTGGGGGCCCCGCAGGGTGGGATACGTATCTTCTATACGCCACTTTCCCGGCGTTGCAAGCGTACGGAAAGTTTTTGTGAATACAAATAATTAACTGAACGGGGAGGGAGAGCGGGAGGAGGGAGAGGCCGCGGCAAGGCGGGAGGAAGCGCAAGGCTGACAGGAAAGAACGGAAACGGCTTCCGGCCTTTTCTGCCAGCCTTTGTTCCTCTGCTACTTATAGGAAGGAAGAGGCGTCTTGATGAGTTTCAGGAACTTGTCGGTGACATAGGAGCTGTTTTCAACCTTCTTCAGCTCATCCTGCGAAATCCTGCCGATGGCCGCAAAGAACTGGGCCAAATCGCCCTGCCAGCTCTGGGCTTGGCTGGGGCCTTCGGAGGCGTCGAACATCTGGAGCTGTTCTTCCAGATTGAACACCGGATGGTTCTTGAGATCCATTTCGGCGAGATCCTTGCTGTAGTCGGTACCGGCCCAGTCAACGTAGAAGCGCAGGTATTCCGGCAGCAGCTTGTCCATCGGCTCATTCTTCATCATGTCGATGGCGCGCATGTAGATGCTCAGGAACTTCGCGGTGGCTTCGGGGTTCTTGTCGGCGAATTCGCGGTCGGCAACGATGACGATGGGAAGGCCGCGGTAGCAGTCATGCGGCGTGCTGGCTACTTTCCAGCCGCGTTTTTCGCCCACGTAGGTGAGGGGCGCCCACAGGGTCACGATGTCGCCGATGCCGTATTCAAACGCGGCGAGCGCGGACGCCTGATCCATATTCTTGATGGTCACGTCCTTTTCGGTCAGGCCAAGAGCCTTGAGCCACGAGCTCAGGGCAAAGTGGGCCGAGGAAACGGTCGTGCAGAGGACGGTTTTGCCCTTCACGCTTTCGGGGGTGCCGTACACGTTCGGGTAGCTCTTGTTATAGCCCTTGGTCTTCATGATCGGGCTGTCGGGGCGAACCATGACGGCGTTGACCATCGCTTCGTCGTTGCAGTTGGCAATGACGTAGGTGTCATGGCGCAGGGCGCCCATGAGGGCGGGAATCGCTCCCATGCCGCCGAAGACCCATGTCTTGGCGGGCAGGGTGCTGAGGGCGTCCATGCCGGAGCTGAAGTAGAGCAGTTCGACGTCGAGGCCCACTTCCTTGTCCCATCCCTTCTGCTTGGCATACCAGATGGGGAAGGTCTCCTGAGCGCCCATCCATGCGGTGGGGATTTTCTGGAGCTCGGCGGCGCCTGCCGTGCCCACATAGGCCACGCAGAGGACGGCAGCGCAGAGGCCGCGAAACCATTTTTTGACGTTCATATGAATGTTCTCCTGTACGTTGGGAAGTAGGGGCAGAAGCGGGGTAGAAAGCTCTGGAGAGTCTTCTACCCCGCAATGTTAATCTACACCTTGCTCAAGCTTACTTGTAGCTGGGGATGGGGGTCTTGACCAGCTTCAGGTACTTGTCGGTGGCGTAGGAGCCGCTTTCGACCTTCTTGAGTTCGTCCTTGTTGATGCTGCCCACACCGGCGAAGAACTTCGCGATGTCGCTTTGCCACTTCTGAGCGGTGCTCGCACCCTTGGAGGCGTCAAACAGGGCAAGCTGTTCTTCCAGGTTGTAGACGGGGTGCGTCTTGAGGTCGGTCAGAGACAGTTCGGGGGAATAGTTCTTGCCGGCCCATTCGAGGAAGAAGCGCTGATAGTCGGGCACGAGGGATTCCAGGGGTTCCTTCTGCAGCATGTTGACGGCGCGCATGTAGATGCCGAGGAATTTCGCGACGACTTCAGGGTTCTTTTCGGCATAGGCGGTGTCGGCGATCAGGACGATCGGGTTACCGACCTTGCACATATGCAGGTCGCCGGCGATCTTCCAGCCCTTTTCCTGACCGGCGTACATGTGGGGGGCCCACAGAGCCACGCCGTCGCCGATGCCGTTGTCAAAAGCGGCCAAGGCCTGAGCCTGATCCATGTTCTTAATGGTGATGTCCTTGTCCGTCAGGCCCAGAACCTTGAGCCAAGAGCTCAGGGCATAGTGGGCGGAGGAAACCGTCGTGGTCAGGAAGGTCTTGCCCTTCACGGTGTCGGGGTTGCCGAGCACTTCGGGGAAGTCCTTGTTATAACCCTTTACCTTGGCAATCGGGTTGTCGGGACGGACGAGCACGGAGTTGGTCATGGATTCGTCGTTGCCGATGGCGATGACGGAGGTGCCGTAACGCAGGTTGCCCATCATGGCCGGAACGGCGCCCATGCCAGCGAAAACCCAGGAGCCGGACGGGAGGGCGTTCAGAATATCCATGCCGGAACCGAAGTACTGGATGTCGATGTCGAGACCAGCTTCTTTATCCCAGCCCTTTTCTTTCGCGTACCAGATCAGGAAGGTTTCGTGTTCGTCCATCCAAGCGGTGGGTACTTTGGTGAGCTTTTCAGCGAAAGCCATGCCGGCGAGCGAAACGCAAAATGCGGCAGCGAGAAAAGCACTGATGAGTTTCTTGAAACGCATACCTGTTCCTCCAAGTTGAAATGTACTGAGGAAAATCCCTCTACCCTTATCATTATACATGTCGGGGCATGCACGATGATCGTATTTTGGACGTCAGCGGGACGTCCCTGCGGCGGCCTTTTCAGCATCTTCAACCGTCGCCTTGCGGACGGCCTGAACATGCCGGGTGCGGATGCGGAAAGCGCAGAACTGCAGCCCGCAGCCGATTCCCGCCAACCCTATCGCGAGCGCCGTTCCCAGATGGAAATACAAGGCGGCCGCGGCGAGGATGCACAATGCGAAGCTGGCGAGCCTGAGATGCAGGAGCTTCCTGTATATCTCCCCGGTGTGTTCCCAAGGGGCGTCGTCATACTGGCGCTGCGCATCGTTTTGTTCCTGCGGGGCCTTGCCCGAACAGCGTCGGACAAAGCCCTGCACCGACCACCAGACCAGACCTGCGCACAGGGTGCCGATGATGAGGCTGACGGTGGTCGTTTCCATATTACAGTACCAGAGCCGTGTTGTCGGTGATGACGGAGCGGAGCTTCAACAGCTCCATGCTGGTGTGCTCGCGGGGGCGGGGAAGATCGATCATGTATTCGGTCTTGATGCTCCCCGGAAGCTTGCCTTCCATCAGGATGATGCGGTCGCCGAGGAACAGGGCCTCGTCGATGTTGTTGGTGACGAAGATGACGGTGCGCTTTTCCTGTTCCCAGATGCGCGCGGTCTCCTTCTGCATGAACATACGGGTCTGGGCGTCCAACTGTCCGAAAGGCTCGTCAAGGAGCATGATGTTCGGGGAGTTCGCATAGGCGCGGGCGATGCCCACGCGCTGCTTCATACCGCCGGACAACTGGTGCGGGTAGTGCTTTTCAAAGCCGGTCAGCCCCACCATGTCGATGTAGTGCTGCGCAATTTCGTGCCGCTCGTTGGCGGGGATATTGCGGAGCTTGAGTCCCAGTTCCACGTTATCACGGACGTTTTTCCATGCAAAGAGCATGTACCCCTGGAAGACGATGCCGCGGTCGGGGCCGGGGCCGGTAATGGGCTGGCCGTCAAGCGTCACGAATCCGGTGTCGGGCGTTTCCAGCCCGGCGAAGATCTTCAGCAGCGTGGACTTGCCGCACTGACCGGGGCCGAGGATGACCAGAAACTCGTTTTCATACACATCAAGAGTGACGTCGCGGATGACGGGAACTTCCTGATTGCCCTTCTGGATGAAGGTCTTGCTGACGTTTTCACAGCGGAGTTTGAGTTTCGGTTCGCAGTTGCAGGTGGTCATATGCTTTCCTTTCTCAAGCTGTGCTTAGAGGTTTTCAATGGTGCGCTTCCAGGGGCAGAGCTTGCCTTCGAGGAGCGTGACCAGCAGAGAGGTTCCATAAGCCGCTGCCGCGATGAGGACCATGCCGCCGAGCACGAGGGTGGGCTGGTGGGTGTCCATGCCGCGCTTGATAAGGAAGCCCATGCCGTCGCGGGAGTTCATCAGTTCGGCGGCCAGAACGCAGGTCCAAGCGGAGCTGAGGGAGATCTGGAGGCCGGCGAAGACTGCGGGGAACGACGCGGGGAAGCATACGTGGAAGATTTCATCCCGGCGCGAGCCGCCGAGGACGCGGATAACGTCATACAGGTCGGGGTCAACGAGGCGCACGCCGTTGTACGCGTTGAGCAGACAAGGGACGAACGTGCCGATGATGATGATGAACACCTTGGACATTTCGCCGATGCCGAACCACAGGATGGCGATGGACACCCAAGCGATGGGCGGCATGGGCTTGAACAGGTCGAACAGGGGCTTCACAATCGCGTTGACGTACTTGTTCAGGGCCATGAACAGGCCGAGGGGCACGGCGACGATGCTGGCGCTGACGAAGCCGATGAGCACGCGCTGGGTACTGGCCCAAATGTGGCCCAGAAGGTTGGTGCCGGCGAACTTCATATAGGTCAGGCGGTACAGCTGATCCACCACTTCCATCGGACGGGCCAGAGAGTCGCGGAAGATCTTCTCTTTCGCCACGTAGTCCCACAGGGCGAGGAACAGGACGATGGAAACCACGTTGAGGAAATACTTGTTGGTAATGAACTTGTAAAAGCTGAACGGTTCGCGGTTTTTGGAGTGGTCGACGGTTTCGTTGGCGATAGAACTGGTCATGCCGCTTACCTCCTGATGCCAGCCAGCAGTTTCTTTTCAACCTGGTCGATGATGAAGCCGATGACTGCACCGGACAGACCCACGCAAATCATGCCGAGGACGATGATGTCGGGACGGCCGAGACGTCCACCCATAGTGATGAGGAAGCCGAGGCCGGAGTCGGCGGCCAGCAGTTCCGCGGCCACAAGGTTGGTCCAGCAGTAGGCCAGAGCGAGCTGCAGGGCGCCGAACACCATGGGAAGGGCGGACGGGATGCAGAGCTGCGTGAAAATCTGCCAGTTGTTGGCGCCATATGTGCGGGCCATCTGGATAAGGGTCGGGTTGGTCATGCGCACGCCGACGTAGGAGTTGATGACGCAAGGCACGATGCCCGCGATCCAGATGATGAACACCTTACCGGCAAGGCCGATGCCGAACCAGAAAACGGTAAGCGGAATCCACGCGATGGGGGGGATGGGGCGGATGAGTTCAAAGATCGGGCGGAACAGACCTTCAACCACATTGAACCAGCCCATAGCCAACCCAAGCGGGATGCCTACGACGAGCGAGAGCACATACCCGATGAAGGCTTCCTGAATGGATGTCCACGCGTGCGTCGCCATGACGGCGCCGTCGGGGTTGGGGTTGCTGAGTTTGTCGATGAACGCGGCGAACACCTGTGAGGGCGATGCCAGCAACGTATTCGGAATGATCCCTGTACGCACCACGCCTTCCCAGAAGGCGAAAAAGATGATGATGCTTATGTAGGGAAGGATGGTCAGAAGCAATGGCTGTTTGACGCTTACTTCTTTGTAGGCCATGAGTCACATCCTCGTGTCTGTGCTGCGTTAGAGAGGCGGGCCTCGTCTAACCTGGGTTACCACCAACGGATCAGTTCGGTGACTTGCTTGCGCAGCTCCACGAACTTGGGATCGATCAGGTTACGGGGGCGGGGGAGATCCACGGGGATTTCCGCCTTGATCTTGGTGGGCTTGTTGGTCAGCACCAGAATACGTTCGGCAACGTAAACCGCTTCTTCGATGTTGTGCGTCACGAACAGAACGGTACTGTTGAGCTTTCTCCAGATGTTGACCAGCTCGTCCTCAAGGTAGAAACGCAGCTTGACGTCGAGCTGTCCATACGGTTCGTCCATCAGCAGCAGGTCGGGATTCACGGCGAACGCCCTCGAAACGGCGATGCGCTGCATCATACTGGCGGAAACCTGGTTGGGATACAGATCGGCACAGGAAGACAGGCCGACGAGATCCATGATTTGGGTCGCACGCGCTTCACGCTCTTCCTTGCCGACGCCCTTGACTTCCATGCCGTAGGCCACGTTTTCGCGGACGGTACGCCAAGGCAGACAGGTCGGCTCCTGAAACACATACGAGATGTTGTGCTTCTTGGGGTTCGCTTCTTCCCCATCAATGAGGATTTCGCCCTCAGTGGTGGGCATCAGCTTGGACAGGGTGTTCAAGAAGGTGGTTTTGCCGCAGCCCGTAGGGCCGACGATGGCAAGGAGCTCGCCTTCTTTGATGTTGAAGTTGATCCCATCGAGGACGGTCAGATCCCCAAACCGTTTTGTGAGGTTATTCACCTGAATCTTGATGCGTGATTCTGGGGTGGTGGGCACTGGTGGCTCCTTTGTCTTTTTTCAAGGCGAACACGCTGGTGCCGCCTCCTAGGGAGGAACGCGCTTTGGCCAATTCATGGACCTCGTACGCTAGTCCATACATTGGCTGAAGCGCCGCCTCTGGATCCTTTCTGGAGGCGATACGCCGGCAAGGGATTGCTCCCTCACAAGTTGTACTTTCGGCTCCAATCTTGTTCTCTAATGAGCAAAGATGGTGCCAGAAGCTGGGCGCGATCCTCAAAAACAGCCCGCCGCCTCTGGTTCTGGAGTAAAGAAGGCTTTTATTTGAGGGGAATAGGGATGATGCCGAAGAGAAGAAAAAAAGTAAAAAAGTTCCGTTTCATCAGAGGTTGCCTTGATGCCCCGGAAAAATAGGATCAAAATGTCCCAAAAAGGGAATGGAGGGGATTTTTTTTGGGACAAAAATTTCCCAAATTATAACATATTGTATTTCAATGTATTGTTTTGTTGAAATGCGGTACGGGCGACAAACTCCCGCTA
>ENA-UEQE01002811-UEQE01002811.1-human-gut-metagenome-genome-assembly--contig:-NODE-2811-length-11967-cov-8.030446_pt1 | contig 11967 bp, 10 predicted proteins | sample MGYA00242934_ERZ507935 | MGnify/ENA primary metagenome ERZ507935 (study PRJEB26167, sample SAMN06115423) | human gut metagenome | host: Homo sapiens | place: China:Anhui | collected 2015-03-30... | reverse complement strand
AGTTTCTTGTCATCGTCTATAATCAAAACACTATTCATGTTTCAGCAACCTCCCTTGTTTTGTCCGGCCATCAATCGGCTTTTCCGCAGCTTTAGGGATCAGCCAAACACCAGCCATTTTCACAGCGCCGGGGATACGCCCACCGGCGCAATAATAATTTACCCTACGAGGTGTCACGCCCCACTTCTCGGCGGCCTCTTTCAATGTCATATAGTCCATTTCGCACCTCCACAGAGTACATTATAGTTCTTTATCTCGAATAATACAAGTTGGAGGCTGCATATTGATGAAATGAAATACTACCTTGTGTAAAATCTCATTACATTCTCATAACCCGACCCGAAATGTACAATGATATAGGGTGATATGAGAATGAACCAAGATGAAAGAAGGTTTGACTTTCACGGCCTCGGGGCAGCTCTCAAACGAGCCAGAGAAGAAAAGGGCTGGACACAAGCCTATGTTGCGGAATTAGTAGACCGTGACTCCCGTACCATTATGAATATTGAGAACAAAGGTCAGTATCCCAGCTTCGACCTTTTTGTTAAACTCATTACCATGTTTGACGTTTCAGTTGACCAGTTTATTCATGCGGACGGAGGGGCAAGGTCAAGCTCTTGCAGAAAGCACATTGATGTGCTCCTAAATTCCATGAATGAAAAAGAGCTTGTTGTAATAGAAGCCACAGCCGAGGGCATTAAGAAAGCCAGAGAAACGGAGGTTCCAGAATAAGGGCCTCTGTTTTTTTGCGCCATTTTAGGGGCTGCCGCTAAGTGGCAAGCAATGCCTCTGTGGCCACAAGTGGCACAAAGGCGGCTTGTTGGGGCTCGCCCCAAACCCGTATCTTCGGGCCAACATGGCCCGAAGTGTCAGCGTCGCTTTGCTCCTTATTTTCATAACCTTAACGCTCCTTTTCCTGCTTTCTTCCCGGCTCGGTGTAGCCCATCAGAGTGTCAATGTTCGCCTTGATCGTGACGATCTCCTGCATATCCCGTCGTGCCTTCTGGTATTCTCCATAGAGCTGTTTTTTCTTTGCTGTGAGCTTGCGGCCTTCCTCCTTCAGCACATCCATTTTAGGGAGCTTCGCCCCGCCCAGCAGAGAGCGCATTTCCGCTTGTGCAGCCCGGTACAGTTCAAGGTCGGCCTCATGCTCCGCAAGGAATTTCCGGCTGTACTTCGTCGCCTTATACTGCTCAAAGACTGGGCGGGTTTTGGCATACTGAACCGTTGCGGCCTTTAGCCCGGCATTGGTTTTCATGGCCTGTTCCGTCTGCTTGACCTGTTCGGAAATAACATGGAAACGGTCTGCCGCCTCGGTGGCTTTCTTCGCCAACTGCTCATAATCGGTCAGGTTATTGTCCTGTATATAGGCAAGAGCGGCGGCCATCTGCTTAATGTTAAATACCTTCGCCCAGCGTTCATATCCCGGCCCCTTACCGGCAGCCAGCTTTGCTTGAATATCCACCGCCAGACTGATTTTCCGCTCCGAGCGCCCGGGGCGTTTTTCTTTGCCCTCAATGGCGGACAGAACATCTTGCAAGTCGTAGCCGTCCCCCAGCGTGGAGGCACGCAGACGGGTGAAGCGTTCCTGTCCCTGCCCGGTCAGCCGGAAGCTGATACCGCCGCCCCGAACCGTCTTGACCTCATACCCGGCCCGCTTCATCAAATTGAGAAATTCGTCCAGATCAGCGGGGCGTTCCGCCAGCGCAGTATCAATAGCAAGGCGCAGTCGGTCCTGATAGGAAAGCGGCCCTTTCCGGTCTTTCTGCCACTCCCCATAGTTCCGATACTTGCTCTTGCTCCGGGGCTTCGGGTTCTCCACGATGGACAGCCCGTTTTCAAGGCACAGCCTGTCAGAGAGCCGCCGAAGGGCGAAGCTGGAGCCCCAAAAATTTCGGAATTTCCGGGTGCAGTCAAGGGTGGTGGAGTTGTAATAAATGTGACAATGGATGTGCTGCTTATCGGTGTGCGTGGTAACGATAAAAGCGTGCCGCCCCTTTGTCCAGCGCATAGCCAGCTCATAGCCGATACGGTTCGCCTCCTTCGGGGTGATCTCGCCCGGATAGAAGGATTGTCGTATCTGATAGCACAGCACATTATTTTCTTTCTTCTGTTCCCGGCCCGTCATAGCGGCATAGCTGGCCTTTGCCAAAAGGAACTCGTCCGCCACGGTGGCCGGATCACATTCATAAGCGGAGATATACTTTCCGCTTTCTGTTTTCTCCGGGTCCTTGCCATAGTCCAGACAATCCCGGATAGCCTCAGCAATCGTTTCGCCTTCGCCCGCATGGCGCTGTAACAAAGTTGTGGTAGCCAAAAATCATTCCTCCTTTCCATGAGAAAGGGGCGGCCCATTCAGACCGCCCCGACTTCGGGCCAGTATGGCCCGAGGCTGCTTAACTTGCCAGAAACCGGTACAGAGCGGATTTGCCTCCGTCCAGCGCCCAAAGAAGGGAGCCCGCCGCCGCTTGCAGTCCATACGGCGAAAGAAGGAAGGCAAGAAACAGAAATACAATCCCGCCTATGGGCGTCGGCGTGAAAAAGAGAGCGACACCCAGCACCGTCAGGATCACAGAGGCAATCGTCAGCAGGACGGCACAAATATCAAATAGGAACACCAGCAGAGCCGCCAGAAGGGACAACGTCAGGGAGAGCACCGCGCCGCAGGACGCGCTGGTGATCGACGACGACATCTCGAAGATCCAGTACAAACTGGCCAAATGCTGTAACCCGATCAAGGGCGACGACGTATTCGGGTTCGTGACGATCAACTCGGGCATCACGATCCACCGCAACGACTGCCCCAATGCCAAGCGCATGCGCGAGAACTACCCCTACCGGGTTATCGAAGCGCGCTGGCGTTCGACGGCCGAGGGCGCCTTCCGCGTCTCGATCCGCATCGTGGCGGCCGACACGACGGGCATGGCCAACCACATCACCGAGGTCATCAGCCGCGACCTGAAGCTCAACATCCGCTCGATCAACTTCTCATCGCTCGCCAACGGGTGCATCGGGGGCACGGTGAGCGTCGAGGTGCCCGGCGCGGGCGTCGTGGACACGCTCATTCACTCCATCATGCGGATCAAGGGCGTGCAGCGTGCCTTCCGTATCAACAACTGATTCACACCACAATTTTACCCACATAAAAGTAAATGAATAACAACTCTATCAGCGTCGTATTTGCCGACTCGTCACACGCGCACTACGCCCAGCGTATCTGCGATCTGATCTACGAGTCGGCGTTGCAGCGTGGCACGGGCATCGCCAAGCGTTCGCCCGAATACATCGCCGCAAAAATGACCGGTGGCAAGGCCGTCGTGGCGCTGGACGGTGAGAAACTTATCGGTTTCAGCTACATCGAGTGTTGGGGACACGGCGATTTCGTCGCGACCTCGGGGCTTATCGTCGACCCGGAGTACCGCCATATGGGACTCGCGGAGCAGATCAAGCGACGAACATTCGAGCTGGCCCGACGACGATTCCCGTACGCCAAGTTATTCAGTATTACGACGTCGCTGCCCGTGATGAAACTCAATTCGCGCATGGGCTACACGCCGGTGACCTTTTCCGAGCTCACCGAGGACGAGGAGTTCTGGCGGGGTTGCCAGGGCTGCTGCAACTACGACATCCTGCAACGCAACAACCGGCGCATGTGCCTCTGCACGGGTATGCTCTACGACCCTGCCAAGGAACCCCCGCAGGTACAGTCGCGCATGGCGCCCTACATCATGTTCTTCAAAAACAAGTTCAAAAAATTGTTCCACCTGAAATAAACAAAACGATATAAGAAAATGGGAAAGCAAAAAGTAGTTCTGGCATTCAGCGGAGGTCTCGACACCTCGTTCTGCGTGAAATACCTCTCCGAGGATAAAGGGTACGATGTCTATACGGCCATCGCCAACACGGGCGGCTTCTCGAAGGAGGAGCTTGCGAACATCGAAAAACGCGCCCTGGCGCTGGGCGCCGTGAAGCACGCCACGCTCGACATCGAGCAGGAATACTACGAAAAGAGCATCAAATACATGATCTACGGCGACATCCTGCGCAACGGCACCTACCCCATTTCGGTCAGCTCGGAGCGTATTTTCCAGGCCATCGCCATCATCGAATACGCCAAGTCGGTCGGCGCCGACTGCGTGGCCCACGGCTCGACGGGCGCCGGCAACGACCAGGTGCGCTTCGACCTGACGTTCCAGGTACTGGCACCCGAGATCGAGATCATCACCCCGACGCGCGACATGACCCTGACGCGCGAATACGAGATCAACTACCTCCGCGAGCACGGCTTCGAGGCCGACTTCAAGAAGATGGAATACTCGATCAACAAGGGGCTCTGGGGCACTTCGATCGGCGGCAAGGAGACGCTCCGCTCGGAGCAGACGCTGCCCGAGCAGGCCTACCCGAGCCAGGTTACGGCCCACGCCGAGGAGCGTCTGAAGATCACCTTCCACGAGGGTGAGATCGCCGCCGTGAACGGCAAGCCCTACGCCGACAAGGTCGAGGCCATCCGCGCCGTCGAGGCCATCGGTTCGAAATTCGGCATCGGCCGCGACATGCACATCGGCGACACGATCATCGGCATCAAGGGCCGCGTAGGCTTCGAGGCCGCCGCCCCGATGCTCATCATCGCCGCACACAGGATGCTTGAGAAACACACCCAGACCAAATGGCAGATCTACTGGAAAGAGCAGGTCGCCAACTGGTACGGCATGTTCCTGCACGAGGCGCAATACCTCGAACCGGTGATGCGCGACATCGAAGCGATGCTCGCCTCCTCGCAGCGCAACGTCACGGGTACGGTCGAGCTGATCCTGCGTCCGTACAGCTACACGCTCGTGGGCGTCGATTCGACCTTCGACCTGATGAAGACCGACTTCGGCGAATACGGCGAGGTCAACAAGGCCTGGACGGCCGACGACGTGAAGGGCTTCACGAAGATCCTCGGCAACCAGATCAAGATTTACCACAACGTCCAGAAACGCAACAAGAAATGATCCGGGCCGGCATCATCGGAGGCGCCGGGTACACCGCCGGCGAACTGATCCGCCTGCTGCTCGCCCACCCGCAGGCCCGGATCGTCTTCGTCCACAGCACGAGCAACGCGGGAAACCGCCTCGCCGACGTACACGGGGGACTGGAGGGCGACATCGAAATGCGTCTGAGCGACGCATACGACCTCCAGGCCATCGACGTGCTGTTCCTCTGTTCGGCACACGGCGAGAGCCGCAAATGGATGGAGGCGAACACGGTGCCCGCAGGCGTGAAGATCATCGACCTGGCGCAGGATTTCCGCGACGAGAGCGGCGGGTTCGTCTACGGGCTCCCCGAGCTGAACCGCGACCGTATCCGCACGGCACAGCGCGTCGCCAACCCGGGCTGCTTCGCCACGGCGATCCAGCTGGCACTGCTCCCGCTCGCAGCGGCGGGACTATTGACGGACGAGGTGCATGTGACGGCCGTGACCGGCTCGACGGGCGCGGGGGTGAAGCCCTCGGCCACGACCCATTTCAGCTGGCGTTCGGACAACATCTCGGTCTACAAAGCCTTCACGCACCAGCACCTCGTGGAAATCGGGCGCAACCTGCGTCGGCTGGAGCCCTCGTTCGACAAGGCGGTGAACTTCGTACCCATGCGCGGCGATTTCACGCGGGGCATCCTGGCAAGCGTCTACACCGCCTGCCCGCTCGACGAAGAGGCTGCACGCAAGCTCTACGCCGACTATTACGCCGCGGCAGCCTTCACGCACGCCACGACGCGCAGCATCGACCTAAAACAGGTCGTCAACACCAACAAGGCGCTCGTGGGCGTATCGAAATACGGCGACAAGCTGCACATCGTCTCGGTGATCGACAACCTGCTCAAAGGCGCCTCGGGACAGGCCGTGCAGAACATGAACCTGATGTTCGGGCTGGACGAAACCACGGGACTGCGGCTGAAAGCATCGGCATTTTAAAACGCCGCCTATAACAGCCGCTTTCGGGGCGGCAAAATGCGGCGCGACATCTCCGCATTGCCGTTCGGGGAGGGAAACCGGCGGGATAAAAGCCAAGCGTCAAGAAACGGAGGACGGGTTGCCCGCACACCCCGCGAAGACGCCCGTTTTAGCACAGCCTTCCTACCGCCCCACAGGGAACGACACGCGGATGGTTTTGGGCACCCTTTTGCCACCAAAAGGTGCAATAATGCAAAAATTGTAAAAATGGAACTTTTCAACGTATATTCGCTCTATCCCGTAGAGCCCGTCCGGGGCAAGGGCTGCTTCGTCTACGACGCGGCAGGCACCGAATACCTCGACCTCTACGGCGGCCATGCCGTCATCTCGATCGGCCATGCGCAGCCCGACTACGTACGGGCCCTCTCGGAGCAGGCCGCACGGCTGGGATTCTATTCCAACTCGGTCGAGAACTCGCTCCAGACCACCCTGGCCGAAAAACTGGGCCGCGCATCGGGCTACGACGATTACAGCCTCTTCCTCTGCAACTCGGGAGCGGAGGCGAACGAGAACGCCCTGAAACTGGCTTCGTTCCACACCGGCCGCACGAAGGTGCTGGCCTTTTCCAAGGCGTTCCACGGCCGCACCTCGGGCGCCGTCGCCGCGACGGACAACCCCGCGATTTCGGCCCCCTTCAACCGCACGGCCAACGTGGAATTCGTGCCGCTGAACGACCTCGCTGCCGCGCGCGCGAAACTCGCCACAGGCGAGTTCGCCGCCGTCATCATCGAGGGCATCCAGGGCGTCGCCGGCATCCACTGCCCCGCGGACGACTTCCTGCGCGAACTGCGCACGGCGGCGAGCGAAACCGGCACGCAGCTTATCCTCGACGAAATACAGTCGGGCTACGGACGCACGGGTCGCTTCTTCGCCCACCAGGCTGCCGGCATCCGCCCTGACCTGATCACCACGGCCAAAGGCATGGGCAACGGCTTCCCGATCGGCGGCGTGCTGATCGCGCCCCATTTCGAGGCGCGCCCCGGGCTGCTGGGCACCACCTTCGGCGGCAACCACCTCGCCTGCGCAGCGGCCATCGCCGTGCTCGACGTGATGGAGCGCGACGGGCTCGTCGAGAACGCCGCCACGGTCGGCGAATACCTGCTCGGCGAACTGCATAAGATCGGCGGGCTGAAAGAAGTCCGCGGCCGCGGACTGATGATCGGCATCGAACTCGACGGCTCCGGGTCGGAGTTCCGCAAACGGCTGCTCTTCGAAAAACACATCTTCACGGGCGGCGCCGGCGCCTCGACCGTGCGGCTGCTGCCCGCGCTCTGCCTGACACGCGAACTGGCCGACCGCTTCCTCAACGCATTCAAAGAACTCGTACGATGAAAAAATTCACCTGTGTAGCAGACATCGGCGACCTGACGACAGCCGTCGCCGAAGCCATGGAGATCAAGCGCGACCGGTTCCAGTTCACGGGGCTCGGCCGCAACAAAACCCTGCTGATGCTGTTCTTCAATTCGAGCCTCCGCACGCGGCTCTCGACGCAGAAGGCAGCGATGAACCTCGGCATGAACGTCATGGTATTGGACGTCAACCAAGGTGCCTGGAGGCTCGAAACCGAGCGCGGCGTGGTGATGGACGGCGACAAGGCCGAACACCTGCTCGAAGCCATCCCCGTCATGGGATCGTACTGCGACGTGATCGGCGTACGGTCGTTCGCCCGCTTCCACGACAAGGCCGAAGACTACGAGGAACGCGTACTGGAACAGTTCATCCGCTACTCGGGCCGCCCCGTATTCTCGATGGAGGCCGCCACGCGGCACCCGCTGCAAAGCTTCGCCGACCTGATCACCATCGAGGAGTACAAGACCACGGAGCGCCCGAAGGTCGTGATGACCTGGGCACCGCACCCCAACGCCCTGCCTCAGGCCGTGCCCAACTCGTTCGCCGAGTGGATGAACGCCGCCGGCTACGACTTCGTCATCACCCATCCCGAAGGCTACGAGCTCGCCCCGCAGTTCGTCGGCAACGCCCGCGTCGAATACGACCAGCGCAAGGCGCTCGAAGGGGCGGATTTCGTCTATGCCAAGAACTGGGCGGCCTACGCCGACCCCGATTACGGAAAGGTGCTCAGCCGCGACCGGAGCTGGACGGTAGACGCCGAAAAGATGGCGCTCACCCATGACGCCTATTTCATGCACTGCCTGCCCGTGCGGCGCAACATGATCGTCACGGACGAAGTGATCGAATCGCCGCGCTCGCTGGTGATCCCCGAGGCCGCCAACCGCGAGATCTCGGCACAGGTAGTACTCAAAAGGTTGCTGGAGGGGTCGAAGTGATGGAAAAAATCACGGTAGTAAAGATCGGGGGCAACGTCATCGACGACCCCGCGGCCCTGCGAGGCTTCCTCGCGGACTTCGCCTCGCTGCCCGGGGCGAAGATCCTCGTCCACGGAGGCGGCAAGCTCGCCACGCGCCTCGCCCAGAAACTCGAACTGCAGGTGCAGATGGTCGACGGGCGCCGCATCACCGACAAGGGCACGCTCGACATCGTGACGATGGTCTACGCCGGGCTGGTCAACAAACAGCTCGTGGCCGGGCTCCAGGCCGCCGGATGCAATGCACTCGGGCTGTCGGGCGCCGACGGCAACGCCGTCATGGCACGCCGCCGCGCACCCGAACCGATCGACTACGGCTTCGTGGGCGACATCGAAAGTGTCAACCACACGCTGCTCGGGGAACTTCTCGGGGCAGGCGTCACGCCCGTATTCTGCGCCATTATGCACGACGGGCAGGGCACGCTGCTCAACTGCAACGCCGACAGCGTGGCTTCGTCCGTGGCACTCGGTGCCGCCCGGATCGCCCCCACGGAGCTGGTTTTCTGCTTCGAAAAAAGCGGCGTGCTGCGCGACCCGGAGGACGAGACGACGCTCATCCGCGAAATCACGGCCGAATCGTACGCCGCGCTCAAAGCCGGCGGCATCGTCAGCAAAGGGATGATCCCCAAGGTCGAGAACGCGCTGAAAGCCGTTGCCAACGGCGTGCGGAGCGTCACGATCAAACACTCGGAGAACCTGCTGAACGACACCGGAACGGTAATCAGGTAATACGCCCGATCCCTGTGGCCGCACGGCCACAGGGGAACGGACAGCCAGCTCACAAACGACATGGATGCAAAAACCAAGGAAGCCATCGACCTGCTCAGGACGCTGATCGCAACGCCCTCCCCGTCGCGCGACGAAAGCCGCACGGCCGACCTCATCTTCGCCTACCTGGCGGAACACGGCGCGGCACCAGAAAGACTGCACAACAACGTTTTCGCCCGCTCCGCAGGCTTCGACCCGGCGCGCCCGACGCTGCTCCTGAACTCCCACCACGACACGGTACGCCCCGCAGCCAGCTACACCCGCGACCCGTATGCCCCGACCGTCGAAGGCGACCGCCTCTACGGCCTGGGGAGCAACGACGCCGGGGCTTCGGCGGTGAGCCTCACGCAGACTTTCCTGACGCAGCGCACACGCCCCCTGCCGTTCAACCTCCTGCTGGCGCTTTCGGCCGAAGAGGAGTGCATGGGCGAGCACGGTATGCGCACCCTGCTGCCGCAGCTGGGACGGATCGACATGGCAATCGTGGGCGAGCCCACGGGGATGCAGGCCGCCGTCGGCGAACGGGGGCTGGTCGTCCTCGACTGCGAAGCCCGCGGCAAAAGCGGCCATGCGGCCCGCAACGAGGGCGTCAACGCGCTCTATATCGCACTCGACGACATCGCCCGCCTGCGCGACTTCCGCTTCGACCGCCGCTCCGACCTGCTGGGCCCCATCGGCATCGCCGTGACGCAGATCGCGGCCGGCACGCAGCATAACGTCGTTCCCGACACCTGCCGTTTCGTGGCCGACGTCCGCACCACGGATGCCTACACCAACGAGGAAACGGTCGAAATCCTGCGTCGGGCACTGCGCAGCGAGGTGACGCCCCGCTCGACACGCATCCGTGCCTCGGCGCTCAACGCCGCCCATCCGCTCGCACGGGCGACCGCCGCCACGGGGCGCGAAAGCTACGTATCGCCCACCACGTCGGACATGGCGCTGATGCCTTTCCCGTCGCTCAAGATGGGGCCGGGGCAATCCTCGCGCTCGCATACGGCCGACGAATTCGTGTTGCTTTCGGAGATCGAAGAGGGCATCGGAATTTACGAAAAATTCATAAAACAACTGGCTGAAATCCTCTGATGCCCGCGGCAGGAGGCTGCAACCCCGCTGCGAAAGAACCCCCTCCGAGGCAGATGGCAGCCCGGCAAACGCGGCGCACCGCCGCAAGCCGACGGCCGACGGCAATAGGGAGCCGGAACAAAGAGAGAAACGAATATACACAATATGGCAACGAAACTTTGGGACAAGGGCTTCGAGCCCGACAAGATGATCGAGGAATATACCGTCGGCAACGACCGCGAACTGGACATGCGGCTTGCGCGCTACGACGTCCAGGGCTCGCTGGCGCATATCGCCATGCTCGAAACGATCGGGCTGCTGACGGCCGGCGAACTGGAAAAGCTGACGGCGGGACTGAAAGAGATCGCCGCCGAGATCGAGGCCGGGCGCTTCGAAATCGAACCCGGCACCGAGGATGTCCACTCGCAGGTGGAGCTGATGCTCACCCGCCGCCTGGGCGATGCCGGCAAGAAAATCCACTCGGGCCGCTCGCGCAACGACCAGGTGCTGGTCGACCTCAAACTGTTCCTGCGCGACGAACTGCGCCAGACCGCCGAAGCCGTAAAAACGGTCTTCGACCGCCTGCAAACGCTCAGCGAACAGTACAAGGAGATACTGATGCCGGGATACACCCACCTTCAGATCGCCATGCCTTCGTCGTTCGGCCTGTGGTTCGGCGCCTATGCCGAAACGCTGGTGGACGACATGCGGCTCATCGCCGCGGCATGGCACATCGCCAACCAGAACCCCCTCGGCTCGGCCGCCGGGTACGGCTCGTCGTTCCCGCTCGACCGTGAGATGACCACGCGCCTGCTGGGTTTCGAAGCGCTACACTACAACGTCGTGGCGGCACAGATGAGCCGCGGCAAAAGCGAACGCACCGCCGCCAACGCCATCGCGGCCGTCGCTGCGACCATCGGCCGCCTGGCGATGGACATCTGCCTGTTCATGAGCCAGAACTTCGGCTTCGTATCGCTGCCCGACAACCTCACCACGGGGTCGAGCATCATGCCCCACAAGAAGAATCCCGACGTCTTCGAGATCATGCGCGGACGCTGTAACCGCCTGCAATCCGTACCGAACGAGATCGCCCTGCTCACGGCGAACCTTCCCGTCGGCTACCACCGCGACATGCAGCTGCTCAAGGACATCCTGTTCCCGGCGACAACCGAAATCAAACGCACCCTCTCGATGTGCGACTTCATGCTCGCGCACCTGAAGGTCAACACCGACATCCTCGACGAGCGGAAATACGACTACCTTTTCACGGTCGAGGACGTCAACCGCCTCGTACTCGCAGGCGTCCCGTTCCGCGAAGCCTACAAGCAGGTGGGCATGGCCGTACAGCGCGGTGAGTACCATCCGACGCGCGAGGTGCACCACACCCACGAAGGCAGCATCGGCAACCTCTGCACCGCCCAAATCCGCCGGAAGATGGAGCGCGTGATGTCCGAATTCGAATAACGGGCGCACCGTCCGATCCGCCCCGGACAAAAGGGGCTGTCTGACAAGTCTGATTTCAACGATTTCACCCCTGCCAGAGCTTATTCTGACAGGGGTGATTTTCGATTTTCGGGACTTGTTAAACAGCCCTCCGGAACGCTGCCGGCTTACTTGATGCGCTCGTAATACTCGCGGGTGCGGGTGTCGACGCGAATCTTGTCGCCCGTGTTGATGAACAGCGGAACGCGCACCGTCGCACCGGTGTTGACCGTAGCGGGTTTGAGCGAGTTGGTCGAAGCGGTGTCGCCCTTGATGCCCGGCTCGGTATAGGTCACCTCCATGTCCACGATCGGGGGAAGCTCGGCCGAAAGCACGGTCT
>ENA-UEQE01002805-UEQE01002805.1-human-gut-metagenome-genome-assembly--contig:-NODE-2805-length-11977-cov-5.074034_pt1 | contig 11977 bp, 9 predicted proteins | sample MGYA00242934_ERZ507935 | MGnify/ENA primary metagenome ERZ507935 (study PRJEB26167, sample SAMN06115423) | human gut metagenome | host: Homo sapiens | place: China:Anhui | collected 2015-03-30 | study... | reverse complement strand
GGCTGCCCATCTCGTCCACGGGCCATATGATCCTTGTGGAGCAGATCATCCAGTTCAACGCCAGCGAAGAGTTCCTGTCCATGTTCCGGGTGGTTATCCAGCTGGGTGCCATCCTGGCCGTGGTGGTGCTGTTCTGGCATAAACTGTGGCCCTTTGGCCTCCAGCATGGCCGGGTGGTCTCCAAGCCCCAGGTCTGGCAGCTGTGGTTCAAGGTGGTGGCTGCCACCCTGCCCGTGCTGGTCATCAGCCCGCTGGACGACTGGATGGAGGCCCGCTTCTACAATTACATCACCGTGGCCGCCATGCTGATCTTGTACGGCGTGCTCTTTATTCTGGTGGAGAACCGCCGCACCACGCCCCATGTCACCCGTCTGGAGCAGATCACCTACCGCGAGGCCTTTCTCGTGGGCGTGTGGCAGATGCTGGCCATCATCCCCGGCACCTCCCGCTCCGGTGCCACCATCGTGGGCGGCCTGCTGCTGGGCCTCTCCCGTGCCTGCGTGGCCGAGTTCACGTTCTTCCTCGCCATCCCGGTCATGGCCGGTGCCTCCCTGCTCAAGGTGGTCAAATTCGTCCTCTCCGGCGCTGCCATGACCGGCACCGAAGTGGCCGTTCTCGTGGTGGGCTGTGTGGTTGCATTTGTGGTCAGCCTGGTTGCCATCCGCTTCCTGATGGATTACGTCAAACGCCACAACTTCAAGTTCTTCGGCCTCTACCGCATCGTGCTGGGTGCCATCGTCCTGGCTGTGGCCGCCATTACGGCCATCGCATAAAACAAGATCAAAAACGCATCTCAGGGCCGCCCAACGGGCGGCCCTTTTGTGTTGCCCGCAAGGTGTGTATTTGTCATGTTGCACCATATAAAATGAAGATTTTTGCAGAAACCGACAAAATTATTGGATTCCCTTGACAGAGTGGCCGGGGGGGGGGGGTAAGATTGGCGTACCAAACAATGACATTTGGGGTTTTTGTTTTGGAATTGAATCAAAAAACAGGAGGAATTCAATCATGAGATTATCGAAAAGAATTGCCGCAGTTGCGCTGGCTGCGGTCATGGCTGTTTCTATGTTGACTGCCTGCGGCGGTGGCGGCGGCGGCAATGGTGGCTCCAGCTCTTCTGGCAGCAACAATGGCAGCTCTTCCAGCAGCTCTTCGAGCGGCAGCGCCAGCTCTGGCAGCAGCTCCGGTTCGTCCAGCAGCTCTTCGAGCAGCAGCTCCAGCTCTTCTGGCACAACTACGGATGAGGGGACTACCACTTTAAGCAAGAGCCGTACGGGTATTATCGTTAATAACGTGCTGAAAAATCGTCAGGTTTGCATTGTTCTCGTAAATGATGAGTATGACGAAGATAATAAAACCTATCCTCAGCAGACACTGGCACTGAGAGGAAAGAGTATTTATCAGAAAACAGCAAATGAGAGCGGTGACACTGTTTTTTCGGAATTGATCAATGACGGAGAAACAAATAAGGGTTATTATGTCTTGTACCCGGAGAGCGCAGAGTATCAGGGTATGAAAGAGTGGTACACTAAAAATGGGTGCAATACGGATAAAATGACGGTTCCGTATTATGCGGAATTTCCCTATGATCCTGATAAGGAAGGTGCTTCGCTCAACAACTTTGACCAGAACCAGAAAGTAGAACTTGGAACCTATACCTATAAGAAAAACGGGGCTGTCTATCATTCTGAAACTGTGACGGATAAATATGGTCACAAGAGTATTTACTGCTATGATAATAGTGGCAGTTTGAAACTGCTTGTCGAGCGCACCGTTGATGAAAAAACCGGAAAGGTTGATGAGAGCATTGCCATTGTAAAGTCTATTACTTACAGTGTAAATCCGTCGCTGTTTAAGCGCAACCCGAATGCTAAAACGCTGGACGAGCTGATTGTGCCTCCTACCAACTCAAAAGAGTTCTAATGAACGCCCCGCAGGCTCACCCCTGCGGGGCATTTTCATGCAAAAAATTTACCCTGAACCCAACTTTACCTTTATTGCGCCTCTATTCCCAGTGTGTTATAATCAAAACCAAGAGAGAACCCTGCGGCGGGGAGTGCGCCGCAACTGCAAAACGGAGGAGAAAACAATGGAAGCATCGACCGTTTATTTTACCGACTTCCGGTGTCCGGTGGGCACCAGTCTGACGGAAAAGCTGCGTCGGCTGTGCCTGGCGGCTGGCATCAAGAACATCGACATGGACGGCAAGTTCGTGGCCATCAAAATGCACTTTGGGGAGCTGGGCAACCTGGCGTTCCTGCGCCCCAACTACGCCAAGGTGGTGGCAGACCTGTGCAAGGAGCAGGGCGGCCTGCCGTTCCTGACCGACTGCAACACCCTCTACCCGGGCAGCCGCAAAAACGCGCTGGAGCACCTGACCTGCGCCCAGCTGAACGGCTTCTGGCCCATGACCACGGGTTGCCAAATCCTCATCGGCGACGGCCTGCGGGGCACCGATGAGGTGGAAGTGCCTGTGCCCAACGGCGAGTTCTGCAAGACGGCCAAGATCGGCCGCGCCATCATGGATGCAGATGTCTTCATCAGCCTGACCCACTTCAAGGGCCACGAGGCCACGGGCTTCGGCGGTGCCATCAAGAACATCGGCATGGGCTGCGGCTCCCGCGCAGGCAAGATGGAGCAGCACTCTTCCGGCAAGCCCGCTGTACAGGACAGCCTCTGCCGCGGCTGCCACCGCTGCGCCAAGGAGTGCGGCTCAGATGCCATTACCTACAACGAGCAGAATAAGGCTGTCATCGATTACGACAAATGCAAGGGCTGCGGCCGCTGCATCGGTGCCTGCAATTTCGATGCCATTTACTCCATCGACAGCAGTGCAAACGAAGAGCTGGACCGCAAGATGGCCGAGTACGCTGCCGCTGTCTGCTATGACCGCCCCTGCTTCCACATCAGCCTGGTGCAGGATATCAGCCCCAACTGCGACTGCCATGGCGAGAATGATGCCCCCATCCTGCCGGATGTCGGTATGTTTGCCTCCTTTGACCCGGTGGCGCTGGACCAGGCCTGCGTGGACGCCTGCCTGGCAGCACAGCCCCTGCCCAACAGCCAGCTGAGCCAGAACCTGGCGAAAGCAGACTGGAACTGCTACCATGACAACTTCAAGGATTCCAACCCGAACATCGAGTGGAAAGCCACGCTGGAGCAGGCTGAGAAGATCGGCATGGGCAGCCGGAAGTATACGCTGAAAAAAGTCTAAAACGGAAAAACGGCAAAAAAGAGGCATCGTGCACGGCACGATGCCTCTTTTGCTATGTTGCTCAAAATTCGCCCTTTGCCTCGGGGGTCAGGCGGTCAATGACGTCCTGCAAAGCGTCCCAGTTCTTTTCGGAGCAGCCGGGCAGGTCGGCGGGGTCCAGGCCGGCATCCTCGATGAGGCCGGAAAGGCTGTCCTTATCGGTCAGCAGGGCGTTGGCGTCGTCCTTGATGAGAGGCCAGGCCTCGGCAAAGCTCTCCTGGTCAATGGAGTCCAGCGCGTCGTACCATTGGCTGAACGCGTCTTCAATGGCGTCGGTGGTGCGGCTGGTCAGGTTGGTCTGCTCGGCCCACTGGAGCAGGGAAGCCGCTGCCAGCACGGATTTCAGGGAACAGCCGGAAACGCCGGGGCCCCAGCCCAGGCAGGGCTCAAAGGCATCGGACGTGCCCGTGATGCTGAACAGCGAGTTCTCATCAAAATTTGGGCGCAGGCCGGAGGTGTTGGCCTCGTTGGTGGTGCTGGGGATGTTCTCGCTGGACGCGCTGGCCGAGCTGTTGGCCGGGGCGGAAGCGGAGCCAGTGCTGCCGCTGGCGGCGGTGTCGCAGCCAGCCAGAAGGCAGAGGGCCAGTGCCGCGCAGAGCAGCAGCGAAACGAACCGTTTTTGGATCATGGCGGATTCCTCCTTTTATCAATGCCCGGCGCGCCGCCGGGGGAGCATTTTGGGTCTTACTTCTAGTATACTGTTCTCCCCGGCGGTTGTCAATCGGCGCTCGTGGGACGAATTTCAACTGCGATTGACCTTTAAAGCAGAAGCAGTTATAATAGGCACCGAACGTGAATCCAACAAAAATCCAACGGATATAAAACCAAGGAGCATCGTATGAACCACGAATTTTCCATCGACGGCCTGTTCGACTTCCTGAACGCCGGCGTCAGCGCGTTCCACTCCACCGCGGCGGCGGCAGCCATCCTCGAAGAGAACGGCTACCAGAACTGCCCTGAGAGTGCTGCCTGGCAGCTGGCTCCGGGAGGCAAATATTATACCACCCGCAACGGCTCTGCCATCATGGCATGGCGGATGCCCAAGGGCCCGCTGACCGGCTGGCACGCGGCGGCCAGCCACAGCGATTCGCCCACCTGGCGGGTCAAGAAACTGGACTGCGCCGAGGATAAAGTGTTTGCCAAGGCGGAGACCGAGGGTTACGGCGGCATGATCATGCCCTCCTGGCTGGACCGCCCCCTGAGCGTGGCCGGCCGCGTGCTGGTGGAGACGGAAAGCGGCATTGAGAGCCGTCTGGTCCACCCGGACCGGGCCGTGGCCTGCATCCCCAACCTCTGCATCCACTTCAGCCGTGACCTGAACAACGGCATGAAGTATAACCCCCAGGTCGATCTGCAGCCCATCTTCGGCGCGGCAGGCGGCAGCCTGCGGGCTGTGCTGGCGCGGGAAGCCGGTGTCAAGCCCGAAGAGATCGTGGACGCCGACATCGTCCTCTGCACCCGGGAGAAGGCCGAGCGTCTGGGCCTGAACGGCGAGTATTTCATGTCTGGCCGCATCGACGACCTGGAGTGCGCCTACACCACCCTGTGGGGCTTTTTGCAGGGCCGCGGCGAGGAAGAGGGCCGCGGCGATGTCTGGGTCATGTTTGATAACGAGGAAGTCGGCTCTTCCAGCCGTCAGGGCGCCTGCGGCACCCTCTTTGCAGACGTGCTCTCCCGCGTGGAGGAGAGCCTGGGCGTGACGAAAGAGCAGAGCATCCGCGCCCGCACCAACACCCTGCTGCTGAGTGCCGATAACGGCCACGCCACCCACCCCAACCACCCCGAGAAGAGCGACCCCGCCAACCCCATCGTCATGGGCGGCGGCGTCCTGCTCAAGACCAACGCCAGCCAGAAATACACCACCAGCGGCTTTACCGGGGCAGCGTTCAGCGCCATCTGCAAAAAGGCGGGCGTCCCCGTCCAGACCTTTGCCAACCGCGCCGATGTGCCGGGCGGCTCCACGCTGGGCAACCTGCTGGGCCACCAGATTTTGATGCCCATGGTGGACATCGGCCTGGGCCAGCTGGCCATGCACTCCGCCATGGAGACCGCCAGCTGCGCCGATGCCGAGTACATGGCAAAGGCCGTGGCCGCCTACTATAACACCCCCATCTTCCAGCCGAAAGACGGGGAGTGGAAGCTGGGCCTGTGAGCGGCACGGTCGGGCGGTTTGCCCCCAGCCCCAGCGGGCGGCTCCACCTGGGCAACCTGGCCTGCAGCCTGCTGGCCTGGCTGAGTGCGAAGCATCAGGGCGGAAAGATCGTCCTCCGCATTGAGGATCTGGACGCCGAGCGCTGTCCCCGCAAATATGCCGACCAGCTGGAAGAAGACCTGAGCTGGCTGGGCCTTGTCTGGGACGAGGGCGGCAGCCACGGCGGGCCCCACGGCCCCTATTACCAGAGCGAGTGCGCACCGATTTATGAGCAGGCCTATGCCAGGCTGGAAGCGCAGGGGCTGGTGTACCCGTGCTTCTGCTCCCGCTCCCAGCTCCATGCGGCCAGCGCGCCCCATACCTCGGACGGCAACGTCATCTATCCCGGCACCTGCCGGGACCTGACGCCGGAGGAGATCGCCGAGAAGCGGAAGCACAAAGCCCCGGCTTACCGGGTCAGGGTGCCGGACGAGAATGTCCGCTTTGTGGATGGCTGCATGGGCCCCCATACCGAGAACCTCCTGCGGGACTGCGGGGATTTCTACCTCCGCCGGGCAGACGGCGTGTTTGCTTACCAGCTGGCCGTGGTGGTGGACGACGCCCGGATGGGCGTTACCGAGGTGGTGCGGGGAGCCGACCTGCTCTCCTCCACGGCCCGGCAGCTTTACCTGTACCGTCTGCTGGGGCTCAAAGCGCCCCGCTTTGCCCACTGCCCGCTGCTGCTGGCCCCGGATGGCCGCCGCCTCTCCAAGCGGGATGGGGACCAGAGCCTGGAAAATCTCCGTGCCAAGTACACGGCGGAGGAGATCGTGGGCAGGCTGGCCTATGTGTATGGCCTGCAGCCCGAGCCTGCTCCCCGCACACCGGAGAGCCTCGTTACAGATTTCAGCTGGGAGAATGTGCCCAAAGAAGATATCTGCCTGCCGGAAAATTTATTCTAACAAAAAACGCCTGTTCCCCTGCGGGAGCGGGCGTTTTTGGATAGATCAGGCAGATCGAAAAAATTACAGGCGCTGCGGCACGCGGCTGGTGTCGTTGTCCCGGAGGGTCATGGCCGAGTCGAGGACAAGGGCCAGCAGAATGCCCATCATCACGTCAATGCAGCTGTGCTGCTTGAGCAGCACGGTGGCCAGCACGATGGACACGCAGAGCACGGCCGCCGCCGGGCGCATCCAGCGGCGCTGCGGGGCATCGAAGATGCGGCTGCGGTAGTAGGCCAGCATCAGCGTCACCGAGTTGAAGACATGGATGGAGGGGCAGACGCTGGTGGGCGTATCTGTCGCGTAGAGCAGCCGCACGGCCTGCGCGAAAATATCATTGCCATACACCTGGTCGGGCCGCAGGTAGAGCCCCGTGGGCAGGACGATATAGCAGGCCAGTGCAAAGGTCATGCCCGCAAACAAAGGCAGGCAGAGCCGCCAGAAGTCTGCACGGGGCGCTTTCCAGAGCAGATAGAACAAAGTGAACGGGATCCAGGCGAACCACGCCAGATACGGCACGATGGCGTATTTGCAGAACGGGATGAAATCGTCCAGCCGACAGTGGACCCAGATGTCCGGCACCGTGACATGGACTTCCAGCCAGTGGAAGACGGTGAGATAAAAGACCATGTAAAACGCCATGAACCAGACGGGATGGCGGGAAAACCAAGTACGCATCAAAACACACTTCCTTTGTGCGGGGTGGTTGAAATACCTTTCAACGGCAAAAAATTATACGCCCCAATTATGAAAAATACAAGACGAAAACTGGACAACACTCCTAAAATAGTGCTCCAGATTTTGTGCAAGGCTGACGAAAAAGCCCCTCTGTCTTCTCATACGAGACAGAGGGGCAAAATCTTGCATCGAAAAATGTGAAACTTTAAATCACGTGCTGTTCCAGCCACTTGCCCCGCACAAAGCGGACCATAAAGCAGACGGAGCGGAACACCCAGTCCAGGAACATGCCCATCCAGATGCTGAGCAGCTGGCCGTGGAAGCAGAGCACCATCAGGTAGCAGAACCCCACCCGGAACACCCACATGGACACGATGCTGACCGACATGGTAAACGAGGCGTCGCCTGCCGCACGGAGGATGTTGGGCAGGGTAAAGCTGGAGGGCCAGAAGAAGATCGAGAAGATGTTGAACCACTGCATCACCTGCAGGGCCATGGCCTGCGCTTCCGGCGAGAGATGGAAGAGGGTCAGCGCCAGCTTGTCCGCAAAGAAGAACGCCGACAGGTTCATGATCCAGGCACCCGCATAAGCCAGCAGCAGCAGGCGGCGGGCGTACCAGACAGCCTGCTCTTTCTCGCCTGCGCCCAGGCACTGGCCCACCACGGTGAGCACGGCAAGGCCCACGGCGCTGGCTGGGATGTTGAGGAAGGTGGAAGTCGTATTGGCCACGGCGTTGGCGGCAATGGCGGCGGTACCCAGGGTGCTGGTCAGGCTGGCCACCGACAGCTTGCCGATCTGGAACATGCCGTTCTCAATGCCGGCCGGGATGCCCACCCGCAGGATGCGCTGGATGAGCCTGCCGTTGGGCCGGAGAGCGGCAAGACCCTCTATGCGGAGCATACAGCCGGGCTTTTGCAGCAGGAAAAGCACCGCGATGCAGGCAATGGCGCGGGAGACCAGGCTGGCGAGGGCCGCGCCCAGCACGCCCATCCCGAAGCCAAAGATGAGGATGGCGTTGCCGCCGATGTTGACAACGTTCATCACCAGGCTGGACATCATGCTCACCTTGCTGTTGCCCTGCGCCCGGAACAGTGCCGCGCCGGCGTTGTACAGGCCAATGAACGGGTAGCTCAGGGCTGAGAGCAGGAAATAGGTCTCGGCGTAGCGCATGACGTCGGCGTCGATGGAGCCGAAGATGCCCCGCAGGATGGCGTGCCGCCCCACCACGACCACGGCGGCCACGGCCAGGCTGAACACCGAGAGGATGAACAGGATCTGCGCGGCGGAGGCCCGGGCGTTTTTCTCTTCCCGGTGGCCGATGTACTGGCTGGCGACCACCGCGCCGCCGGTGGCCAGCGCGCTCATGATCTGGATCATCAGGGTGTTGAACGTGTCAACGAGGCTTACGCCCGAGACAGCCGCCTCGCCGACGGAGGAGACCATCAGGGTGTCAGCCAGGCCAATGGTCACACTGAGTGCCTGCTCGGCGATGAGGGGCAGCAGCAGGGCCGTCAGTTGCCTGCGGGTAAACAGCGGTTGGGAATTGAATTTTGTGGACGTCATGGTTCCTCCTATGTGCCCTCTCAGTCTCGCTTCGCTCGACAGGCATCCTCCTTTTGTCGCTTACGCGACATCTCCCTCCGGCCGGAGGGAGTCTTTCCCAAAGGGGTGAGCCCTTGGCAAAGAGGTGTCGCTTGCGGGGATTGCCAAGGCCTCTCACTTTGGGAGAGGTGGCATCGCGCCAGCGATGACGGAGAGGGCTAGCATGGTAAAGTATCAATCGTAACTTAATCATACAGCGCCCTCTTCCAAAAAACAATAGATGTATACAAGTTTCTCGCAAAATTTTAAGGAAAACTCCCGCTCCATGCGGTTTACCCCCGCCCGCACTTGTGTTAAAATGGGATGCAGAGGGAGCGCCTGTCGGCTCCCCGGCAGCCGCTGTGCAGGAGCGGCCGTGCAAAGCAAGCACACACGAAGCGAAGAAGGGAATTGAAACAACCCACAAGGGGGAAAGAACAACCATGCCAAAAGCAGCCCACAAAGTCGTGGTCATCGGGCATCGCAACCCGGATACCGACTCCATCTGCTCTGCCATTGCCTATGCGGAGCTCAAGAATAAAACCAGCTCTCTGGTCTGCGAGCCGCGCCGCGCGGGCCGCATGAACCAGGAGACGGAATTCGTGCTCAAAAAGTTCGGGGTCACACCGCCCCGGATGTGTACCGATGTCAACCCCAAGATCCGGGACGTGGATTTCCGTGAGATGCCCGGCATCAACGGCAGCACCAGCCTGCGCAAGGCCTGGGAGATCATGCGCGACAAGCAGATCGACACCCTGCCCATCACGGACGCCGGCAACGAGCTGCTGGGCCTCATCACGGTCAAGGATATCGCCACCGCCAACATGGACGTGTTCGATACCGAGGTGCTGGCCAAGAGCCGCACGAGCTATAAGAATATTCTGGAGACGCTGGGCGGCACCATGGTGGTGGGCGACGAAAACGCCGTCTGCACCACGGGACATATCAAGATCGGCACCGCCACCCCGGAAATGCTGGAAAGCGCCGTGGAAAAAGGCGACATCGTGATCCTGACCAACCGCTACGAGAGCCAGCTCTGCGCCATTGAGAAAGAGGCCTCGCTCCTCATCATCTGCAACGGGGCCAAGGTGGGCCGTACCATCCAGCGCATCGCCGAGGAAACGGGCGTGGCCATCATGTCCGTTGCCTGCGACAGCTACGCCGCCGGTAAGCTGATGAGCCAGTGCGCGCCCATCTCCTATTACATGACAAGAGACGATATCGTCAAATTCACCCTCGTCACCCCGGTGTCGGACGTCACCCGCGTTATGACCAAGGTGCGCCACCGGTATTTCCCGGTGCTGGATGAGGACGGCAAATACTGCGGCATGGTCAGCCGCCGCAACATCATTGCCCTGCGCAAGCGCCGCATTATTCTGGTGGACCACAACGAGGCCACTCAGGCCGTGGAGGGTTTTGACCAGGCCGAAATTCTGGAGATCATCGACCATCACCGCATCGGCAGCCTGGAAACGGACGGCCCGGTTTACTTCCGCAACCAGCCGGTGGGCTGCACCGCCACCATCATCACCCAGATGTACGATGAAAACGGCGTGGAGATCGAGCCCAAGATCGCAGGCCTGCTGCTGGCAGCCATCCTCTCGGACACGCTGGTGTTCCGCAGCCCCACCTGCACTCCCATTGATGTGGCCGCCGCCAAGCGGCTGGCCAAGATCGCGGGTGTGGACATCGACGAGTTTGCCCTTGAGATGTTTGAGGCAGGCGAGAATCTGGCCGGCAAGACCGCGGAGGAAGTCTTCCTGCAGGATTTCAAGGTGTTTATGTGCGGCGATGTCCGCTTTGGCGTGGCACAGGGCAGCTACATGACCCGCAAGAACCTCCAGGCGGCCCAGAAACTGCTCCAGCCCTACCTCGAAGAGGCCCGCAACAAGCAGAATGTGGAAGACCTCTACATGCTGCTGACCGACGTGCCCAAGGAGGAGAGCGTGGTCATCTGCGCGGGCCGCCATGCCGACGAGATGCTCCGCAGCGGCTTTGAGATCGAGCCCGCCGCCGACGGCAGCTGGACCCTGCCCGGCGTGGTCAGCCGCAAAAAGCAGTTCATCCCCGCCTTGATGACGGCATATCAGGAGCTGTAAAACCTCTCAGTCAATGCTTCGCATTGCCAGCTCCCGATTAGGGGAGCCCTTGGCAGGCCGGGCAGGCTTGCGCGGATTGGAAAACTGCCGGGCCCTGCGGTGAGACGCGGCAACAGCAGGAGGTTGACAATGTTTGAATTTTTGAAAGACAAAAAAGGGGAGCCGCCCGCTCTGCCCGAGGGCACGGTGCGGCGGCGCTATTCCATCGAGGGCCAGGTGCAGGGCGTGGGCTTCCGTTACCGGGCCCGGTATGCGGCCCAGAGCCTGGAGCTGACCGGCTGGGTGGAAAACGAGGACGACGGCTCCGTCACGCTGGAAGTCCAGGGCGACCCCGTCAAATTCCTGAAACTGTTTGCCCTCATCCAGCGCAGCGATTATATCCAGATCACCGCCATCCGCCAGAAAGACATTGCCCCCGACCCCTGGGAGCGCGGCTTCTCGGTGCGCGGCTATTAAACACAAAACTTAAAGCCCCCGGAACACCGTGTTCCGGGGGCTTTTCAGTTTAGCCTGCAAAGTTTTTGTGGAGGGAGAGCCGCCCGGAGGGGAGCGTTCCGGGAAAGCTGGGGAGCAGCCAGAGTGCCGTTGGCCGCCAGACCGGATGCCTGCGACGCAGGTCCAGCGGACAGAGAAGCGGTTCCTGGCTGGCGGGAAAATAGGGCCGGTGCACAGAGAGCTTCTTTCTTCTGGTTTCTGAACATAGCATAGCATACAATCGTGGTAGAATTGTGTAATTTGCGGAAATTCTTGGGGCGATTTTTCCCAAAAAAGAATGTCAAAATGCAGCAATTTTATTGACACTTTGCGCAGTGTGTGCTAAAATCAACTTAATTTTGAGGGGTTTGCCCGCGCGTACTCGTTTACGCACCGGCACAGGCCCCGGAAGATTGCCAGAGCCGCGGCGCGTTGCAAAGCACCGCTCTGGAAATAGGGGAGCGCCTCGCGGGCCAGCAGAGCAGCAACAGCTGTTCGGTTGGCCCGTGCTTTTTTATTTCGAAAGCCTATGCCAAGGCTTATGGTGTAAAGACGAAAGAAGCACAGCTGGCCAAGGGTGTCGGCGTCTCCGCCAAAAAGCTGGAGGATGGCACCTACTGCTTTGTGCTTACCCTTGATATGCTCTTCTGACCCTTTTACAGAATGGAACCGCACCCCGCCCCGAGGAGCACCCCGCTCCCCGGGGCTTTTTGTCGTTATGGCAAAAGAGCGGCAAATGTGGTACAATAAAAACTGGAT
>ENA-UEQE01002803-UEQE01002803.1-human-gut-metagenome-genome-assembly--contig:-NODE-2803-length-11981-cov-5.382812_pt1 | contig 11981 bp, 5 predicted proteins | sample MGYA00242934_ERZ507935 | MGnify/ENA primary metagenome ERZ507935 (study PRJEB26167, sample SAMN06115423) | human gut metagenome | host: Homo sapiens | place: China:Anhui | collected 2015-03-30 | study... | reverse complement strand
TCAGCCGTCCGGTAAAGTCGACATGAAACGGTTCGGCAACAAACTTGTAGGTACCTATCTTATTGTTCTCGCTCATCCTGATTCCCGGCAGTGTTACGTACTTGATCTTTGCCCAGCGTCCCGCTCCATCAATAGATGCTGCTTCGTAAAGTGAAGGATCTATTGATGTAATGGCTGCAAGATATATGATTGCATTCCATCCTGTTTCTTTCCATACATTGGCAAATGCCACTATCGGCCAGAAATATCCCGTATGTGCGAAAAAGTTTATCGGTTGGTCTATAATATGCATATTTACAAGGAACTCATTTACAATACCTGTTCCTGAAAGCATATCGTGTAAAATACCTGTTACAATGATCCATGAAAGGAAATGTGGAAGATATGATATAGTCTGTACTACTTTCTTTCCACCCTTTGATGCAATCTCATTAAGTAAGATTGCAAATGCTATGGCTGTGACAAAAGTTACAACCAGATTGATAACGCCCATTGCGAGTGTATTTCTTATAACACGGATAAATGTCATATCCGAGAACAGCATCTTGAATTTGTCCAATCCAACAACTGCAGAATGAAATATACCAAGTCTTGGTTTGTAATCCTGAAATGCCATTGCCCAGCCAGCGAGCGGCAGATAATAGAATATGACTCCATATGCCACCATTATTGCTGCCCAGAACAGCAGCACTTTCTGGCGTTTGACTTCTTTCCATGTAATTTTTGTTCTAGGTTTTCTGACCTTTTCTTTTTTGTTTTCTCTCGTTAATGACATGACACCACTCCTTAAAAGGCAGCAGGCAGATAAAACGCTATTACATCTGCCTGCCTTAAATTTCATTTAAGCTTTATTTGAACTTAGCAGCCTGCTCTAATCTTTTATCAAGCTCAGTCTGTAATTCATCCAGGAAATCCTGTGGATTGCATGCATTGTATGCATCCATGTATGTATCCCATGCTTTGTCAAAGTTTTTTGCCATAACAACCTGTGGAAGCTGCTCATGCTTAACTTCGCCAATCTTTGTCCAGGCTACTCCACCAGGAGTGCTTGTGTTAAAGTTGTTAGAATATGACCACATCGGATACCAATCTCCAGGTGCATCGTTTGTTCCAAGCATTTCAACGTATGTCTTAACACCATAGGCATCGAAAGCTTCTTGTACATCACTGTTAAGACCATCATAGAACTCTCTTGCCTGTCCATCAGGTTTGTTGGCATTGATTCCATCATCACTTGTTCCATTGTACTGTGGGAAGTATGAGTATGAGCATAAATGAGAAGCCTTGTATGCTGTATCAGCAGCCTGCTTTCTCTCATCTGCTGTTCTGTAGAACTCACCATTCTCATCTACTTCATAGTCAGTACCCTTGACACCCCAGAATCTGAGATTGTGGATATCCTGATCAAGAAGATCATTTACAAACTTCATGGCCGCATCTACATCATCACAGGCTGTTGTAACAGCAAGACCTGTTGCCTCGTTGAAAGCACCGCCTGCATTGTGCCACTGATTGTCACGGCCGTCGATTGTTACAGGTACCGGAATGTAATCGCATCCCTGCTCAGCAAGACCTGCCTGTTTAATTGCATCACCTGCTGTGAATGCAAAATCCCACCACTGGTCAATCATTCCAAGTACACGTCCTGTAGAAAGCTTAGAGATATATTCATCATATGTCTGTGTGAATGACTCAGGATCTACAATTCCCTTATTATACTCTTCATTGAGCTTCTTGAAATATTTAACTGCTGTATCAGATGTATTATAGTCAAGTACTTTCTTTGTATCAGGATCTACCATACATGATCCATCGTTTGGATATCCGTCAAGGAACTGTGGTGCATTCTCAAGACAGAAATATCTCCAGTCCTCACAAAGGATTGTATATGGAATATTTTTTGTTCCATCAGCCATTGTTGGATTTGCTTCATTATATTTCTCGATGAGGTCAAAATACTGATCCAGTGTCTTGATTTCCGGATAGTTAGCCCATTTAAGTACTCTTGCCTGGATCCAGAATGCCTCGTCATTGTGGGTGGTTGCTTTTTCTTCCCCGTAAATATTTCCAAACTGATTGATCCAGTAGATATGTCCATCATCCTGACGGAGTTTATCCCACTCCTCATCTGTCAAAAATTCTTTGATGTTTGGATATTTGTCTATGTAATCATCCAGTGCTACCAGCGCACCCGCATCATAGAGCTGTTTCATTCCGTCGCCGCCATCGATCATATCCGGATACTCACCGCCTGCGATCAGTGTTCCGACTGCCTCCTGTGCTGTCTGTCCGGTCAGCCATGTCTCCTTGCATTTTGCACCTGTGATCTCTGCGATCTTCTGCTCGATCTCATTGTCATCATTGATCTCTGAACCAGGTACTGCAAAAAATGCGGTAAACTCTTTCACGCCGGATGAATCATTTGTGTTTTCCCCTGATGAGCCTCCCTCTGTGGATGCTGCGCCATTTGTTCCTGTGGTATTGGTATTTCCCCCGCCACATCCGGTAAGCATTGACGCTGCCATTGCCATAACAAGCAATACTGACACTGCTTTTCTTCGTTTCATTTTTTCTCCTCCTTCTTAATCACATCTGATTTCTGTAAGATCTGTATCAGATTTTGTAATTTTATTTTACCAATTTGTCATTTTTCTACAACCGGACAAAAATCAAAAAAAGTCATGACAAATTTTAGTTTTTCATCTAAAATCTGTCATGACTCTCTATCACAGGTACTATTGTCCTCGTTTATTCATTTACACTGCGTGTCTTCTTGCGGTACGTTGTCGGCGTACATCCTTTGCTCTGGATAAACCGGTTAATAAAGTAATCCAGATCACGGTATCCTACTTCTTCCGCCACAAGATAGATTTTATCATCCGTCCTAAGAAGGATCTCCGCTGCCCGCTCGATCCTGTAATTATTCAGATATTCCTTGAACGATACACCATATTTTTTCCGGAACATCTGCCCTAAATAAGCACTGTTGACAAAATATTTCTTCCCGAGTTCTTTGAGCGTCAGATTCTCTGCATAATTTTTCCGGATCTCCCCCTCCACATCAAGAAGCACACCGCGGGACGCATTCTGCCTTAACTGTACCAGATAATCCGCATACTCCATGACGAATCTGCGGAAATGTGAAAGGCTTCCTCGGATCATATGTACCTGAAACGCATTTTCGCAGATATACTGTAACACCTCATCCTGATTGACGCTGTCATCCTGCTCCATCGCAAGGGAAACCAGACGGTACAGGAGATAATTCATGTTCATCTGTACCAATTCCGGGTTCATTCCCGCCTCATTCATCTCCTCATAGATCGCTGCAACATTATCCTCGATCCTTTTCTTGTCATTCTCTTCCACACTCCGCAGCAGATCCTCGATTTTTTTGTGGCTCACCACAATACCGGACGGATTTTTCTGCTCTTTCGAATAGTACAATAGATTCGGCATCACCTTAAAATTGGAAAAAGTCTTTGCGATCACTGCCGACCGGAAAGATTCTGAGATATCACTGATATCTTCCACCTCACTGCCGACATACATCACGACCGGATGGACTGTGCTTTTCTGAATCTTTTCCAATAGCAGATTGATATATTCCTGCTCCCGCAGTCCCTTTTCCTGCGAAATTTTTTTACAGAAAATAAATCCCACATCATAACATTCTTCCTTGCCTTCCGCGTCTAAGAATGTAAGACAGCTGTATTCACCTCCAAGATACTGCATGCAGGCTTCATATATCTGTCTCTGGAGCTGCCGTTTCTTTTCCGGTCCTATGTCCGTATCCGTCTCGCCATCCTCCGACTCGATCCCGATATAGCGGATCCCTCTTCCAAAATCCACCTGTCCTTTAACATAAGAGAGTGCCGTTTCCTCCTGTCTGCCGAGCAAAAGTGTCTGCATCTGCTGCACAAAATACGCTTTTCCGATTTTCCGGATTCGCTCGCTCTCTTCCTTTTTATCCTGCTGCATCTGTTTTACCTTTGAAAGCAGTGCAAGGAGCTGGCTTTTCTGGATCGGCTTTAATATGTAATCCGTACACTGCCATTTGATTGCCTCTTTCGCATAGGTAAAGTCTCCATAACCGCTCAGTATTACAAAAAATGCCTCTGACAGATGCGTTTCCCTGATATATTTTAAAAATTCCAGACCATTCATAACCGGCATTTTGATATCCGCTAAGATCAGGTCGACCGGATTACTCTTTAAAAATTCTACCGCCTCACTGCCATTCCCCGCAGTTCCCACAATCTCAAATCCTTCTTTTTCCCAGTCAATCAACGCAGAAAGTCCCTGTACGATAAATGGCTCATCGTCCACAAGCAGCACTTTAAGCATTCTATCCCCTCCATTCTTTCTCCCATAAAATTTTCCCTATCTTCTCCTTTTTATGAAATTGCATTCAAAGGTATCACTACAGATACTTCTGTTCCAACACCTCTTTCACTTTCGATATGAAATTTTACATGATCTCCTGTATACATTTTCAGTCTCACGCAGGCATTGATCACACCTACCCGTCCTTTTTCTTTAAGCATCTCGATATTTGCCTCTTCCATGCGTTCCTGCAGATAATTCAGATATTCTTCCGGCATCCCCTCTCCGGTATCCTCCACTTCAAGATGCAGATTATTTTTATCTTTATATACACGGACTAAGATCCATGACTGTGACGCTTTTCCCTCAATACCATGCACACATGAATTTTCCGTAAAAGTCACTAACGATAATTTAGGAATCCGGTACTCCCTGCAGTCATCCTCCATTTCAATGCTGTATCTTAGCCGGTCACCAAAACGGTATTTCTGAAGTTTTAAATACGACTCCACAAAACCGATCTCCGCACCAAGGCTCACAATATCCGTTCCCCAGTCCACATACTGCCGTTCCATCAGCGAAAGCTGTTCGATCATTTCCGCTGTCTCATCCTCATGTTTTAAGATGCTCCGCATGCGGATATTTTCCAATACATTGAATAGAAAATGCGGGTTGATCTGGCTGTGAAGTGCCAGAAGTTCCGCCTTTTGTCTGGCAATATCAGCATCCTGTCTGGCAATCTCCGACTCCTGCTGTTTTAACCTGCTCTCATAAACCGTCTCGATCAGATGATTCATCCGGTTTGCCATGGAATTATAATGCTGCATCAGCTGACTGATCTCATCGGTTCCTGATATTGTTTCCACCACTTTTAATTTTCCGGTATGATCCTGCGAAAAGGTATCTTCCAACAGATGCAGACGTACTGTAAACGAACGGTTTAGAAACTGCATAAATACCCACGGAAGAAAAATATTGATCAACACCAGCAAGATCATCGGTATGGCATTGTTCCACAAAATTTTTGAGATCTGTATTTCCGGATACCGCACATAGATCTTCATCAGCTGTCCATATAATTCTTTCTCCTGCACATAACACTTTTGCATGGTACCCTTATCAAACCTCTCAAAAGATTCTTTTATATTGTTTCGTCCGGTATTTGAAAAGATAATCTTATCACTGCTGCAGATATACACCTCTGATTCATAATTTGCCCTCAAAAGTCCGGTATTGACCGCATTATTATCCAGATCAATCTTTAAAACTTTTTCATGCGGATCTAACATATAACGGTTTAATTTCCGGATAATCGACACCTTTCTTAAATCCGTCGGAGATGTATCGTGCGTTTCATCCATATAGGCACAAAATACAAAATTGTTCCCGGAATCCTGCAGTTTCTGATACCATTCCGTCTGTTTTACACGTCCTAACTTTTTGAACTTTCCACCATTTACGATCGTATCATTGTCGGCATACATCGTGATCTCAACGCTGCTGTTGCCAAGTGAACTGTCAAACAGGGAATCCTGCATCAGCTCCTGATACGCTTCATAAAATGCCAGATGGGAATCATAATCGGCATTCAGAAAATTGTTGATATACTTATTCATATAAATATTTTTTGAGATTGTGAGTGCTTCTTCTACTGCCTTGTCAATGCTGTACTCTGCCGCACTCGCTATATTTTCTGTCACCTGTTTTCTTGCATTGTGTTCCTCCGAAAATATCATTCCGACTACAACACTGTCTGTCAGGGCGACCGGCAGGACCACACAACAGACATACAAAAGAATCAGTTTCTTTTGTATGCTGTAAGTGTCAATTTTTTCTTCGATTTTTTTACAGAGACGCACAATTATTTTCATAACATCAGACTTTCCACTGTTTTTCCTGTGAGTTTCTCACTGCGTGAATCCGGCTGCATGCCTCCGACAAAAATCTCGAAGTGTCCCGACGGCAGGATCTTTTCACCGTTTTCATCATACAGCATAAATGCCTCTGATTCCAGCCGGATATTGATTTCTTTTTCTTCCCCGGCACAGAGTGGAAGTTTTACGATCTTTTTTAACTGGCCATGCGGCATCTTTGAATGTTCTGCCTTCACGTAGACCTGCACTGTCTCAGTCCCATCCATTTTTCCGGTATTTTTTACAGACAGACCGATCGTCACTCCTTCTGACACCACTGGTTCCTGCTCTAAAAATCTCACATTTTGATATGCATACTCTGTGTAGGAAAGCCCATAGCCAAACGGATACAATGCTTCCTGTTCCATATACCGGTAAGTTCTTCCCTGCATGGAATAGTCCTCGAAATCCGGCAGTTCTTCCGTGGTACGGTAAAATGTGACCGGCAGTTTTCCTTCCGGGTTTGCTTCCCCAAATAAAATATCCGCAATGGCAGCTCCGCCTCTTGCCCCCGGATACCAGCCCTGTACGATCGCATCTACATGCTCATCCGCCCAGTTCACCGCAAGTGCACTTCCCGATAGCAGAACTAAAATAACAGGCTTGCCACAGGATACAGCAGCCTCTAAGATCTCCTCCTGCAGTCCCGGCAGGTTCAGATCCGGTTTGTCACCACTGCCGTACTCATTGCCGGCATCTCCCTCTTCTCCCTCAATGCCCGCGTCAAGTCCCAGCACTGCGACAACCACATCACTCTCCTTGCATACGCCAAGTACTTCTGACATGCGGTCATTTTCCTGTGCCAGATTGCTGGTGCGGTCCTTATAAAGATGGCAGCCCTCCGAATAGAGCACCCTCACATCGTCGCCGACATAATCTTCAATCCCCTCTAACACAGTAATGTAACGTGATGCCGTTCCCTCATAATTGCCGACTAACGCGCGTCTGCTGTCCGCATTTGGTCCGATCACGCCAACCGTTTTTATTTTATTTTTATCAAGCGGTAATATATGCTCCTTATTTTTTAGCAGGACAACGGTTCGTCTTGCCACCGCCTCATTTAATTTTTTCATCTCTCTGCTGTCTGCGGCAAGATAAGGGATTTTATCGTATGGGTTTTCTTCTTTTTTATCGAACACACCAAGTTTCATCCTCGCCATAAACAGATTTGTGACAGCCTCGTCTAAGCGTTCTTCTTTGACCAGTCCCTGTCTCACCGCCTGAACTAAAAATCCAAACAGAGTACCACAGTTTAAGTCACAGCCGTTATTCATCGCCATCGCAACCGATTCAATCGCAGTGCCTGTCACATGATGTCCCTCATGGAAATCACGGATTGCCCAGCAGTCTGACGTCACATGCCCCGAAAATCCCCATTCTTTTCTCAGAATATCGATCAGCAGACGTTTGTTTCCACAACACGGCACTCCGTTCGTCCGGTTGTATGCCCCCATCACTGCCTCCACTTTTCCTTCTTTTACGCACGCCTCAAATGCCGGAAGATATGTTTCCCTTAAATCCTGCTCCGTCACCTCTGCATCAAATTCATGGCGCACCGCTTCCGGTCCGCTGTGTACCGCAAAATGTTTTGCACAGGCAGCCGCCTTTAAATAATTTTCATCATGCCCCTGCAGACCCTCAATATAGCGGACTCCAAGACGGCTGGTCAGATATGGGTCTTCCCCAAACGTCTCATGTCCTCTGCCCCATCTTGGATCTCTGAAAATATTGACATTCGGTGCCCAGAAAGTCAGGCCTTTATAGATATCCGTATCCTTTCCCTCCTGCTGCATGTTAAACTTTGCCCGTGCCTCCGTCGACACTGCATCACCGACCTGCTCTAACAGATCCTCATCAAATGTTGCCGCCAGACCGATTGCCTGTGGAAATACCGTCGCCGTGCCGGCCCGCGCCACACCGTGCAATGCCTCATTCCACCAGTTATAAGCCTTTATATTTAACCGTTCCACCGCCGGTGCCTGATACAGAGTCTGTGCCACTTTTTCTTCCAGTGTCATTTTCCCGACCAGCTCTGCAGCACGTTTTCTATAATTGTCCAGTTTTTCTGTATTCTGATTTAATTCCATATGTTTGACCCTCCCTGCAATATACACTTCCAGTATTAATTTTATGTTAGCAAATTAAAAGTTCACTGTCTATACCATTTTTATAGAACATATCCGAGTAAATCATAGATATTTTTTTGGAAACTGTTTCTTATCGTTTACATGTAAATTTTCAGATGGTATAATAAGAATGCGCAAGCGGTTGTTCATTTTATCATTTTATATTAAATTAAGAAAGGATATCACCGCCACAGTGCTCAAATCTGCTTCTAAGGCCAGACAATACGAACCTGTCATCCGGCGGTGGGGGTTTTATATGAAAACAGAAAAACTTTATTTTGGAGCTGCATACTATTCCGAATACCTTCCATACGACCGTGTGGAAAAGGATATGGAAATGATGGAAAAAGCAGGAATGAATGTCATCCGTATCGCGGAATCAACATGGAGTACTTTAGAGCCGCAGGAAGGCGTGTATGATTTTACACATATCGACAGAATGTTAAATGCTGCCGCATGCCACCATATTTCCGTGATCGTCGGAACACCGACCTATGCCGTACCGACATGGCTGGTAAAAAAGTATCCGGACATCCTGGCAATCACCCAGAACGGCCGCGAACGATATGGCCACCGCCAGAATATGGATATCACAAACCCGGATTACCTCTCCCACGCAGAGCGTGTGATCCGCGTTCTGATGGAGCATGTGAAAGATGTGCCGCATGTGATCGGCTATCAGCTTGACAATGAGACCAAAAGTTATGGAACTGCCGGTCCCCGTGTCCAGGCAATGTTTGTAGATTATTTAAAAGAAAATTTTCCGGATATCAATGATTTTAACCATGAGTTTGGACTGGATTACTGGAGCAACCGTGTGAATGACTGGGATGATTTCCCGGATGTCAGAGGTACGATCAACCAGAGTCTTGCCGCTGAATTTTGTAAATTTCAGCGTTCACTTGTCACTAAATTTTTGAGCTGGCAGGCTGATATTGTCCGCGAGTACAAACGGGATGATCAGTTTATCACACAAAATTTTGATTTTGACTGGACCACACACTCGATCGGTTATCAGTCCCAGGTCGACCAGTACGATGCCTCACGCTGCATGACAGTGGCTGGTGCCGATATTTACCATCCTTCTAATGAGGAACTGACCGGTGCAGAAATTACCGTATGTGGAAATATCTCACGCAGTCTGAAAAAGGACAATTATCTGATCTTAGAGACCGAGGCTCAGGGACTGACTCCGTGGCTTCCTTATCCGGGACAGCTCCGCCTGCAGGCATACAGCCATATCGCAAACGGCTCAAACAGTGTGATGTACTGGCACTGGCATTCGATCCACAATGCAATTGAAAGTTACTGGAAAGGTGTGCTCTCCCACGATTTTTCTGAAAATGAGACTTACCGTGAAGCTGTCGTGATCGGAAACGAATGGAATAAGATCGGTTTTCATTTAAAAAACCTGAAAAAAGAAAACAAGATCGCCATTATGCTTGATAATGCCTCGCTGACCGGATTCACCCAGTTTCCGCTTGAAAAAGCCGGAGCCAACGGTTACAACACTGTGATGCGCTGGTTTTCAGATGCCCTCTACCGGTTAAATATTGAATACGATATGATTTCTTCTAAGGAACGGGATTTTTCCAGCTATGAATGTCTGATCGTACCGGCACTCTACAGCGCACCGGAATCTCTGCTTCTGGCATTAGATTCCTATGTCAAAAACGGCGGACATCTGATCACCACGTTCCGCAGCGGTTTTTCCGATGAATATTTAAAGATTTATCCGGACATGCAGCCACATATCCTGCATGAATGTCTGGGACTTCACTACGATCAGTTTACACACCCACATCATGTGGATATCGTGCCGGTTCAAAGCGATGTCATGACGGCTGCACAGGAGCATTTTTCACATCCGGACGCCTCTGCCTTTTCCCTGACTTCCTCCGCCTGTGAATGGATGGAGCTTATCACCTGTGATACCGCCGTACCGGTATTAAAATACAGCCATCCGGCATATGAACGCTATGCCGCTGCTGCAAAAAATCAATATGGAAATGGTTCCACACTTTATTTTGGAACGATGTTTGAAAATGATGAACTGTTAGAATCCGTGCTTTTATCTTTCCTGCACGAAGCCGGATTTTCCGGTGGAGGTCTTTCCTCAGACGCACCGCATTATCCACTCATTGTAAAAAGAGGTATCAATGATTCCGGTAAAGAATTGTGCTACTATCTGAACTATTCAAAAGATCCGGTTTCTGTCACACACCACGGAAAAAACGGCGTAGAGCTGATTTCAGAAACAGCCATCGTCTGTGGAGATAAAATTGACCTAGGCGGATGGGGTGTTGCTGTGGTTGAAATGTAACGCTTTGTTTTATTGATTTTGCCAAAACGCTGTTTCCATTGATTTATCATGGATTCAGCGTTTTTCATTTTCAATGTACAATTACACCGTCCTTTTCCCATACATCTCAAAATACTCCCCCGCCTGCTGCAGGGATATATTTAGTTTCTCCTGTAACTTTTTCAAAATATCCTCTTTGGAAAAACTCATATCGAGGCAGATTTCTATCATGCCCTTCGCTTCTCCCCGTGTTTCTCCTTCTGCTCTGCCACGAACTTCTCCCTCTGCTCTGCCACGTGCTTCGCTCTCCGCGATCAGATCTTCGATTGCCTTACACATCTCTATCTCCTCCTCTTCTTCTGATACTTCAATCGGTGTATTCGTGATCGTCTTTATCACTCTTACCGCATTCATTTCTATGCTTCTATGGGTATCTGTCCTCAAAAATTCTAACAATTTATCTTTATTTTTCGAGTACTTGATATACCCTATAACCTCCCTCATACTTGTGGAAAATTTATTTAGTTGTTCTTCCGTCAACTTCGCCGGATCGATCAGATGAATCCGGTAATTCTCCACAAAACTTAAAATTTCTATATCACTTACAGACATCATTTCGTGCAAAGATAACGGTCCGTCCCATTCCTCTGCTCCAAAGTGAATCACAAGTGTGATGACTGGTTTGATGCAGTCTTCCTTTAAAAATCCGGACAAATACTCACCATTGCTTTTGCCTGTAAAATCTTTTTTGTTCCGACGGTGTTCGGCAGCTATGTCCGCCACCTGTCTGCCATATTGCAGGGCATCATAGATGGCATTTCTGACGGGCATCGCATAATGAACATCCGTCTGGTTCTCGATACCTAATAAAACATACGACATCTTTTCATCCTGTTTGATGACTGCTGATTTTAAAATATCGCGGTATTTCTGCACCGCATCTGTTTTTTTTCCTGCTCTGCCGGCAGTTTTCTTTCTCACAGATCCATTTTTCACAGAACTCCACTCTGTTTCCTGCACTTTCCCTTTCTTATCCTCACCGGCTTTTTCTTCATCACCAAACGGCAATGCAATCTCTGTCGGATCAATCTCTTTCAGCTTTGCCGGATCAATCACCTTTTTCCCATTGTAGATCAGATAATTAAACGCATCTGCAAATACGGCATTTTCCCGCATATACTCTTTTGTTACCATGTCCGCTGTCCCCATTTGTTTCTCCTCCTCTGTGTTGTTTAGGAGAAATCTTTGGGTTTCTAAGAATTCTCCCTGCTTAAATATGTGAGTAATAAAAGCATTGAAAATTCTTATGATTTC
>ENA-UEQE01002797-UEQE01002797.1-human-gut-metagenome-genome-assembly--contig:-NODE-2797-length-11999-cov-67.970643_pt1 | contig 11999 bp, 9 predicted proteins | sample MGYA00242934_ERZ507935 | MGnify/ENA primary metagenome ERZ507935 (study PRJEB26167, sample SAMN06115423) | human gut metagenome | host: Homo sapiens | place: China:Anhui | collected 2015-03-30... | reverse complement strand
CTCCTAAGGACTGGCGGAAGAGTATTTATTACCGTTATTGGACTCAACATGATATCCGTCCGGGCCACATCGGTGTACGTAATGAGCGTTATAAGTTGATGTTTTTGTATGGTGACCGATTGAATATGACAGGGTCTTCAGACTACAAATCAACTCCATCTTGGGAGTTTTACGATTTACAGAAAGATCCGAAAGAAAACCATAATGCTTACGGGGAGAAAGAATATGAATCGGTAATTCGTGAAATGAAAAAAGAAATGATGCGCTTGCGCGAAGAGGTGAAAGATACGGATGAGGGAGAAATAAGAATGATGGAAATTTTAAGAAAAGAAGGACTGGAAAAACAAGTCTTTATAATTGATATATAGGCTGTTAAACAAAGATGAAGATGTTTTCATTAAAATAAGCTGAAAAACAGATGCGCATTTGTTGAAAGTGCATAAAAAACGTATCTTTGTACATCTTTCGTCTCAAAATAAAAACAATCAGATTTTATGTATACGAATAAAGAAATATGGAATGTCACTTACCCGATATTCTTGGGGTTGCTTGCGCAAAATGTTATCAATGTCACCGACACGGCTTTTTTAGGACATGTGGGTGAGGTAGCTTTGGGTGCAGCCGCAATGGGAGGACTGCTATATATCTGTGTATATACCGTAGCATTCGGGTTCAGTGTCGGTTCGCAGATTTTGATAGCCCGTCGTAATGGGGAAGGGAATTTTCATGCCATAGGACCGGTTATGTGGCAGGGTACAGCATTCAGTTTGGGGATGGGAGTAGCTTTACTTGCCATATTGCTGGTATGTGCCGAACCATTGATTCGTCTGCTGATTACTTCGGATACGATTTTTCATGCTACATACGAGTTTTTTACATGGCGTATCTGGGGATTTCTTTTTGCCTTTGTCAATGTCATGTTCCGTGCGCTTTATATAGGTATAACCAAGACAAAGGTACTGACCATGAATGCTGTCGTCATGGCCTTGGTGAATGTATTCCTCGACTATGCGATGATATTCGGAAAGTGTGGATTCCCTGAAATGGGAATACGTGGAGCGGCATTGGCATCGGTTATAGCAGAAGCATCTTCTATGCTGTTTTTTATTGTGTATACGTATGGTAAAATTGACTTGAAGAAATATGGGCTGAATCGTTTCGGACATTTTGACTGGGATATGGTGATGCGTATCTTGCGCATTTCCTGCTTCACCATGGTGCAGTATTTTCTTTCCATGGCCATCTGGTTTGTATTTTTCATGGCACTTGAACGACTCGGACAACGGCAGCTTGCCATTGCCAACATTGTGCGTAGCGTATATGTTGTGCTGTTAATACCTGTCCAGTCGCTTTCTACTACGGCAAATACACTGGTCAGCAATCTGATTGGTTCGGGAGGAGTAGCAGGAGTTGTCAGATTACTGCATAAAATAGCCCGGATGTCATTCCTTATTATGGTAGTATGTGTGGCCCTTTGTGTTATCTTCCCTCAGGCTATTTTGTCGGTTTATACCAATGAGGAAGCACTGCTTCTTGAATCGGTTCCGGCATTATATGTCGTTTGCGGTGCAATGTTGATAGCTGCTCTTGCAAATATTTATTTCAATGGAATTTCGGGTACGGGTAATACACAGGCTGCTTTGGGACTGGAAGTCGGAGTACAGATCTTTTATGCATTGTATATTATTGTAGTAGGAATGATGCTTCGTGCTCCGGTAGATGTTTGTTTTACTACCGAAGTCATCTATTATTCGTTAATGCTGACATTCAGTGTTATTTACTTGAAAAAGGCGAAATGGCAGAATAAAAAGATTTGATGCATCCGATTATTTTTGTAATTTTGCGCCCTGACAAATTGGAAGAATAAAAAACAAGAAAAATATATGTTCGATAATTTAAGTGAAAGACTAGAACGGTCGTTTAAAATATTGAAAGGTGAAGGTAAAATCACCGAAATCAATGTGGCCGAAACGTTGAAAGACGTACGTCGTGCATTGCTGGATGCCGATGTGAACTATAAGGTAGCAAAGAGCTTTACCGACACTGTAAAGGAAAAAGCTTTAGGACAAAACGTGTTGACTGCTGTTAAGCCTAGCCAGTTGATGGTTAAGATTGTGCATGATGAGCTGACCAAACTGATGGGTGGCGATACTGCCGAAATCGAATTGAAAGGTCGTCCTGCCGTAATCCTGATGTCAGGTTTGCAAGGTTCTGGTAAGACAACTTTCTCAGGAAAGCTGGCACGCATGCTGAAAACCAAGAAAAACCGTAAGCCGTTGCTGGTTGCCTGCGACGTATATCGTCCTGCTGCTATCGAACAGCTGAAAGTATTGGGACAGCAGATCGAAGTGCCTGTATATTGCGAATTGGATAGCAAAGATCCTGTTCAGATTGCACTGAATGCCATTCAGGAAGCAAAGGCAAAAGGTTATGACTTGGTTATTGTCGATACAGCGGGACGTCTTGCTGTAGACGAACAGATGATGAACGAGATTGAAGCAATTAAAAATGCAATCAATCCGGATGAAACGTTGTTTGTTGTTGACTCAATGACTGGTCAGGATGCAGTAAATACAGCTCGCGAATTTAACGAACGTCTGGACTTCAACGGTGTAGTTCTTACTAAGTTGGATGGTGATACTCGTGGTGGTGCTGCTCTGTCTATCCGTACCGTTGTGAACAAGCCTATCAAGTTTGTGGGAACAGGTGAAAAGCTTGATGCAATCGATCAGTTCCATCCGGCCCGTATGGCAGACCGTATCCTTGGTATGGGTGATATCGTTTCATTGGTAGAACGTGCACAGGAACAATACGACGAAGAAGAAGCAAAACGTCTTCAGAAAAAAATTCAGAAAAACCAGTTCGACTTTAATGACTTCCTGACTCAGATTCATCAGATTAAGAAGATGGGTAACTTGAAGGAACTTGCTTCTATGATTCCGGGTGTAGGAAAAGCCATTAAAGATATTGATATCGATGATAATGCATTCAAGAGTATTGAGGCTATTATTTATTCAATGACTCCGGAAGAACGTACTCATCCTGAAATCCTGAACGGAACTCGCCGTACACGTATTGCTAAGGGTAGTGGTACAAGCATTCAGGAAGTAAACCGTTTGCTGAAACAGTTTGACCAGACTCGCAAGATGATGAAGATGGTTACCGGCAGCAAGATGGCAGGCATGATGCAGAAGATGAAAAAGAAATAAAATATTTTTTACCCTCTCTGGTACGGAAGCAGATGGGTCTGTTTTACGTGCCGGTTAGAAGCGAGGAGAGAGAATCAGCAGATGGAAAGATTCTTTCTCCTCGCTTGTTTTTATATGATCTTGATCAGGACTTATTCATGAAGAAATGACTTGGCAGTAAGTTAAAATCGTAATCATGTGAGAATATCTTTGGATAATCTGAAAAAATCTGTTATTTTAGAAAGGTTTTGGCAAGTGGAAGATCTAGTATAATCAGATATTTAAACTACATAACGATGAAAAGGACTAAGATATGGAGCTATGCTTTCGGTGTGACTATGGTATTGTCACTTGCTGGTTGCGGTAATAGTGCCAAGAAACAGGTTAATGAAAAAATGAATGCAGATAGTATGAGTGTAATAAGTAATCAAGTTGGTTTGCAGGAAGATAGTGCTTTGTCGACGTTGGTACTCGACGGAGTAAAAGCTACATGGATTCGTGATAACGCTTCTGCGAAACTGATGCCTCCTTCACTCTTTCCGGATGCTGGTGAGGACTTGATGAAAAAACTTTCGCTCGAAAACGGAATACCTTCTTCCATTAGTACGTTTTTGATAGAAAGCAATGGTATACAAATTCTTTTTGATACGGGAATGGGGGCATCCGATAGTCGCTTATTGGCTGGGTTACATGCTTTAGGGATTACTCCTGCCGACATTAAATATATATATCTTACTCATTTTCATGGTGATCATATCGGAGGACTGATGAAAAACGATAGTGTAGTGTTTCCTCATGCTGAAATTTATGCTTCTAAGGCTGAGTATGATAGTTGGATGAAAATGGAAGCCGAAAAGAACGGACAAGTTGTGAGAGCCATGAATGCATATAAGGACCGTTTGCACCTGTTTGCTTTTGGTGATACGTTGCCGGGAAAAGTGGTAGCAATGGAAGCTGTTGGACATACTCCCGGACATACTGTTTTTCAGGCAGGTAAATTATTGATAATTGGAGATTTGATTCATGGAGCAGCTCTGCAATTGGAACATCCGGAGATTTGTGCTACCTATGATATGGATAAGCAGGAAGCAATAAAGACTCGTAAAAACTTATTGCAGTATGCTCGCGAGAATGGACTGGTTATAGCAGGTATGCATTTGCCAGTTCCTGCATTTATAAAATAAATAAGCATGCCGGTATGAATTGTCAGGTATTATAGATTTCTGTCACTCATACCGGTATGTTTTTATCTGATCTTTAAATTTTATTGTCCAGCCAGGCATCAATCAGTTGGCGGGCAATGCTGAGCTTTTTCGGTATTTCCGGCAGGTTATTTCGGTTGTAAAAGGCTCCTGCACTCAGTTCTTCATCCTGCAACTTGATGGTTCCGCTTTCGTATTCGGCATAATATCCTACCATGATTCCGCTGGGGTAGGGCCACGGTTGACTGCCGAAATATTTCAGGTTTTTTATGGTCAGTCCTGTTTCTTCCATGACTTCGCGGTGAACACACTCTTCCAACGTTTCTCCTGGTTCGAGAAAACCGGCTACCAATCCTTTAAACGTCCCCCGGAAGTTGTGGGCATGTACGAGCAAGATACTGTCTTCCTTTTTAATAAGTACAATGACCGCCGGAGAAATACGCGGATAAAACTCCTGCCGGCATTCCGGACATCGTTTGGCTATGGGGGAAACCTGTACCGTAGGTACACCACACATGGGGCAATAACGGCTGTTCTTGTCCCAGTTCAATATTTGTGAAGCTTTTCCGCCACGCTTGTATTCTTCCAGAGGAAGTACATCGAAAGAAGCACGCAAGTCCTTCATCATGCGTGGACTGTTTTCATCTCCACTTACTGGAATATGAATAGCATACGTCTTGGCAGGATAACCGTTTATCTCTCCGATGGTATGAATGGTACTTCCGACGGGAACCTCAACCGGAGGTTCAGGTCCGTAAGGAATATGATATCCGTCTTCTTTTTTTTCTATCAAAACCTGTCCGCTGTTGAAGACGAACCATCCGCATGTTTGTTTTTCTGTTTCCATCAATTAAGTCCTTTCATTGTAAGCTGGATGCGCTTGCGTTCATGGTCAATACTGAGTACACGTACGCGTACATGCTGGTGCATACTGACTACTGTTGTCGGGTCGCTGACAAACTTATCGGCAAGCTGGGAGATATGTACCAGTCCGTTTTCTTTAATCCCTATATCTACGAAGCATCCGAAATTGGTAATGTTGTTGATGATGCCCGGCAATTCCATGCCCTCCCGCAGGTCGTCGATAGTCTGCACGTTCTTGTCAAATTCGAAGACCTGAATCTTTTGGCGCGGGTCACGTCCCGGTTTATCCAGCTCTTGTAGAATATCAGTCAGTGTAGGCAGTCCTACGGTATCAGTTACATAGTTTTTTATGTCTATTTGGCTACGTAATTCCTTGTTTTTTATCAGGTCGGCAACGGAGCATTTCAAGTCCTTTGCCATCTTTTCTACTATGGCATAACTTTCCGGATGTACAGCCGAATTGTCGAGCGGGTTGTCTGCTTGCGGAATACGCAAGAATCCGGCACACTGTTCAAACGCCTTTGCTCCCATACGCGGTACCTTCAGCAGTTCTTTACGCGAATGGAATGCTCCGTTTTCCGTACGGTAATCTACAATGTTTTGAGCCAGCGTCGGTCCCAGTCCCGATACATATGTCAACAGATGTTTGCTGGCCGTATTGACATTTACTCCGACAAGGTTTACGCAACTCTCTACTGTCTGGTCGAGTGATGCCTTCAGTTTACTTTGATCTACATCGTGCTGATATTGTCCCACACCAATAGATTTGGCATCTATCTTGACTAGTTCGGCAAGGGGGTCCATCAGTCGGCGACCGATTGACACAGCTCCTCGCACAGTTACGTCATATTCAGGAAACTCATCTCGTGCGATTTTCGATGCAGAATAGATGGAGGCGCCGTCTTCGCTGACAACAAACACTTGCACTTCGCGGTCGTATCGTTGAGAAGTGACGAAACGTTCGGTTTCGCGGCTTGCCGTACCATTTCCGATAGCGATGGCTTCTATCTTATATTGTTCGACGAGTTTGACAAGCTTGCGTCCGGCCAGAGCTGTTTCCGATTTGGGTGGATGCGGATAAATTGCTTCATTGTGCAGCAATGTACCTTGGGCGTCCAGACAGACAACTTTGCAACCGGTACGATATCCCGGATCGATACCCATTGTGCGCTTTTGTCCCAGAGGAGGAGCAAGCAATAGCTGCCGGATATTTTCAGCAAAGACACGGATAGCCTCTTCGTCTGCCTTTTCCTTGCTGAGTGCGGAAAATTCTGTTTCTATAGCGGGTTTCAACAGACGTTTGTATGCGTCGTTCACAGCTTCTGCTACTTGTGCGGAACATTCTCCGTTTCCATGTACATACTGTCTTTCCAATCGTTCGGTACATGCTGATTCATCGTCGGGAGTGATGGATACTTTCAGGATACCTTCGGCTTCTCCACGGCGGATGGCGAGCAGACGGTGAGAGGTACACTTCTTCAACGGTTCACTGAAGTCGAAGTAGTCGCGGTATTTTAAGGCTGCTTCTTCTTTTTCTTTGCCCTTGACTACTTTCGATGTAATCATAGCCTGACGGCTAAACTGGTTTCGTATCAGATTACGGGCACGTTCATCCTCATTCACTTGTTCGGCAATGATGTCGCGTGCTCCTTTCAGAGCATCCTCTTCGTCCTTGACATCTCCCTTGACAAACTGGCGTACCCGGGCAGATAAGTTGTTTTCCCGCTGCATCAATAGTAGCATGGCAAGCGGTTCCAGTCCCTTCTGGCGTGCAGCCTCGGCACGAGTTTTTCGTTTGGGCTTAAAAGGCAGGTAAATATCTTCCAGTTCTGTCGCATCCCAACAATTGGAAATGCGTTCTCGTAAAGTGTCTGTCAGTTTTCCTTGTTCTTCGATGGTAGAAAGAACCGTTTCCTTTCGTTTGGCAAGTTCACAGAGCTTTTCGTAACGCGTATGGATATCTCCTATCTGTACTTCGTCGAGGCCTCCGGTTGCTTCTTTTCGGTAACGGCTTATAAAAGGTATTGTAGCACCTCCCTGAAGCAGTTTCAATGTGTTTTCTACCCGATGGACAGGTAGCTTCAGGGCTGTGGCAATCATTTGACTGAATTGTTCCATGTATATGTTTTTCTAATAATGTGGCACAAATGTAATTAAAAAAAGGATTCGAGGGAGGAGAGGACTCATTTTGAAAATAATTTAAGAGATGGTTTTAAGCTTTATTCGGATTTGAAAGACGTTTTCGAGGATTGAAAATGTTCGCTAAAGAAGGCGTGAATAGCAACTGACATTACGTATAGGAAAGTTCAAACAGGTGGATGCACAGAAAGAGGGACCCGAAGAATATTTGCTGGCTAAAGCTTTGAAAGCGGAAATAGATACAATGAACCTTTTTCCAAAACCATTTGTTACTTGTTAATATAAGATATTATTCCGGAAATATTATATGATAACTTAAACTAACGCTATGACTTATGAATAAAAAAACAAGATTATGGTGCATAATCCTTTTTTCTTTTTTAGGCACATCGGTAGCAATGGCGCAGAAGTCAGAGAAAGACCGGCATTGGGTATGGGAACTCTATGGTGGCGCGAACAATTATATGACATGGGAAATAGAAACGGATGTCGTATATAAACCTTGGCGTTTTATTGGAGTTGGAGCAGGCTTTTTTTTTACTCCTCCAATAGATGGAAATAAGACTTATTCTGGAGAAGCAAGAGATAAAAACTTGCGCTGGCAGATTGAGGAAAACCGTTTGATGTATTTGTTTGCGTTCCGGTCGGGAGTTTATCTGTATTCGCCTCCTGTTTATCTGAATCATGACCATGATGTGGCATTATCGTTTCGTGTGTCTCCTGGAGTTACCATTCCTTTGCCTCCCAATTTAAGTACTAGTGTAGATTATGTTCCGAAGGATGCGATTATCCATGTACCCGCCACTTCAGGAGAAGTCAGTAATTCGCATGCGAAGGCATGTTATTATCATGTGAGATTTGCTATGGCTTTGGAAGTGGAACGTGTATCGGTATTGCTTGGGTATACGACCTCCGATTATGATTTATACGGAGGAAGCCGTAATATGATAGTCGAAGGACAAAAAATAGAATTACCTCGAAAAAAGCAGGCAGGAACTTTCTTTATCGGGCTGACCTACGATTTCTGATACATATTGAAGAAAACAGGACCTCATAACCCCTTTTTATAAAAATACCCCCGCCATAAATTTTTATAGCGGGGGTAAATTATACATTATGGGAATTATCTGCGGTAGAAACGCAACTCATTTTCCAGACTTCTTACTTTATTTTGTAAATTTCGTATTTTTGTCAGCAAATGGCGGATAGCATCGATTCCTTCTATATTGATGGACAAGTCATAATATAAATGAGTATACCTTTCCAGTTCATTCAGCTGAGAAGCCGGAAAATAACTGGTATCATCTATTACTTCGATATCTATCAGACCGTCTTCACCCAGCATGAGGATGAAGTCGGGTTCGATATTGCAATGTGTGCAATAGTCGTTTATGATGATTAAATCGTTCTGCATAGTCGTACGGTTTTAAATTATCCTTGCTGCAACTGTCGGAACAGGTCTTTCTGCTTTTCCGTCAGTGTAGTAGGAATTGTTACATGATAAGTTACAATCAAATCGCCTGTGACGCCTTCCTGCTTGTATACAGGAAATCCTTTTCCTTTCAGACGAACTTTAGCGTCATTCTGAGTACCCGGACGAACTTTCAGTTTTACTTGTCCGTCTAATGTGTTGACTGTAACTTCACCTCCCAGTACGGCAGTGTATAAGTCGATTGTTACATCTGTGTACAAGTCATTTTCTTTCCGTTTAAAGACAGGGTCGTCAGGAATAACGAAAGTGATATACAAATCTCCGTCGGGTCCTCCGTTGGTTCCTTTACCTCCATGTCCCTTCAGTTTGATAACCTGACCGTCTGCTACTCCGGCTGGAACTGTAATACGTAATGTTTCACCGTTGATGCTGAATGTTTGTTTATGAGTGGTTGCAGCCTCACGTAGAGACAACTGTAGAGAAGCCTCAATATCTTGCCCTCTGAATCCGCCTCTTGCATTACGTCCTCTGCCGGCTCCATGCCCGAACAGTTCTTCGAAGAAATCAGAGAATCCACTGGCATTTCCACCAAATCCATGCATACCTTCTCCTCCGAATCCACTTGTAAAATGTTGTCCGTCGGTAGAATACCAATATTCACCGCCGTTACCTGTACCGCCTTGAGCACGATATGCTTGCTGTTGAGCTTCGAACTCGTCGGCGTGTTTCCAATTCTCCCCGTAAGCATCGTATTTCTTACGCTTTTCAGGGTCGCTCAGTACCTCGTTAGCTTCGTTTATCTCCTGAAACTTGTCCTTGGCCGTTGGGTCATTCGGATTTAAGTCCGGGTGGTATTTGCGAGCCAGCTTACGGTACGCTTTCTTGATTTCGTCTTGAGTTGCCGTTTTGTCAACTCCAAGAACTTTGTAATAGTCTATGTAAGCCATACAGTCTGTTTTTTATTTGAGAATGAGGCAAAGAATGTGCCAGATAGTCCGTTTGTTAACAGACTTTTAACCATATTGAAAGGTATTTATCTTTTTGTGGGTTTTGCAGCTGGTAAAGTTCCATTATCTTTGTAGTTACTTATTGGATATACTATGAAAATGTGACATTTTGTCGTTTATATATCACTTAACCCGCTAGATTTATGATGAAACTATTTTCCAGGTTGATGCTTGTTCTTGCCTTAGGCGTTACAAGTCCTGCTTATGCTTCGCAAGACGGTGAAGTAACTTTGAAACTTATTGAAACGAGTGATGTGCACGGATGCTATTTCTCCTATGACTTTATAAGTATGAAGCCTCGCAAAGGAGGGCTGGCTTGTGTCAGTTCATTTGTAAAAGAACAGCGTGAGCAGTATGGAGATGGAGTTGTTCTGATGGATAATGGAGATATTTTACAAGGACAGCCCATTGCTTATTATTACAATTACATCGATACAACTTCTGTTCATGTAACTTCAGCGATGCTGAACTATATGAAATACGATGTAGGTACTATGGGAAATCATGATGTGGAGACTGGACATGCCGTGTACGACCGTTGGGTGAAACAGTGTGCTTTTCCTGTACTTGGGGCAAATATTGTGGACAATAAAACGGGAGAACCTTATCTTACTCCCTATAAAATAATCGAACGGAAAGGAGTAAAAATAGCAGTTTTAGGTATGATAACTCCTGCCATTCCTTCATGGCTTCCCGAACAGCTGTGGAACGGGCTGCATTTTGAAGACATGGAGGATTGCGCACGTAAATGGGTAAAGATTATCAAGGAAAAAGAGAATCCGGACGTTTTGATCGGATTATTTCATGCCGGACCTGAAGGTAATAAACTGGATAATGTTGTAGAGAATGGTTCGGGCGATGTAGCAAAAAATGTTCCGGGCTTCGATGTAGTATTTATGGGTCACGATCATGTGCGCCGGTGTGAGAAGATTGTCAATGTGGCAGGAGATTCTGTTTTACTCGTCGATCCTGCCAATGCGGCCAGATATGTTTCGGATGTTACAGTCAAAGTGACTAAAGCTGGAGGTAAGCTTGTGCGAAAATCTGTAGAGGGTGCTTTGGCAGATGTTTCCCGCTATGCTGCTGATGAGGATTTCATGCGGGAGTTTGCCGGACAATATCAGGCAACAGTCGACTTTGTATCTCGTAAGATTGGACGTATCGAAGAAACCATTACAACCAAAGATGCCTATTTGGGTCCTTCTGCATTTATCGATTTGCTTCATCAGTTGCAGCTTGATATTACGGGTGCCGATATATCTTTCTGTGCTCCTCTCTCGTTCTCAGCAGAAATCAAGAAAGGTGATATTTATATGAGTGATATGTTTAACTTGTATAAATACGAGAACCTGCTTTATACGATGAAGCTGACAGGTAAAGAAATCAAGGATTTTCTGGAAATGTCGTATGCTTTATGGACTAACCAGATGAAATCACCCGACGACCATTTAATGTTGTTTAATGAAGAAGATAAAGGGTTCGGCCGTTTCAAAAATCCAAGTTTCAATTTCGATTCGGCAGCAGGCATTATTTATACAGTGGATGTAACGAAACCTCAGGGTGAAAAAATCAAGATAGAAAGGATGGCAAACGGAGAGCCGTTTGATATGAATAAAACATATCAGGTAGCTGTTAATTCGTATCGTGGAAATGGTGGGGGAGATTTGCTGACAAAAGGTGCTGGTATTCCCAAGGCAGAACTGGCAAAACGTATCGTATACTCCACGGATAAAGATTTACGTTTTTATCTGATGAAACGGATAGAAGAAGTAAAAGTTCTCGATCCGAAGCCGCTGAATCAGTGGAAATTTATTCCGGAAGACTGGACTGTACCTGCATCGAAAAGAGATTATGATATTTTGTTTGGAGAGAAAAAAGCTGTGGAATGATACCTTGAGGGTGAAACTGAAATGAAATTTAATTCCGGAGAGCCTGAACTCATTCATTCTCTGATGATTTTGGTTGAAGAAGAGGGACGGAATTAGTATTTTACCGAAGTGTTCAGAGATTTATGGGCATGAATGACACAAAATATGCTGTTCTTTTTTTTATCCTTCTGTAAATAGAAAAATGAAAAAAAATCTTATCGTCACGGCTCTTTCATTTAAGCTTAGATAAAGGCACATAATTCCCCCACCCACTTCTTATGGGAAGTAGGGATTTTGTT
>ENA-UEQE01002781-UEQE01002781.1-human-gut-metagenome-genome-assembly--contig:-NODE-2781-length-12044-cov-22.083730_pt1 | contig 12044 bp, 5 predicted proteins | sample MGYA00242934_ERZ507935 | MGnify/ENA primary metagenome ERZ507935 (study PRJEB26167, sample SAMN06115423) | human gut metagenome | host: Homo sapiens | place: China:Anhui | collected 2015-03-30... | reverse complement strand
ACAAAGTACTAAATAAATATTAATAATTTACAATAAAAATAATAAAAATGTAATAACAAATTGATGTCTACACAACTGTAAAATGGCTTTATTGAGCCTTTTATTAACAAAAATAAGTGCTGTAATGATATCACAAAAAGACCATATAAAATACATAAAAATGCAATATGACGAAAGGCGGTGCATCGAAAAAATCTTACATGATATATAGGGTGAAGTCATTATAAGCAAAGGATGCGCAAAATTATGAACAAAATATTTAAGGTCATTTACAGCAAAACCAGACATTGCTACGTTGTCGTCTCGGAACTAGCAAAGAACCAAGGGAAAAGTGAAAAATCAAAATATGGTATGAAGCGCCACAATCGCTTTTATCGACTGGCTGCCATAGCGGCACTGATTATTAGTACTGGAAGCTTACTCTATCCGATGCAAGCGGAGGCCGCGCTAGATCTCTCTGTTAACGATTACTTTACAGCCTATGATAAAGACTATTTTGATCAAAATGGTAACAGAAGTGACGATCGGAAGAAGGCATACATATCGAATACCAATCAAGATCAGAATCGTGTCGGAGCGAAGAATACTGGTGCAATCGCAGCGGGAATGTTTGCACAGGCAGGACAGCAGACGGTTACTATCGGCAATCGTAATGCTGGTGCGTCAATGGGTAGTGTATACGTCGGTGAGTATAAGAATTATAATACTCCAACAAGTACCAGTGTACTAGATGGCTTGGGAGATAACTATGTAACTTCCGTTGGTTTCATGTCCAATGCAACGAAATATGGCACTATTGCTATTGGTGCTGGAGCGTCTGCTAAAGGTGAAGACAATAGTGTAACATTGGGGGATAAAGACCCGAGTGGCACACTCGTATCGAGTTTGCCTGACCCAGACAAATTAACAATCCATGGAGCTTCAGTTTCCTTGGGATATTCTGCACAATCAGAACATGGTAATATCGCCATCGGTGCCAACTCGGTAGCAACCGCTGCTGCCTCTACGTTAAGTACTGCCAAATTCAGAGAGGCTTCGGATGGAGATTATAAAGCTCCTTCCTCCTATATCTCTGTTGGTTCCGATACGGTCAAGCGCCGGATCACCAACGTGGCTGCAGGTTCTGATGACAATGATGTGGCCACCGTCGGCCAGCTGTCCTATGTTGAACAAGAAGCCAAGGCCAAGGGTTCCTGGAAACTGACCGCCGGCGGTACCAACGAATCTACTGTAGAAGCCGGGTCCACGGTGGACTTCTCTGCGGGGACCGACGGGAACCTGTCCGTGACCAAAACGGCTGATTCCAACAACGTGACCATTGGCCTGAACAAGGACGTGATCCTGGGCAAAGCAGCCCAAGGCGAAGGCGGCAGTCTCAGCGTCTATCAGGATCCGTCAAGTACCGACAAAGAAAATGGGAATGACCAGATGGGCAGCCATGTGCGCATCGATGGTTCCACGGTCAGCATCCGTTACCAGAATGGTACGAAAGACAGTGATGCCCGGGGCGTAGTCCTTGGCGTTGCCAAAGATTCGTCCAATCCTCTTGGTTATATGTATCTGGCGGATGGGAAGAATTATTACTATGTCCATGGCACGATGGCCAATGACCCCGAAGCATTACAAGGCCGTCTGGTCTACAACAGCTCTTTAACGGGTTACAACTACATTGCCAACCTGGAGGACGGCATCAGTTTCTCCGGCGATGCGGTGAAAGCCGGCAGCACGACGACCAATACCACGGCGGATACCCGGCTGGATCCCACGGCAGCCAATCATACGCTGAGTATTAAAGGCGGTGTCACTGATACAACCAAGTTGACCAGCAATAATATCGGCGTGGTGACGACTCCGACAGAATACGATGGTGCGCTGAACAATGGTGTTACCAAAGCTGGCGGCCTCACCATCCAGCTGGCCAAAGACCTGACGGATATCACTTCTATTACCAGTCAGACAACCGGCAGTACTACTGGTGCCAAGGTAACACTGGATACTAAAGATAACAATATCGATGTCAATCAAGGCAAGGTTACCAATCTTTCTGATGGCACAGTAAATGCTACATCTACTGATGCCGTCACTGGTAAACAGCTTTATAATTTGGACAACAGTTCTGTTAAATATGACACGAATGGCACCACGGTCAATAAAACAAAAATCACTCTCGCTGGGGGTACAACTGGCACGACCATTACGAATGTTAAAGCTGGTACTATTAACGTAAACAGCACCGACGCAGTCAATGGTGCCCAACTGTATGCAGAACAGCAGGCTCGTGCACAGGACAAGACCAAGTATTACTCTGCCCACGAAGGACCCCAGATTGCCGACTTCAGCACTAACGAAAACAACGACGGCGCTTCTGCCTGGGCGGGGCTGGCTGCGGGCTATGAAACCGGTACGGCCGGCATCGGTTCCACGGTAGTGGGCTCCTATTCCGGTGTCATGAATACGGGCACGGTTCCCGATGGGGACCTGCGTGGCGCAGCTTCCCTTTCTATGGGTACTTTGAATCTGAACCAAAATAATGATACTAGTAAAAAATACAGTGGTGTGGCCAATAGCATTGTAGGCCAGGGCAACGTAACCACCAATTCCAACGCCGCCATCATCATCGGTGCTGGCAACACCATCACAGATTCCTATAGGAATGTTACCATTGACACCAGCACCATGAAGGGCAGTACTCCGGAAAAACTGGAAGACGCTCTGCAAACGGCCGTTCCTAACAGTGGTGCTCAGGTCATGGCCATCGGCGGTGGCAACAAGATTACTAGTGCCTACAAGACTCAGGTCGTCGGTGTGGGCAACACGGTTTCGGATACGGAACTGAACTATGTAGATGGTTTCAACAACACTGTTACGAACGGTAAGAGCAATTATATTATTGGTGCTAAGAATACTCTGGACAGTGGCAACAATAACGTTATCTTTGGTGATAACCACAAGCTGAGCAGTAAGAGCAACAATGTAATCATTGGTTCTGCAGATGATGAAAATAAAGAATTGACTGCTTCCAATGCTGTAGTCATCGGCCATAATGCGGATGTCAGCGTTGACGGCGGTGTAGCTATCGGCAGCGGTTCTGTATCGACAGCAACTGATGAAGCATATGCTGAAGGCTATGACCCTGTTTCGACAGCTGCGAATAAAGCTTCTACAGATGATATGTCGACAACCTGGAAAGCGACGACTGGTGCCGTTTCCATTGGTGGAGTTAACGGCAACACGACAACCACCCGCAGGATTACGAATCTGGCAGCCGGCTTTAATGATACCGATGCCGTCAATGTAGCCCAGATCAAGAAACTGGCTAGCATCAATGCTTCCAATATTGGTGCTAATCTGCAGTACGGAGCTGATGGGACAACAGCGGCTACTGATACTGATAAGACGAAGAATAAAGAAGCTTGGGCGACAGCCATTGGTACTGGCACGGTGACCAAGGATGATGATGGTTCGAAGCAGATGGTTACCGGCAAGACGGTCTATGACGCCCTCCATGGCGAACTGGAAAACATCACTGTCGGCAAGGATGGCAAAGACGGTTCCATCGGCATCGCCGGCAAGGATGGCAAAGACGGCTACACCATGACCATCATCAAGACGGAACAGGGCGCAGCCGGCGTGGACGGCAAGGATGGCATCACACGTATCGTTTATCAGGATAAAGATGATACTACAGGCAAAACCAAACAGACCGTTGCTACTCTCGATGACGGCCTGAAGTATGTCGGCGATACTGGCAACGCTGCCAATGTCAAACTCGATCATCAGCTGAAACTCAGCGGCACGACGTTTGATGAAAAGGATGAAAATAAAAAGTATAAAGATACTGATTGGACGTCCGACAATATCGCTGTTGTTTCAAGTGTTGCTGATGAAACGACTGGTGATGCCACGATGTATCTGAAGCTGGCCAAGGACCTCAAGAACCTCAACAGCAGCACGTATACGACGACGGAACCGACAGGCGAGGGCGACCAACAGAAGACCACGACCTATACGACCGTTATCAATGGCAAGGGCCTGACCATCCAGTCAGGTGAACAAGGTAGTACAACGTCGACTAGCGGCCCGTCCATCACGATAGATGGTATCAATGCGGGCGGCACGGCCATCACGAACCTCAAGGACGGCAAACTCTCCAATTCCTCGACGGATGCCGTCAATGGCAGCCAGCTCTATACCGAGCAGAAGGCCCGCACGGATGCGGATACCAAACTGACCAACGACCTCTCGGCTGAGACGCAGGCACGCGAGGCGGCAGACACGGCCATCAACAACAAACTCGGTACGCTGGATGCAAACGGCAACTACATCCAGAAGGATGCCAGCGTCTCCTCGAACCTCAACACGCTCGATACGCAGGTGAAGGCGAATGCAGACGCCGTCTCGAAAGAAAAGCAGGACCGTGAAGCGGCCATCACGAACATCACGAACAACATTGGCGACCTCTCCGACAGTGCGGTTCAGTACGACAAGAATTCCAATAAGGGCACGGTAACGCTTGCTGGTGCAGACGGCACGACGATCAAGAACCTCAAGGCCGGTGAAGTAGCAGAGACGAGCAAGGATGCCGTCAATGGCAGCCAGCTCTATACCGAGCAGAAGGCCCGCACGGATGCGGATACCAAACTGACCAACGACCTCTCGGCTGAGACGCAGGCACGCGAGGCGGCAGACACGGCCATCAACAACAAACTCGGTACGCTGGATGCAAACGGCAACTACATCCAGAAGGATGCCAGCGTCTCCTCGAACCTCAACACGCTCGATACGCAGGTGAAGGCGAATGCAGACGCCGTCTCGAAAGAAAAGCAGGACCGTGAAGCGGCCATCACGAACATCACGAACAACATTGGCGACCTCTCCGACAGTGCGGTTCAGTACGACAAGAATTCCAATAAGGGCACGGTAACGCTTGCTGGTGCAGACGGCACGACGATCAAGAACCTCAAGGCCGGTGAAGTAGCAGAGACGAGCAAGGATGCCGTCAATGGCAGCCAGCTCTACGCCGAGCAGAAAGCCCGTACGGATGCCGATACCAAGCTGACCAACGACCTCTCGGCTGAGACGCAGGCACGTGAGGCGGCAGATACGGCCATCAACGACAAACTCGGTACGCTGGATGCGAACGGCAACTACATCCAGAAGGATGCCAGCGTCTCCTCGAACCTTAATACGCTCGACACGCAGGTGAAAGCGAACGCTGATGCTATCTCGAAAGAGAAGCAGGATCGCGAGGCGGCCATCACGAACATCACGAACAACATCGGCAACCTCTCCGACAGTGCCGTGAAGTATGATGCCAACACGAACAAGACGAAGATCACGCTGGCCGGCAAGGATGGTACAACTATTACTAATGTCAAAGATGGCAGCGTAGGCAAGGACAGTAAAGATGCCGTCAACGGCGGTCAGCTCTTTGATGAAAAGACGGCTCGTGAAAACGCGGATACAGAAATCAAGACTGACATCACCAAGATCAAAAATGGCGAAGGCTTCACGGATGAAGGTAAGACGGTCATCAAGAGCCTGGCGCAGGATGCAGTGGAGGTCAAAGGCAGTGATAATGTAACCGTTACGAATGAAACAAAAGACGGAACGAAGACCTTTACAGTTAGCGTCGATAATGGTCAAGTCGCCAGCGGCGACAAGGGCCTTATTTCTGGCGATACCCTCTACAACGAACTCCGTCCGTCTGCTGATGGTTCCTACATCAAGAAGGACAGCACGACGGCCCAGAACCTGGTCAGCCTCGATACGCAGGTCAAGAAGACAAGCGACCTCATTAACAGTGATGGCAAGACCATCAAGATTGGCGGTTCCGACGCTGCGACGAAGATTGATGTCAATGGCAAGGATGGCAAGGGCCGCGTCATTACCGGTGTTGTCAGCGATGCCAATGACCCGAACAGTGCGGCTAACGTCGGCTACGTCAACGGTCTGACTGCCGCCAACACGCAGCAGATTTACCGCGACATGAACAACGCGTACAGCCGTTTGGATACGAACATCAACAGAGCGGCAGCCGGCAGCAATGCTTTGGCTGCTCTCCATCCGCTGGACTTCGACCCGGCCGATAAAGCAAGCTTCGCTGTCGGTTATGGTCATTACCGTAACGCCAATGCAGCGGCTGTCGGCGCCTTCTACCAGCCGAATGCCAATACCATGGTCAACATGGGCATTTCTCTTGGCAACGGCGACCCGGGCTTCAATGCCGGTGTCTCCTTCAAGATTGGCAAGGGCTCAACATACAACGGCGTCAGCAAGGCTGAAATGGCACAGACCATCCACGACCAGGCTACGGAAATCTCGGCTATCAAAGCTGACGATGCTGCTAAGGATAAACGAATTGATGCCTTGGAAAAAGAAAACCAGGAAATGAAGAAACAGATTCAGGAAATCCTGGCTCGCCTGAATGGATAAAAGGGGGAATCATGGCACAGACAACAATTTGCATACGCATCGACGACAAGCTGAAAAAAGAATTTGAAAAGTTTTGCGATTCCGTAGGCATGAGCATGTCCACAGGAATCAACATCTTCATCAAAAAATCCGTCGGGGAACAACGTATCCCCTTCGAAATCACAGCTAAAAGCGATACGGAAAAAGAATAGAGGGAAGGACAGTTCCCGAGAATGATTTAAAGGGCCCGTGCATGATGGTGTTTCATCATGCGCGGGCCCTTTTTTCTTTGTGATATTCGGACTCAGGTGTGGCTACGCTGCGACAGACTCATGATTATATTATGACCGTTTGCTATCTGTCATAAATTCCGGCTATGCACAGGATTCACGGCGGTACGCCCTTTGGGACGTCCCCTACGATATCGCAGCCAGGCGATAAATGGGAACTCTGTTTACTGGCTATAAAAATACACGGCCAACGGCCTTGTGCGTAGGGGCCGTCCCAAGCCTTTTTGGACAGACAGGTGCCGACCAACGGGAGGCATAGGACGGTTGCCAAAACGGACAGCTGTGGCTGGGCGGCCCGCTACGCGCTGAGGGTATCCCGAAGCGTCGTTGTTCTTTTGAGTTTGTTGCTGCGCAGCAGTATCTGAGTCCGAGCGAACCGCATTTTGCGACTAGTGAACAGAGGCCATCCAATTGTGAAGCAGCTTTGAAAACGGCAGGGGCGAAATGAAATTGTATTTTTGTTGTCGTTACAACAGACAAAGGGGAACTTTTTTTGATATAATAAACTAATAGTTTTTTGGTATATGTATAATGAACAGGAGGCGTTTTCTATGACGTTCAAGAAACGTGTTGTCGGTGTCATCGGCTTAGGTCATGTCGGGGCTCATGTGGCTTTTAATTTAGGGGTCCTCGGGATTGCTGATGAAGTGAAGTTATGTGATGTAAATTCGGAGAAGTTGGTCAGTGAACGGCAGGATATGATGGATGCGGTCATGTTTATGCCTCATCGCGTCAATTACACCATTGCCAGCTATGAAGAATTGGCAGATTGCGACGTCATTGTCAATGCTATCGGCGATATTACGCTTTGTGCGTCCGGGAATCGCGACGACGAAATGCATTTCACCGTGCCCCAGGTCGCTGATTATATCCCCAAGGTCATGGCCGGCGGCTTCCAGGGCATCATCATCAATATCACCAATCCTTGTGATGTCGTAACGGACCTCATCGCTAAGAAGAGCGGTCTTCCGAAAGGGCATGTCTTCGGCACTGGCACGGGGCTGGACAGCTCGCGTCTGGTCAGTGCTATTTCCCAGCAGACGGGCCTGGATCATCATTCCTTCTCGGCCTACATGATGGGGGAACACGGCAATTCCCAGATCGTTCCCTGGTCGCTCATCAAGTTCGGCGGCAAATCCCTGGAAGAACTGGAACAGAATCCGGCCTATGTCTTCGATAAAGCCCGCGTCCAGGATGAAACGATTCATGCCGGCTGGGTCACCTATTCGGGCAAGCACTGTACGGAATACGGCATCAGCATGACGGCGGCTACCATGGTCCGGGCTGTCCTGCGGGATGAACGGAAAATCATGGCTGCCAGCGCCCCGCTCGATGGCGAATACGGCGAAACGGGCATCTTCTGCGGCGTCCCGTCGGTTATCGGCGCCAACGGCATCGAGGAAGTCATGGAATATAATCTGCCGGAACAGGAAATGAAAGACTTCAAGGCATGCTGCGCCACGATTCGCGCCAACATCGCCAAAGCCGAAGCTTTTTGGAAATAAGGTGAATAGAAAAAAGGACTTGTCGTCGTGCGGCAAGTCCTTTCTTTATCGCCCTTCGACGCAGATCCAGCGGTGGTCTTTTTCGATGTGGACCCGGACGGAGGGAAAGCCGGCATTGCGGAAAATGGTTTCAAAGGTTTCCGGTGTCGGGTTATAGAGGTGGTAGCGTTTGATATTTTCCCGGACTTCAGCACTGAGGCCGTCGTGGCCGTAGATTTCAGCGATGAGAAGGAACGTGCCACCTGGTTTCAGGACGCGGCGTACTTCTTTCAGGTTTTCTGGTGGATTGGGCCAGAAATAGAAGCTTTCGACGGTCGTAATCTTATCGAAGGTGTTGTCCGCAAAGGGCAGGGATTCGACAGAGCCTTCGCAGACGGTCATCTTCCCGGCTGCTATATCGGAAGCATTTGTCTGGCGTGATGTCTGGACCGACGTCGCTGAATAGTCCACGCCGGTCAGGTGGCCCGTCGTGATATGGGCGCTCATGCGATGGAGATTGGCCCCACCGCCGCAGCCGATATCCAAGACCGCTTCATCGCCGTGCCAATGGAAGTGGGACAGGCCCCAAGCCGTAAGGGCCGCATGGCTCTCATTCATGCGTGCCAGCATCTGCTGGCCGGCTTCCCCCGTCGGTTTGGCCGGATTGCCAGCCGTCGTAATAGCTTTTTGTCGTTCTTTTTCTGTATTAGTCATGATGATAACTCCTTTCGTAATCCTATTACCCTCATCATACCACGATGCCACGGTCAGAGGAAGGCAGCAGAATAGAAAAAGCCCCGGAGCGGGAGGTCTCCGGGGTTTTTTCTGATTCTATGATATCAATAGTTAGCGGTACGCTGGCCGGTGGACAGTACAGCGAACTTCTCCGATTTTGGTCGGGAGGCCATCTTGGCAGAGGAGTTCGGTAACGGGCCGGTGGGTTGCCGCCGGGGATAGCTGACTTCGTTTACAAGTATTACTATACGGGCATTGTGTAAAAGAAGGGTGAAAACCGGGTAAGAGTTAAGCAATTCTTTTACAAGGCTTCCGGCAGCGTGAAGAACCAGATTTGGCTTTCTTGTTCGGACGGGGCATTTTTTTTCAGGCTAATTTTGACTTTATGGACCTGATTGTCCTTGTTGTATATCATGGATTTTTTGTCGCTGTCGTAAGTGTAGTCCGATACGTCGGGCTGGCTGGCTTTTTTATCGTCGACGGCGATGTCCATGCCGAAGTCATTATCGTTGACGACGGCGAGGGTCCGCCGGTCCGGCAGGAGAGCCAGGCCTTCGGCCTTTTCGATATTCCATCCTTGGGCACGGAGGTCCAGGACGAGCTCTTTCTTAGCCGGTACGATTTTCCCGTCCAAGCGGCCGTATTCGAGGTCTCCGTTATCGGCGATGGGCGTAGCGCCATTCAGATCGACTTTGTAGATGAGGTTCTGCATGGTACCGTGCTGTTTGCCCTGTTCGATCATCAAGAACTGGCCACGGCCGATGGAAGTGATGTCGCCCAGTTTGGCGGCGCCAGGGTTCTTGTAGCCCGTGTCGACAGGGTAGGCGTACATCGTCGTTTCTTTCGTCGTCGGGTCGAATTCGACGATACGCGTGTATTTGGCAGTCTTTGCCGTCTTGCCGCCGACGTTCAAGGGGCTCTGGATGAGGGCAAAGACATGGCCGCGTTCGTCAATGGTCAAGCCTTCACTGCCACGGTTGGGGACGCGGCTGGCCAGGATGCGGGGCAGGCCCGTGCCGGGACCGTATTTTTCCAGGATATTGCCATGCCGGTCGGCTTTGACGATGAACGGTCCGTATTCATCGCTGATCCAGAAATTGCCGTCTTTGTCGACGGCCAGGCCTTCCGTATCAAGGCCATTCGGGTCAGTCCCTAAATCTTTCATCTGGAAATTCAAGGCGATTTCGTTAGTCGAACCGGTCAAGCCTGTTGGTAAAGGCTTGCCGGTAATGGCCTTGCCGCGGACTTTTAAGGGGATAGATGCTGTGATGTCCGCCCGCCCTTGGGCCGGGTTCACCGTGATGACGCCGATACTGGGCGCAAAATTCGGCGTCGGGAAGAATTTCCCGGACATTTTTTTGCCGTTTTTGATATATTTCGGGATGTCACCATTCGGGCCGCGGTCCGTCAGGCCGTAGAACTCGATGGTTCCGTCACTTTTGATATCCTTGAAGGCCAAGGATGAGCCGTAGCCGGGGTTGATTTGGTGGTGAAAAGCCTTTTCATTCCCTTTATATGGGAGCTGATAATGGTCAGCGTGGACGATATAGGCCTTGACCGGGACGTCCTGCGCGCTGAGACTGGCACCGCCCAGGCAGGACAACATCAGGCCTGCGGCTATCCAGCGTTTCCATAGTTTGTTCATAAGTAAGCACCTCCTATTATTTATTCTTAGCATAGGCTGAACGCATCAAGATTGAGTCTATTTTGAGTAATAATTGGGTAATAGTTCATGTAAAATTTGTATTTTAACTGTGAAAAATAATTGTTTAAACTGTGTAAAAATGGGCGATAAACGGCATAAACATGCTAATTGTATGTATTTTGACATCATAGCCGCTTTTTCGTATACTGGCCATGCAGACAAATGTAGGCTGTGCAGGATGTTTGTCCCGAAATGGCGCTGAGAGAGGAAACTAGGACCACTCGCCTGCAGCGGTATTTTGGGAATCCTGGATTCACTGTTGTGAAAACAAGGAGGAATTTCTCATGATGAAGACAAAATTTGCTACGGCTCTGATGGCTACCTTGACGATCAGTTCGGCTTGTGCGTTTGCAGCCAATCCCTTTGTCGACGTCCCGTCGGACAGCTGGGCTTACAAATCCGTCGTAGAACTCGCTGATGCCGGTATTATTCAGGGCGTTGACGGCCAGTATTTCCAGGGCAACCGTAATATCACCCGTTATGAAGCAGCCGAAATGGTCGCTAAAGCCATGGCCCACATGGATAAAGCCTCTGTTGAACAGCGCGCCCTTATCAACAAATTGGCTGATGAATATGCTGACGAATTGAATAACCTCGGCGTCCGTGTCAGCGCCCTCGAAAGCCGCGTCGGCAACGTCAAGCTCTCCGGGAATGCCCGTGTCCGCTACCGTAACCAGAACAAATACACGGCTCCTGGTATGGGCCTTTCTGATAAAGACGGCAATCATGGCGACGTCAAAGCCAAAGGCAAAAAGAACGATGCTTCCTGGGATTACCGTGTCCGCCTCCGCGCCGATGCCAATGTCAATAAGAACACCGTTGTCCGTTACGGCCTGAGCACGGACTCCATCAGCTTTGCCGATAACAAGGCAGCTTCGGACGGCAACAACATCTTCACTGACCGCGCAGAAGTCCAGACCAAAGCGGGCAACTTCACCTTCAACGTCGGCCGTACGGATAAATACATCATCGGCGGTCCCCGCTCTTACGGCCTGAACTACGGCGATATCTTCGACCGCGCCGAAATGAAGTATGCAACGGATAACGTAGCTGTCACGGCAGGCTATGGGAAATTCAAGATGACTGGCAGCGATAAAACCTTTGCAGGTGTAGATAAATCCATTGACGGTGTCAAGACGGGCTATGGTGAAATCGAAGGCTTCTTTGGCAACGGTTCGGCTGTCGGCGTCTACTACAATGACTTCACCCGTGCTGGCGGTTCCTCTTATACCGATTCTTTCCGCGGTGATGACCTTTGGGGCGCTTATGTATCGTATAACTTCGGCTCGAAGTGGAACCTCTTGGCCAACTACGAACATGTCAATCTGTCCCATGGTTATAAGACCCTCGATAACGATGACAGTGCCAACTGGTGGGCTGCTCAGCTGACATATGGCAAAGCTGTAAAATCTCAGC
>ENA-UEQE01002772-UEQE01002772.1-human-gut-metagenome-genome-assembly--contig:-NODE-2772-length-12066-cov-3.646342_pt1 | contig 12066 bp, 10 predicted proteins | sample MGYA00242934_ERZ507935 | MGnify/ENA primary metagenome ERZ507935 (study PRJEB26167, sample SAMN06115423) | human gut metagenome | host: Homo sapiens | place: China:Anhui | collected 2015-03-30... | reverse complement strand
GTCCGGCGGGTACCACCATTCAGGACATGATCCGCCTGGAGCAGAAGCTGCTGCCGGAATTACAGCCTTACACGCAAGAACGCGCCGAAAAGCTGATCGACCTGATCCAGTCCAAAGGGTCCAGCATCGCCCGCAGCCACTGCAACATAGAGCCGGTTTCCGGCCTGAAAAACCTGGAAAATTTGCAGGCGGTACTGGCGCGCCGTAAGCCAGGTTTTGACTGTGAAATCGTTGCCTTCCCGCAGCACGGTCTGCTGCTGTCGAATTCTGAAAAGCTGATGCGCGAGGCGATGCAGGCGGGGGCGCACTACGTGGGCGGGCTGGACCCAACCAGCGTCGACGGCGCGATGGAGAAATCCCTCGACACCATGTTCCAGATTGCGCTGGATTACAACAAAGGGGTGGATATTCACCTGCACGAAACCAGCCCGGCGGGCGTGGCGGCGGTGAACTACATGGTAGAAACCGTGGAGAAAACGCCGGCGCTGAAGGGAAGCTGACCATCAGCCACGCCTTCGCGCTGGCGACGCTTAACGAACAGCAGGTGGATGAGATCGCCACCCGCATGGCGGCGCAGCAGGTGACCATCGCCTCCACCGTGCCGATTGGCACCCTGCACATGCCGCTGAAGCAGCTGCGTGATAAAGGCGTGTTTGTCATGACCGGTACCGACAGCGTGATTGACCACTGGTCCCCGTACGGTCTGGGGGACATGCTGGAGAAAGCCAACCTCTACGCCCAGCTCTATATTCGCCCGAACGAACAGACGCTTTCGCGGGCGCTGGGCATCGCCACCGGCGACGTGCTGCCGCTGAACGACAAAGGTGAGCGCGTGTGGCCTAAAGCGCAGGACGACGCCAGCTTCGTGCTGGTGGATGCCTCCTGTTCCGCCGAGGCCGTGGCGCGTATCTCTCCGCGTACCGCGACGTTCCACAAGGGGAACCTGGTCTGGGGCTCTGTGGGCTAATGTGGTGCCGGGTGGCGCTGCGCTTACCCGGCCTACGGTTCGGAGATTTTGTAGGTCGGGTAATGCGAAGCCGCCACCCGACAATGCAGTATACTGCTATGCACATTCTTAAAGAGGGATCTGCCATGGCACAAAACATCTACGACAATCCGGCGTTTTTCGAAGGCTACGCCCAGCTTCCGCGCTCCGTGCAGGGGCTGGACGGCGCGCCGGAGTGGCCTGCGCTTAAGGCGATGCTGCCGGATTTAACTGGCACATCAGTTATCGATCTTGGGTGCGGCTACGGCTGGTTCTGCCGCGTGGCGCGCGAGCTGGGCGCTTGTGACGTCACGGGCGTCGATATCTCTGAAAAGATGCTCGCCCGCGCGGCAGAACTGACGGATGACACGCAGATCCACTATCAGCGTAGCGATCTGGAATCTCTTCAGCTTCGCGAAAACAGTCTCGATCTGGTCTACAGCTCGCTGGCGCTGCACTATCTGCCGGAACTGGACGCGTTATTCGCCAGGGTGCAGCGTGCGCTTAAACCCGGCGGCAGCCTGGTTTTCTCGATGGAGCACCCGATTTATACCTGCGCCACCCGTCAGGGCTGGCTCACCGACGACAACGGTGAGCGGTTCTGGGGCGTGAACCATTATCAGGACGAAGGCAAGCGCGTCAGCAACTGGCTGGCAGAGGGGGTAATCAAATACCACCGCACGCTGGGTACCACGCTTAACGCGCTGATCAAGGCCGGATTGACGATAAGTGAAGTCAATGAGTGGGGACCAACGCAGGCGCAGGTTGACGCCTGGCCCGCGCTGGCCGAAGAGGCGGAACGCCCGATGCTGGTGCTGATCGCCGCCCGTAAGGCTTAATAGCCGACTTTATATACCCGCCCGCTCTGTACCCCTTCCACGCTGCGGCGGTAGGCCTGCGCAACGGTCGCAGCGGGAACGCTTTCAAAGCCCGGGAAGAAGCCATCATATGCTTCGACGGATTCCGTCAGCACCGTCGGGCTGATCAGGTTAATGCGGATCCCGCGCGGCAGTTCACAGGCCGCGGCGCGCACAAACCCTTCCAGCGCCGCGTTTACGGTGGTGGCATTGACGCCCTGAGCAATCGGTTCGTGCGCCACAATCCCGCTTATCAGCGTGATCGAGCCGCCTTCGTTCAGGAAGTGCTGGCCGGTCAGCGCCAGACGAACCTGCCCCAGTAGCTTATCCTGCAAGCCCCGGTTGAACTCGCTGTCGGTCATGGTTGCGAGCGGGCCGAAGTGTACCCCACCGCTGGCGGAGACAATCGCATCCACCGGGCCGATCTTTTCGAACAGCGCCTGTACGCTCGCCTGCGAGGTGATATCCACCTGATGCTCGCCCTGCGTGCGACCCACGCGGATCGTCTCGTGGCGTTGGCTTAACTCTTCTGTGACTGCACGACCGACCGTACCGCTGGCACCAATAATGACGATTTTCATAGCAGACTCCTTATGTTGTGAGCCTTCATTCTTTAATAAATAAAAACTCAGATAAACTGGGCTAACGTTAGAAGATTACTAACCAGAGGTTTGGAATATGGATAAGCTTCGCGGGATGGAGACGTTCATCGCGGTGGTGGAAAGCGGCAGCTTCACCGGCGCGGCGGCCCGGCTGGAGATGTCGGCGGTGATGGTCGGGAAGTATATTGCGTTGCTGGAATCGCAGCTCGGCACGCGGCTACTGGAACGCAACACCCGTCGCCAGAGCCTGACCGACGCCGGACGCGTTTATTTCGAAGAGGCCAGGCGCGTGCTGGAGCAGGTCTCGATTGCTGAAAACGCAGTTGAACGTCTGCGAGCCACGCCCGCCGGCACCCTGCGCGTGACGGCACCCACCTCGTTTGGCGGCTGCGTTATCGCGCCTCTGACGGCCACGTTTTTACAGCGCTACCCGCAAGTGCGCATCGAACTGGATCTCACCAACCGAATGGTGGATCTGGTGGAGGAAGGGGTCGATCTGGCCATTCGCATCGGGGAGATCCGAAATGAGGATCTGGTGGCGAAATACCTGTGTCCCTACAACATGACGATCTGCGCCGCGCCGGAATATCTGGCGCGTCACGGTACGCCGCAAACGCCAGCCGATCTGGTGGATCACCTGTGTCTGTCGCACACGGTATGGACGGCGCGTAACGAGTGGCGGCTGCCGGGTGTGGAAGGCGAGGTGCGCTGGAAGCGTGATGCCGTCTTACGATGCAATGACGGCTACGGCTTACGCATGGCGGCGCGAGCCGGGGCAGGACTATTGCTGCAACCGGAAGTGCTGGTGGCTGAAGAGCTGGCAAGCGGCAGGCTGGTTCGGGTTCTGGAAGCGTTTACGCCCGCGCCGAGGCCGGTGCATTTATTGTGGCGCCAGGATTTGCGTCCGCTGCCTAAGCTAACGGAATTTATTGCCCATATTCTGCTAAGATTGGGCACAATATAAAAAAAGAAGGTAAGTAAAGAATGTCTGCAAACAAACTCGCCAGCAGCGCGCAGGGCCTGCAATCCTCTGCCATCCGTGAATTATTAAAACATAGCAAAATGGCAGGCGTGATTTCGCTGGGGGGCGGTATTCCAAACCCGGATCTGTTCGATCATGAAGGTTTAAAAATTGCCGCTGATGCCGTGCTGTCTCAGCATTTTGGCGAAGCGTTCCAGTACGGCCTGACGGAAGGCGTCCCGGGGCTGCGCGAAGAGATCCAACGCATCTGTGAAGGTCGCGGCATCGCCTGTAAAGCCGATGACGTGGTCATTACATCCGGCTCTCAACAGTCGCTTGACGTGCTGGCGCGTGCGTTAATTAACCCGGGCGATACGGTCGTCGTTGAGCGTCCGACCTACCTCGCCGCGTTGCAGGTCTTTGGCCTGGCACAGGCGAATTTTGAATCCGTCGGCACCGACGGCGACGGCATGAAAGTAGATGAACTTGAAGCGCTGGTGGCAACCAAAACCATCAAAGCGGTTTATATCGTGCCAACCTTTGGTAACCCGGGCGGCGTGACGCTCTCCGAGGCGCGTCGTAAACAGCTGGTGGAATTATCGAAGCGCTATGACTTCGTGATTATCGAAGACGATCCGTACAGCGAAATCAACTATACCGAGGAAGCGTTCCGCCCGCTGATTGCTCATGCCAAAGATATCGGCAATGAGGATAACGTGGTGTACACCTCCACCTTCTCTAAAATCCTCGCGCCGGGCACCCGCGTGGGCTGGGTGCTGGTGCCGGAGTGGCTGAAGCGTGCGGTGGTGAACCTCAAGCAAACCACCGATCTGCACACCAGCACGCTGTCGCAGCTGATGACGTACGAATATCTGAAAACCGGTCGTCTGGCGAATCAGATTAAAATGATCCGCGAAGCCTATCGCCAGAAATACCAGACCTTTGCCAGTGAACTGGAAGCGGAGCTGGGCGATGTGATGTCGTTCCACAAGCCAAAGGGCGGCATGTTCCTGTGGGCGAAAATGAATAACGGCATCAATACGACGAAATGGCTGGAAAAAACGTTGAGCAACGGCGTCGTGTTTGTGCCGGGTGAGTTCTTCTACTGCAACGAGCCGGACCACACCACGCTGCGCATGTCTTTCGTTACCCCAACGGATGAGCAGCTTAAAGAAGCGGTTCGACGTCTGAAAATTTCCCTGTAAGCGGATGCGCATAATGGCAGATGCCGTTATGCGCTGTTCCCGTGTAGGGTAAGGTTATTGCGTGGCGTGGGCGAGGGTGCGGTCAAATGCATCGCTGTCTGGCGCCTGTGTGACTTCATGGATCCGACAAATTTTCCCCTCGCGCAGCGTGGCAAACATATACACCTCTAATTCTGCCTGGCGACCATCCGGATATGTCACGGCCACTCTGTGCCGGTCTGCCACACATTCGTTATGGCAACATAACGCTTCCACGGTAAACGTAATCTCGCGGATCTGCGCACGCACATGGTTCAGGTGTTTCATAAATCCCTGATAATCAAGCATGTGACCGTCCGTAACCTGCTGGTAGTCGGGCGTAAACACCTCTGCCGGATCTACATTGCCATTGAATAAGCGGGTTAACAGACAGGCCATTTGCTCGCGCTGCGCGGTGTTGTCGGGCTGGTTTATCAGGGATGTAATGATGGTCATGTTAGCTCCTCGTGATGTTGAGCCGCTATTATCCTTGACAGCATAAGGCGTAGTTTCTGTAATAAGTCGAAGAATAACGATTTTCGGTCAAATTCATGCTGACAACTGAGAGGCTTGTTCATCCCGGCGGCTATCACACCCCATGGCACAGCCATCATGCCGGCCAGCTCTGGCGCATTGCTGCGGGGCTGCTGGTGATTGAGACGCCGCTGGGGCGTTCGGTGGTACCCGCAAAACATATCGGCTGGATCCCGCCTGGTCAGCAGCACGCTGCCTTTTCGGAAAGTGCGATTGAAGGTTGCGCTGTCTATCTTGACCCTGCCCATTGTGAAGGGCTTCCGGAAGAGGCCACGCTTTTCGAGTCTGACGATTTTACCGATGCACTGTTTTCCCGTTTAAGCGTTGCCGGGAGTGAATACGATCCCCGAAAGCTCATCCTGCTGCTGGAAGAGTTGGCTCTGGCGTCTCAGGTCCGCTTTTATCTGCCCGTACCGACCGATCCCCGGCTGAAAAATGTGGTCAGGAAACTGCTGCAATCCGTCGATGATAATCAGACGGTGGAAAGCCATGCCAGCCGTGCCGGGATGAGCGTACGTACATTCAACCGGCGGTTTAGCGCGGAGACGGGGATGAACTTCGTCAACTGGCGCCAGCTGGCGCGCGTCATGCAGGCGATGGAGTGGCTGGCGGCGGGGAAGCCGGTGGGGTGGATTGCGCTCTCGTGCGGATACAACAGCGTCAGCGCATTTATTGAAGTTTTCAGAACGTGGACCGGTAAAACGCCGGGGCAGTGGACGATTAAAGAAGGCCCTTTTGCGCAAAGGTAATGCGCGTGGCCTCGTTGAGATCCAGCTCTCTTAACGATTCCGGATAAACCCAGGCGATCTCCTGAAACTCGTCGTTAAACGTAACATCCCGATTGGCGCTGATGCAGTCGAAGATCAGATAAATCATATAAATTTCCTCGGTGGTACCATCGGCGTAAGTTTTGACCCTGATGTCATCGCGAAAAGCCCAGGGCTTGACGTCGATAATGTCCAGCGCGTCGCCCAGCTCCTCACGGACTTCACGGCGCAGCGCCTGTTCCATGGTTTCGCCTGGTTCCATTCCACCACCGCAGAGTGCCCACTGACCGGGGAATACACCGCGATCGTCGGCCATTTTACATAGCAGGTAGGCTCCGTCATTCTGGATGATGGGGCAGACAATGGTTCGTTGGCGCATGATTTCTTCCTGAAAAATGAATTTGGGCTACTATAGCAGATTGGTGATGGAGATCATGTTAGGTGTGTTGGATCCTCATCACTCGGAACAGCGGTGTAGGCCGGGTAAGGCGAAGCCGCCACCCGGCGTTTGACTACCGCTCCCTCAGCGCCTCCTTCGCCCGGTTAAACGGCTTAATCAGATAATCCAGCACCGTTTTCTCCCCGGTCTTAATATCCACCGTCGCAATCATCCCCGGCACAATCGAAAAGTGCCTGCCCGCCTTGTTCACCAGATAATCCTGGCTGGTGCGAATGAATACACGGTAGTAGAACACCTCCGGCTTCGCTTCGTCCTGAATGGTGTCCGGCGAAATGGTCTCCACCACTCCGTGCAGCCCGCCGTAAATCGCGTAATCGTAGGCGGTGATTTTCACCAGCGCCTCCTGATTAGGATGGATAAAGGCGATATCCCGGGGCGAGAGGCGGGTTTCAATCAGCAGGTGATCGTCCACCGGCACAATCTCCATTAACTCGCCGTTGGGCGGTATGACGCCGCCGATGGTGGTCACCTTGATGTTTTTCACGATCCCGCGCACCGGCGACTTCACCGTCAGGCGGGTAACGGAATCCTCGCGGCCTTTCAGGATCGCTGACACCATATCCACCTCGGCGTTGGCCTTAGACAGCGCTTCACGGGCCTGCACGTAATACTGGGAACGCACGTCGGTGAGCTTCAGCTCCAGGTCGCTTTTCTGCCGTTGCAGGCGCAGCACTTCCACGTGGCTGGCGGCACCGGTTTTCACCAGCCGTTGAGTGATCGCCAGTTCTTTATTGGCGAGCGCTAACGCGGAGCGAAGTTCACGCTGCGTATCCTCCAGCTGGGCGCGGCGAGAGTTGTAAAGCCGCGTTTCTGCGGCGGTCAGGTCGGTCCATTTCGCCAGGGAAGGCGGGAATTTCAGCGGGAGATCGTTCACCTCGGCGTACAGGCGCACGCTGGAGGCCAGCGACGCGCGGTAACGCGCCGCGCTTTCGCCGACGTTAGATTCCGAGCGGGTAGGATCCAGCCGCGCCAGCACCTGTCCGGCCTGCACCTGATCCCCTTCGTGTACGTTCAGCTCGGTGAGGATCCCCCCATCCAGAGACTGCAATACCTGCTCGCGTGAACTGGGGATCACTTTTCCGGTGCCGGTTGAGACTTCATCCAGCACCCCGAACCACGCCCAGACGCCGAGCACCACAAACATCAGCAGGGAGAAGAAAACGATGCGCCGGGCGCCGGTATAACCGCTCTCGGAGTCGAGCGCGTTATCCAGATCTTCTACTGCGGCAACGTCACGCTGATTGATTTTCATTATTCCACTCCCGTCCGGTTGCCTGCTGCTGTTGCTGCATACGGCTGTTGTTCAGCGCCTGCGCTTTTGGCGCGTCCATCACCAGCATGCCATCTTTGAGTACCACCACGCGCTCCACCAGCTCCAGTACCGGCACGCGGTGGGTCGCGACAACCAGCGTGCGGTTGCCGAGCCACGCCCCGAGACGTTGAATAAATTCCCGCTCGGTATGTTCATCAAGGGAGGCGGTCGGTTCATCCATCAGCACGATATTCGGGTCGCGCAGCAGCATCCGCGCCAGCAGAATAGACTGCCGCTGCCCGCCGGACAGCCCGACGCCGTTCTCCATAATCGGGTAATCCAGCCCCTTTGGCAGCTTCTGCACAAAGCTGGCCGCGCCGCACATCTCCAGCACCTCGAAGATCTCTTCATCGGTGGCGCGCGGCATGCCGAGCGTGATGTTCTCGCGCAGGGTGCCGTAAAACAGCCGGGCGTTCTGGGTCATAAAGCCGACGTTTCTCCGCACGTCAGCCACGTCCAGATGCGGCAGACTGAGGTTGTCGAGCCGCAGTTCACCACCCGCCAGATCCATCCCGCCCGCCATCGCCTGCAACAGGGTTGATTTGCCCGCGCCGTTGCGCCCGAGGATCGCCACTTTTTCGCCCGCTTTGATCTCCAGGCGGTTAATGCGCAGCGCCATGCGGGGATCTTCCGGGTGATAGCGGAACTGCGCCTGCTCGAAAAGATAGTGGCCGCGCAGCACGTCCTGGCGGATCGGCGTCTCTTCGCGCTGGTTCTCGGTCGGCAGCTGCATAATGCTGTCCAGCCCCTCTTTGGCCGCCTTCACCTGCTGCCAGCGGGCCAGCACGCCGCACAGCGTCGCCATCGGGGCGATCATCCGTGAGGCGAGCATCGAGGCGGCCACCACCGAACCTGTGGTTAAGGTGCCGTCGATCACCATCGGCGCGCCCACCACGATCACCCCGGCATAGACCAGACTCTGAATGGTCATCCCCCAGCTGATCAGGTTCTGCGTCAGTTCGCGGGTGCGCAGGCCGGATTCGGCGGTGATCTGGATATAGCTGTTCCACTGCTGCAAAAAGCGGTTCTCCGCCTGCATCAGCTTGATGTCCTCCAGCCCCTGCACGCTCTCCACCAGCACCGCGTTGCGCAGGGTAGATTCATGCGCCGACTGCTTCGCCAGCTCCGCCAGCTTCTTTTGCAGCAGCAGGCCAGGCAGGACCATGATCACCGCCGCCACCGGGGCGATCCACGCCAGCTGCGGGGCGATGATCGCCAGCACAATCACAAACAGGATAAAGAACGGCAGATCGACGATGGTGGAAATGGTGGAGGAGGTGACCATCTCGCGGATCTGCTCCAGCTCGCGCAGCTGGGAGATAAAGCTGCCGGTGGATCGCGGAATGGCGCTGTGGCGCAGCCGCAGCGCGTGGCCGAAGACCCGATCCGAGACGCGCATATCCGAGCGTTTGCCCAGCAGATCCATAATGTGCCCGCGCGCCACGCGCAGCACAAAACCAAACAGCGTGGCGATCAGTACCCCAATGGTCAGTACGTAGAGCGTCGGGTAGGACTGGGCGGGGATCACCCGGTCATACACCTGCATGGAAAATACAATGCCGGAGAGGGAGAGCACGTTGATAAACAGCGCCGCCAGCATCACCCAGCTGTAAGGGCGAAGGTCGCGCATCACCAGCCGGTAGAGCCAGTCCGGGCGGTATTTTGAGATATAGGCATCCACGCGGCTGTCCTTCAGCGCCGCCAGCGGACGCAGGGCGATGACGTGGCGGATGGCAGGCAGCATCGCGCTCATCGACAGGCGGTTGGTGTGCGTGCTGTCGTCGAAAAAGCTGACCTCAAGCGTATCCTCGCCGTCGAAATTATCGATCACGCCGATTTTACCGTCGTTCAGCTCTACCACCACCGGCAGACGCCAGCTGTTGATGGCGTGCTGATCGGCCGTCAGTAGCTGGAACGTCAGCCCGGCTTCACGGGCGAGCTGCGTCAGCGCGGGCACCATCGGTTTGCCTTTCAGCCACGGCGCGCCCGCGATCAGCGAGCCTGGCGAGCAGGCAACGCGATAGCGCGTCGCCACATAGCCAAACGCCTGCGCCCACTGCTCCAGCGCCTCATCCGTCATGTTTTCACCCTGCGGAATATCGCGTTGCTTCATGGCTGGATCTCCACGGTCTGGATGGTGCGGTTTTCAAGATCGAACGCCTGACGTATGCGCCCGGTTTGGTAGAGACAGTTCAGCTGAAGCTGGCGGAGCTGTCCGGCGGTTTGCTGCTGGGTAAAGCGCGCCTGATACACCTCCTGCTCGGCGTTGAGCACGTCGAGCAGCGGGCGGGAACCAAGATCGAGATACTGCTGCTGATACAGCTCGCGGGTACGGGCGCTGAGCGCTTCCTGGCGGCCCTGGATCTAAAGCGTGCTCATCAGGCTCATCACCTGGCTGCGCGCTTCCAGCAGTTTTTGCCGCACCTCAAGACGGGTGCGCTGAATGGTGGACTGGGCCGATTCCACCGCGTGTCCGGCGGCGTTACGCCGGGCGGTGAGGCCGCCGCCCTGATAGAGCGGCATCTGCACTTTTACCCACGCGGAGTACTGGGTGCGGTCCCGCGTTTCGTTGCCTGAGTAGCGGTCGTTAAGATAGTGGCGGACTTCCGGCTCCAGCGAGACGGTAGGGGTCATCTGCGCGTTGGCATAGTCGAGATTGGCCTGCGCGACGTTGGCCTGCGCCCAGGCCGCTAAAACCGAGGGTACCAGGCGATCGTCCGGCTCGGCAATATCGCAGCTGCGGGCCAGACTTTGCGGAAATTCGTTGCTGACCGCGTTCAGGCTGTCCCAGCCCAGCATGCTCATCAGCGTGGCGCGTGAGCTGTCGAGGCTGGCCTGATACTGCATCAGCTGCGCTCGCGCGCCTTCGATACGGGCATCGGTCTGCACCACGTCAGAGAGCGACGTGGCGCCTTCGTCATTACGCAGCTTCGTCAGTGTGCCGATGGAGGTCAGGGCGTCCAGCTGTTCTTTAGCGGTCTCGACCATCTGCTGCCAGGTCTGCACCTGCACCATAGCGATGGCGGTATCGTGGGCGATAGTGTCGATGCTCACCAGCACGTTGGCCTGCTGCTGGGCGACGCCCGCGTTTTCGGCGCGCACCTGGCTTGCGACTTTGCCGAAGTCGTAAAGCATTTGCGAAAGAGAAAGCACCAGCGAGGGGGTAAAGCCATTATCGTCGCCGTCGTGGCTATAGCCGTTATCCATGCCGGCGTTAATTTGCGGATAATATTTCGATTTGGCGACGTCCACATTTTCGCTCTGCTGATAGAGTTTGCCGACGGCTTCACTGATGGCCGGATGCCAGGTCACGGCGCGGTTTACGGCTTCATCCAGCTGTAGCGTGCCGGGGGCGGCTTTGCTGGCTACGGGCGCCACGCGGCCATTTAAAGAGGGGAGTTCCTGCGTTTCGCTTAATTGTCCGGTATTAATCATCGCCGCAGGGTTTGCCGCGATAGCGGGCACAGATATCAGGCAGCACGAGAGCCACCAGTAAGGCATCTTCATTCCCATGTCTTATCCCTAATAAAAATGTACTGCTTTATTGTTTATGCCCGGGCGCTGTGCGCGCCCGGGTCATTTCTTGCAGGTGCTATCAGGTAATGATGTGTTGCTGGTTTACAAGCTCGTCGTAGGTGGTCTGAACGTTGTCCAGCGTAACGAGCGTAGATTTAGTGTAGGCGGCTCCCGTGCCGTCACGGTCGATGGAGATCACAGTATTGTTACCGCTTTGTGAAACAGAGACATAGTTCCCCAGCGTCGACGCGCTACCGTTCCAGCCCACCAGCAGATCGCCGATATCGATTTTGTCCCCCTGCGTGAGCGAGAAGTTGGTCCAGTGATCGCCGGCAGTGCTGCTGACGTTGCCCGCGGTGGCGTTGCCTGCGGTGGCGTTCAGCACCTGGTAAATCAGGGTGTCGCCGTAGGCGGTGCCGGTAATGACGTCGTTATGTTCCGAACTGATGAACTGCGGCGCCATATTGATGGTCAGCGTGGCACTGTCTGTTTTCCCGTCGGCATCGGTCAGGGTGTAGTTGAAGGTCTCCTTCGAGGTGATGGTTGAGAGCGACACCCCGGTGTTGAGGGTGTAGGTATAGTGGCCGTCCGCAGCAATTGCCAGCGTGCCGTAATGGCCGACGACGTTGACCGTTGCGCTGCCGGTGTACGGATCCAGCGTGGTGGTCACGCCGTTGTAGCCGGTCACGCTGAGGCGGGTATCCACCGAATGCAACTGATCCATCGCCCCGGCAGAGTCGGTGCCATCGAAGATGTTGCCGTCAACGGTGTGGCCGCTGGTAGAGTCGAACTGTGTCAGCGAGTAGGGGGTGCCGTTCACGCTTGGGGTAATGGTAATGTTCCCCACGC
>ENA-UEQE01002766-UEQE01002766.1-human-gut-metagenome-genome-assembly--contig:-NODE-2766-length-12079-cov-12.225712_pt1 | contig 12079 bp, 10 predicted proteins | sample MGYA00242934_ERZ507935 | MGnify/ENA primary metagenome ERZ507935 (study PRJEB26167, sample SAMN06115423) | human gut metagenome | host: Homo sapiens | place: China:Anhui | collected 2015-03-30... | reverse complement strand
GTGATTACTGTTGCACGCAAAAATGGGATGTTTGGCCGTTCTGGAAAATTAGAATTTACGATTAATGAAGTTAAGACCTTAAATAATGTACGGGTGCCACTTCAATATACAGGAAAGAAAAAAGCAGGGGATGATGGGGGAGCTGTCGCTGTTGCTGCTGTGGTAACTGTTGTTGGAGGTCTATTTATGAAGGGAAAAAATGTTGATTTTCCAGCAGGTACGCAATTTGAAGCAACTGTTCCATCTGATACAGATTTGAACGTGACATTGAAAGATTTAAAGGATTCAATGGATGCGGCCCAGCCTAATAGTGTCATTATTAAGCTAAAGTGAAGAATCTATTAAATTAAGATGTCAAAATTTTTTTACTAAGAAAAGCTCAGTTAGGAGAGATTTTCTATGATACGAAAAATAATGTCAATATTTTATTTCCTTGCGATAAATATTTCGTGGGTGTATGCTAATGATATAAGCGTTGATAATTATCAGTATGAATGTCGGATTGGTCCTATAGGTGTACACGATACTTTTGATATGAATCAATTGAATATGTTATTTGGGCATATAACTCAACCTGTACAGCAACATAAATTTGGAATAAATAATAGTATTCGGCTGATGGATTTATATTTTGATTCAGCGCGTGTTTGTGTGCTGAATGATTATTTGGCGACAATTAGTGTTACGAGTAATTATGCCAAAGATGGTGAGGCTTTAGGGACTCCCAGAGGAATTGTTGTTGGTCATGATTTAGATACAATGTTTCGCTTGTATGGAACCCCTTTTAATACCTGGAAGGATAATGGACTCATCATGTATTCTTACGGAACTTATTCGTATGGTATAACGTTTGGAGTTAATCCCTCCACTAATATTGTTGAGAGTATTGGTGTTTTTATTCCTACTTGTTGAAAGTAGAATTTTATTGATTTATGACAGGAAATTTGCTTATTATGCTAGCAAAAGGAGGGGATACCGTGATTCGTAAGATTGTTTTTTCTTTAATCTGTTTGCTTTTTAGCGGGATGAGTGTTTTTGCGACGCATATCATTATGACCGACCATGCTCTTTTGACGGTTCTGAAATCAGCGGATTTATCGGCTCATTCGCTACTACACTATTCGCTACTACACTTTGGTCTAACTTATTGGGGGCACTACATCAAAAAGCGCTGTCTTCGTGCGACAGCGCTTTTTGATTACGAATGTTATTAACCTAATGTTTCGATAAAAGCCTTGACGACTTCCGGATCAAAGAGCAGGCCCGACGCGCTGAAGAGTTCGCGGACGGCCTGTTTTTTTGTCTTGGCCCAAAATTCTGCCGACGGATTGATGATCATGTCGTAGTAATCGGCGACGGCGATGATGCGGGCTCCCAAGGGGATGTTGGCGCCGCGCAGATGTTTGGGGAAGCCCGATCCGTCCCAGTGTTCGTGGTGATAGCGGATATAAGGCACGATGTCCTGGCAGCAGGGGATGTTTTCCAGCATGTTGCCGCCGCCTGCGGCGTGGCGCTTGTACTGAGCCTTTTCCGAGCGGTTGAGGTAGGGCATCTTGGCCAGCAGGGTATTGGACACGAAAAGCAGGCCGACGTCATGCAGGAGGGCTGCATATTTGACCTGTTCGATTTCACTCTTGGGCAGCGTCAATTTGGCAGCGACGCTGACACTGTAGTTGGCGACCTGTAAGGAATGCATATACAAGCGCTGGCTCTTCAACTGTATGAAATTGAGCAATTCCGCTGTAATGGCGTCGAGGGACGTCATTTCTTCCCGGGCAATGCCCGCAGCTTGTTTCAGGGATACCATATACATGACCAACAAACCCTTTCGTCTGCAAACGTGTTACTTGTTCGTCGTCCGATGCGACCGGCGTACCTTCTGGGGATGACGGAGGATGTTGAACATCTTCACACTCGTCTTCTTGATACGGGCGCCGGTATTCTTCATGCGCCGTGCTGTAGTGATCTTGGACTTGCGTTTCGGGCGCATGTCGCGGATGGAGCCGAAATCGCCGCGGCGGATACTCGTCGCCTTGATGCGGTCTGAGCGCAGGTTTACTTTCAAGGCACTCATGATCTGGCTCGTCTTGAGATCGATATTAAAACTGTAGATGTCCACTGCCACGTAGGACAGGGTCGGATAGGCGTGGATACAAATATGGGCGTTGCCGGAAACGGCAATGCATGTCAGTTCGTCGTCGATATGGAAGAATGTAATCCCTTCGACAGGCGTGTCGACGAGGTCGAAAGCACGCTCTACCAAGGGCTGCAAGTCTTCGGCTTCCGTAAAGGTCGCTTTGCAGTTATAAAAATCGATGAGTACATGTTTTCCTAATGTGTTGTTCATAATCTCCACCCGTTACTTAGTTACAGCTTATTATATACTGTTTTCGGGCCGATGTAAACAGAAAAAAAGACCCGTTCCCGATGTTTTTTTTACATCAGGAACGAGTCCTTTGTGCGCCAGTCACTAGCCACGAGCTACTAGCCACGAGCCACTAGCTCATGCGGCATGGACACGCATGGGCGTGAAGGTGAAGTTGTTGCCATCGTAGCCGATGGTGACCGTATCGCCTTCGCGGATGGTACCGGCGATGATGTCGCGGCTCAGGGCCGTTTCGACGGTATGCGTGATCAGGCGGCGCAGCGGACGGGCACCGAACTGCGGGTCGAACCCTTTGTCTGCCAATTCCTGTAAGGCTTCGTCGGTCCAGGTGAGGTGGATCTTGACCTGTTTTTCCAGACGCTTGCCGAGGCGTTCCAAGAGGATAGCGGCGATGTTGCGTACCTGGTCTTTCTGGAGCGCTTTGAAGACGACGATGTCGTCAACACGGTTGAGAAATTCCGGACGGAAGTACTGTTTGAGCAGTTCGCGGACTTTCGCATTGGCTTCGTCGTAGTCCTTCGATTCGAGGATTTCGTGAGAGCCGAGGTTACTGGTCATGATGATGATGGTGTTCTTGAAGTTGACCACACGGCCTTTGCCATCGGTCAGGCGGCCATCGTCGAGGATCTGCAACAGGACGTTGAAGATATCCGGATGGGCCTTTTCAATTTCATCGAGGAGGATGACGCTGTACGGACGACGGCGGACGGCTTCCGTGAGCTGGCCCCCTTCATCATAGCCGACATATCCCGGAGGAGCCCCGATCAGACGGGATACGGTATGCTTTTCCATGTATTCCGACATATCGATGCGGATGATGTTGCGTTCGTCATCGAAGAGGGCTTCTGCCAGGGTCTTAGCCAGTTCGGTCTTGCCGACACCGGTCGGGCCGAGGAAGATGAAGGAACCAATCGGACGGTTCGGGTCCTTGATGCCGGCACGGGCACGGATGATGGCATCGCTGACGACGCGGACGGCATCGTCCTGGCCGACGACCCGTTTATGCAGCGTTTCGTCGAGGTGCAGGAGTTTTTCCCGTTCGCCGGTCATCATCTTGGTGACCGGGATGCCGGTCCAGCGGCTGACGACCTGGGCGATATCTTCTTCGCCGACTTCTTCTTTGAGGAGCTGCGAATCTTGATGTTCTGCCAGATAAGCTTCTTGTTCTTTCAACTGTTTCTGCAGTTCCGGCAGTTTGCCGTACTTCAGTTCCGAAGCCTTGGCCAGATCGTAGTTGCGTTCGGCTTTGGACATTTCCCCTTTGACGGCGTCGATTTCTTTCTTCAAGCCCTGGGTGCGCAGGATGGACTGTTTTTCTTTATCCCACTGGGCTTTGAGCTTGCTTTCTTTTTCTTTCAGTTCGTTCTTCGTTTCCGTGATCTTAGCCAGCCGTTCTTTGGAAGCGTCGTCCGTTTCTTTGTTCAGGGACTGTTCTTCGATTTCCAGCTGCATGATCTTATGGCGCAGTTCGTCGATCGGCGTCGGCATGGATTCGATTTCCGTACGCAGTTTGGCTGCGGCTTCGTCGACGAGGTCGATGGCCTTATCCGGCAGGAAGCGGTCGGAAATGTAGCGGTCCGACAAGACGGCAGCAGCGACCAGGGCTTTATCACGGATGCGGACGCCATGATGGACTTCGTAACGTTCTTTCAGGCCACGGAGAATGGTGATCGTGTCTTCGACCGACGGCTGGTCGACCATGACCGGCTGGAAACGACGTTCCAAAGCGGCATCTTTTTCGATGTACTTCTGGTATTCATTGAGGGTCGTAGCGCCGATGCAGCGCAGGTCACCACGGGCCAGCATCGGTTTCAGGATGTTGCCGGCATCCATGGAGCCTTCGGATGCGCCAGCGCCGACGACGGTGTGGATTTCATCGATGAAGAGGAGAATCTGGCCGTCGGATTTGGCGATTTCATTGAGGACCGATTTGAGTCGTTCTTCAAATTCGCCACGGTATTTGGCACCGGCGATGAGGGAGCCCATATCGAGGGAGTAGAGGGTCTTGTTTTTCAGCGATTCCGGAACGTCACCGCTGACGATACGGCGGGCCAGTCCTTCGACGATAGCCGTCTTGCCGACACCAGGTTCACCGATGAGGACCGGGTTGTTCTTACGACGGCGGGACAGGATTTCGATGGTACGGCGGATTTCATCATCACGGCCGATGACCGGATCCAGTTTGTTCTGGCGGGCAGCGGCAGTCAGATCGCGGCCGTATTTTTCTAAGGCCTTGTAGTTTTCTTCCGGGTTATCACTGTTGACGTTAGCCTTACGGTTAGCCTTGATGGTACTCATGATTTTGTCCTGGGTCAGGCCAAATTCACGGCACAACTGCTGGACTTCGTCGTCGCTTTCGCTGACGATACCCATGAGGATGTGTTCCGTGCTGATGTATTCATCGTGCATGGAGTCGGCTAACTGCTGGGCTTTGCCGATGACACGGACCATTTCCGTCGACATGGACAACTGGCTGGAGCCCTTGACGGACGGAATCTTCTTCAGTAACTGTTCCAAGCGGGCCTGGAGCATGGGGACGTCGGTATGACATTCCGAGAAAATCGTGTTGAGCAGGCCTTCCGGTTCTTTCGTCAAGCCCATGAGCATATGGACCGATGAGAGTTCCTGGTTATAATGGAGCGCGGCGATCTGCTGGGCAGACTGGAAGGCTTCGATGACCTTTTGCGTATATTTTTCGTTTCCCATAATTAAGACCTCCTTACTTATGGTGGAAGTAATCATTCTTAGGAGCTTTCCTCAAGCTCTAGTATCATTATACCGTTAAAAGTCAAAAAGTCAATAGGTCAAAAGAAGAAAAGTCAAAAATATATTTGACAAAGGAAGGGGCCTTTCGCTACACTTAATCTGTCAGGAAGGAGACGCACTTATGGATGAAAAAGAACGGAAAGCGTTTGAAGGCGACGCCTTTGCCCAATGCGCTATGGGCGACGATTATTTCTTTGAAGCTTTCGATGCCGATATAGAATATAAAGGTGTTTTATATAAGAAGGCCCTGTACTGGTACCACCGGGCTGCCCAGAAAGGACACGCGGCCAGTCAGTATAACCTGGCCTATCAGTATGAACACGGACTGGGGACGGATGCCGACATGGAACAGGCCGTTTACTGGTACCGCCGGTCAGCCCATCAAGGCTACGGCGCAGCCGAAAACAATCTAGGCCATCTTTATGAAACGGGGAACGGCCTGCCCCAGGATTATGGTCAGGCGTTGCACTGGTACGGCCGAGCTGCCCGCCATGATGATGCCGACGGTCAATGTAATACGGCCATTATGTACCAGTTCGGCTATGCCGGGAAGCGGGATTATGACAAGGCCGCCTACTGGTATGCTCAAGCGGCTGAAAAGGGCAATGCCATTGCCCAGAACAACCTGGGATACCTCTATGAAACGGGCCGCGGCGTCCCGCAGGACTGGGAATTAGCAGCCCATTGGTACTATGAAGCGGCCATGGCTGGTGACGGGCCGGCGCAGAACAACTTGGGTGTCCTCTATCGCGAAGGGCACGGCGTCCGTCACGACCTTTGCCAGGCCGTCTATTGGTTCGCCCAGTCGGCGGCTTCCGGGTACAAGGAAGGCATGAAGAATTATGCCCATGCCCTGGAAAAAGGCGAAGGCGTAGAAAAAGACACGGTCGAAGCGGCCTATTGGCGGCAGAAGGGAAAGGAATAGGAGTAATATTTTACTAATCAACATTACAGAAATATAATATTGACTATCCAGGCTAAAGGGAGTATACTGAAGATATCAAAAACGAATTGTAAAATTCACAAAATTGCAGGGAAAGGGGCATGAAGATGGGAAACTATATTGGGCATACTAGCGAAGAGGGACGACAGCAACTGCTGATAGACCATTTGAAAGGGACCAGCCTTTTGGCCGAACGATTTGCCAGTGTGTTTGATGCGCCCGAATGGGGAAGGATGGCTGGATTATATCATGACATCGGGAAATATAGTGCGGCTTTCCAGCGACGGATCCTGGAAGATGGGCCGCTGGTCGATCATTCTACGGCTGGTGCCTTGCTGATGAAGAAAGTAAAGAATGTTCCTTTGGCTTTCTGTATTGCCAGTCATCACAGTGGCCTCCTCAATACGGGAACGAAATTATCAAAAGTCGATGACGGTACCCTGATGGGGCGGCTGAAAAAAGAATTGAAGGGCAAACTGGACTATTCGGCTTATCGCCAGGAACTGCCTGAACCCGTACCGATTCGCAAGGCGCCGGCCTTTTTATACGGAAAAGACCAGTTCTATTATTCCTTCTTCATCCGCATGCTTTTTTCCTGTTTAGTCGATGCCGATTTTTTGGATACGGAGCGATTCGTAAACGATGGCAAAGTGCAGCGCGGCGGATTCGCGACGATGGAGGAACTTCACGATTTATTTTTCGCGTATTATGCAACTTTTGGAAAACCCACTACGCCTATCAATCAAAAACGGCAGGAAATTTATCAGCAATGTCTGGATGCGGCTGAAAAAGAGCCAGGTATGTTTAGTCTGACCGTTCCGACCGGTGGCGGTAAGACATTGTCTTCCTTGGCTTTTGCCTTGAAACATGCTATAAAATACAAGAAACAGCGGATTATTTATATCATCCCCTATACTTCGATTATTGAACAGACTGCCGATATTTTCCGTAATATTCTAGGGGATGGTAACGTCATCGAACACCATATGAATGTCGATTACGATAAAGATTACGATAAAAATTACGACGATGACAAAAAGGAAGATGATGGCTTGAACCGCAAAAAGCTGGCGACTGAAAATTGGGATGCGCCCGTCATTGTGACGACAAATGTGCAGTTTTTTGAATCCCTCTTTGCGGCTAAGACCAGCCGGTGCCGCAAGGTACATAATATTGCCAATAGCGTCCTCATCTTTGATGAAGCACAGATGCTCCCTGAGCCTTATTTGCGGCCTTGCATCCGCAGCATGGGCGAATTGGTGGCTAATTATCGTTGTACGGCAGTATTGTGTACGGCAACGCAGCCGAGTTTGGAAACGTATTTTTCCCGGATTGGAGAAGGCCTGAAAGTGCGGGAAATCTGTCCGGATACCCAAGGCTTGTATGGATTCTTCAGGCGCGTCACTTATCGATTCATGGATGTAGATTCCCTGGAATCCTTGGCGGCGCAGCTGAAAGAGCATGAGCAGGTCCTGTGCGTCACTAATTCCAAGAAGGATGCCCGGGACTTGTATCAGCTGATGACGGGCGACGGCTGTTACCATTTGTCGACCTTCATGTATCCGGCTCATCGGCGCCGTGTCTTAGCCATCATCCGTCAGCGCCTTCAGGATGGCTTACCCTGCCGGGTCATTTCGACCAGCTTGATCCAGGCTGGTGTCGATGTCGATTTCCCTGTCGTTTATCGTGAAATTGCGGGCCTGGATAGTATCATACAGACCGGCGGCCGCTGCAATCGGGAGGGGAAACAGCGGACAGAAGACAGCATCGTATCTATTTATGATTTGCCTAAACCTATGAACCGGATTCCGGCTTTCGTGCGGCGTCCTATCGAAATAACCCAGATGGTGGCGAAGGACCATGCCGACATAGCCAGTGCAGAGAGTATTAAAGCGTATTTCGACCAGCTCCATTATACGCTTGGCGAAGACCAGCTGGACAGTAAAGATGTGTTAAAACGATTAGAAGTGAATAAACCGGCCTTTACAGAGATTGCAAAAGATTTCAAACTGATAGAAGAAGACAGCCGGACCGTTTTTATTCCCATAGATGATGACCTGGACAACCAGAAAATCCTGGCACAATTGAGAAGCGGTGTTTGCAACCGGTCCATACTCCGTAAGGCGAATCAATATATGGTCGGCGTCTATGAGAATCAGTTCAGGAAACTAGAGGAAACGAATAAGCTGGAAGCGTTGGAGTTTGGATTGTATGTACTAACGGATCCGGCGGCATATGATCCGGATACGGGGCTCGTCGTCAATATGGAAGATGGAATAGGCATCTTTTTATAAATTAGGGAGATGATGATATGGCAATACGAGTAGAAGTTTGGGGAGATTATGCCTTATTCTCCCGGCCGGAAATGAAAACAGAACGCGTCAGTTATGATGTCATGACGCCGTCTGCGGCACGAGGCATCATTGAGGCGATTTATTGGCATCCCGGACTCAAATGGATTATTGATAAAATCTATGTCCTCAGTCCTATCCGGTTCACCAATATCCGCCGCAATGAAGTCAAGGCAAAGGCCAGCGCCAGAGCGGCCAAGCAGGCGATGACTAAGAAAAATGTGGACTTGTATTTGAGTACGAAAGAAGAAATCCAGCAGCGGGCTTCTATGGTACTGTGCAAGGTGCATTATGTCATCGAAGCGCATTTTGAACTGACCGATAAGGCCAATGCTTCCGACAATGCTGGAAAGTTCCAGGATATCATCCGCCGCCGTTTGAAGCGGGGACAATGTTATCATACGCCTTATTTTGGCTGCCGGGAATTTCCTGTCAATTTCCGGGAATACGAATTTGACAGTGTGCCGACAGCCTATGCCGGGGAAGATAAGGAATTAGGCTATATGCTGTATGACATGGATTATTCCGATTTACAGCACATACGGCCTATGTTCTTCAAAGCGACCTTACATAATGGGGTCCTGGATTTGCGGGATTGTGAGGTGCACTCATGATTTTACAATCGTTGGTAGCGTATTATGAAACCTTAGCCCGGCAGGGAGCTATTGCCAAGCCGGGGTGGGGGGACTATAAGATTTCCTATGCTGTCAATCTGAATCAGCAGGGCGAAGTCATCGGAATCCTATCCTTAGAAAAAGAAGTGATGCGGGGGAAAAAGACTGTATCCGTGCCTACGGTCCATATGCTGCCGGAAGGCGTGAAAAAATCATCGGGTATCCGGCCGCAGTTCCTGTGGGCCAATGCCGCTTATTGCCTGGGGCTGCCTAAAGACATGAAGACAGCGGATATGGCAGAAGATGCGGCAGCCAAATGGGAAAAAGAGAAAAAACGGAGTATAGCTTGTTTTGAAGCGATGAAAAAATATCATTTGGATATCTTAGAAGCTGTCCACACGCCGTCAGCAGAGGCATTGAAGCGGTTCTTTACGATGTGGAAGCCGGAAACAGCAGAAAATCATCCCGTGTTGAAACCCTATCTGGCCACCAACCTGTTGACAGCCAATGTAATGTATGCCGTCGAAGGTGTCTTTGTTAAAGACGATGAAACCATCAGGGATGCCTGGGATGCCCATTATAATCAGCCATCTGCTGATGCTGTCAAAGGGCAGTGTTTGGTCACGGGGAAAATAGCTCCCATTGCCCGCATCCATCCCAATATCAAAGGCGTCCGCGGCGCTCAGTCCTCAGGAGCTTCCTTAGTATCTTTCAACGCAGATGCTTTTGAATCATACGGTCATTCAGGGGGGCAGTGCTATAATGCCCCTGTCAGCGAACATGCCGCTTTTGCCTATACGACGGCATTGAATCAGCTTATTGCCGATGAAAAGCACTGTAAGGTCATTGGCAATACGACCGTTGTCTATTGGGCAGCCGATGGGGAAGAAGCCTATCAGGATTTGCTTCATAGCGCCGTTTTTGAAGATGACGATGCCATCGACGATGAGACCCTGGATGCCTTGTTTTCGCATATCCAAAACGGGATGCCCTTTGATTTTCACGGTGTCCCCATCCACCCGGATACGCCTTTTTATATCCTGGGACTGTCCCCCAATGCGGCAAGGCTTTCGGTCCGCTTTTTCTTGCAGGACACATTCGGTCATTTTATCGACCATGTGCGCAGGCATTATGAGAGACTGGAAATCGTTATGCCTCAGCGTCATCGGGCCTACCTGCCATTATGGAGACTGTTGGGGGAAACGGTAAATAAAAAAAGTAAAGATAAAGCAGCATCCCCGCTTCTGGCAGGGGCTGTGATGCGCAGCATCCTCTCGGATACGCCTTACCCGCAGGCTTTATACAATAGCGTCATGTTGAGAGTCAAAGCAGACCAGGATGATAAAGATAAGCATATCTATAAAATTAGTGCCGAAAAAGCCGCCATCATCAAGGCTTGTTTATTGAAGAATTTTCCGAAAGGAGAGGAAGTAACTGTGGCATTGAATGAAGAAAGTACGAATACGGCTTATGTATTAGGCCGACTGTTCTCCGTATTGGAACAGATTCAGGAAGAAGCCAATCCCGATATCAACAGCACGATTAAGGATCGGTTCTTTAATAGTGCGGCTGCTACACCGGGTGTAGTGTTTCCTGTTTTATTGAAAATGGCCAACCACCATTTACGCAAATTGAATGATAGAAAGGGCTTAAAAATTACTCTTGAAAAAATGGTCACAGAATTGGAAGGGAAAATCGAGATGAATGGCCAGCCTATTCCGGCGCGGATGAATTTGAACGATCAAGGCTTATTTATTTTAGGCTATTACCATCAGACCCAGAAACGGTATATGAAAAAGGAGGAAAAATAAAATGTCCGAACCCATTAAGAATCGCTATGAATTTACCATCCTGTTTGACGTAGAAAATGGCAATCCCAATGGAGATCCCGATGCCGGCAATATGCCGCGCGTAGACCCGGAAACCGGATACGGCCTGGTTACCGATGTCTGCTTGAAGCGTAAGATACGCAATTGCATTGAAACGATTTGCGAAGACCAGCCTGGCTATCGCATTTACGTCAAAGAAGGCGTTCCTTTGCAGCGCAGTGACAAAGAAGCGTTAACCTACGTGGGCATTGATGAAAAGACGGATATAAAAAAGATGAAAAAAGATGCTCCGGAACTGGACCGTAAAATCTGTGACTTTATGTGCCAGAATTTCTTTGACATCCGTACCTTTGGCGCCGTCATGACGACCTTTGTCAAGAGTGCCCTCAATTGCGGCCAAGTCCGCGGTCCCGTTCAGTTAGGCTTTGCCCGCAGCATTGATCCTATCGTACCACAGGAAGTCACCATTACCCGTGTCGCCATCACGACGGAAAAAGATGCGGAAAACAAGAACACCGAAATCGGCAGAAAATATATCATTCCCTATGCGTTATACCGCGTAGATGGCTACGTATCAGCCAACCTGGCACGGAAAGTGACCGGTTTCAGTGAAGACGATTTACAGTATTTATGGAAAGCCATCATTAATATGTTCGAATACGACCATTCCGCTGCCAGAGGGAATATGGCTGTGCGCGAACTCATCGTATTCAAACACGATAGTGAATTGGGAAATGCTCCAGCATATAAACTTTTTGATACTGTTCACGTCCAGAAAAAAGAAGGCGTCGTCGCGCCCAGAAACTATACGGACTATGACGTAACCGTAGATGAAAGCAAAATCCCGGAACACGTTACGTGTACCCGGATGATTTAAACGTAGGAAAGAGGGGGTGCGAAGCCGTATCACACATAAAATATATCAGAGCTTCGCACCCGGCTTGATTTCTATAAAAATAAGCAATACCCGGAGAATTGACTCAAAAATTGAACTGCTATTCAATCAGTTCGCAATATGATTGATGAGAGAGCAGATAGTGACTGAGCCAATTTGAAGGCTGTCGCACCCTTCACGGGTGCGTGGATTGAAATTCCAATGAGTCAATACTAGCGTTTTTGACATCTTCGTCGCACCCTTCACGGGTGCGTGGATTGAAATAATGCCTTTGTCACGAACGAAACGGACCACC
>ENA-UEQE01002764-UEQE01002764.1-human-gut-metagenome-genome-assembly--contig:-NODE-2764-length-12094-cov-3.586752_pt1 | contig 12094 bp, 12 predicted proteins | sample MGYA00242934_ERZ507935 | MGnify/ENA primary metagenome ERZ507935 (study PRJEB26167, sample SAMN06115423) | human gut metagenome | host: Homo sapiens | place: China:Anhui | collected 2015-03-30... | reverse complement strand
GGAGGATGAAGAAACGGCACGAAACGCCCATGAAAACGCAGCTTCAGAAAGGGATGCCTCCGCCGGATTTTCCTATCTGGGAACACTCCGCCAGCAATTCGCCCTGTTTGAAACGCCGGAAGGCCTGGTTCTGATGCATCCCAAGGCGGCCCGGGAACGCATCATATTTGAACGGCTGCGCGCACGCCGGGAAGCCCCCATGCCGTCCCAGCAGCTTCTGGATCCGGTGGTGCTGGATCTGGACCCGCGGGATTTTGCCGTCATCCGGCAGTTCGCCCCGCATTTTGACCAGGCCGGCATGGTCGTTACGCCCTTTGGACAGAATACCATCAGAATAGAATCCATCCCCGCACTGCTGGAACTGGAAAACGCACGCGCTTTTCTCCTGGAGCTGGTGGACCGTCTCACCCATTCCGAATTCAGCCGAAATGCCAAACGCGTGGCTTATGAGACCTTCATTGGGGAATTTGCCAGAAAATCCGCCTGGAGGGAGCGCATTTCCCCTCACCGGGCCCCTGCCATCCTAAAGGATTTGCTTGCCTGTGAAGTGCCGTACTGCACCCCGGGGGGCAAACCCACGCTGGTGAATTATTCCGTTCCGGAAATTAAACGTAAATTCGGCCTACAGGCATAAGGGAACCTTGTTTTCCAGAAAACAGGCTGAAACGCTGCAAGATTTTACGGCGAACGGAAAATATGCAGCCAAAGACGGATTGATGCCCGCTTCTGCGGTATATTATTTTCCCTTACCGATACTCAGTTTTATTTCAGCCGCAGTAAGGGGCAGAAACTCTCCCTGGCAACAGGGATCATTTTATCCTGTCCGGCTTACGGACACCTTTTCCGTCTTGTCCGCCAGAACTCTGGCATTTGGACGCATCCTCCCGCATACAACAGGGAGCTTGCTCTTGGCAAGGAAGTTTCCCGCGTTTATACTGCAGCCTTCCAGATAAATTCCCAACCATGCCAGACTCTCCCCCCAGCACCTCCCCCGCTCCGCGCATTGCTGAAACTGCCGCCGGGAAAATTCTGGCGGGCCTGCTGGCCCTTTTTTACATCTTCCTGGCAACGACGGCGGCAGGCGGGGAATGGCACACCCTTTTCCTTCCCGCCTGCTTTCTGGCGGCAGCCCTCCTGCTGTTCTGCTTCTGTATTCTCCGGGGATACAAGATTCCCAGCCCCGGACTGCCGGGCTGGCTGGCCCTGGGTCTGGGAGGCGGCTATTTCCTTGTCCGGGCATGGTTTTCCCCCTGGTTTTATTATGAGAGCGTAGCGGATCTGGGCCTTATCGCCACGGCCATCGTCATGTTCGCGGCGGGAACGTATGCCGGAGCCGGAAACGGGGAAAAGAGTATTCTTCCCGTACTGGCTGCGGCATTGGGGCTGCTGAATGCCCTGCTGTGGGGGTATCAGAACATAACGGGAACGGAAGCCTCCTGGTTCAGACCGGATTATTCCCTGTTCGGCACGGAAATCCGCAACATCGGATTGTTCGGATACAAAAATTTTTCCGCCCATTTCCTGTCCGTCACCGGTTTTTTCCTTTGCGCATACAGCATGGCTTCCGCCAGAAAATGGGGCATCCGCCTATTCACAGGATTGGCGCTCATCCTCGTTTCCTTCACGTGCGGCTCGCGGTCCGCCTTCCCAAACGCCCTGGCTGGCGTAACCCTGTGCTTCTTTATTTATACCTCCAGCGTTTTCCGCAATAACAGAAAATTTTACACGGCGTCCATCCTCTTTATTATCCTGCTTTTCCTAGGCACGTCCTATGCCGTGCTGGATTTGTCCCGGGGGGCGGGCAGGCTTACCGCCCTTCTGGATACATTTTCCTTCGGCAACCGGCTGGACCTGTCCAAACTGGCCTGGGCGCTGGCGGACCAGGCTCCGCTGTTCGGTCACGGCAGCCGGATGTACACCAATCTTTCCACGGAGTTTTTCTCCGGAGCCAACCTCCCCAATTTTGCCCACCACGAATACGCACAAGCCGCCTGCGACTACGGCTATGCCGGGCTGGGGCTGATGCTGGCTCTGCTGGCCCTGTTTCTTATTTCCGGACTCCGGAGCGTTCTGAAATTGTCGGGAGAACATCAACGGCCCAATCCCCTGGGACCGGCGGCGTTCTGCGTATTGTGCATCGCCGCTTTCCACGCCTATGGGGAATTCATCTGGCATAACCCTGCCTTGCTTGGAGCCAGCGCCCTATGCGGCGGCATTACCTGCACGGCCCCTCTTTCCAGGGTGAAGGCTTCGCGCCGAGTCGACCGCTGGCTTCAAGCGACCGCCGCACTGCTGATGGCCATATTGGCTCTGTGTTATGCGTTTCTGGCTTTTCCGGTCTGGAAAAACTCCCTTCAAGCCGTCCCGGCTTCCTCCAGCAATCGGCTGCCCATGCTGGAAGCAGCCGCCTCCTGCAGCCTGGACCCGGATTTGGTGCGGCGCAACATTCTGCATGCCGCAGGCAGTTCTCCCCCCCCAAGCCCAGCCCGGCTCAAAGTATTGGAGCATCAGGAAGAAAAAGCGGAACGCCTGAGCCCCGGGAACCACGGCCTGACGGCGGCTAAAAGCCTCCTTTACATCCTCCAGGGACGCCTCACGGAAGCGGAACAGCTGCTCCGCCCGTACGTAGAGAGTCCCGGCAGGTTTGACGACCGCATGTTCGCCTGGACTACCATTTACAATAATATGCTGTATTCCTGGAGTACGGCCATTGCTGCCCAGTCCCCAGGACGCGCCCTGTCCATGGCCATGACGGCCCAGCGCCTGATGTCCGCCCAAACGGACCGGTGGCTGTATTATGGGGCCCTGGATCCTGAAGTCAGGAAAAAACACTACTCGCGCCTCAATGAGCTCAAGATGCTCATCATGATGCTCCAGGCCCGCAGAACGACGCCCGACCCCTCCTGGAGGAAATAGTATTCCGGAGAATCGGGGAAAAGGAATCTGTGCAGCAACCGTTATATCCTTTTTCCAGAGAAGCCGCTCCATACAGAAGTTTCCCCGTCTTATCCGGTTTCTTTTTTACCGGATTCCACGTCAGCTTATTTGTCCACGGAACACAGAGCGTACTGCAGCCAGAAAGATGAAAAGCCGATAGTTGGCGCAGCAAGTCCGCACAGGCGTTACGCCGGAATTTTAAGCGGATTCAGCTATCTTCCGCCGGAAGCGGCAGCCTCTCCGGAACAGAATCGTTTGTTTCTTTTTCCCCCAATCGCGGACTGCCTCGGTTGGCGGTCCCGTAAAACGCATGTCCCGACGCAGCTCAACAGAAAAAAACTTTCCCGGCTCTATTCCTTTATCGAATCTTTTTGTATGAACATAACCATCAAACGAATTTATGACCCCAAGGAACCCGGGGACGGATACCGCGTCCTGGTGGACCGGCTCTGGCCCCGCGGCATTTCCAAGGAAAAAGCTTCCTGGGACGAGTGGCTGAAGAACATAGCTCCATCCACGGCGCTCCGCCAGTGGTTTGCTCATGATCCAGTCAGATGGGACGCATTCCGCAAAAAGAACTACGAGGAACTGGAGGGAGACGGAGAAGCCGTTTCCCATCTGCTCCGGCTGGCGCGGAAAGGGAAGGTTACGCTGCTGTACTCCGCCAGAAATACGGAGCACAACGAAGCTGCGGCTCTGAGGGATTACCTTTTGCAACGGTTTGCTTCATAAATAGAAGCATATTCCTGCACAAACTCCATCCGCAAGCCCCAAATGCTGTCACGGGAACCTATGATACGGCAGGATTTCTTCTCTCGTTCATGAACAAGCGAAGAAAATGGAAAGGAGGTGAATACAATATGGCCAGCAGTTCCCACATGGGTGGAAGTCATAAGGGCAATTCCAAAAAACGCTCCGAGACTACCACAAGCAAAACCGGGCGGCGCATCAAACGCGATGCTTCAACCGGGCAGTTTATGAGCGATAAAAGCTCAGGCTCCAAGGAAAAACATTAATGCCCGCGAGTTTTTCGCCTGATTCAGGCTCCGGATCCGGTCCGGAGCCTTTTTATTTTTCTCCGCATCCGGAACAGGAGGAAGTCTTCCGCCATCCACTCAGGCCCAATTCTTCAAAAGCCCGAAGGCCCAGCGCTTCAGGGGCTTTCCGGTCTCCGCGAATCACAACGGCAAAAGGCTCTTCCCTGCCCGGAACGTAATACGCAGCCCGCAGAACCAGTTCCTCTCCATCCGGATGGGCGTAAACACCCACGGGCGTGGAACAGTTCGCACCCAGACGCACCAGGAAAGCCCGTTCCGCCAGCGCACAGGCAAAAGCTTCCAGATCATTGATTCCTTTCAGCATTTCCTCCGTCTCCCTGTCCGAGGAACGGCATTCCATTCCAACAATGCCCTGCCCCACGGCAGGAATAAAAACTTCCACCGGCAGGGAACGCATGTAAAGTTTTCTTCCCTCCACAAGGGTTTCCGGAGCGTACAGCCCCAGGCGCTCCAAACCGGCCCTGGCCAGAATCACGGCATCCCAGCCGGGCTGTTCCACCAGTTTTCCCAAACGCGTGGGCACATTCCCCCTCAGGTTTTCAAATCTCAGGCCGGAGCCCCAGTATGTGCGCGCCATCAGGCGTCGGCGCACGCTTCCGGTAGCCAGCGTTCCGGAACCGTTCCAGTCCGGTTCTTTCGTGATAAGCACATCCTCCACGGCAGCACGGGGCAAGACAGCGGCCAGCGTGAAGCCGGAAGCAAGCTCGCTCGGCACATCTTTGAGGCTGTGCACCGCTACGTCAATGCGGCCATCCCGGAGGGCGGTTTCCAGTTCCTTAATGAAGATTCCCTTGTCCACCATGCCGGAAACGCGGGCCACATCCGCCAAAGGAACATCCGTGCGGCGATCGCCGATGGTATGGATGATTTCACGGCGCACGTCCAGTTCCGGGTAACGGAGGGAAAGGGCAGCACAGACCATATCCGCCTGGGCCAGGGCCAGGGCGCTCCCGCGGGTGCCGATGATGAGGGTATTTTTACTGGTCATAAAGAGCGGAATCCGGAAAATATCTGGAAATGCTGTCACGGATGATGGCCTCGCACCGGGAGACCTCCTGCTCCCGGCTGCGCTTGGCCTCATCCGCCAGCTGGGTGAGGGTGTCAATGTCGTAGAGATACACTTCCTCAATATCCGCCACGTCCGGAGAGATGTTGCGCGGCACGGAAATATCAATCAAAAAGAGGGAGCGGTATTTACGGGAGGCGCGCAAAGGCAGCAGCGTTTCCCGGGTGATGATGCAGTGGGGAGCAGCGGTGGCGGCCACCACCACGTCAATATCCCTGAGATAGTTCCCCCACACGTCATACCGGATGGCCTGGCCGCCGATCATGCCCGCCAGCTCTACCGCACGGTCAAAGGAGCGGTTGGCCACATAAATGCCCTCAGCACCCCGGGCATGAAGGGCGCGCCCCGTAACGCGGCTCATCTCGCCCGCCCCCAGAATAAGGACGCGGGTGCCGGAAAGATCCCCGAAAATTTGTTCCGCCAGCTCCACTGCCACGGATCCCACGGAGGTTGCCCCGGCATGAATCTGGCTTTCCGTCCGCACTTTTTTACCGATAGTAAAGGCTTTCTGAAAGGTTTTGTTGGCGCAGGCCGCAGTTACTCCGGCATCCAGGGCCGTCTGGTAAGCCGTTTTTACCTGTCCGAAGATTTCCGTTTCCCCCAGCACCATGGAATCCAGGCCGCTCAGCACGCGGCACAGATGGCCTAGAGCATCTTCTCCCTGATGGCTGTAAAAATAAGAAGCCATATCCAGTTCCCCACGCCCATCACCCAGAAAATGGGATAAAATGTGCTCCTGCGCATTTTCCGGAGCGTTGGACCAATAATAAATTTCCATGCGGTTGCAGGTGGAAAGCACAACGCACTGGTCCACTCCAGGAAGGGAACGGATGCGCTGTCCTTCCTCCCGGAGTTTATGGGACGGCACGGCAAACCGCTCCCGTATTTCCACGGGAGCGGTCCGGTGATTCAAGCCTAAACAAACCATTCTCATCAACTTACCAGGAAAATGCTCATGGATGCAATAAAGAGGGCCACGCAGCAGCAGGCCAACATCCTTCCCGGAATGCCGCGGCGGTAGATGAACCACAGCAGGACGCTGTAGCCTGCCGTGAGAAGAATGACAATGGAGGTCTTGGCCGCATTAATGGGGAGATTCCCCCGCCACCCAAGCCATTCCCCAAGCAGAAGAAGGAGGAATGCCACAAGAACCAGGCGCTTCATGCTGGCTTCCAGTGTACGGATGGGAGGAAGCACACGGCAGGTACCGGGAATTCGGTGTCTTTTAAGACATTCATTCTGCATGCAGAACGCCGCCCCCGCGGCAGCGGCCAGGCCGCCGGCTCCGTAGGACATCATGGCTATGCCCACATGTGCCGTCACCCAGAAGTCATGCGTGCCCTGCACGTCCGCTCCGGAACGGCCTATCAGCAGGGAAAAAACCGTCAGCACGGCAATAGCCGGAGCCGTAAAGATGCCAAGCACGGACATTCGGTAAGCACGTCCCAGCATCAGATAAAAGAGATTGATGCTCCAGGAGAGGAAGAAGAGCACCTCTGAAGCGCCGCGGATGGGACACATTCCCGTCTGGTACGCTTTGACGCATAGCGCCCCTGTCTGGAGAACAAAGAGGCACGCCATCCAAAGATGGGCATATAAAAACCGCCGACCGGAAGCCAGCAGGCGCCATCCCAGCCCTGTGAAAGCCAGGGAGAGGATGAGAGAGGCAATGGCCCACCAGTTATCGTTCATAAATCCGGCCCGGAAATGGTTCAGGAACGCAAATCGCGCTCAATGACGGCGTATGCCTGGTGGTTATGGATGGATTCAAAATTTTCCGCTTCCACCCGGTACCAGCTGAAGGCGGAATGACTCTGCGTTTTCAACGCCACGTTGCGCACCAGATCTTCCACAAAGACAGGGTTTTCATAAGCCTTTTCCGTCACCCATTTTTCATCCGGCCTTTTCAGCACGCTGAACAGGGAGCAGCTCGCGCAGGATTCCACCAGGTCAATCAGGTCTTCAATCCAGACGGGCCTGGAGGCAAAACGCACGGAATAAGTAACCAGCCCGCGCTGGTTGTGGGCTCCGTAGTCACTCATGGCCTTGGAGCAGGGGCAGAGCGTCGTCACGGGAACGATAACTGTCAGCTTGAAATCAGCCAGTTTGTTGTTCGCTTCCGCCTCCATCTCAAACCGGACAACGTAATCCATGAGCCCTTCAATTCCGGTCACAGGAGCGTTTTTGGAGCGGAAAAACGGGAATTCCATTTCCACATGGGAACGGCGGGCGGACAGACGGCGGAGCAGTTCCCGCGGAATGGCCAGGGCCGTATGCACATCCAGCAAAGGGCCATGCTGGTGCAACGCCTCCACAAAACGGCTCATATGGGTGCCCTTGAATTCTTCCGGCAGATCCACCGCCAGAGAAACCGTCGCCACAGTGGACTGGATGCGGTTGAGCTTGTCCTGTATCTGGATGGGGAAGCGCAACCCTTTTACGCCCACCCGGTCAATGGAAATATTGCGCGTATCCGCCTCGGACTGGGTATCTTTCAGTTCCTGCATGGGGAAAAAGGATGATGGGTGGAAATAAAGCGGGAGTCTGCCCTGTTACCGGACAAACTCCCGCCTGCAAAGACAATTCTACCGAAAGAGATTTTCCTTGGGGCTTGTTACGGCAGAAGGTTGATGGAACGGGCCCGCTTGATTTCACGGGTTACCTTGCGGTGCATCTTGGCGGACAGCCCGGTCACACGGCGGGGAAGAATCTTGCCGGTTTCAGAGGTGAACTTGGACAGAAAATCAGGATTGAGCAGATTGACCTGATCCATCGGGATGTCGAGACGGCGGCGCGGCATCTGGCGATTGCACGTGCGGAAACGAATACGGCGTTCTACAGTCTTGGGTTCAGTGGACATAATAATAAAGATAATCGATAAGCCGAACCAGTTAACGCATTTCACGATGAAGCGTGCGGCGCTTCAGGAAAGGATTGTACTTAATCTTTTCCAGGCGGCCGGGAGTACGCAGGCTTTTTTTATTGCGCGTGGTGACGTAGCGGGACGTAGGCTTTCCTTCGGCTTTGGCCTCGGTGCATTCGAGGATGATGATGTCTCTTGGCATGATGAAAATGTGTTACGGGGGAGGATTTATACACTATTCTTCGTCATCGTCAAGAGAAACAGATAAATCTACATCATTTTGTCCTCCGGCAAAGCCCAGGGCCACTCTGGGACGGAACCTGGCATTCTGGCCTTTTTCCTTTTCCCACTGGGCCTGGCATTCCACGGTAAGCCGAGCAAAGGGGATGGCCTTGTATGACATTTCGCAGATGCCATATGTTCCGTTGTCAATGCGGGCGAGCGCCTGTTCGATTTCATACAGGCCGTCCTGCTCTTTGGAAAGCAGGCTGAGCGCAAAATCACGGTCATAGGCGTCACTGCCGGCATCCGCCTGGTGTTCCCCGGAGCCGGAAGCCTCACTGCCTTCCGGATGATTCCGGAGAGTATCGCGAGCCACGCCGCTCATGTTGTCCAGAGCCCTGTCGCGCAAGTCCAGCAGATGCTGGCGCTGCATCTGCACAAAAGGCTCCCATTCGGGGTTGGCGGCCAGTTCCGCCCTGGCGGCGGCAATGGCTTCCGCCTGTTCATCCGTCAATTCATTTTTCGCGGGAGCGGGAACCGGGGCAACGGGAGCAGGAGCAGCTTTTTTAACCGGAGCCTTTCCGGCCGTTTTCGGCGCAGGCTTCTTTTCCATTTCAGCCGCGGCGGCGGCAGCCTTTTTGGCGGGCTTGGCGGCTTTTTCCGGTTCAGCCGCCTTTTTCCTGCAGCATTTCTTCTTAGCGGGAGCCTCCAGGTCTACAGCGGTCTTGCAATCGGACTTCCCGCAGGTCTTTTTCTTGGAAGCCGGAACTTCCTTGGCGACGGTCTTGCTATTGGTTTTCTTGGGAGTAGGCATAGGAGGTGTCTCTATGGGCTGAGGTTGACAATATTTCACGAACAGAGGGCGGAACACGCCCCGCTGACTAGACTATGAGACATTACAAACGCCCAAATGTTCATTCAAGAAAATTCAGTGATGAAACAAGTCATTCCCCCCCCTTTTGCACCCTCTATTTTCCTGTCGGGATTTTACCGGGAACATACTTCTTTTAACCTTTTCAACGCCCGGTAAAATTCTATATTGGCGTTATATGACAGCTTCAACCATTCCCTCCATCGGCATTGACTTCGGAGGCACCTCCATCAAGATGGGGGTCGTCAAGGGCGCGGAAGTAATCGCCCACGCTCCTTCAATAGCCACCCAGGAATACGGCAATCCCGATCAACTGATTGAAGCCATAGCCCAGTTCGTGAATATGCTGCGGCTGAATCACCCGGAAGTGCAGGCCATCGGCATGGGAATGCCGGGGTTCGTCAATTTTTACCAGGGGACCGTTTATACGCTTACCAACGTGCCCGGTTGGAACAACGTTCCGGTAAAGGACATGCTCCAGGCTGCCTGCGGACTGCCCGTATACGTGGAAAACGACGCCAACTGCATGGCTTATGCGGAATGGAAGCTGGGCGCCGGAAAAGGAAAAAGGCATCTGGTCTGCCTGACCCTCGGCACCGGCGTTGGCAGCGGCCTGATCGTGAACGGAGAACTTCTGCGCGGGGCTACCTGCTCCGCCGGGGAGCTGGGGCAGACGAGCATCGACTACCGGGGGCGTCTGGGCCATTACGGAAACCGCGGCTCCCTGGAAGATTATGTAGGCAACCGGGAAATAGCTGCGGATGCACGCACGCTGTATGCCAGCCACGGCATTGACAAGGCCATTGTGGACTGCAACCCCATCTCTTTGGAACGGGCCGCATTGGCTGGTGATGAAGTAGCCGAGCAAGTATGGCGGGACCTGGCCGTAAAACTCTCCTGCGCCCTGATGAATTGCTGCTATCTCCTGAACCCGGAAGCCATCATCATCGGCGGGGGCGTGGCCAAGGCCAGAACCCTGCTTTTCCAGCCCCTTCAGGAAATCATGAAAACCCAGCTCGCCGCCCCTCTGGTGGAATACCTTGAAATCCTTCCCGCCCAGTTCGGTACGGAGGCGGGCATCCTGGGGGCCGCCCATCTGGCTCTCAACACCCACTTCGGAGAAACATTCCGGGCCTGATCTCGTGTCTTCCTCCCAAATACTCAAACTCGCCCGCAAACTGGAATTGACGGCGGAACAGGAACGGGATTTCCTGGACGCCATGCAGGCCGGGAACCGTTCCAGAAGCGCGCTGGTCATCACCCCGAAGGCACCGGAAGGCTACAGGCCGCCCTTGCCGGCAAAGGACACGCCGCAGGAGTGGGGGCATTCCTCCATCCTGGCGCTCCCGTCCGGAGAGGCGGAAACCAAACCCGGCTCCCTGCCGGATTACGAATGCGGCTATTACTATCCCCTGGATCTTTCGTCCGTCTGGGAAACGGCCCCTCTGGCGCATCTTCCGTTTCGTCCGGAACGCTGCCTGGACATGTGCGCGGCGCCGGGAGGGAAAAGCATTCTGGCGCAGACGCGGGTATCTCCGCAGGAGCATGTTTCCAACGAAGTGAATCCGAAGCGCCTGGGCATTCTGCGCCACAACCTGCTTCGCTGCGGCTTCACCAATCTGTACACCCAGCGCCTGCGCCCGGACCAGTGGGCGGAACTGGCCCCCGGGTGTTTTGACCTCATTCTGGCGGATGCCCCGTGCAGCGGGCAGTCCCTGCTGGCCAAAGGCATTCCCAACCCCGGCTGTTTCAATTCCTCCGTCACCGGAGGCAACGCCAAGCGGCAGCGGGGCATTTTGCTGGCCGCCCTCCGGTGTCTGGCTCCCGGAGGCTTCCTGCTGTACACTACATGCACCTACGCTCCGGAGGAAAATGAACGCAATGTCCTGTACCTGCTGAAACGCCATCCGGACCTGCACACCATAACCGTGCCGGAGCTGGAGCATTTCCGTTCCTCCCTGACGCAGGAAGCCTGCTACCGGCTCATGCCCTTCCACGGAGCAGGAGCGGGCGGTTTCACCTGCCTGCTGCGCAAGGAGGGAGGCCATCCGCTCCCGCTTTCCCTGCCGGATGAATTGAAGGCATGGCCCATTCATGCCATGAATTGTTGAAAAAAGATGAAGATAGGCATTTTTTCCGACTTGCACAACCGCACAGACCATCTGGAGCCAGCCATGCACCGGATGCGCCTGCTGGGCTGCGGACATTTCATTTTCCTGGGCGACTGCACCACCCCGGAGAGTTTCCGGCGCCTGATTGAACTGACGGAGGACTTTCCTCTGGATGCCGTTCCGGGCAACAATGACTACGATGTGGAAACCATGCGGCGGATGGCCGCCAGTTCCCCGGCGGCGCGCCTGCATCCGGAACATGCCCTTATCACCCGGTACGGCATGAAACTTTCCCTCTCCCATTACCCAAAATACGCCTTGCGGGAAGCGCGCAGCGGAAACGCAGACGCCGCCCTGTACGGCCATACCCACCAGGCCGTCAGCGAAAGATGCGGCGGCTGCCTGCTGGCCAATCCCGGAGAACTCCAGGGCAGGACCGGACGCATCGGTTTCGGCGTCCTGGATACGGACACCCGCATCATCAACCTGCATAACCTGGACTTTTACGCCCCATGAACACGCTGGACGTCTGCTGTGCCCTGATTGAACTGCCCGCCGCACGGGGCCCTCTTCTTCTGGGCGCCAAAAAGAAAACGGGGCAGTCCAACGGGCTTCTTTACGAATTCCCCGGCGGAAAAGTGGAACCAGGGGAGAATGCCCGGCACGCCGTCATACGGGAAATACGGGAAGAGCTGGGATGCACCGTCTTCCCCGTCCGCATGCTCACCCCCGTACGGCACCGGGAGCCTGAACGCATTATCCGCCTTATCCCCTTTCTGTGCCGTCTGGAACTTTGCGCCCTGCCCCGGCCTCTGGAACATGAAAACCTGGGGTTCTTCTCCCGCCGTACGCTGGAAGAACTGCCCTGGGCACCTGCGGACCGCCTTGTGTTAAAGGAATGGCTGGAAGAACACCGCTGAAAGCAGCATCCCTTTCAAAATCAATCGCTCCCCGGGAAAGTTCCCT
>ENA-UEQE01002763-UEQE01002763.1-human-gut-metagenome-genome-assembly--contig:-NODE-2763-length-12095-cov-3.903062_pt1 | contig 12095 bp, 9 predicted proteins | sample MGYA00242934_ERZ507935 | MGnify/ENA primary metagenome ERZ507935 (study PRJEB26167, sample SAMN06115423) | human gut metagenome | host: Homo sapiens | place: China:Anhui | collected 2015-03-30 | study... | reverse complement strand
TCCGGCAGTGTATCCGGAGTCGGTTTCTGTTTTTTTTATTGGTTTTACAAACAAACTAACGATCCAATCATGATGAAATTTATTCATAAACTGACGATAGTTCTCGCGTTGGGCGGGATCTGCGGTCTTGCCGCGTGCAGCGACGACGACCAGGGGTTCCTCAAACGCAACCTGCGCGAGATGAGTTTCCCGTACGTCGAATCGAGCGATACGTTTACGATCCGCGCCACGGGGGACTGGCAAATCAGCGACACTCCCGACAGCCGCGAGTGGACGAACGCCTACGGCTGGGTGCATGTCGACCAGCTCTCGGGCAAGGGAGACCCCGGCACCTACCAGAAGGTGACGGTCACCTGCGACCAGAACACCTCCGAGGAGCGTAATGCCACCATCTACCTGCACGGCTGCGGCGAAGAGAACGTCGCCATCGCCATCAGGCAGGACAACGGTATCTTCGAGTGGAAACCCTTCGACAACGGACAGCAGTTCGACGTCTCGGGTATGCTCAAACTCAACGCGGAAGCCGGGGCCAAGCTCCGCATCCCCTACATCAAGGCGCTCGGCACGGAAAAATACACCGTCACGGTGACGCAGACCGGCGGCGACGGGATCACGGCCGCCAGCGGCAGCTATTCGCTCCCGACGGCCGGCAACGGCTACATCGAAGTGCCCCTGACGGGCACCGCCACCAAGCAGGGCATCGTGACCTTCGCCGTGAAAGCTACGGACGAGGCTGGCGCGGAGAAGGATTTCGGCTCCGTTTCGACCATCGTCCGCGCCGGGTTCGACGCCCAGGGCGAGGAGCTTCCCCTGCTGACGCAGAACTTCGGCAAATTCCCCTGGGGCGGCGACTGCATCGGCCAGAAGGCGGGTGTCACGACGGCCGACAAGACCGTGGCCAACCTGAGCCTCGACAACGAGACGGTGAGCGTCTCGGCGGGCACCAACGCCGGCATCGGCGGCATCACCTCGACCGTACGCAACGGCAACGCGGCGTTCTACCGCGCCATCGGCATGGAGGGATGGACAGGCTACCTGAACTATATGTGCCCGGGTTACATCCAGCTGGGCGCTGCGAGCGACAATGCCGACGGGCAGCCGGGCAACCTCATCTCCCCGGTGCTGAACATCCCCGCGGGCTACGACCTGCTGCTGACCTGCAAGGTCGCCATCTGGGCCGCAGCCCCCGACCAGGGCATGGTGGGCATCTGCGAGAAGAACGACGGGTTCTGGATCTCGAAGGGTACGCTAGACAAGATCGTAGCTTCGACCAAGAGCTACGTTTCGCTCGACATCCCCGCCTACACGTGGGTCGAGGTCACGGCCGTCATCCCCAATCCCGGCGCGAAAGCCAATCCGGCATTCTTCATCTCCACGGCCGACAGCTGGTTCTCGGGCTCCTCGGTGAAGGCGGGCCGCTGGTACATCGACGACATCAAGCTCGTATACTAAAACCGGACAACTACCATGAAAAAAAGCATTTTATATATTCTGTTCGCCCTCTTCTCGCTATCGGCCGCAGTCTCGCTGACGGCCTGCAAGGACGACGGCGTGGAAATATCGGGGGCCAACAAGTCCAAGACCCCGAAGAACGTGAAACTGCTCGAATACGGGGCCACGTCGCTTACGATCTGCTGGGATTTCATCCGCGGCGCGACGTCGTACACCGTGCAGCTCGTCGACGGGGAGATGAACCCCGTGAGCGAAGCGCTCTGCAAGACCACCGACGCGATCGACTACCACGAATTCACCGACCTAGCGGCCGACCGGATATACTATGGCCGCGTCAGGGCCAACTACCCCTACTCCTCCACCTCGGACTGGGTATACGTCACCGCTAACGAACAGCCGGCCATGCTGATGGCCTCAGTGGGTATCCTCGAACTCGACCCGAAGCTCACGCTCAATGCCGCGACGGGGTCGACGCTCACCTACGAGTGGTCGTATACCGAAGATGCGGCGACCGACGCCACGCGCCTCTACAACATCGAACTGTTCCGTGACGAGGCGTGCAGCGAACTGCATGTCAGCTGGCTGGCCGACGGAAAACTCGCGTCGGACAAAGGCATCTTCACCGCCCTGGCGGGTTATCCCGTCGTGAGGTTCACCTTCTCGGGGCTCGATCCCGAAACGACCTACTACGCCCGGGTCACCAATGCCAGCTTCGGCAACATCATGACCCCCGTCGTCGCCGGGACCACGGCCAAGGCCGGGCCCAAAGCCTCGCAGAACAACCCGGCACAGGCCGGAGATATCGTGCTGGCGCAGGATTTCGCGGCATTCATCCACGGCGGCGACATCGTCCGCTCGGCGGCAGGTTACAACGCCGTATCGGGTACCGAGTTCCGCAAGACGTGGGAACCCGCCACGGGCGAGAACCCGCAGGCCGACGGCGACCGTCCGGTCTGCAACTGGACGACGGAGTTCAACGTATTCACCGGAGGCACGTCGGCCGAGTACATCGAAAGCGTCGGCATGAAAGGCTGGGGGCTGTCGGGCAACACCTCGACCCGTCCGGGCTACATCAAGTGCGGCGGCGGTGGCGGCGGTATCGGCATCCTCTATACGCCCGAGCTGGCGGCCCTGCCCAAGAACACGACCGTGACGGTGAGTTTCTCGGCCAGCGCCTATGCCGAAGGCGAAAACGTCTATGGCAGCGACATCGTGGTCGAAGCCATCGAGGGCGCCGAGTTCGGGTCGAACAACTCCGTGAGCAAGAAAGGCACGGCCGTGGCTTCGAAAGTCGTGGACATCTCGTCGGCCGTAGGTCGGTTCGAGACCTTCACGGTGACGCTCGACGGCCTTTCGCCCACGTCGCGCATCGCCTTCTCGTCGAACCCCGCGCAGGCGGGCGCCAACAAGACCCGCTACCTGCTCGACGACATCGTCGTGGTTTACGACGGCGAGACCAAACTGGAAAAACTCACCGTTCCGGCGAACGTGAAATTCGACGCCGAAGCCGTCTATTCCGACAAGTTGACCCTCGAATGGGACGAAGTGCCCGGGGCGGCTTCCTATACGGTGGCATGGTGGGCCGACGGCACCGAGGAGAAGGACGCCACGGTAGCGGAGGGCATCACCTCGGCCTCGTACCTGCTCAAGGAACTGGAGGCCGGCACCGAGTACCACGCGAAGGTCAAGGCGTGCCGCTACAACAACCCCGGCTACGATTCGGACTACTCCGCCGTCGTGTCGCAGAAGACGGACATAGCCCCGGTACAGGCCGGGATCGTCGTGTCGAAAGTGCTGGCGACCTCCTCGACCCTCACGGTCGAATGGGCCCGTGCGGACGGCCAGGCGTGTGTCAACAGCAGTGCTCAAGTTTACCACGTGAAACTTTACAGCGACGCCGAATGCAAGGATCTGGTCGTCGGCTGGAATGCCTCGAACGTCTTCGGCATCACGGCCGGGAACCGCTTCCGCTTCACCTTCTCGGGACTGGCCCCCGCCACGACCTACTACGTCTGCGTGGACGACAAGACCAACGATTTCTTCTCCGACCCGCTCGCATATGCGACTGCCGCCGCAGGGCCGCAGGCGGGTGCCACGACGGCAGGCTCGGCAAAGGCGGGCGACATCCTCCTGGCGGAAGACTTCTCCAGGGTGATCCACGGCGGCGACATCGCCAATTTCGCCGCGGGCTACTATCCCCCGAGCTCGAACCGCGGGACTTACGCCGCAGCTTCGGGCGACAATCCTTCGGGGTTCTCGGCCACCCGCTGTACGGCCAATGAGTTCGACGTGTTCAGCGGCGGCGGCGTGGCTGCGCCCTACACCGAGGGCACGGGCCTTGCGGCCTGGGGCAAGTCGGGCAACATCGCAGGCCGCCCGGGCTATGTCAAGATGGGCGCCGGAAGTGCGGCTGCCTCGCTTTACACCCCCGAACTGACCGCCCTGCCCGATGCGGCGACCGTCAAGGTGCGCTTCTCGGCACAGGCTTACAGCGAGAAATACGACGGTTCGGGCGCCGATGCCGGGAAAATCCTCGTCAAGGCCGTCCGCGGCGCCGTGCTCGGCGCAAAGGGCGCCATCACCGGCACGGTCACGGAGGTCTCTGCGGCCGACCCTGTGGATATTTCGGCTGCCAAAGCCCGGTTCCGCGAGTTCGAGGCAACCCTCACGAACGTGACGCCCGATTGCCGCATCGTGATCTCGACGAGCGAGAAACGCGCCCTGCTGGACAACGTGGTCGTCACCTGCACGGCCATCACCCCCGCGACCAAACCCGCAGCACCGGGCGGGGTTTCGTTCGACGCCGCAGCGGCGGCCGACAGGCTGACGCTCAAATGGAACGCTGTCCCCGATGCGACTTCCTACACGGTCGCCTACTGGAAAGGTTCGGCCTCAGCCCCCGAAAGCGAGTATGCCTACAAGACCGGCATCGCGTCCACGGCAACGTCGCAGGAGCTGACCAACCTGGAGAGCAACACCTCCTACTGGGCCAAGGTCAAGGCGGTCGGCAGCCTCGATTCCGACTGGTCGGAAACGGCGAACGCCACGACCATGGACAGCGGCGGCGAGCCGCTCCTTCCGACGGCCGACCTGCTCGACGTGGTGTTCCGCAACGACGGTTCGGCCATGGACAACTCCTCGTCGGCAACGCCCGTGCGGCGGATGCCGTCATCGAGGCCGTAAAGGCAAAGGGGCTGACCGACCGTGTGGAATACATCGCTTTCGACTATACGACCTGCAAACGCATCGTCAACGCCCTCCCGGGTGCCATGGTGCAATACCTGAACGGCGACCTGGCTCCCGCCGCAGTCCGGCAGGACGGCATCGGGGGTATCGACTACCGCTTCTCGGCTTATTCGGGCAATCCGGGATGGGTCAAGGAGGCACATGTCAACGGCATGGTCACGAACGTATGGACGGTCGACACGGTGCAGGACATGATGACCTGCATCGCATGGGGAATGGATTTCATCACCACCAACAACCCCGAGACCCTGAAGGAGCTCCTCACCAGGACATTCGTGTCGGCCAACTGACTGCCGCAGGGCGGTGCGCCTGTGCCCGGGAATTTCGCCTGGCACCCCGCAGTTCCCTGAAGGCGCGACCGACAGCCGACGGCGGCGGGTATCATGCCCGCCGCCGTTTTTATTGCCCTGCGGAAAACAAAAAAGGCAGGCGGGCTCGCCAATCTGCAAATATTTTCTAACTTTGTGCATACGAACATGGAGCCTGCAGAACTCATATCCGCCATACGCGCCGGGAGCCGCGAAGCCTTCGACGAGATGTGCGGCCGTTATTATGCGCCGCTGACGGCCTACGCACGCCTCTTCCTGAACGGGAACTGGGCGCAGGACGTCGTGCAGGACGTATTCGTTAACGTATGGGTGCGCCGCGAGGCGCTCGACCCGGGGCAGTCGCTCTACGGCTACCTGCTGCGTTCGGTCTACAACCAGTCGGTCAACTACGTCAACAAGCACCGCCATGCGTGCAGTTACCGCTCCTACTACCAGGAACGTATCGAAAGCATCGGCTACGCCTATTACGATCCCGACCGGAATCCGGTCATCGAAAAGCTCTACTCGCAGGATCTGCGCACGAGTATCAACGAGGCGATCGCAGCCCTCCCGGCCAAATGCCGCGAGGTCTTTTCGCTGAGTTACCTGCAAGGATTCTCCCACCGCGAGATCAGCGAACAGATGGGGATTGCGCAGAGCACGGTCGAAAACCATATTTACCTTGCCCTGAGGCAACTGCGGGCAAAATTGTCGAAATCGGAGCTGATTCTGCTGCTGTTTTTCATTTTTTTGCAAAATAATTCCCATCCGCTTGGGTAGATTTCGCCCGTGGATTGTATACTAAACGGACACAGAACAAATGGACGATACGATTATAATGGACGCTGTCATACAGAAATACTTTGCCGGGGAGACTTCGGAGCAGGAGGAAAAATATCTCCTCGCGTGGCTGGAGGAGTCGGAGGAGCACCGCAAATACTTCTTCGAACTGAAGAGCCTGTGGGGGGCACGCTGCGTCTTCGAGGAGAGCACCGACCTGGCGCGCTTCGCATCGTTCATGCGCAGCACCGACCACCGGATCGGGAAGATCGCCGCCGGGGAGCGATCCGCCAGGCGCCGCAAGCTGGTGCGGTGGACGCTGGGGGCCGCTGCTGCCGTCCTGCTCGCCGTTTGCGCCGGCACGGCATGGCATTTCCTCTCGACACCCGACATATACCGGGTTTACGAGAACACGGGCGATGCGGTGACGACCGTCACGCTCGACGACGGCACGCATGTGTGGCTCAACGCCCGTACGAAACTGACGCTGCCCGAAGCCTTCGGCCCGACGCAGCGCAACGTGCAGTTGGCCGGCGCGGCCTTCTTCGAGGTGGCGCGGGACGAAGCCGCCCCGTTCGTCGTGTCCACCGACAAACTGCGCGTGCGCGTGCTGGGCACCTCCTTCTGCATGCAGGCCTACGAAGGTTCGCAGCAGGCCGAAGTCGTCCTCGAACACGGTTCCGTACGCCTTCAGACGCCCGCAGGGGTCAACCTGGTGACGCTGCAACCCGACCAGCGCGCCCTGTACGACGCTGCGGACGACAACCTCGCCATTACGCAGGTCAACGCTTCGCACCTCGTGCTGACCCAGTACGACCTGGTGACGATGTCCGACGCTACGCTGCACGAGATCATCTCGCACATCGAGACGACCTTCGGCGTGCGGCTTTCGGTGCCGGGACGCTACGGCGACAAACGCTATACGTTCAATTACCAGCGATCCAATTCGCTCGAAGAGGTGCTCAATATCGTCGAATACCTCACGGGCGAGCATTGCGAGGTCATCTACCGCAAGAAATAAGCGCAGCGGCCGCCGGATTCCCGGGATCGGCCGCACGCGGCAACGGCGCCGGCTCCCGTACCGGAATGCCGGCAGGATCGCACAACAAAAAGAGGCTCTGGAAAGAGCCTCTTTTGTCGTTTCACGGGCCGCAGGCGCCGCGGGATCAGAGCGTCGAAAGCCAGTCGAGCGTGGCTTTCTGCCAGTCGTCGTAATAGCGGAAGCGGGAGTTCATGCCCCAGCCGTGGCCGCCCGACGGATAGATGTGCAGCGTGGCCTTGATGCCGTGTTCCTTGAGCTTCTGGTAGAACAGCGCGCTGTTCACGGCTGGTACCACCTTGTCGTCGTCGCAATGGAACAACAGCGTGGGCGGCGTGGCGGCATCGACCTTCTTTTCGAGCGAGAACTCCTGTGCAAGGGGCTTGTCGGCATCTTCGGCGCCGAGCAGCTGTACGAAAGTCCCCTTATGGCGTTTGTCCGGGTCGGCCGAGATCACCGGGTAGAAGAGGATCATGAAGCCCGGCTTCACGTCCGAAAGCGTCCCGACGCTCCCGGCGAGGTAACCCCCGGCCGAAGTCCCCGACACCCCCACTTTCGCGGGGTCGATGTTCAGTTCCGCAGCCATCGAACGCATCACGCGCAGCGCCTCGTCGGCATCGTTGCGCGGAACCTCGCTGTGGCCGTTGGGCAGGCGGTATTTCACCACCGCGGCCGTGATGCCGTTCCGGGCGAACCACTGGGCCTCCTTATGTCCGTTGCCGACCGAGAGCGACGAATAGCCGCCCCCGGGGAAAAACACGAGCGCCTGTCCCGTGGCATTGTCCCCGGCCTTGTAAATCCACATTTCGGCCGTCTGCGTGTTTTTCCACTGTCCGGGCTTGGATTCGACCTCGTCGCCCGAAAGCCCGTTCGAGGTGGGTGCCGTCGTGTTGTCCCACAGGACAACGTGGTAATCCTGCGCACAAATCGCCGACGACAGCATGAGGGCGAAGAGCAGGAGCATTGTTTTCTTCATAATTCGAGTTTTAGACGTTGGGATAAAGATAAAAATTATTTGTCAGTCCGTATACGGTGTTTCAACGGGGCGATGGCCGGGGGGCCGACGCTGAATTCCCCGAGACCGAGCGCCACGAGGCGCTGCGTGGCGCGCGGGTCGGCAGCCAGTTCGCCGCACATCCCGGCTTCGATACCCGCCCGGTGCGCGGCGTCGAGCACCATGCCGATGCTGCGTTGCACGGCCGGGTCGAATGCGTCGCAAAGGTAGGCTACGCGGGGGTTTCCACGGTCGGCGGCCATCACGTACTGCGTCAGGTCGTTGGTGCCGATGCTGAAAAACCGCGCCCGGGCAGCCAGTTCGTCGGCGATGAATACGGCGGCCGGGGTCTCGATCATCACCCCCAGCGCTATGTCGCGGTCGTAGGCAACCCCTTCTGCGTCGAGTTCCGCCATGCAGGTCTCGACAACCGCTTTGGCGGCGCGGAACTCCCCGACCGAAGCTATCATCGGGAACATCACCCGCACGTTGCCGAATGCGCTCGCGCGTAGCAATGCCCGCAGCTGGGTGCGGAACAGCTCCGGCATGGCCAGCGAAACCCGGATCGCACGCCATCCCAGAAACGGGTTTTCCTCCGGCTCGAAATGCATGTAGGGCAATGCTTTGTCCCCGCCTATGTCAAGTGTCCGTACAGTCAGCGGACGTGCCCCGCAAAGCTCCGCCGCGGCACGGTATGCCGCAAACTGCGTCTCTTCGTCGGGGAGCGCCGGGCCCTGCATGTAGAGGAACTCGCTCCGGAAAAGTCCGATGCCCTCGGCGCCTGCATCGAGCGCGCGTCGCACTTCGTCGACGTTCGCGGCATTGCCCAGCACCGTGATCCGCCGCCCGGCGGGCGTGACGGCGGGCGCTTGTGCATCCGCCGCGCAGCGATTCGAGCCGCGCGGCGTATTTGCGTCCGGTAGCCGGATCGGGATCGACGATCAGTTCGCCCCGCTCCCCGTCGATTATCAGCCGGTCGCCGGTTCTGACCTGCCGCATGCACCCGGCAACGCCGACCAGCGCCGCGATGCCCTTGTTCCGGGCGATGATCGCGACATGGCTCGTCACGCTTCCGTGCGCCGTCACCAATCCGGCGACCCTGCTGAAATCCATCTGTGCCGTATCCGAAGGCGCCAGCTCGTCGGCCACCACGATCGTCCCCGGAGCCAGCCCGGCAAAGGGATCGTGGGCGGTTTCGCCCGACAGGATGCGGCCGATACGCGCACATACGTCCCGCACATCGTCGGTACGTCCGCGCAGGTAGTCGTCGTCGAGCGCCGCGAACATGCCGCACACCTCTTCGCAGGCTTCTCCGAGCGCCTGCTCGGCGGACAGGTGCTTTTCCGCAATCCTCCCCTCGACCAGCCCGGCGAGCATCGGGTCGCCGGCCATCTCCAGATGGGCGGCGAAAACAGCCTCCCCTTCCGCCAGTGCGGACAGCTCCGCCTTCGCACGCTCCAGCGCCGCATGGAACCGCCCGGCCTCGGCCACGGGGTCGCCTGCCGCGGCCGTAGCAGCGGCGGATGCGCGGCGTTGCAGCACGAACGCCGTCCCGACGGCGATCCCCGCCGTCGGGATTCCTCGGATCGTGAACATCATTCGCGGATGCCGGCGATGAAATCCGTTACGGCCCGCACGGCGGCGGCTTCGTCGCCGCCCTCGGCGCAGACTTCCACTTCGGTGCCGTGTTTGAGCCCCAATGCCAGGAGCGAAAGAATGCTCACGGCACTGGCCTCCCGGGCCGCGGTGCGCAGGGTGATCCTGGCGGGCGCAAGCCCCCTGATTAACTTTACAAGTTCGCCCGCAGGCCGCGCATGCATGCCGTTCGGGGCGGTGATCGTTACTTTTCCGGTTGTCATATAGGTAGTTATTTCAGTGCTTCGTATATCACCTGCGGATCGCCTTCGGTCGTCAGCCTCCGCAACAGTTCTTCGTCCCCGAATACCTCGCCCAGCCGGGCCAGGATATCGAGGTGAGCGTCCCCCACGCCGGCAATGCCCACTACGAGGTATGCCTTTTCGTTGCCGAACGCAACCCCGCCGGGGTATTGCAGCACCACGATGCCCGAGTGCAGGACGCACTTCTTGGCGTCGGACGTCCCGTGCGGAATGGCGATGCCCATGCCCATATAGGTCGTTGCCGACTCCTCGCGGCGCAGCATGGCATCCGCATATCCGGGTTCGACATATCCGCCCGCTGCGAGCAGTTCCCCAGCCCGCCGGATCGCGGCTTCCTTGGGTTCGGAGGGAAGCCCCGTCCGGATATTCCCGGGGCGCAAAACCTCGCCGGAAGACCGCCCCGCGGCATCGTCCGGCTGCGGGGCGGCCATGCGATCCGGGGCATCCCCCACCCTTCGCAGGCCGGCGTCGGAGGGCTGTGCATCCGCCGTCCCGGCAGGCAGACCGCCGGCTCGGGGAATGGCGTCCGCACCGTCCTGCTGCGCCAACCGGGCGAACAGGGCGTCGAGGGCCGGGTCTGCCAGGAAATTGTCGATCACGACCAGCGCAGCGCCATGTCCCGCTCCGGCGATCCGCCCGGCCAGCACGGACTGGCAGACAACGACGTCGGCATCGGCGGGAATGCCGTCCGTGGCACAGTTGCCGACCGCCGTGCCGATGCCCGCATCGGAGAGCCTTTTTCGAAACCGCGTGGCACCCAGCGCACTCGACCCCATGCCCGCATCGCAGGCGAAAACCACCTTGCGGATATGTGCCGGGAAGTACTGCGCGGCCTTTACGGCGGGCGCCCCGCCCTGCGTGGCGGGGATTGCGCCTGTCGGCATATCCTCCGCGGTGGCGGCACGCCGGACGAAGGGCGCCGCCATGAGCAGCGACACCGCCGTGGAGATCAGCACTCCGGCCAGCACGACGAGGGTCTGGCCTTTGGGAGCCATGGCCAGCACCGAAATGATGCTGCCGGGCGAAGCCGGCGCCACCAGTCCGGCCCCGGCAAGCGAAAAGAACAGCAGCCCGGCGGCACTGCCCGCAACAGGGGCGAGGATCAGCGCCGGGCGCGCCAGGATATAGGGAAAATAGATTTCGTGGATACCGCCGCAGAACTGGATGATTACGGCGCCGGGCGCCGACTGGCGCATATTGCCGCGGCCGAAAAACCAGCAGGCCAGCAGTACGCCCAGCCCGGGGCCTGGATTCGTTTCCAGCAGGAACATGATCGACTGCCCGGTTTCGCGGGCCTGCTCGATGCCGATCGGCGAGAAGATGCCGTGGTTCAGGGCATTATTGAGGAACAGCACCTTGGACGGCTCGACCAGAAGCGACACGAGCGGCAGCAGTCCGTGGCGGATCACGACCTCCACGCCGTTGCTGACCAGCAGCGTCAGCCCCGTCACCGCACCGCCGATGACCCAATAGCCCAGTATGGCCAGCAGCATACCGAGGATGCCTATCGAGAAATTGCTCACGAGCATCTCGAAGCCCGCCTTTATGCGTCCCTGCGTAAGTTTGTCGAACCACCGGATCGTATACCCGCCCAGCGGGCCCATGACCATGGCTCCGATGAACATCGGGATATCGCTGCCGACGATGACGCCCATGGCGGCAATGGCCCCGATTACCCCGCCGCGTTCGCCGGCGACGTTGCGCCCGGCCGTATAGGCGATCAGCAACGGCAGCAGGTAGGTCAGCATCGGGTCGACCAGGCGTGCCATCTGGGTGTTGGGCCACCATCCCGAGGGGATGAAGAGCGCCGTGACGAATCCCCACGCGATGAACGCGCCGATGTTGGGCATGACCATGCCGCTCAGGGCCCTGCCGAATTTCTGTATTTGTTGTCGCATAGCTTTCTTTCTTGTATATAATACAAGGAAAGCGCGCGAATCACCTATTCCGCAGGCAAAGAATCGCCCTGTTTTTTTTCGGGCGGCGGCGGATTTTGCCTTTTATTGCCCCCGTACGGTGCCGCGCCGGAGGCTCCCGCCAACAAAAAACCGCCTCCCCGGTCAGGGAAGGCGGTTGCATTATTGCACGGGCAGGTTACATCATCTCTTCGTAGGCGAACTGCACGGCACGGTTCAGGATCGCGATGAACGGCTGCGTGCGGCGGAACTCCGCGAGGGTTCGCTCCAGCAGGTCGTCCGAGAGCAGGAACTCCTCGGTGATCTTCTTGGCAATATAGAAATCCTTGAGTTTCAGCATCTCGGCATACTCGCTGTCGGCAGGGAATCCCGTAGGCACCCGCTTGAGCTTGTTCTCTTCGACGATGGCGAACCCCTTGGCCTTGCGGATGGCCGCTGCGATTTCCGCACCGTTGTCGAGGA
>ENA-UEQE01002759-UEQE01002759.1-human-gut-metagenome-genome-assembly--contig:-NODE-2759-length-12102-cov-3.384865_pt1 | contig 12102 bp, 9 predicted proteins | sample MGYA00242934_ERZ507935 | MGnify/ENA primary metagenome ERZ507935 (study PRJEB26167, sample SAMN06115423) | human gut metagenome | host: Homo sapiens | place: China:Anhui | collected 2015-03-30 | study... | reverse complement strand
GTCACGCTGGCCATCAGTACCAACGTGGTCATCTCCCTTGGTATGGTGGGTGCATTGTCCATCGTCCGCTTCCGCACTGCCGTCAAGGACCCGCTGGACCTGCTCTACCTGTTCTGGTCCATCACCACGGGCATCACGGCAGGCGCGGGCATGTACGCGCTGGGGCTGGTCACGGCTGTTGTCATGATCGGCATGATCTACCTCTTCTCCCACTGGCAGGCCAAAGGCCGGGTGTACATCGCCGTTATCCACTATGCGGGCACGGAGGCCGGGGACAACATCGTCCGGGCGCTGGGCCGCATTAAGTTCGTCGTCAAATCCAAGACCATGCGGGGCGAGAACACCGAGATGGCCGTAGAGGTCTTCTGCAATGACCCCAACGTGGAGTTTGCAGACCGCGTCCGGGCTGTGGAAGGAGTGCAGGATGTCACACTCATCCAGTACAACGGGGAGTACCATGGTTGAATTGGCCAGCCTGCTGGCCGCAGGGCTCTTCCTGCTGGGAATGGGAGGCTCCATGCTGAAAAATGCCGCGACACCGACCAGGATTTACACGCCGGACGAAAGCGCGTTCCCCAACGCGCAGATCGGCTATGCCCCCATGACCGACAGCGCCTATGCCCAGGATTCCCTCCTGCGGTATGTGGAGCTGCGCTGGCGGGAGGTGGAGCCCCAGGAGGGCGTTTACGCCTGGGATGCTCTGGACGCCCAATACGGCTTCCGTGACCTGCGGGCCCGGGGCATCCATCTGGTGGTCCGCTTCGTCTGCGATGTGCCGGGGCAGGAGAGCCACATGGACATCCCGGACTGGCTCTACGCCCAAACCGGCGATGGCAGCTGGTACAGCACCGATTACGGCAAGGGATACTCCCCGGATTACAACAATGTCACGTTCCGGGCCGCCCACCGCCGGGTGCTTGCCGCCCTGGGCGAGCACTTTGGCAACGACGGCTTTGTCACCTATGTGGAGCTGGGGAGCCTGGGCCACTGGGGCGAGTGGCACATCAAGACCGGGGAGGGGCTGGTCCCCATGCCCGGCGAGGCCATCCGGGACGAATACGTCGCGGACTATGAGGCCGCGTTCCCCACGGCAAAGCTGCTCATGCGGCGGCCATTCAACATCACGGCGGCCCACGGCCTGGGCGTCTACAACGATATGACCGGCCACGGGAAAGACACCGCCGAGTGGCTGGGCTGGCTGCAGAACGGCGGCTGGTACGGCGAGGAGCCCAACGCCCTGGCCCCCATGCCCGCGTTCTGGCAAAGCGCCCCCGTGGGCGGCGAGTTCACCAGCTCCATCCCCATGAAGACGATGCTCCGCAGCCAGCTCTCCCAGACCGTGGAGCTGGTGCAGCAGTCCCACATGAGCTTCCTCGGCCCCAAGGTGGCGGAGGAAACGTACCGCGGCGGATACAATGCGGTGCTCAAAAACCTGGGTTACCGCCTCCGGGTCACTCAGCTCACCCTTACCCCGGGCCTGGGCGGCACCACGGTCGCTTTGACGATCCGGAATGACGGAAACGCGCCGTTCTACTGGGACTGGAGCACGAATCTGTATCTGGAAGACGCGGCAGGGAATACCCTGTGCACCCTCCCGCTGGGTCTGAGCCTGCCGGAGCTTCTGCCCGGGCAGGAGCAGACGGTCTCCGTCACGCTGGAGGGGGTGCGGCTCTCCCTCTCCGGGAAAAACGGCGGCCAGAGGCTCACCCTCGGCATCGTGGACCCCATGACCGGCCGCGACGCCGTCCGCTTTGCCATGAAGACCAAAATCCGCAATGGCCGGGCGGTGCTCATTTGATTTCCCATCCGCGATATGCTACAATAAAAGGCACTACAACACGCCGCAAGGGGGAACCACCATGGACGCAAAACGGATATGCCCGTACTGTATGCAGGAGCTGGACACACCGGAACCGGTCTGCCCTCACTGCGGGCGGAGCCTGACCGGACGCAACCCGTCGGGCAGCCTCCCGGTGGGCACCGTGCTGGCCGGGCGGTACACCGTGGGCGAGATCCAGAGCATCGACGGTGAGGGCATCCTTTACCGGGGTGTGGAGAACAAGGGCCGCTTCCGGGTCACCGTCAAGGAGTATATGCCCCTGACGCTGGCCGCCGAGCGGGGCCGGGACTGCTATTTGCGCCCCAAACCCGGCAGCGAGGTGCTGTTCAAGACCACCCGGATGGATTTTGCGGACCTCTACCACGCCATCCAGCGCATCACCCCGGCCAACGGCCTGGAAGCCGTGCTGGACGTGTTTGAAGAGAACAATACCGTCTACGCCGTGATGGAGAACCCCGGCGGACGGCCCCTGCAGAAATGGCTGGAAGATCACCCCGGCCCCGTGGAGCCTGCCGCCGCCTGTGCCATGCTGCAGCCCGTGTTTGAGGGCGTGGCGGCCATGCACGAGGTGGGGCTGGTGCACCGGGGCATCTGTCCGGCCAACATCCGGGTGCTGGACAATGGCCGGGCCCGGCTGACGGGCTACGCCACCGTGGGCCTGCGCACGGCCGGAAGCGGCCTCCACGAGCAGCTGTACGAGGGCTTCTCGGCCCCGGAGCAATACTCCACCGCCGAGTTTGAGGGCCGCTATACCGATGAATACAGCCTTGCCGCCGTCTTTTATCGGATGGTCTGCGGCCTGAGCCCGGTGCCCGCCGCCCAGCGGCTGGTGTCGGACTCCAACCCCAAAGCCCGCACCGTCAACCCGGCCCTGCCGGTCTACCTCTCAGACGTTTTGCAGTACGGCCTGCGGCTCAAGCCGGTGGAGCGCATCCAGACCGTGCCCCAACTGTTCAAGGCCCTGTCCTCTCAGGAGTACACCCAGGAGCTGGCCCGCACCATGAAGCCCGAGACCGCCCCGGCGGCAAAAGACCCCGGGGATGACACCCATCTGCTCAGCCTGCGCAACCTGCTGGCGGCCATCCTGATCTTGCTGGCTGTGCTCACCCTGCTTGCGGTCTGGGGCTTTGTGAGTACCCACCTGCCGGAACAGGGGGCTTCGTCCGTCACCACGCCCGAGAGCGTGCCGGAGGAGCCCAGCATCACCGAGCCCGCCAATCTGGTGCCCGATTTCGTGGGGCTGGATTATGACGCTCAGGTGCGGAACAACCGCAGCTATGTGGGCGATTATCTCTTCTATGTCACGCTGGAATACAGCGACACCGTGGCCGAGGGCAAGATCATCCGGCAGGAGCCCGCGGCAGGGGAGCTGCTGGAAGAGGGCGGCACCATCAGCCTGGTGGTAAGCAAGGGCCCCGAGATGATCGAGATGCCCAACGTCATCGGCTTTACCCAGGAGGGAGCCGTGAAAGAGCTGGAGAGCAGGGGCCTGGTGCCCAGCTGCTTCATGGTGGTCAACGACGGCTCCTATGCGTCGGGATGCGTCGTTTCCTGCAGCGCCGAAGCGGGTACCAGCGTGGAGGCCGGGAGCGTCGTCGTGGTGTATATTGCCGCGGACCCCAGCGTGGAGAATGTCCCGGCCACCCCGGAGCAGCCCGCAGCCTCCGATAACACCGACACCGCCGACGGCAGCGGGGAAGCCCCCGCCGACTCCGTTGAATACGACACGGACTGAGTAAAATACGGGAAAGTGAAAGAACGAAAGGAGGCAATCATTCCATGAACTCCGCAGAGCATTACACCACGCGCTATCTGGAAACGGACGACCTGGATCAGTATAACGCCCTGCTCCGCTACACCTTTCAGGTGACGGAGGAGGAACTGACGGCTACAGGCTGGAAAGACGATGAGATCAAGCAGTCCAAATTCCCGGTGCTGGAACGCGCCGATGTGCTGGGCTGTTTTGACGGCGATACCCTCGTCTCCCAGTTCGCGGTCTACCCGCTGAAAATGAACATCTACGATGAAGTCTACCACGTCGGCTTCGTCACCAGTGTCTGCACCTACCCGGAGTACACCGGGCAGGGCATCATGAAAAAGTTGATGATCCAGGGCCTGACCCGGATGTATGAGGAGGGCAAGACGTTTGCGCTGCTCTACCCCTACTCCATCCCGCTGTATCATCACCTCGGGTGGGAAATCGTCTCCAATAAAATTTCGTTCAACATCAAGGACCGGCAGATCCCCACCAAAGTCCAGGCCCCGGGCTATGTCCGCCGGGTAGCGTGGGATAACACCGATTTCCATGAGCTCCATTCCCACTTTGCCTCCGTCACCCACGGGTGCCTGTTCCGCAATAACCTGGCCTGGGAGGAATACTGGCGCTGGGATGAGGACGACACCAACGTGGCCGTCTACTACAACATGAAAGATAAGCCCTGCGGCTATATGGTCTACCTCATCAAGAACGATATCATGCATATCAAGGAGATGATCTACCTCAACCGCGAGGCACAGAAAGGCCTGTGGGAGTATATCCACGCCCACGACTCCATGATCGACGAGGTGCATGGCAATACTTACTTTAGTGAACCCATCGCCTTCGAGATGGACGATGGCGACATCAAGGAGAGCATCCGCCCCTACGCGATGGGCCGCATCGTGGATGTGGAGAGCTTTTTGGAAGATTACCCCTGCGACCCCGATGGCGGCGAACTCTGCATCGACCTGGAAATCGAGGACACCCTGCTGCCCTGGAATAACCGGACGTTCACCGTCCGCTTTGCCGATGGTCACTGCAAGGTAGTGAATGCCCCGGCGGAGTATAAGCTGAAAATGGGCATCGGTACCCTCTCCACCCTGTTGCTGGGTTATAAGACCGCCGACCGTCTCTATGAGCTGGAGCGCATCGAGGGCAGGGAAGAGGCTGTGGAACGGCTGGATGACGTGCTCTTCCATAAGATCCCGTATATTTCGGATTACATCTGACAAAAGAAAACAACCCTCTCCGTCAAAGCCTTTTGCTTTGCCTGCTTTTCCCGAAAGGGTGAGGCGGTATTGCGAGGCAATGACGGAGAGGGTTGTTCTTTTTGACTCAGAGCAGCGTCGGCACCAGCTCGGCCAGCTTTTCGGCCAGTTGTGCGTGGCCCTTACGGGTCAGGTGCATGAAGTCGATCTGGTTGAACTCGCAGCCTTCAGCGTCCAGGAAATGGACGTTGTTGCGCTCTGCAATGATCTTGTACCAGCCGGCAACGCCCTTGGACTTCTCCACACAGCCGTCGCCCATGACCTCATCGTGGAAGCCCTCCTTGATGCGCGGAGGAGCGACCACAAGAATGTTGGGTTCCTTGCCGCCCCAGCAGTCCACGGTCTTGCACTTCTGGATCAGGCGCTCCATGCCAGCGCCAATGCAGGCAGCGTTTGCGTTGAAGCGCTCCTTCACATCGTTGGTGCCCAGCATAATGATGAGCAGGTCGATGACCTCGTGGCTTTTGAGCAGGGGATAGGCCACGCTCAGAGCATCCATGGACTCGTGGATGGGGTCTGCAAAAACGGTGGTGCGGCCGGAAAGGCCCTCTTCGGTTACCAGATACTTGTCGCCCAGAGCAGTCTGCAGGCGGCAGGTCCAGCGCTCGTCCTCGTTGAAGCGGATGCCGCCATCGGCATTGTCCTTGGGGTCGGCACAATAACCGTGGGTGTTGGAATCGCCCAGGCAGAGAATATGTGTTTTCATCTCAATATACTCCTTTGATCGTTCAGATGATCAGGCTTCGCCGTGCTGTTGGCGGAAGTAATAGACTGCGCCTACCATACCGGCATCATTGTGCAGCTGGGCGGCGCGGATCTCCAGCCCCTCGGCAAAGGCGGGCATAACAGAGGCCCTGACCTTGGCGGCAATGGGCTCAATGAGCAGCTTCTGCTGGGCGCTCACGCCGCCGCCGATGAGAATGAGCTGCGGGTTGAAGATGTGCACCATGCCTGCAAGGCCCTGTGCGATCTCATCCGTCCAGGCATCCAGCAGGGCCAGAACGGTCTCGTTGCCGGCCTCCGCGGCAGCAAAAATGGCGCGGCCGTCTTTCCAGGCCGGGTCCCTTTCCTGTGCGGCCCGTACCAGAGCAGTGGTGGCGGCGTAGCGCTCCCAGCAGCCGGTGGCACCGCAGGTGCAGGGAACACCGTCCAGTGCATGGGTGCGGTAGTGGCCCAGCTCACCGCCCAGTCCGCGGGCACCCTCAAAAAGGCGGCCGCCGGTCAGGATGCCGCCGCCCACGCCGGTGCCCAGGGTCACGCCGATGACATCGGTATAACCCTTTGCGCCGCCGACCCAGACCTCGCCCAGCGTCATGCAGTTGGCATCGTTGGCAACGGTGACGGGTAGGCCGAAGAGCCGTTCCAGTTCGGCCTGGATGGGGCTGTTGATGTAGTTGGGAAAGTTGCCGCAGGTACCGGCTACAATGCCTTTGCGGCTGTCGATCTGGCCGGTGGCCGAAACGCCCACGCCTTCCAGTGTGTTCACGTCGATGTTCTGGGTCTCCACAAAGGCTTTGGCGGCTTTGAGCACGGTGGTCAGCACCGGGGTCTGGTAGCCGTCAAAGTTGACACTTTCCTCAGCCTTGGGGCCTACCGCGCCGGTCTCATCCACGATGCCCAGCTTGACGGCAGTACCGCCGATATCGATCGCAAGATACTGTTTCATCTCAGTGTCTCCGTTTTACTTGTTCATGGCGTTGATGGCTCCGGTGAAGCGGGCCGTGATCTCGGCAGGGCGGGTGATGGCACCGCCCACCACCAGTGCAAAGGCACCGGCTTCCAGCGCCTTGACGGCCTGCTCCGGGTAGTGGATGTGGCCCTCGGCAATGACTTTGGCGGGGCACTCGGTGGCCAGCTTGTGGACGAAATCAAAATCGATGTCGTCAATGCCCTGGGTCTCAGGGGTGTAGCCGCGCATGGTGGTGCCCACAAAGTCGGCACCGGCCTCGGCACAGGCCATGGCGTTCTCAAAGTTGTCGCAGTCGGCCATCACCAGCTGATCCGGGTACTTTGCCTTGATGGCGCGGATGAATTCAGCGGAGGTGGAACCATCTGGGCGGAGGGCTCCCGTGCCCTGCACCGCCAGAATATCCACGCCGCAGGCCACCAGCTCGTCCACTTCTTTCATGGTCACAGTGATGTACATGGGGGTGCCGGGGGCGGTCTCGTAGCCCCAGCCCTCGCCGCCGGTCAGGTCGATCTGCAGATCGGCGTAGAGACGGTGATATTCGGCGCGGGAACCGGTGTGAGGTTTGAGGTCGGCATCCATCACATTGATGAACACCTCGTCGCCGTCCACTTCAGTACGGCCCAGCGGCAGGGTATCCAGCGGGTGTGCGGCCAGAAACTCAATGGCCGTGTCGAGGTTTTTGTGGAACCCCTTGTACAGATGCAGTTGATCCAGGGTATCGCAGATCATACGCTTTCCCTCCAAAAAAGAAGCGCCCGCCTCCCCTCTGAAAAGAGACGGAGAGGGGGCGCTTGTTCAGCTTACAGTTTTGCGATGGCGGCTTCGATCATGGCCTGTGCTTCGGCCACGATGGCCTCATCCTCGGGGACCAGGCTGGGCATGGGCTCACGCACTCCGCCCAGCTCCAGACCGTACATCCGGCGCAGGATCTCTTTCTGCACGGCGTACAGGTTGCCGTGGGCCTCACACATCTTGTAGATGATGCGGTCGGCCTCGTACTGGAGGGCCTGAGCCTCCTTGACCTCGCCCTTGTTGATATGCTCGTTCATGGCCAGATACAGCTCAGGCATCACGGCGTAGGTGCCGCCGATGCCGCCGTCTGCGCCGATGACGCGGCCGGAGACGAACTGCTCATCGGGGCCGTTAAAGACCACAAAGTTGCCTTCGCCGCGGGCAGCGATACCGGCATCCTTGAACATCTGGATGTCCTGGGTGGGCATGGAACTGTTCTTGACAGCCACCACGTTGGGGTTCTTGAGCATCTCCTTCAGCAGGCTCATGGTCAGGCCGGTGCCAGCCAGCTGGGGAATGTTGTAGATCACGAATTCGGTATTGGGAGCAGCAGCGGACATGTCATTCCAGTATTTTGCAATGGCATACTCGGGCAGGTGGAAGTAGATGGGGGGGATGGAGGCGATGGCATCCACACCCACGCTCTCGGCATGGCGGGCCAGCTCCACACTGTCGGCGGTGTTGTTGCAGCCAACGTGTGCAATGACGGTCAGCTTGCCTTTGGCTTCGCTCATCACTGCCTCCAGCACGGCCTTGCGCTCGTCCACATGCTGGTAGATGCACTCACCGGAGGAACCGCCGACATACACGCCCTTGACACCCTTGGCGATCAGATGGCGGGTGAGGGCCTTGACACCCTCGGTGGAAATATTGCCCTCTGCGTCGTAGCAGGCGTAGAAAGCGGGGATAACGCCCTGGTACTTAGTGATATCTTTCATGGTTTGTCTGCATCAGCGCCCTCTTGCGGTGCCCTGCATCCGCTTCGGCCCTTGGTGCGGGCCTTGCGTCTTGCAGACCGCTGCACCAAAAATTGCTTCCTGAACATCAAGCTCCAACGCTTTCTGTTCCGGGCAACTGCATCAATGCCCTCTTGCGGTGCCCTGCATCCGCTTCGACCCTTGGGCGGGTCTCGCGTCTTGCAGACCGCTGCGCCAAAAATTGCTCCCTGTTTCCGCCACAGGCGGCGGTCGCAATTTTAGCCCTTAACGGCACCCATTGCGATGCCCTTGGTGAAGTACTTCTGGAAGATGAGGAAGATGATGATGATAGGCACAGCAGCCAGTGCGGCACCTGCCATGATCAGACCGAAATCGGTGCTGTTCTCCGCCTGCAGCTTTGCAATGCCCAGAGAAATGGTCAGGTTGCTGGTGCTGGACAGCATGATCAACTGCATGAAGTAATCGTTCCAGCTGTTGATAAAGGTGAAGATGGCCAGAGCACCGATGCCAGGCTTGACCATGGGCAGCACGATGCTGATAAAGGTCTTGGCTTCACTTGCACCGTCAATGCGGGCGGCCTCCAGCATTTCTGTGGGGATGCCCTCGCTGAACTGTTTCATCAGGAACACACCGAATGGCCAGCCGACAATGGGGAAGATGACGGCCCAGATGGTGTTGTAGAGGTTCAGGGCACTCATCTCACGCAGCAGGGGGATCAGAATGACCTGCTTGGGCAGAGCCATTGCGCACACGATCAGGGTGAACAGGAGCTGACGGCCCACAAAGCGCTTCTTGGCCAGTGCATAACCGGCCATGGCGGCGGTGATGCAGGTCAGGATCATGGAGACAACAGCCATGAACACGGTGTTGATCATCCAGCGCAGGGCAGCAGGAGCGGTGGGTCCGACCGAGAAATAGATGGGCTCGCCGTCGGCACTGAAGCGTGCACTGAAGGGGATGGCCAGCTGCCACAGCGGAGCGCTCTTTCCGGCAAACAGCTTCTGGTAGTTGGTCAGCACCCACTCATGGGGCCACCACTCGGGGGTGGTGGAGTTGATGGCCGCACCGGTTTTGAAGGAACCGGTGATGATCCAGTACAGCGGGAACGCAAAGGTCACGGCCACGATGCTGATCAGGATCAGGGTCAGGATGGTATAGGCGCTGGCCTGCTTGAGCTTGCTGGGGTGACGCTTCAAGGGCTTTTGCTTTTTTGCGGTTGCAGCAGTTGCACTCATTGTTACGCACCTCCTCAATTGTTCTGGTTGCCAACCTTGAACTGGATAGCAGACAGGATGGCAATGATGATGGCAAGCACAACACCCATGGCGTTGCCGTAGCCGTAGCGGTACAGCTTGAACGCGGTGTAGTAGATGTAGTACATGATGGTATCGGTGCTGTGGTTGGGGCCGCCGGACGTCAGCAGCTGGATCAGCGCAAAGCACTGGAACGAGTTGATGGTGGTGATGACCAGGATGTACAGGGTGGTGGGCATGATGGCGGGCCACTTGATCTTCCAGAACGCCTGGAAATCGTTCGCGCCGTCCACCTCCGCCGCTTCCACGATGGACTGATCGACGTTGCCCAGGGCGGAGACGTACAGGACGATGGGCTGGCCCACCGAGGTGGTGAGCAGGATGAGGATGATGCAGCCCAGGGCGTATTTTTCATCGCCCAGCCAGTTGATGTTCTTATCAATGAGGCCGACGGCTTTGCCCAGGTAGTTGAAGATGCCGTAGTAGTTGTTGTACATCCACTTCCACACCACGGTAACGGCCACGGAGCCGGTGACCACCGGCAGGTAGAACACGCAGCGGAAGAGGCTGGTGGCCCACTCCGGCAGGTCTACGATGGCGGAGGACACCCACAGCGAGAACGCGCAGGTGACGGGCACCGAGACGATGACGATGATGAACGTATTTTTGAGCGCGCCAATGAAGACGGGGTCACTGAACAGTTCTTTATAGTTTGCCAGGCCCACGAAAACATCGGCACGGTTCATGGTGGAGTCAAAGAAGCTTGTGACCACGCAGAGCACCATGGGATAGATGACGAACCCCAGGAAGAAGATCAGGCTGGGCAACAGGAACAGGTAGGAGGCAATGGTCTCCTGCCGGACCAGTGCGCTGCTGCGTTTTGGCTCTTCGATCTTTACAGTCTTTGCTGCCAAAAAAATCACCAAACCTTTCTTTCCGGCATGTGCACCGGTTTCTTACACAAAATGCCCCTCCCTCGCCGGGATGTTCGAGGGAGGGGCACAAAGTTCACCTTGATCTGCCCTCAGGCAGGCTCGTTATGCCTCGGCAGCAGCGGCTGCATTGGCGTTGTCGCAGAACGTCTTGACGGCAGTGGTCACATCCTCACCGGTGCCAACACGCTGGAGCATGTTCCACCACTCGGTACGGGCGGTTGCCCAGCCCGGGGTGATCTGGTAGTAATCGCCCAGGTAGTTCATGAACTTGCTATACTCGCTCATGATCTCGTTGCCGGCGTAGATGTCGCCCACGCTTGCACGGACCGGGAAGTAAGTGGAAGCCAGAACGCTTGCACCCACCTGATCGGGGTCGGCCGCGATGAAGTCGATAAAGGTCTTGGCTGCTTCGATCTTGGCGTCATCGCCGTTATTGAAGATGCCAAAGCCCCAGATACCGCCGCAGAGCTTCGGGTCGCCGCTTGCGGTGGGGAATGCCATGGGGAAGATCTCATCGCCGCTGTTGGTCAGGCCGGCGTCGTTGTTGTCGGTGTTGAGCTGCTGGGCAATGTTCCAGCAGAACGCCATCTGCAGGGTGCCGTTGCGGAAGAGGGTGATCTCTTCGCCGCCGTTGATGGAAGCGTCAAAGTTGATGCCGTCGGCGTCGTGCAGAGCCTGGATGGCCTTGATGTTCTCAGCGGAATCCGCGGTGTACTTGGTGTGGGCCGCATCGGTAAAGGTGCCGCCGTACATGTTGTTGATGATGGCGCGGGTGCCCTGGTCGCCGCCCTGGCCGCTGCAGTAGATGGCTGCAACATTCTCATAACCGCCATTGTACAGTGCGTCAACGGTCTTGAGGAAGCCGTCGGTGCTCCAGGTGTGCTTATCAGTATCAATGTACTGGTCTGCGCCCACTTCCTTGACCTTGGTCATGTTCACAGCCATGCAGTGTGCAGTCATGCACAGGGGATACTCATAGTAGTCGCCGGCTTCGTTCCTGCAGGCAGACTCAACGGAAGCGTAGATGTCCTTCTGGGCATCGTCGGTCCACAGGTCGTTCAGGGGAGCCATAACGCCCTTCTTGCCCCAGTTGGCAACCAGACGCTCGGGACCTTCCATGATCAGGTCGGGTGCGCTGCCGCCCTCAATGGCGGTGTTGACCTGGTCATCACCATTGGTGTAATCCAGGTACTCAACGGTGACCTTGATGTCGGGATATTTTGCGTTGAAGCTGGAGATCAGCTCCTGCACAGTCTCGTCCTTGCCCCAGCCGCCGATGGGGTATGTCCACAGCTTGATGTTAGCGCCGGCTGCGGTGCTTGCCGCTGCAGAAGCTGCAGTGGAGGAAGCAGCAGTGCTGCTGGAGGAGCTGCCGCCGCATGCGGCCAGTGCACCGGCTGCACTCAGGGCACCCACGGCCTTCAGGAAAGAGCGGCGAGAGATACTGTTTTTCATAAGAAACTTCTCCTTACTCATTGATGTAGTGCGATTCTGCTCTGCGGCCCTCGTGTGGGAACCGCTTCTATTGGCCTTATTATAGAAAAATATTTTCATTTTGTCTATCGGCTGTCTGCCCAATAATGAAAGGATTTTCTTGTGGATGTCGCACAATTTTAGCGAAAAGACT
>ENA-UEQE01002754-UEQE01002754.1-human-gut-metagenome-genome-assembly--contig:-NODE-2754-length-12110-cov-3.632677_pt1 | contig 12110 bp, 10 predicted proteins | sample MGYA00242934_ERZ507935 | MGnify/ENA primary metagenome ERZ507935 (study PRJEB26167, sample SAMN06115423) | human gut metagenome | host: Homo sapiens | place: China:Anhui | collected 2015-03-30... | reverse complement strand
GGGGCCCAGGTCATCCCCGTGTGCGCCAAGCTGGAGGCGGAGATCGCCCAGCTGGACGGCGAGGAGAAGAAGATGTTCCTGGACGACCTGGGCATCGCCGAGTCCGGCCTGGACCGGCTGGTAAAGGCCAGCTACTCCCTGCTGGGCCTCATCTCCTACCTCACCTCCGGCGAGGACGAGTGCCGCGCCTGGACCATCAAGCGGGGCACCAAGGCCCCCCAGGCCGCGGGCAAGATCCACTCCGACTTTGAGCGGGGCTTCATCCGGGCGGAGGTGGTCTCCTATGACGACCTGATGGCCTGCGGGACCATGGCCGCCGCCCGGGAGAAGGGCCTCATCCGCTCTGAGGGCAAGGAGTATGTGGTCCAGGACGGGGATATCATCCTGTTCCGCTTCAACGTGTAAGCGGGAGAACGCCATGAAACTGCTGTGGGACCTGTATTTTACCTTCGCCAAGATCGGCGCGTGCACCTTTGGCGGCGGCTATGCCATGCTGCCCATTCTCCAGCGGGAGGTCGTGGAGAAAAAGCACTGGGCCACTGACGCGGAGCTGACCGATTACTACGCCATCGGCCAGTGTACCCCCGGTGTCATCGCCGTGAACACCGCCACCTTCATCGGCTATCGGTATAAGGGGCTGGCCGGGGGGATTCTGGCCACCCTGGGGGTCATCTCCCCCTCTATCCTCATCATCTCGGTCATCGCCGTATGCCTGTCCAACTTTGCGGACATCCCCGTGGTGCAGCACGCCCTGCGGGGGGTGAACGCCTGCGTGGTGGCCCTCATCGCCTCCAGCGTTATCAAGCTGGGCAAGTCCACCATCATCGACGCCCTCACCGTGGGCATCTTCCTGGTGGTGCTGGCCCTGGCCTTCTTCGTGGGGCTGTCCCCCGCCATCCTCATCGTGTGCGCCGGGGTGCTGGGCTATGCCTGGCGGCGCATCCGGGGCTTTGAGCACAACGGGAAGGGGGGCGAGGGCAAATGATCCTGCTGCGCCTGTTTTTTGAGTTTGCCAAGACCGGCCTGTTCGCCGTGGGCGGGGGCCTTGCCACCATCCCCTTCCTTCAGGACCTGGGGGCCCGCACCGGCTGGTTCTCCGCCGCCGACCTGAGCACCATGATCGCCGTGTCCGAGTCCACCCCCGGCGCCATGGGGGTGAACATGGCCACCTATGTGGGCTTTACCATCGCCCGGCTCCACGGCATCCCCGGCATCATCGGGGCCATCGTGGCCACCCTGGGCCTCACCTTCCCCTCCATCGTGGTCATCGTCATCATCGCCGGCTTCCTAGAAAAATTCCGCCAGTCCAAAACGGTGGATGCCGTGTTCTATGGCCTGCGCCCCGCCTCCACCGCCCTCATCGCCTCCGCCGGACTGACGGTGGCCATGACCGTGCTGGTCACGTTGGGCGAGACCATCTCCGTCCACTGGCCCGCCCTGATCCTGGCCGTGGTGGTCTTTATCGCCATGCGCTACACCCCCCTGAAAAAGCTCCACCCCATTTTGTTCATCGCCTTCTCCGCTGTCGTGGGCGTGGTGCTGCAATTCTAAAAAATCTCCGCCGACCGGTTCAAGTAACACGGTCGGCGGGGATTTTTTGTTCTTGGTTCAGGTCAGGTCCAGCAGCTTCTGGGCATTTCCGCCCAGGATGGCATCCAGCTGGTCCTGGGGCAGGGGCAGGGCGCGGATCAGGTCCAGGCTCTCCTTCTGGCCGCCCCAGGGGGAGTCGGTGCCGAAGTAGATGCGCTCATAGCCGAACAGGCGGATCATCCGGGTGAACTGCTCCGCCCCCATCATGTGCAGCTCCTCCGGGCTGTAGAAGCCGTCGTTGGCCGGGGCCATGTCCCCCAGGGTGAAGGCGGTGTCCAGGCGGACGGGGGTGTCAGAGAGCAGCTGCTCCACCTGGTCCCAGTTCCGCCAGCCCCCCATGTGGGCCAGGATGAGCTTCACCGGGCCCACTTGCTTTATCGCATTCAGGCTCATCTCCGGGGAGGCGTTCACCTTGCCGGGGATGCCGATGTCCAGCCCCGCATGGACCAGCGCCACCAGCCCCAGCTCGCCGCACCGGTCCAGAATGCGCAGAAACCGGGGGTCGTCCAGGTCCACGCTTTGATAGATGGGGTGGAGCTTGATGCCCTTCAGTCCCAGGCGCTCCACCCGGGAGAGCTCCTCCTTCCAGTTGGGGGCATCGGGGTGCATACAGCCGAAGGAGAAGATGCCCGTCTGGGCATAGCTCTCGTTTACTTTTGCGGCGGCATCGTTGATGTGGCTGACCTTGGCCGGGTTGGTGGCCACGGGCAGGACGATGGACCGGTCCACCCCCGCCCTGGCCATGGAGGCGGCCAGATCGGCGTTGGAGCCGTGGGTGAAGGGGCTTAAATGGCTCATGCCCGCCAGCTTTTCAATGGTGGCGGCGGCGATGGCCTGGGGAAAGGTGTGGGTGTGGATATCGACGATCATGGAAGAGATTCCTTTCTGTCAAGGGCGGCAAGAGGGCCGCACCGATTGTTGATCTGTAAAAAACGCGCAAGACCTGCGGACGCTTCTTGAAGCATACCACAGGTCTCGGCGTTTGAAAAGAGAGAAGGGAGAAGAAATTCACAGTCGGTCGCCCAGGGCCTGGGTCTGGCGCACCAGCACCTTTTCGTCATAGCAGGAAAAGGCGTCGTCCACCAGCTTCTTGTCCGGGGCGGGGGTGAACAGCGAGACCACGGGGACCAGGATCAGCCCGGCGATCATGCAGAACGCGCCCGCGTTGATGGGAGAGCGGAGCAGGGCGGGGAAGGAGGCCCGGAGGAAGATGTTGGCGATCATCACGATGGTGGAGAAAAAGAAGCTGACCCAGCAGGCGGCCTTAGAGGCCCGCTTCCAGTACAATCCGAACAGGAAGGGGGCCAGGAAGGCACCCGCCAGCGCCCCCCAGCTGACACCCATAAGCTGGGCGATGAAGGTAACGTTGGAGTGATACTGCACCAGGGCGATGACCACAGAGATGGCGATGAACACCACGATGAGACAGCGCATGATGAACACCTGGCGCTTTTCGCTCATGTCCTTGATGATGTTGTCCTTCAAAAAGTCCAGGGTGAGGGTGGAGCTGGAGGCCAGCACCAGGGAGGACAGGGTGGACATAGAGGCGGACAGCACCAGAATGACCACCACAGCGATGAGCAGGTCGGGCAGGCCGGAGAGCATGGTGGGGATGATGGAGTCATATCCCCCGGCGGCCAGGTCCACCTTGTCGGAGAACAGCCGACCGAAGCCGCCCAGGAAGTAGCATCCGCCGGCCACCAGCGCGGCGAACACAGTGGAGATGACCATGCCGGTGTCGATGGCCTTCTCGTCCTTGATGGCATAGAACTTCTGCACCATCTGGGGCAGGCCCCAGGTGCCCAAAGAGGTCAGCAGCACCACGCCCAGCAGGTTCATCGGGTCGGGGCCAAAGAAAGAGGCGAACACGCCGGGGGCCTGGGAGACCTCCGGGTCCTGGACCTGCGCCAGGCCCTCCAAAGCGGCCATGAATCCACCCTGGCTGTGAAGTACGGCGGCGATGACGGCGCAGATACCGAAGATCATGATGATGCCCTGGATAAAGTCGTTGATGGCGGTGGCCATATAGCCCCCAGCAATGACATACACGCCGGTGAGCACCGCCATAACAATGACACACAGGGAGTAGTCGATGTGAAAGGCCATGCCGAACAGGCGGCTCAGGCCGTTGTACAGGCTGGCGGTGTAGGGGATGAGGAAGATGAAGATGATGACCGAGGCGGCGATCTTCAGGGACTTGCTGCCAAAGCGCTTGCCGAAAAACTCGGGCATGGTAGCGCTGTCCAGGTGCTGGGACATGATGCGGGTGCGGCGGCCCAGCACGGCCCAGGCCAGCAGGGAGCCCAGCAGGGCGTTGCCGATGCCCGCCCAGGTGGCGGCGATGCCATATTTCCAGCCGAACTGTCCGGCGTAGCCCACAAAGACCACAGCGGAAAAATAGGATGTGCCATAGGCGAAGGCGGTGAGCCACGGGCCCACCGAGCGCCCGCCCAGCACAAAGCCGTTTACGTCGGTGGCATGCTTGCGGCAGTAAAGGCCGATGCCCACCATCACGGCGAAGAACACCAACAGCAGGGTGATCTTGATAACCATATGGATCATTCCTCTCACGCACAGTTTGTTACTTTGCTGCGTTGAAGTTTAACGCAGGGAAGCGGAAAAGTCAAGCGTAATTTCAAAATTTTTTCTTCCAATCAAAAAAATCTGCAGACCGCCAAACACAGCAGTCCACAGACTCTTTTTCTTATCCCATCGACTCCCTCGCCAATTTCATCAGAACCCCACGCTGATTGGGCAGCTGCTCCTCCAGCACGGCCTCCAGACAGCGGTCCAGCGCCCGGCCGATCTCCGGGCCCCTCAGCCCCAGCTCCAGCATGTCCCGGCCATTCACCGCCAGGTCCTTTTTCTGAAAGCAGGCCCCCTCTGCCAGCAGCTGCTCCAGCACGGCCCGGGCCCGGTCCAGCTCCTCCTGCCGCCCGGCAGCCAGGGGAGACTGGGCGGCGTTGTCCGCCCGGTGGAGGGCGATGAGCTCCGCCGTCCCCTCCGGTCCCAGCCGGGCCAGCAGGCGGCGGATGGGGCGGCGCTCCGGGACGATGGGCCGGTCGTGCAGGGCCACCAGGGCTGTGATCTTCTGCCGAGTGTCCGTGTCAAAGCGCAGCCGGCTGAGAATTTGCCCGGCCAGTCGGGCGCTCTCCTCCCCGTGGCCATAGAAGTGGCCCACGCCCTTCTCATCCAGGGTAAAGCAGGCGGGTTTGCCCAGGTCGTGGAGAAGAGCGGCCCAGCGCAGCACAGGCGTGGCCGGGGCGGCATCCACCGCCGCCAGGGTGTGGTGCCACACATCTCTGTCGTGCCAGGGATTGCGCTGGTCAAAGCCGAAGGCGGGCACCAGCTCGGGCAGGACCTGGGCGGCCACCGGGGCATACGCCTCCAGCACCCGGCCGGCCGCCGGGCCGCACAGCAGCCGGGTCATCTCCTCCCGCACCCGCTCACGGGCAATGCCGTCCAGCAGGGCCCGGCTGCCCAGCAGCGCCGCCCCGGTGTCCTCCTCCACACGAAAATCCAGCACGGCGGCAAAGCGCATACACCGCAGCATCCGCAGGCCGTCCTCCTGAAAGCGCCGGGCCGGGTCGCCCACACAGCGGACAAGTCCCGCCGCCAGATCCTCCCGGCCCCCGTGGAGGTCGATGAGCCCCTCCCCGGGGTGATAGGCCATGGCGTTGATGGTAAAGTCCCGCCGCTCCAGATCCCGCTCCAGGCTGGGGGTAAAGGCCACCCCGTCGGGGTGACGCCCGTCGGAATAGGTGCCGTCCACCCGGAAAGTGGTGATCTCCAGGGGCAGGCCGTCCATCAGCACCGTCACCGTGCCGTGCTTCAGCCCCGTCTCCACCAGACGGAAGCCGGAAAACACCCGCTCAGTCTCCTCCGGCCGGGCGCTGGTGGTCAAATCAAAATCGGTGAGGGCTCCCCTGCCCCGCAGCAGCTCCCGCACTGCGCCCCCTACCAGATAGGCCCGGTGGCCGGCGGCGTTGAGCATTTCCATGGCCCGCAGCACCTGGGGCGGCAGATCGTACATGTTCCCTCTCCCCTCTCCGTTTTCTTTTCAGTATAGCCGCCCCCGGCCTGTCCGTCAAATGCAAAGGGACCGGCCCCTGCGCATCACGAACTGCACAGGGGCCGGTCTTGTCGCAAAAAGGAAGTCTAAGGGGAAGCCTGGCTCAGGGCTGAGCCATATAGGGATAGTTGATGGCGGCGGAGGGCGTGAAAGCCTCCTTCACCGCGTGGGCGCTGAGCCAGCGAATGATGTTCAGCCCCGTACCCGCCTTGTCGTTGGTTCCGGAGGCCCGGGCCCCACCGAAGGGCTGCTGGCCCACCACAGCTCCGGTGCACTTGTCGTTGATATAGAAGTTGCCGCAGGAGTTGCGCAGGGCCCGTTCCATCTTCACGATGGCCTGGCGGTCCTGGGCGAAGATCGCACCGGTGAGGGCATAGGGAGAGGCGGTGTCGCACACCTTCAGCGTCTCATCCAGCTGGTCATCGGGATAGACATACACAGACAGGATGGGCCCGAAGATCTCCTTCACCATGGACTCGTAATAGGGGCTGCTGCACCGGATGACGGTGGGCTGCACAAACCATCCCTTGCTTTCATCACAGGTGCCGCCCGCCACGATCTCGCACTCCGGGGATGCGGCGGCCCGATCCAGATAGCCCTTGCAGGTCTGGAAGGAGGCCCGGTCGATGACGGCGGCCATAAAGGTGTCGAATTCCTGCACGTCGCCCACCTTCAGCGCGGCCACCTTCTCCTTCAGGCCCCGCTCCACCTGGGGCCACAGGCTCGCTGGGACAAAGGCCCGGGAGCAGGCGGAGCACTTTTGGCCTTGGAACTCGAAGGACCCGCGGACCAGCGCAGCCACCAGTGGCTCCACGTCGGCGGTGGGGTGGGCGAAGATATAGTCCTTGCCGCCGGTCTCGCCCACCAGACGGGGGTAATTGGCATAGGAGGCGATGTTCTCGCCCACCTGCTTCCACACGCCCTGGAACACGGCGGTGGAGCCGGTGAAGTGGAAGCCGGCCATCTTGGGGTGGGGGATAACATACTTGGACATATCCGCACCGTCGCAGGGGACGAAGTTGATGACCCCGGCGGGCAGGCCGCAGTCCATGAGCAGTTTCATGTAATAGTAGTTGGCCAGCACCGCAGTACGGGAGGGCTTCCACAGGGCCACGTTGCCCACGATGGCGGGGGCGGTGGGCAGGTTGCCGCCGATGGACGTGAAGTTAAAGGGGGTGATGGCGCAGATGAAGCCGTCCAGGGGGCGATAATCCTGACGGTTCCAGATACCGTCGGTGCTCAGGGGCTGGTCCTTGAAAATCTCCTGGGCGGACCATACGCCAAAGCGCAGGAAGTCGGCCAGTTCGGCAATGTCGATCTCCGCCTGGAACACAGTTTTGGACTGACCCAGCATGGTGGATGCGTTGAGCACCTGGCGATACGGCCCGGTGATGCGGTCGGCGGCCTTCAGAAAGATGGCGGAGCGGTGCTCCCAGGGCATCTCCTCCCAGGCTTCCTTGGCCTCCAGGGCTGCGCCGATGGCCTGCTTCAGTTCCGTCTCCCCGGCCATGCAGCACTCGGCGATGACGTGCTGGTGGTCGTGGGGCATGGTCACCTTGATGGTGCGGTCCGTCCAGACCTCCTTGCCGCCGATGATCAGAGGGATACGGACCACCTGCTCAGACTGGCGCTTCAATTCAGCTTTCAGCTCTGCCCGCTCGGGGCTGCCGGGCAGATAGCCCTTAAAGGGGTCGTTGGCGGGCTTGGCAATGGTAAAATAGGCGTTGGGCATAGCAATGACCTCCTATTGTCATCTTGTCGTATCTGCGTCTGTTCCGCTGTTCGATCCCGGGGCTCAGATCACGCCCAGGCGCGTCAGTTCCCGGTCCACCCAGGCCTTGGTCTCGTCCTTGGCCTCCAGCAGGGGCAGCAGTTTGGCCTCGCCCCAGGGCACACCCGCCTTGTTCATGGCATATTTCAGGGGGCTGATATAGTTCTCGCTGAACAGGGCCTTGAACAGGGAGAAGTAATCCAGGGACATGTCCATGGCCTGTTTGATCTCCCCGGCCTTCACCAGCTCATACATCTTCACCCAGGCATCGGGCACCACGTTGGCCGTGGCCATTACCGCGCCCTTGGCACCCATGGCCATCAGGCTGACGGCACTGAACTCATCGCCGGTGAGCACGTTGATCTTGTCGCCCACCTTCACCAATAGCTCCATGGCCTGGCTCATGGCGGCGCACTCCTTGATGCCCACCAGGTTCTTCATCTCCCGGGTCAGGCGGACCACCGTGTCGGGCAGCACGTTCACATTGGTGCGGTAGGGGATATTATAGATGAGGATGGGCATATCCACTTCCCGGTCCATGGTGCAGTAGAACTCCACCAGCGCATCCTGGGTGCCCATGATGTAGTAGGGGGTCAGTACCAGCATGGCATCCGCCCCGGCCTGGCGGCAGTATTTGCAGAACTTCAGGCACTCGCCTACCCCGGGCTCCAGCACGCCCACGATCAGAGGGACCCGCTTGTTCACCGCCTTTACGGTGATGTCCACAGCCCTAAAGCGCTCCTCCATGGTCATGGAGGTATACTCTCCAGTACCGCCCAGCAGCAGCAGGCTGTTGACCTTGTGGGCGATCTGATACTCGATCAGCGCTTTCAGGGCGCCTTCGTCCACGGTGCCGTCCTGCTTTAAGGGGGTGACAAGGGCGGTCATAATACCTTCCAGTTTCATCATGGCGATCTTCTCCTTTTCAATTTGTTGAAATAGCATATTCGATTCTGAAATGTCCATTACTTGGGGCGATTGAGCCAGTTATAGGTGTCTTTTCCGTCCAGTGCCTCCAGCACCGTGCGGGACAGGATATCCGAAGTCCGGCGTTTGGCCTCGATGGTGTCGCCGCCGATGTGGGGGGTCAGCAGCACCTGATGCATATGAAACAGGGGGTGGTCAGCCCGGGGGGGCTCGGTCTCCAGCACATCCAGGCCCGCTCCGGCGATCTCTCCGGCCTCCAGGGCCCGGACCAGAGCATCCTCGTCCACCACAGGGCCCCGTCCCATATTGATGACATAGGCGCTGTTTTTCATCTGTTTGAACTGTTCGTCACTCATCATGGCCCGGGTCTCTGGTGTCAGAGGGACATGGAGGGTGACGAAGTCGGCCACGGCCAACCCGTCCTCCAGGCGGTCCACCTTCTCCACCCCCAGTTCTTCCATGGCCTGCTGGGGAACAAAGCCGTCATAGGCCATCACGTGCATGTCGAAGGCCTGCGCCCGCTTGGCCACCGTCTTTCCGATGCGTCCAAATCCCACGATGAGCAGGTTTTTCTGATAGATCTCCATGGTATAGCGCTGTTCCCGGCTGTACCAGGCATCGTCCCGCACACTGCGGTCATTGATGCCCAGACTGCGGCTGAGCGCCAGCAAGAACATCATGGTGTGCTCGGCCACAGACAGATAGTTGGCATCGGGTACATTCAGCACCCGGATCCCGTGCTGCGTGGCGCTCTTCACGTCGATGTGGTCCACGCCCACGCCGTGCATCCCGATGACCTTCAGCGTGGGCACTGCGTCCATGATGCGCCGGGTAATGGGCTCGCACCGCAGGGCCACGGCCTCGATCTGGTGCTCGTTCATGCAGCGGATCAGGGTGTCCTCCTGCCCGTCGGGGGCATAGAACACGTTGGCGTTCTCCTCAAAATAGGCCACGCCGTTGGGCTGGATGGTGGGATGGATCAAGAGGACGTTGTGTTTGGACATAATCTTTTCCTCCCTTATTCAGTCGTCGCTGAAACCCAGTTCGGCCAGCTTAGCATCGGCCTGTTCCTGAGAGATCATCTTGATGCCGATGCCGGTAAAACCGTAGATAATGGCCAGTACAGGGCAGATAAAGGCCATAAAGTGCCAAGGCAGATAGGCCAGCACAGGCACACCCAGCGCCCCGGCGTAGAACAGGCCGGAGGTGCTGAAGGGCACGATGCTGCAGATCATGGTGCCGCCGTCCTCACAGGTGCGGGACAGGTTGCACAGGTCCATACGCTGCTTCAGATAGGGCTTGCGGAACAGCTCGCCGGTCATAATGAGGGAGATGTAACCGCTGACACCGATGATGGTCAGCACAATGGCGGTACACACGGCGGCGGCCACGGTGGCCCCCCGGGTGTTCACCTTGTGGGCCAGGGAGTCGATGATCTTCTCCATAAAGCCCGCCTCCTCGGCGATGCCCGCAAAGGCATAGGCGCAGAAGATGGTGAGGATGATATTGGACATAGAGGTCAGGCCGCCCCGCTGGATCAGGGTGAGGACGCTGGCGTTGGTGGTCTCAGCAGTCATGCCGGGCACCATGCCGATCTTAAAGCCGCTGACGCAGGCGGTGAGACCGTTTTTCAGGGTGAAGTGCTGGAAAACCATGCCCAGTACCAGGGCCACGGCGATGCTGATATACATCACGGGCAGAGTGGGCTTTTTCAGCAGGGAACCGGCCAGGATGATGAGGAAGGGCAGCAGGAGCAGCAGGTTCCAGGTGTATATCTTGTCCAGGTCGGCCAGCATGGACACCACGTTCTCCGGCATGACAAAGTCACCGGCAAAGCGCAGCCCGTACACGGCATAGACAGCTACGGTAACGATGGCGGCGGGGACGGTGGTCCACAGCATGGAGCGCACATGGGCATACAGGTCAGTGCCGGCGCTGAGGGCGGCCAGCAGGGTGGTGTCAGACAGAGGGGATAGCTTGTCGCCGAAGGTGGACCCGGCCACCACGGCAGCGGCCACAGGGGCCAGCGGGATCTCCAGACCCATTGCGATACCAATAAGGGCCACACCGGCGGTGCCCGCCGAGCCCCAGCCGGTGCCGGTAGCGGTGGCCAGGATGGCACAGATCAAAAAGCTGCAGGGGATGAGCAGGTGGGGGCTGATGATCTGCAACCCGTAGTAGATCAGCATGGGAATGGTACCGGAAAAGATGAAGGACGCGATGAGTGCGCCTACCGTGAACATGATATACACGGCAGGCATGACCTTTACGATACGCTGGGAGATCGCCTTTTCGATCTCGGCCCATTTCATCCCTAAGGACATGGCCATAAAGGCGGTAAACGCTGCCGTGCACAGCAGCATCATCTGCAGCTCCAGCTTGAACACGCCATAGCCAATGCTGACAAAAAAGACCATAGACAGCAGCACAATGATGGACCTTGCCAGGGTGGGGGCTCTGCGTTCCTGTTTCTTCGTCTGTTCCATAATTACCTCCTATCCTCGGGGCCGCCGGGCGTTGGCCGGGGCGGCTCGAACTGTGTGATCCGGTTTTGCGGGGCTGGGATATGCGCTGATTTCTTCTTTTTACAACCAAACATATTTGACCTACCTTGGATGCCCTGCCCTCCTTTCTGGATGGCTCCATTATAATTTTGCCTTGACCTTTTGTAAATTTCATAATATTCTATTTTTAGTTGAATAACACTCAATTCAAGGGAGGGTATCCTGATGTCCATGACCGCATACCGCCTGTTCTGCGTCATCGCCGAGGAGAGGAATATGAGCCGCGCCGCCCAGCAGCTGCACATCACCCCCTCCGCCGCCACCCATGCCATGAACGCCCTGGAGCGCTCACTGGGCTTTCCCCTGCTGAACCGGGACCGGAACGGGGTGAGCCTGACCAGCTATGGCGAGCTGCTGCTGCCTAAGTTCCAGGCCGTGCTGGAGGAGGAAGAACGCCTGCGGGGAGAGGCGGCCAAGATCAATGGCTTGGAGCAGGGCCGTATCCGCCTGGGCGTACTGGACAGCGTGTGTACCAACTGGCTGCCCGGCATCCTCACTTCGTTTCAGCAGAAATATCCCCACATTGAGGTCCAGGTGTATCAGGACGGCTATCAATCCATCGAATCCATGCTGCTGGAGGGCGTTTTGGACATGGGTTTTGTCTCTCTGCCCGCCTCCGAGCGGTTCAGCACCATCACTCTGGTCCACGACCGGCTGCTGTGCATCGCTCCCCAGGGCTTTACCCCCAAGGACCCGCCCTATGTCACCCCGGATGATCTGCGGGGCCACCCCCTGCTGCTGTCACACCGGGGCTATGACCGCAGTCTGGAGCAATATTTAACACAGAACCAGCTGGAGCCCTGCCACCAGCACAATATCACCCTGGAGAGCTCCGTCATCGCCCTGGTGGAGGGTGGCATGGGGGTGAGCATCGTGCCAGAGCTGGTCTTGCAGACCCGTGTCGGCCACTATCAGACCTTCCCCCTGGAGGACAATATCTACCGTACCATCGCTCTGGCCACTTTGCGAGGGCGGCATATTTCTCTTGCAAGTGAAAAGATGATCCAAGAAATCAGAGATCACGTTAAATTTCTTTAAAGTTTGTCTTGAAAAGAACTCAACATTCAGTTTTTCTGGATATTTTCAGCGTTTTGCACATAAATATTTGTTTATTTTTTGACAATCTGTCATTTATCTTGCGTTTTATTTCCGTTCTCATATTCTACTGTACTAAATTATGAAGTTT
>ENA-UEQE01002753-UEQE01002753.1-human-gut-metagenome-genome-assembly--contig:-NODE-2753-length-12110-cov-3.768470_pt1 | contig 12110 bp, 11 predicted proteins | sample MGYA00242934_ERZ507935 | MGnify/ENA primary metagenome ERZ507935 (study PRJEB26167, sample SAMN06115423) | human gut metagenome | host: Homo sapiens | place: China:Anhui | collected 2015-03-30... | reverse complement strand
CCCCATGACCTCCGTCAGAATGTCCAGTGCCTGGGCCAGGTACTCCAGATCCGCACCGGGATAGTTCACCACCAGGGTGTGGGGCCGGGCGGCGGCGCGGGTGTGCTGATAATCTGAAAGAAAGGCCAGCCGCAGGCCCCGCCCCTCCGCCCTTCGGGCCAGCGTCTCGTCAGGCAGCTTCGTATCCAGCTCCAGCAGAAAGTGCAGTCCGGCGTTCTCCCCCATCGCCCGGCACCGCCCGGCCAGAGGGCTCTCCTCGATGGCCCGAAGCACCGCATCCCTTCTCGCCCGATAGAACACCCGCATCCGGTTCACATGGGCATCGAAATGCCCCTCCTCCAAAAAGCGGGCCAGGGTATACTGCTCCATGGCGGGCACGGTGCAGGAATAAAAGCCCAGCTTGGCCTGATACTCCCCCAGCAGGGGCCGGGGCAGCACCATGTATCCGATCCGCAGCGAGGGGGCCAGGGACCGGGAGAAGGTGTTCATATAGATGACCCGGTCTGCCCGGTCGATGCTGCGCAGGGTGGGGATGGGGCGGCCGGTGAAGCGGAACTCGCTGTCATAGTCATCCTCGATGATGTAGCGCCCCGGCCCTTCCCCGGCCCAGCGCAGCAGGCTCTGCCGCCGGGCGATGGGCATCACCGCTCCGGTGGGGAACTGGTGGTTGGGGGACAGGTGGAGGATGTCCGCCCCGCTCTCCTCCGCCCAGGCCGGGTCCACCCCCTGGCCGTCTACGGGGAGATAGACGCACTTCGCCCCGTTCAGGGCATACACCCGCCCCGCTTTAGAGTAGCCCGGGTCCTCCACCCCATAGACCCGGTCACGGCCCAGCAGCTGCACCAGCAGATTATAGAGATACTCTGTCCCCGCCCCCACCACGATCTGCTCCGGGTCTGCGGCGATGCCCCGGAACTGATAGATGTGCCGGGCCAGAGCCTGGCGCAGGGGCAGGGCCCCGCTGTGGGGCATCGAAGGCAGCAGCCGCTCCCCCTCCTCGGTGATGACCCGGCGCATGAGCCGGGCCCACACGGAGAAGGGAAAACCCTCCGTCCCGCTGCCGCCGCTGGACAGGTCCAGCAGCCACCGCCGTCGGGGGGCGGTCTGCCGCAGCTGGGTCTCCTCCGCCGGGGGCCGGTCCGGCCGCACCTCCACCGGACAGACGAAATACCCCCGCTTCTCCTCCGAGCGGAGATAGCCCTCCGCCAAAAGCTGGGCATAGGCGTTCTCCACCGTGACCACCGCCGTCTCCAGGTGCCTGGCCAGGGCCCGCTTGGACGGAAGCTTCTCCCCGGCGGTCAGCCGCCCGGACAAGATATCCTCTTTGATGCAGCGGTAGAGATAATCATACCGGGCCAGGCCCCCCCGGCGCTCTAAATCATAGGTCAGCATAGGCTCCTCCATCTGGTCTTATAAAAAAGTTTTAATTTGGTTCTTTCATTCATACCAGATATGATTAAAATACAATTTAAGCAAAAAAGCAAGGGAAATCGTTTTCTTCCCTCTGCCGAAAAAGGAGCGAGACATATGACTGATTCTAAAATCCGCAAGCTGGTGCTCTCCGCCCTGATGGCCGCCCTGTGCACCGTTATGACCATGGTCATTCAGGTGCCCTCCCCCATGCAGGGCTATGTAAACCTGGGTGACTGCGCCGTGCTCATCTCCGCCTGGATGCTGGGCCCCCTGTATGGCGGGGCCGCCGCCGGCATCGGCTCTGCCCTGGCCGACCTGCTGTCCGGCTATGCCCACTATGTCCCCGGCACATTCGCCATCAAGTTTCTCATGGCTGCGGCCGCCGCTTTGATCCTTCGGGCCATGACCAAAAAGGCCCCCTCCGCCATGCTGGCCGGTCAGGCGGTGGGCGGCGTGGCCGCCGAGGTCATCATGGTCCTGGGCTATTTCGCCTATGCCAGCCTGTGGCTGGGCAAGGGGCTGGCTGCCGCCGCCTCCATCCCCGGCAACATCGTCCAGGGCGTGTTCGGCCTGGTGGCCGCCACGGTGGTCTACACCGTCCTCAGCCGCAGCAGAGCCGTGGTCAAAGTTTGACCCCTCCCCATACGCAGATACGCAAATTGCCGCCAGACGAAAAGACGTCCGGCGGCAATTTTTTATGCCTTTTCGTTGTGCGCTTCGGCCTGCTCCTCCAGCCACCGGACCATCTGGTCCATGCCCTCTAATGTGCGGGGAAAGCTGTTTGTGGCCGTGATCTGACTGAGGGACTTGGTCAGCGGTCCGGGCCACACCTCCACGTCCAGCGTATACCTGGGCTCCCCCTCCGGCTGATCTTCCGGCGGATCGTGTTTCACGGGCCGGATAAAAAAGCGGGTGTTCCCCTTGCTGCCATACCACACGTTGCCGTTCTCCCAGAACAGCAGAGTTGGCATCTCCATGTGTTCGCTCATTGTGTTCCCCCCTGGGTTTGCTTCGGGCGGATGATATCCGCCCCCAGCGTGTCAATAAACCCGTTTCTGTCATTCCGAGGAGCGAAGCGACGTGGGAATCCGTAACTCAAAAGCCGAAAATATACTGATAATCATAGCTTTTGGGAACGGATTGCCACGTCGCCCCTTTGGGCCTCCTCGCAATGACAGGCTTTTTTGACAGTCTCGGGCGGATGATATCCGCCCCTACTTTATTCTTATTATGCCAAAAAAGCTGCCGGATGTAAAGCCGCCAATCTTCCCATAAGACACACCCCGTGCCCCGCTGCATAGAATGGACCGTGGCACTGCCACAGCACATGCACTGAAACGGCAAAGGAGCGCATTATGAAACAATACTATCCTTCCGATTGGGAGCGGCGCTGCAGCGGCGGCGTGTACGCCTCTCTCAGCGGCGGCTGCTGCCGTCCGGAGCCTCCCTGTCCTCCACCCCCTGCGCCGCCCGGGCCTCCGGCTCCGCCGCCCTATCCTCCCTATCCCCCCATGCCCGGCCCCATGGGGCCCACCGGTCCCCAGGGGATCCCCGGGCCTGACGGGGCCACTGGGCCAACCGGCCCACAGGGTATCCCCGGCCCGCAGGGCGCACAGGGACCCCAGGGGCCTCAGGGCGTGCCCGGCCCCGCCGGGGCTGTCGGGCCTGTCGGGCCCACCGGGGCTGTCGGGCCCACCGGGGCTGCGGGAGCTGTCGGTCCTGTCGGCCCCACCGGACCCACCGGAGCGACCGGAGCCACGGGCACTGCGGGAGCCATAGGCCCCACCGGCCCAACCGGCCCCGTCGGTCCCGTCGGTCCTGCCGGGGCCACGGGCGCCACAGGCCCCGCCGGAGTCGTCACCCCCGGAGAAGCGGTGACGGATCTGGCCCCCGGTGCCAGCCAAGCGGACATCATTCTGAAGATCAACGAGCTGCTGGGCTCCCTGCGGGGGGCCGGACTGCTGGCCAACTGACCGTCTGAACTGCGGCGCTCTCCACCGGGGAGCGCCGCAGTTTCCACAGGGAGGGAGAAACATGGGGAACTATCACGTCTGCGTCTATGCCATCTGTAAGAACGAGGCCAAATTTGCCCACCGCTGGATGGACTCCATGTCCGAGGCGGACCACATCGTGGTGCTGGACACCGGCTCCACCGACGGCACGCCCCAGCTGCTGCGCAGCCTGGGGGCCAGCGTCACGGAGGAGGTCATCTCCCCCTGGCGCTTTGACACCGCCCGGAACCGCTCTATGGAGCTGATCCCGCCGGACACAGATATCTGCGTCTGTACCGACCTGGACGAGGTGTTCCACCCCGGCTGGCGGGAACTGTTGGAGCGGGCCTGGTCCCCCGGGGCGGGGCAGGCCACCTATCGCTACACCTGGTCCTTCCAGCCTGACGGCTCGGAGGGGGTGGTGTTCTGGTATGAGAAGGCCCACGCCCGCCGGGGCTATCAGTGGGTCCACCCGGTACACGAGGTACTGTGCTGGACCGGTCCGGGCAAGCCGGGGCCCACGGTGGTGGCCGATGGGGTGCAGCTGGATCACCACCCGGACCCAAAGAAGTCCCGGGGGCAGTATCTGCCCCTGCTGGAGCTGTCCGTGGCGGAGGACCCGGAGGATGACCGGAACGTCCACTATCTGGGCCGGGAATACCTGTACTATGGCCGCTGGGACGACTGCATCGCCACCCTGAAGCGGCACCTGGCCATGCCAAGCGCCGACTGGCCCGACGAGCGGGCGGCCTCTATGCGGTACATCGCCGCTGCCTATGACCGCAAGGGACAGCCGGACAAAGCCCGGGACTGGTATCTCCGGGCGGTGGCCGAGGCTCCCCACCTGCGGGAGCCCTATCTGGACCTGGCCCAGCTGCTCTACCGCCAGGAGGCGTGGGACGGAGTGCTGTATTTCACCGGCTGCGCCCTGACCATCACCCGCCGCCCCCGCACCTATATCTGCGAGGCCGCCCCCTGGGGCAGCCTGCCCCACGACCTGCGCTCCATCGCCTTCTACGCCACGGGCCGCCTGCCCCAGGCGCTGGAAGCGGCCCGCCAGGCCCAGGCGCTGGAACCGGACAACACCAGGATACGGGAAAACGTGTCCCTGCTGGAAACGCTGACCCATCCAAACTAACAACAAAAGACCGCAGCGTTTGCCGTCAGCGAGGGAGACGGATTGCCACGTCGTGGCTTCGCCCCTCCTCGCAATGACAGACACTGCGGCCTTTTCAGCGCCCCCCTAACTCCTAACTCATCCCTCCTAACTCATCCCTCCTAACTCCTAACTCATCTCTCCTAACTCCTAACTCATCCCTCCTAACTCCTAACTCAAATTCATCCCCAGCCCCCGGAATATTTCTGTTCCAGCTGCTCTAAGTCCTTCACCACAAACAGCTCATACAGCCGGGCCAGAGCGTCCCAGGTGTCCTGATCCATCACGCCGGTGACGGGCAGCCCGGCCCGCTCCTGCAGCCAGCGCACGTTCTGCTCCGAGGCCGTCCCGTGCCGCCCGTCGGGCAGGTCGGGGGACACCCCATCCAGATAGTAGGACAGCAGCCGGAACATCAGCTGAGGCAGGGCCATGAACTCCCGCTCCTGACCCGGAGCCACCTGGCACCCCTCCCCGGGAAAGGCCCTCAAAGCCCTGGGGGCGGCCTGCTCCCGCTCCAGCCGGCTCCAGGCCCGGCTGATCTCGTCCCAGGTCCTTCGGTCCACCACCCCGGTGACGGGCCGGAGCAATTCCCGCTGGAAGAGCATCACCGCCTCCAGCGTCTTCTCCCCGAACACCCCGTCTGGGGTGAGCCTGGGCAGAAAAGGGTGCTTCTCCGCCAGTCGGGACAGCATATATTGCAGGCCCCACACCGGGCGGACCATCTGGGCGTTGTGTTCCATGTCATCCTCTCCCCTTTCGATCCGTCTGCCCCAGCCGCAGGGCATAGCCCGGGTATTGGCCCAGGTGCGCCATCTCCTCCTCCAGGGCGTCCTCCTCCCGGATAAAACGCTGGAACATGGCGTTCCAGGTGGCCGGGCCGACCACGCCGTCATCCGCCAGCCCCGCCCAGCGCTGATAGGCCTGCACCGCACGCTGAGTCTCCGGGCCGAACACCCCGTCGGCTGCGACCGGGGATAGGGCATCGTCAAACTCCGCCAGCAGGGAGAGCATATCCTGTACCGCCGTCACTCCGTCTCCCCGGTCCCCCAGGCGCATGGTCCCCGGAAACTGAAACCTCAGACGGTACATGGTCTGCCCCTGGCTGACCAGCTCGGCCAGACCGGTGACCCCCACATAGAGATAGACCAGCTTATACCAGGTCCCCTTGCCGATGACCCCGTCCGGGGTCAGGCTGAACACCCGCTGAAACTCTTTCACCGTCTCCTCCATCTCCCGGGTGAACAGGCCGATGGTGGGGTATATTTTAGGGATCGCCGGATAATTCTGCGCCACCCGGTTGAGCATCACCTGGGCGGTGAGTACCTGGGGGCCGAAGTCCCCCAGGCGCAGGGGCGTGCCGGGATAGGAGTGCTCCAGATCCCGGACGGGGGCATCCAGCACCAGTTCGATGTCGTCCCCATAGTACCGCTGCAGGATCTCCATAAAGTTATAACCCGCCTGGGCCAGCTCCTGGCTGCCCCACTGGGACAGTCCATCGCATTTTGTGGTGGTGCCATTACAGAATTTTGCGCTCAGCGGCTCTACAAAGCCCACCCGGCGGATATAGTCGTCGAAGAATTCGTCCACCACCTGGCTGATGGGCTGAAAGATGTCCCTCCCCCGGATAAATTTCTGGTCATAGGCGGTGGTGGAGGTGATCTGAAAATCATAGCCCCGGCTGGGATAGAACTCGGTATACACCCGGTTCAGCGCAAAGGACACGATGGCCAGCACGTTGGCCCGGATGGCCGCCGGCTCCCAGGTGGGGTAGATCTCGGTGGTCGCCGTATCATTAAAAAAGTCGGGAAAGCTCACCGTCACGTTCTCCGCCGCCTGATCCGGGGCACCCAGATGGACGGTGATGGTGCGGGGGATATAGGGAAAGATCACCGGCATCCCGTCACCTCACAGATCCTGGGCGGGAATATCCCGCACCGTCCGCTGCTGCAGGCTGCTCTGTCCCCGCACCAAGGGGATGAGTTCCATATTCTGTACCGTCTCCACCCCGGGGAATATCTGCACCCCGTCCACCTGCAGCATGGCATAGCCCGGGTGCTCGGCCCACACGCTGCACACCGAAAAGCACTTCGGGCCGTCCGCCGCCCCGGGGGCGATGCTCTCCTCAGCCGCCGGGGCCGGGATGTCCACAGAGGTAATGCGCCCGCTGCTGTCTGTGGACTGAAGACTGAGCAGGCGGTATCGCCCGCCCTCCCCCTTCTGCAGCACCGCCACCGTGGCTCCCTCCAGAGGCAGCTCCGCCTGGGTGGTGTACACCCGCACACTCAATCTGCCCATCTGTTTCATAGCCTCTCCTCCTCGTTTTGGCAGTTTGCCCATGCTATGCCGGGGCCGGGCGGTTGGTTCCCGGGGCAGCGTGTGGTCAAATAGCTGACCTTTTTCCCCGGTCTCTGAGACAGATTCGGCGCTTGTCCGAAAAATATAAACAGAATTGAAACGATAGGAAAAAGCCGTTGACATTGGGCGGCGGCGTGGTAAAATAATAAGCACCTTAACGATAAATAGGTTAACAATAGAGGCAGGACCACTGTCCCGCCGTTGAAAGGAGGCAACGCCATGTCTATCCCCAGCGATCAGCTGGAGCTGCTCAGCCAGCAGATCAACCACGCCCACCGCAGCGCCGTCAGCGAGGAGCTCAACCGCCGGGGCCTAAGAGAGATCGGCCACCCCATACTGCTGACCATTTTAGAGGGGTATCAGAGCGACGACCCGGAGGGCCACGCCCAGCGGGACCTGGCCGAGCTGCTGCATATCTCCCCCGCCGCAGTGGCAAACTCCCTGAAATCCCTGGAGCGGGGGGGCTATGTCCGCCGGGAGCCGGGGCAGAAGGACGCCCGGCGCAACCGGGTGATGCTGACGGACAAGGGCCGCTCTGCGGTGGAGGGCTGCCAGGCGGCCTTTCAGGCCGTGTCCGAGCGGATGCTGGCCGGCTTCACCCAGGAGGAGCGGCAGCAGCTGCTGGTCCTGCGCCGCCGGATGCTGGAAAACCTGCGCAGCCCCGCCCCGCAGCCACCCCAAGTAAAGGAGGAATCTTAATTTGCTTTCCCTGTTTATGACTCACCTCCAGGGATATCAGAAAGAGGCGCTGAAATCGCCCATTCTCATCATTCTGGAGGTCATCTGCGAGCTGCTGCTCCCCCTGGTCATGGCCCAGATCGTGGACACGGCCATCCCCGCCGGAGACGTGGGGCTCATCTTCAAGCTGGGGGCGCTGATGCTGATACTGGCCGCAGTCTCTATGCTCTGCGGTGTGCTGGCCTCGAAATATGCGGCCTTTGCCAGCCAGGGCTTCGGCGCCAATCTGCGCCAGTGCCTGTTTGACAAGGTACAGGAGTTTTCCTTTGCGGACATCGACCGCTTCTCCTCCGCCTCCCTCATCACCCGCATGACCAACGACGTGAACAACATGACCATGATGCTGGCCATGGGTCTGCGGATGCTGGTGCGGGCCCCGGTGATGCTTGTGGTGGCCGTTGCCGTCAGCTGCTATCTCAATGCCAGACTGGCCCTGATTTTAGCGGTCATCATCCCCCTGATGATGCTCGTCATCGGATATCTGATGAAAATCTGTACCAAGCTGTTTAAAACCCTGCAGACCAAGATCGATGCCCTGAACAACACCCTGCAGGAGAATCTGGTGGCCATCCGGGTGGTAAAGGCCTTTGTCCGGGAGGACCACGAGCGGAAAAAGTTCAAACAGTCCAACGACGATCTCACCGGGGCCGCCCTGTCTGTGGGTATGCGCATCATCGCCATCATGCCCGCAATGATCATCGCCATGAACGCCGCCACGGTGGCCGGGCTGTACTTCGGCGGCAAAATGGTCATGGGGGGCACCTTTGACCTGGGCCGGCTCCAGGCCTTTTTGAACTATGTGTTTCAGATCCTGATGAGCGTGATGATGGTGGCCATGTCACTGCTCCAACTGTCCCGGGCCCAGGCCTGCGCCGCCCGTATCCAGGAGGTGCTGGACACCCGGCCCTCGGTGGCCGACCGGCCGGAGACAGAGGGCGCGCTTCTCCCCGCCCCCCGGGGTGCGGTGGAATTCCGGGACGTGTCCTTTAAATACCAGGCCGCCGGCAGCGGGGACGACGTGCTCTCCCACATCAGCTTTACGGTGGAGCCGGGCAAATTCCTGGCCATTGTAGGCGGCACGGGCACGGGCAAGTCCTCTCTGGTCAACCTGATCCCCCGGTTCTATGACGTCACCGGCGGCCAAGTTCTGGTGGACGGGGTGGACGTGCGGGACTATCCCCTGGAGGAGCTGCGGGGGCGCATCGGCATGGTGCTGCAGACCAACGTGCTCTTCACCGGCACCATCCGGGAGAACTTGCTGTGGGGCGACCCCAACGCCACCGAGGAGGACATGATCCGGGCGGCCAAGGACGCCCAGGCCTATGACTTTATCATGTCCTTCCCCGACGGGTTCGACACCGTGCTGGACCAGGGGGGCGTGAACGTCTCCGGCGGCCAGAAGCAGCGCCTGTGCATCGCCCGGGCCATGCTGCGCAAGCCCGCCATCCTCATTCTGGACGACTCCACCTCCGCCGTGGACTCGGCCACCGAGGCGGCCATCCGGGAGTCCTTCGCCAGGAATCTGAAGGGCACCACCGTCATCATGATCGCCCAGCGCATCTCCTCGGTGCAGTATGCCGACGAGATCATCATTCTGGACGACGACCACATTGCCGGACAGGGCACCCACCGGGAGCTGCTGGCCAGCAACAGCATCTATCAGGAGATCTATCGCTCCCAGCAGGAAGGGGTGGGTGAATAATGCCGGGACCCAATCGCGCCCCCAGAGGTGGCTATCAAAAGCCGAAAAATCTGAAAAAGACGGTAAGCCGCCTACTGGGCTACCTCACCCGCAGCAAACTGCCCCTGCTGGCTGTGCTGGTCTTTTTGCTGCTGTCCGCGGCCACCAACATCGGCGGCTCCTATATGATGCGGGGGATCATCAACGACTTTGTCTGGTCGGGCTGCACCGACTTTGCCGGATTGGGCCGGGCGATCCTGCTGCTCATCGCTGTGGAGCTGCTCTCCGCTGCGGCCACCTATGGCCAGTCGGCCATTATGGTCCAGCTGGCCCAGCGGGGGGTGAACCGCCTGCGCCGGGACCTGTTTGACAAATTGCAGGACCTGCCCCTGTCCTATTTCGACCGCCACCCCCACGGCGAGCTGATGAGCCGCTTCACCAACGACGCAGACAACGTGCAGCTGGCCCTGGAGCAGAGCGTGGTATCCATGCTGTCCAGCTGCTTCACCTTTGTGGGCCTGGTGGCCATGATGCTCATCATCAACTGGAAGCTGTTTGTGGTCACCGCCCTGGTGCTGGCTTTGACCATGACCCTGTTCAAACAGCTGGGCGGACGCAGCCGCCGCTTCTATCAGCAGCAGCAGGCCGCCCTGGGCAAGGTCAACGGCAGCATCCAGGAGACCATCGAGGGGCTGAAAGTGGTCAAGGCCTTCACCCACGAGGAGCAGGCCAAGGCCGACTTTCAAAAGCTGAACCAGGCCTATCGGGATGCGGCCCAAAAGGCCAACTTCTATTCCACCATGATCATGCCCGTGTCCGGCAATCTGATGAACATCAGCTATGCCCTCACCGCTGCGGTGGGCGGACTGCTGTCCGTCCTCCAGGGCTTTGACCTGGGCGGCCTGGTGGTCTATCTGAACTACTCCAAGCAGGTGGGACAGCCCATGAACCAGATCTCCCAGCAGATGACCACCCTGCTGTCCGCCATGGCGGGCGCAGAGCGTATCTTCCAGGTGATGGACACCCAGCCCGAGACGGATCAGGGCCAGGTGACTCTGGTCCGGGCCAAAAAGGAAAACGGAGTGCTCACCCCCCTGGCCCCCGGTCAGGCCCGCACGGGCACCTGGGCCTGGAAAGTACCCAAAAGTCAGCCCATGCGCCTGGTGCGGGTGCTGCACCTGCCCGACAAGACCGCTGTAGAGCTGCCCGAGGATGCCGATCCCTCCGGGGAGAACAAGGGCTGGGCCTGGAAATACCCCGGTCCTGACGGGACCATGGGCCTGCACCCCATCCGTGGTGCGGTGCGCTGTGTAGCGGGGGAGGATGCCGCCTATGTGGAGCTGAAGGGCGCGGTGCGCTTTAACCATGTGGACTTCTCCTATGTGCCCGGAAAGCGGGTGCTCCACGATGTATCCGTCTACGCCAACCCCGGCCAGAAGATCGCCTTTGTTGGTTCCACCGGTGCGGGAAAGACCACCATCACCAACCTCATCAACCGGTTTTACGAGATCGAGGGCGGCCTGATCACCTACGACGGCATCGACGTGCGCGCCATCCGCAAGGACGACCTGCGCCGCTCTCTGGGTGCGGTGCTCCAGGATACCCACCTGTTCACCGGCACCATCATGGACAACATCCGCTATGGCCGTCTGGATGCCACCGACCAGGATTGCATCGCCGCAGCCAAGAGCGCCAACGCCCATTCCTTCATCCGCCGCCTGCCCCAGGGCTATGACACCGTCATCACCGGGGACGGGGCCAGCCTGTCCCAGGGCCAGCGCCAGCTGCTGGCCATCGCCCGGGCGGCGGTGGCCGACCCGCCGGTGATGATCCTGGACGAGGCCACCTCCTCCATCGACACCCGCACCGAGGCCCTCATCCAGAAGGGCATGGACGCCCTGATGGAGGGCCGGACGGTGCTGGTCATCGCCCACCGCCTGTCCACCGTGCGCAACGCCAACTGCATCGTGGTCATTGAGCACGGCGAGATCGAGGAGAAGGGCGACCACGAGCAGCTGCTGGAGCAGCAGGGCCGGTATTACCGCCTGTACACCGGTCAGTTCCAGCTGAACTGAGACCTGCGCCACTCAGCAGCATACCACGCCGCCTGCCGGCTGTAAGCTCCGGCAGGCGGCGTGTCTTTCTGTCTATTTTAGCACTCAACACATAAGACTGCTAACGTTTACAGTTTAGACATAATTTTTGCAAGAATTGTTCACAGGCAGGCGGTATACTATGGACAAAGTTAAGAAGAGCTCCGGGCCAGGCGAGCATACCGGGCCAGAGCTTGAAAGGAGTTTTTTCCATGTTTTATACTTTGATCCCTACCGACCGCCGGGCCGGAGAATATAGTTCCAACCAGTCTCAGCAGCCCGTCTCCTTCTGCGTGGATATTCTGGACCAGGGGGACAGCTACCGCATGGAGGCCGAGCTGCCCGGCTTCCGCAAAGAGGACATCTCCCTGACCGTGAAGGAGGATGTGCTCACCGTCGCCGCCCACCGGGAAAAGGAGCAGCAGGCGGGCCAGTATGTGTGCCGGGAGCGCCGCGCCGGCGATGTGCGCCGGAGCTTTGATGTGTCCGCCATTGAGCAGGAGGGCATCCGGGCCGCCTTTGAAAACGGCGTGCTGGTGCTGACCCTGCCCAAGGCCTCCGCCGTGAAGCCCGAGCGGCGCAGCATCTCCATCCAGTAACGTCACTTTTTACGAAGGTTTTCTGAAAACCCTCTTGAAAGCGAGAGGGTTTTGTTATACAATCAAATTAGCACTTCAATAACT
>ENA-UEQE01002741-UEQE01002741.1-human-gut-metagenome-genome-assembly--contig:-NODE-2741-length-12173-cov-4.754878_pt1 | contig 12173 bp, 10 predicted proteins | sample MGYA00242934_ERZ507935 | MGnify/ENA primary metagenome ERZ507935 (study PRJEB26167, sample SAMN06115423) | human gut metagenome | host: Homo sapiens | place: China:Anhui | collected 2015-03-30... | reverse complement strand
GAGATCAGCCCCAAGTACGCTGACCGCAACGGCGGCTACACCCGCATCATCAAGATCGGCGCTCGCCGCGGCGACGCAGCTGAGATGGCAGTTCTGGAGCTCGTCTGATCGACTCTGACTGTTTAAACAGTGTACAAAACGCTCTCTCCCAGTTGGGAGGGGGCGTTTTTTGTGTCTCAGTGGCGACAAAGGGCGGGGGCCGTTCCCGGAAAGTTCACGGAATGGCTCTTGGATTTACCCCCGCCGCGTGCTATACTGAATACTGTATGATTCGGGAAATTTTCCACGGAGGGAGGAGAGGACCGTTGAAAAAGCTGGGCCGACTGCTGGCGGTCTGTGCACTGCTGGGCCTGCTGCTGACGGGCTGCAACATGCCGCTGGAGGAAAACCGGCAGGTGGAAGACCTGCTCCGCGCGCCGCAGCTGGCGGGCGATTACGGCGCCCTGCAGTCCGCGCTGAACGACTGGCTGGGGGAGAGCGCACAGCTCAAGTACCCGCTGCAGGGCGAGCTGCTCTCTCCGTTCGTTTTGCAGGATCTGGATGGCGACGGGGTGCAGGATGCCGCCGTGTTTTACACCACAGCCCAGAGCACCAATGTCTGCATCGCAATTTTGCAGAAAGATGCCGAGGGCAACTGGGAAGTGCGGCAGAATCTGGAGGGCCTGGCTGATACGGTAGATACCGTCCGGCTGGCGCGGTTACAGGCAGGAGGCTCCACCCAGCTGGTGGTGGGCTATGTGGCCTCCCGGGGAGACAACTATCTGGCGGTTTACTCCTATGAGGATGGGGAGCTCTCCGCCATCCTCGAACAATCCTATGAGCAGTACCTCGTGGAAGATATCACGGGCGGAGGCAATCAGGACCTGATTCTGATGTCCACGCTGGAAGATGGAGGGGTGCAGATCGAGCTGCTGACCGTGGACCGGGATGGTTCGTTCCAGCAGGTGGCGGTCATGGGCCTCTCGGCGGATAAATTCTCCGGCTGTGCTTCGGTGGCGGCCGGCGTCGGAGCGGATGGAAAGCGTTATCTGGTGCTGGACGGCTGGACCGGTATTTCCGGCAACAATCTGGCCACGGTCCTCCTCCACTTTGATGAGGAGAGCCAGCAGATGATCCCCGCCGACCAGATCAGCACGCAGGAGCTGTACAACGAATCCCTGCGCAACGTGTCCACTCTGGTGAGCCGGGATCTGGATGGCGACGGCACGGTGGAGATTCCCACCCAGCCGGATGAGGCGGGCCTGCTGAATATGAGCCAGAGCCGCCGGATGGATTTTATCGTCTGGATGGACTACACCAGCCCGGACCCCAAAAAGAGTTTTGGTCTGCTGGACGAGGAGACCAACTGCTATATCGAGCTGCCCATGGAATGGGAGGGCAACCTGATGCTGACTGACAGCACCGAGGTAGAGGGAGCCGTAGAGCTGCGCACCGTGGACGAGAACAAGCTGGTGTTGACGGTGCGGCTGGCTTCCAACAGCGCCAATGCGGCGGGCTGGACCCGGCTTGGCATGGTGGCGTCCCGCCAGATGCAGGCCAAATTTGGCCCCGACGTGACCATTGCGGACGAGACCTACCGGTTGTCCCGCTCACTGTATCGCTTGAACTAGCCCTCCCGGCCAAAGCCTGATCGGTTCTGCCCGCTCTCCCAGAGGGAGAGCCCTTGGCAAAAGGGGCAGCATTGCGCAGAACGAAAAAGGCGGAATCAAACGGAAATTTGTCAACAAAACGGAGGATATGATGGTAAAAGTACTTGTTGTAGAGGACGAAGCCAGCATCCGCGAGATGATCGCGCTGAACCTGCGGCTGGCCGGAATGGAAGCAGTAGAGGCCGACAGCGCTGAAGCGGCACTTCCTCTGCTGGAACAGCGGCCCGGCTGCGACGCGGCCATCCTGGATGTGATGCTGCCGGGGATGAATGGCTTCTCGCTCTGCGAGACCATCCGCCGCACCGATCAGAAGATCGGCATTATCATTCTGAGCGCCAAGGGGCAGGAGCAGGATAAGATCCGCGGCCTGTCCATCGGTGCTGATGACTATATGACCAAACCGTTCAGCGTCAGTGAGCTGCTGGCCCGGGTGGAGGCGCTCTGCCGCCGTGTGGGCCGCTCGGCTGGGAACGATGCCGGGGAGAATGCCCCGTCCTCGCTCGTCAGCGGCAGCTTTGTGCTGGACGAGAACCGTCGTGTGCTGCTCAAGGCAGGCAAGCCCATTGAGCTGACTCAGGTGGAGTTCCAGATCATGGAGCTGTTCTTCCGCAACCCCGGCGTGGCGCTGGTGCGGGAACGCATCCTGAAAGGTGTCTGGGGAGAAAACTACTTCGGCGATGTGAAGATCGTGGATGTGAACATCCGCCGCCTCCGGATGAAAGTGGAGGACGAGCCCAGCCACCCCACCCATATCCTGACGGTGTGGGGCTATGGCTACCGGTGGGAGGAGTAAACCTCTCAGTCACGCTTCGCGTGCCAGCCACTCCCCTTTCGGCACTTTCGTGCCACCTCCCCCGACCGGGGGAGTCTTTCCTGACAGGGGAGCCCTTGGCCGGTCGGGAAACGGATACGAAACCAAAAAAGTTTTTTTAAAACGTAAAATGCCGGGCCCTGCAATCAAGGGTGGCAAACTGGAAAGGAGGAAAATGCCAATGCGAAGCGGGATCACCCGCCGGTGGCTGCGGGGCAACCTGCTGCTGACGGTGCTGCTGCTGGTGCTGGTGGAGGGAATGTTCCTCTACAGCTACACCCGCAGCTACTACAACGGCGTGCAGCAGACCATGGTGCGGCGGTTTTCTTCCATCACGGGACAGCTCAAGATGTATACGGGCGACACGGCCCAGAAAGCTTCCGCCAGCCGCAGTGTGGCGCTCCGCCGGATGGTGGAGCAGTTCTCCGATAAGGACAAATACGAATTTATGCTGCTGGACAGCTACGGCGGCGTCATTGCGTCCTCCAGCGGCACGGACGCTGACGGCATCGTGACCCAGAGCGATTTTGAGCAGGCACAGGATGCCGTGGACGGCATGGGGGTGGCCCTCTACAAGACCCAGAGCGGGGAACAGGTCATGTCCGTCTGCTATCTGGTGCCCTACGCGGCGGAGGACGTGGCGGCCATGCGGCTGGTGACCAGTATGACGCTGGTGACACGGCAGCTCAAGAATGCCATTGCCGTCAGTGCGGTCATCGTGCTGGCGATCCTGGTGTTTACGGTGATGTCGGGCCTGTACTTTGTGCGGAGCATCGTGGTGCCGCTGGGCCAGGTGGAACGGACGGCCGCCTCCATCGCCCGGGGGGAGCTGGATGTCCGCCTGCCCGTGACCGGCGACCAGCGGGACGAGGTGGACCGACTGCGCGGTACCATCAACCAGATGGCCGAGGGGCTGGAAGAGACCGAGAAGATGAAAAACGAGTTCATCAGCTCGGTCTCCCATGAGCTGCGCACGCCGCTCACCTCGATCCGGGGCTGGGTGGAGACCCTGCGCGCCCTGAATGACCCTGCCGACGAGAATTACCGCAAGGGCTTGGAGATCATCAACAACGAGACGGTCCGCCTGTACAACATGGTGGAGGAGCTGCTGGATTTCAGCCGTCTGCAGAACGGCCGCATCCAGATGAACAACCACCCGCTGGATCTGGTGGCCGAGCTGACCGATGCCGTCCTCTTCTGCGAGGCACGCATCCGGCAGGAGGGGATGATCCTCTCCTATACCGAACCGGAGGAAATGATCCCGGTCTATGCCGACCCGGACCGCCTGCGGCAGGTCTTTATCAACATATTGGACAACGCCATCAAGTATTCGGCCCCCGGCGGGCGGATCACCGTCAAGCTCTGGAAAGGCCAGTACAAGGCGTTTATTGAGATCATTGACCAGGGCCGTGGCATCCCGCCGGAAGACCTGGAAAATGTCAAGACCAAGTTTTACAAGGGCAGCAACTCGGTACGGGGCAGCGGCATTGGGCTGGCGCTGGTGGATTCCATCATGACGGCGCTGGACGGTACGCTGGACATCAAGAGCACCCTGGGCCGCGGCACCGTGGTCACACTGGGGCTGCCGCTCTATCAAAAATGAATCTTATAGGAGAACTCCATGAATCGACCCAACAAGGAACGCTTTAAAACAAGTGTGGGCGGGCAGGCACTGATGGAAGGCATCATGATGCGGGGCCCCAAGAAGATCTGCTGCGCCGTGCGCAAGCCGGACGGCACCATTGAGACCAAGCTGGAAGATACCCCTACCCACGGCATCTGGACAAAAATTCCTCTCGTGCGGGGCGCCATCTCGATGGTCGAGAGCCTCATCATGGGCTACCGCTACATGATGTACTCGGCACAGGTGAGCATGGGCGACGACTATGACGCCGAGGCCGAGGAATCCGCCTTTGAAAAATGGGTGGGCGACCATCTGGGCAAAAAGGCCGAGGACATTCTGCTGGCGGCGGCTGCCGTGGTGGGCGGCCTGTTTGCCATCCTCCTCTTTACCGTGCTGCCCACGGTGCTGGTAGGCGGGCTGAACCATCTGGTGCCGCTGGGCCGCTGGGGCAAAGTCATCCTCGAAGCGGTGCTCAAGGTGGGCATCTTTCTGACCTATATGGTGGCCATCTCCAAGATGAAAGAGATCCACCGGGTGTTTGAGTACCACGGGGCCGAGCACAAGACCATCGCCTGCTATGAGGCGGGCGACCCGCTCACTGTGGAGAATGTGCGCAAGTACACCCGGTTCCACCCCCGCTGCGGCACCAGTTTCTTGATCCTGGTGGTCATCGTCAGCGTGTTTCTGTACAGTGTGCTGCCCTGGTCCAGCACCGGGCTGCGGGTGGTGTTCAAGCTGCTGCTCCTGCCGGTGGTCATGGGCATCAGCTATGAGCTGCTCAAGTGGTGTGGCCGCTCGGACAACATCGCCACCCGGATCATCCGACAGCCGGGTATCTGGGTGCAGCACCTGACCGTGTTTGAGCCGGACGACAGCATGATCGAAGTGGCCATTGCAGCCGTGACGCCCGTTCTGCCCGAGAATCCGGAGGACGGCAAATGGTAAACGCGGGAATGCGGCCCCGGGAGGCCCTGCGGGAGGTGGAAGCCCGCCTGACCGCCGCAGGCTGCCCGGATGCGGATTTTGATGCCGGGGAGCTGTTCCGGCTGGTGACAGGGCAGGACGCCCGGCTGGCGGACAGGCCCCTGACCGCGGAACAAGCCGCAAAGCTGGAAGCCCTGACGGCCCGGCGGGCGACCCGGGAGCCGCTGCAATACCTTTGCGGCAGCTGGCCGTTCCTGGATTTTGAGCTGGCGGTGGGCCCCGGCGTGCTCTGCCCCCGGGCCGACACGGAGGTAGTGGCGGAAGCTGCCGCTCAGATGCTGGCAGGGGTACAAGCACCCAAAGTGCTGGACCTCTGTGCCGGCACCGGCTGTCTGGGGCTGGGGGTCAAACGCTTCTGCCCGGAAGCGGACGTTACCTGCGTGGAAAAGAGCCCGGAGGCGTTCCGATACTTAAAGAAGAATGCCGTCTCGGCGCTGAAACAGGGGACGGCGCGGGCCGTGGAGGGGGACTTGTTCCACTACTGGCAAGGCCTGCCGGAGGGGGAGCTGGACCTCATCGTTTCCAACCCGCCCTACCTGACCGCCGCCGAGATGCAGCAATTGCAGCCTGAGGTGGCCCGGGAACCGGCCATGGCGTTGGAAGCCGGGGAGGACGGGCTGGTATTTTACCGCGCCCTTGCGGAACACTACCAGAACGCCCTGCGGCCCGGCGGAGCGCTGGCGCTGGAGATCGGCTGGCAGCAGCGGGAAGCGGTAACTGCCCTGCTGGCGGCAAACGGCTGGGTGGACATCGCATGCCGCAAAGACTACGGCGGCAACGACCGGTGCATTCTGGCCCGGAGATCGTACCCATAAAATTGCAAAAATAGAACAACTTCTTGTTGTAATATCCTGGATTTGTGGTATACTAAGAGAGAAATGAGAAGAAGCGCCCGTGTCCGACGGGCTTTGAGAGCAAAGGAGCAAATCTATGGCGAAAAATCAGAACACCGCGGTCGCTTCGGCCACCCAGAAGATCGAGCCGGGCGCAAAGAAAGACGCGCTGGCCACTGCCCTGGCCCAGATCGAAAAGCAGTTTGGCAAGGGCGCCATCATGAAGCTGGGCGACAACACCGCCATGCAGGTGGATGCCATCTCCACGGGCAGCCTGGGCCTGGACCTGGCGCTGGGCGTGGGCGGTGTGCCCCGCGGCCGTATCATCGAGGTGTTTGGACCGGAATCCAGTGGTAAGACCACGCTGGCCCTCCACATCCTGGCCGAAGCCCAGAAAAAGGGCGGCGAAGTGGCCTTTATCGACGTCGAGCACGCACTGGACCCGGCCTATGCCGAGGCACTGGGCGTGAACATCAACGAGCTGCTGGTCAGCCAGCCGGATACCGGCGAGCAGGCCATGGAGATCTGTGAGGCACTGGTGCGCTCCGGTGCCATCGACGCCATTGTGGTGGACTCGGTGGCCGCTATGGTCCCCCGTGCCGAGATCGAGGGCGAGATGGGCGACAGCCATGTGGGCCTGCAGGCCCGCCTGATGAGCCAGGCCATGCGGAAGCTGACCAGCGTCATCGGCAAGACCAACACGGTTTGCGTCTTCATCAACCAGCTGCGTGAAAAAGTGGGCATCGTCTACGGCAACCCCGAAGTCACCACGGGCGGCCGCGCGCTGAAATATTATTCCTCTGTCCGGATTGATATCCGCCGTGTGGAGGGCCTGAAAGATTCCTCCGGCCAGTTCATCGGCAACCACACCCGCGCCAAGATCGTCAAGAACAAGGTGGCCCCTCCGTTCCGTGAGGCCGAGTTCGATATCATGTTCGGCGAGGGAATCTCCAAGATGAGCGAGCTGATCGATGTGGGTGTCAAGCTGGGCATCGTGCAGAAGAGCGGCGCATGGTTCAACTATGGCGACATCCGCCTGGGCCAGGGCCGCGACAACGCAAAGCAGTTCCTCAAGGACAACCCTGAGATCGCCAACGACATCGAGGGCCAGATCCGTGCCAATGCCGATAAGCTCTATGCCACCCGCCGCCCGGTGAGCAAACCGGCCCCTGCCGCTGCTCCCGCCGAAAAGGCTGGCGAAGCCGCACCGGCCAAGGAGCCGGTGGTCAAGGCTCCCACCCGCAGCAGCGAGAGTGAGCTGGATATCATGGTGGAAGACTGATGTCTTTTGGCTATCAAAAGCGCCGCCCGCTGACGGAGGAGGAAAAATCCTCCGATGTAGCCAAGGCCCGCGCCCGGGCACTGGAAACGCTGGCCGCGCAGGAAGTCTCCTCCGGCCAGCTGTATGAGCGGCTCTGCCGCCGCTTTACCGAGCAGGCCGCCGCCGAGGTGGTGGCCGAGATGGTCCAGCGGGAGTATGTCAACGATGAACGCTACGCGGAGGCCCGGGCCCACAGCCTGCTGGCCGCCCGCAAGAGCCGCCGGGCCGCGGCCCGGAACCTGCGCCAGAAAGGCCTGAGCGCCCAGCAGGTAGCAGCAGCGCTGGAGGCGGTCTACGCCCCGGATGAAGAGGGTGGGAACCCGGAGCTTTCTGCTGCCGTGGCGCTGGTGGAGAGCCGCTACCGCCCGAAGCTTGCCATGGGCCGGCGCGACTTGGTCGTGGCGGCTCTGCAGCGGCGCGGTTTTGCGTATGCGGTCGTGAAAGAAGCCATCAAGAGAGTAGAAGAAGAATAACCCCCAACTAGGAAAGAGAGTATTATCCCCTATGAAAATTGCGTGTATTTCCCTTGGCTGCCCCAAAAACCAGGTCGATCTGGACGGCATGGTGCATATCCTGCTGTCGGCGGGCCACGAGACGGTGGCCGACCTGGGCGAGGCCGATGTGATCCTGGTCAACACCTGCGGCTTCATTGAGAGTGCCAAGACCGAAGCCATCGAGAATATCCTCGAGGCCTGTTCCTACAAGCAGGCAAACCCCAACCTGAAAGTCATTGTGACCGGCTGCCTGGCGGAGCGCTACCGCAGCCAGATCGAGGAGGAGATCCCTGAGGTGGACGCCGTGGTGGGCTGTGCCTCCAACAAGGCCATTGATTCCATCGTGGCACGGCTTTTCAACGGTGAGGATCATCTGGAAAGCTACGGCCTCAAGAAAGATTTCCCGCTGGGCGGCAAGCGCGTCATCGGCACGCCTGCCCACTATGCGTACTTAAAGATCGCCGAGGGCTGCAACAACCGCTGCCACTACTGCGCCATCCCCGCCATCCGCGGCTCGCTGCGCAGCCGTGACATGGCCGACTGTGTGGCCGAGGCCCGCTGGCTGGCCGGTGAGGGCGTGAAAGAACTCATCATCGTGGCCCAGGACCCCACTGCCTACGGCGAGGACTGGGGCAAGCCGGGCAGCATCTGTGAGCTGCTGGACAAGCTGAACAAGATCAACGGCATTGAGTGGATCCGCATTATGTACGCTTACCCGGAGCGGATCACCGATGACTTCATCGCCGCCATGAAGCGGAATGAGAAAGTACTGCCCTACCTCGACCTGCCCATCCAGCACTGCAACGATGTCATCCTCAAGAACATGAACCGCCGCTCCAACCGGGCAGAGCTGCTGGAGGTCATTGGAAAACTGCGCCGCGAGATCCCCGGCATCACCCTGCGCACCACCCTGATCGCGGGCTTCCCCGGCGAGACCGAGGAGCAGTTTGAAGATCTGTGCAACTTCGTCAAAGAGGTCCGCTTCGACCGTCTGGGCTGCTTTGCCTACTCGGCAGAGGAGAACACGGTGGCCGCCAGGATGGAGAACCAGATCGAGCAGGAGGTCAAGGAGCGCCGGGCCGAACTGGTCATGCAGATCCAGACCGGCATCATGGCCCAGAAGCAGGCCGAGAAAGTGGGCCAGACCGTCCATGTCCTCTGTGATGGCATCGACGAGGAAAACGGCCTCTACCTCTGCCGCACGGCAGGCGATGCCCCCGAGGTGGACGGCAATGTCTGCGTCTCCAGCGAGGAACCGTTGTATCCGGGCGAGTTTTATGATATCCTTGTAGAGGACAGTGATCTTTACGATCTGTATGGCACTGTCGTAAAATAATGAATTGGAGGATTTTTTTATGAATCTGCCCAACAAACTGACCCTGACCCGCATTATTCTGGTCCCGGTTTTCATGATCTTTGTTTCCATGAGCCAGTACATGACGCCGGATTACAATCCGCGCTGGTATCTCATTGCAGGCATCATTTTTGCGGTGGCCAGCTTCACCGATTACCTGGACGGCCATCTGGCCCGCAAGTGGCACATGGTGACCGACTTTGGCAAGTTTGCCGACCCGCTGGCCGACAAGCTGCTGACCACCGTGGCGTTCCTCTACATGATGCGGGACGGCGTGTGCAGCCCTGTGGTGCTCTGCATCATCCTGGCCCGGGAGTTTGCCGTCTCCGGCCTGCGGATGGTGGCGGCCGGTGCCAAGGACGGCAAGGTGATCGCCGCCAACATGTGGGGCAAGGTGAAGACCGTGCTCCAGATGATCACCATCATCTTCTATTACTTCACGGTCGCCCTGACCGGGAATGTGCTGGGCCAGACCTGCGCTTCCATTGCCTACTGGCTGTGCTGGCTGGTGGCAGTGGTCACGGCCGTTTCCGGCATCAAGTACCTGTGGGACAACCGCAGCTTCATCAACACGGCAAAATAAGATGAAAGAAAAGCTCTGGGCGTTCTGCCGCAAGCTCATCTCGCTGGCGCTGAACCTTTCCATCATCTACATGGAGACCATTGCCATGCCCATCAGCTGGGATTATGGCCATGAGCTGGTCTTTACCATGTACACCGAGCTGTCCAATATGTTCAACGTTGCGGTCTGCGCGCTGGTGGCCCTGTGCCAGGTACTCGATCTTTTCACCGGGCGGGAGCTGCCCCGCTGGGTCAAACAGCTCAAATTCTGGTCCACCAGCTGCCTGACCATGACGTTCCTGACGGTGGTGTTCATTCTGGCCCCCATGTACGAGGACGGCAACGGCTGGTACATCATGCTGTTTACGGGCTCCATGCTCTACCATCACTTCCTCAACCCGGTGGTGGCCATGGTGTCGTTCCTGCTGTTTGAGCGGGAGCCCCGGCTGCCGCTGGCCAGTGTGCCGCTGGCACTGGTGCCTACCATCGTCTATGGCGTCTACGACCTGTGGGGCAACATCACGGGCCGCATCGACGGGCCCTACCCCTTTATGCGGGTATACGACCAGACCATTCAGGAGAGCCTGATGTGGTTCGCCATCATCCTGGGCACCAACCTCCTGTATGCCTTTGTGCTCTGGTGGCTGGGCGGCAACGGCAAAAAACACCGCAAAAAAGGCCCGAAACTGGAATTTGTGGGCTGAAAATTACTCTATGTAACAAAAAAGCGGGTGCATCGCAAGATGCACTCGCTTTTTGTATCCGGAAATCAGAGGAGCGGGATACCGGCCTTTTCGCAGGCGGAACGGGTCTCCGCGTCCCAGACGCTGGCCTGGACTTCGCCGATATGGACGCTGCCCAGCAGCAGCATGCACAGGCGGCTCTGGCCGATGCCGCCGCCGATGGTGTAGGGCAGCTCGCCTGCCAGCACTGCCTTGTGGAACGGCAGGGCCCGGCGGTCATCGCAGCCAGCCATGGTCAGCTGCTTGTCCATGCTCTCGGGGCTGACGCGGATGCCCATGCTGCTCAGCTCATAGCTGCACTGCAGCGGCTCGTTCCAGAACAGCAGGTCGCCGTTCAGGTCCCAGTCGTCATAGTCGGGGGCACGGCCATCATGGGGCTTGCCGCTCTTGAGCGGGGCACCGATCTTCATGAGGAACGTGGTGCCGTTTTCCTTGACAAACGCGTTCTCCCGCTCTTTCGGGGTCAGGTCCGGGTACTTGTCTTCCAGCTCCTGGGTGGTGATGAACGTGACATTGGGGGTGTGCAGGGGCAGGTCCTGCAGCTGGGGGAACATGGCGTGGAGGTTCATCTCGGTGGCGCAGACAGCGGACACGATGGAGCGAACCACGTTTTTCAGATACGCCTCGGTGCGGTCCTCCTCCCGGATGACCTTTTCCCAGTCCCACTGGTCCACATAGACGGAGTGGAGGTTGTCCAGGTCCTCGTCCCGGCGGATGGCGTTCATATTACAGTACAGGCCCTTGCCCACCCGGAAACCATAATCCTTGAGAGCCTTGCGCTTCCACTTTGCCAGCGACTGGACCACCTGTGCTTCAATGCCGCCGTCTTTCATATCGAAGGTGACTTTCCGCTCGACGCCGTTCAGGTCGTCGTTCAGGCCGGTAGAGGCCTCCACGAAGAGCGGCGCGGACACGCGGTAGAGATTCAGCGTGGCGCACAGGGTGTCGGCAAACAGCCGCTTCACCGTGCCAATGGCGCGCTGGGTGTCGTACAGGTTCAGCGCGGGCGTGTAGTTTGCGGGAATGATCGTTTTGCTCATAAGGAACCCCCTCTTTTTGCGCTCCCGGCAGCCGAGTGCCGCCCGGGCAGCAGCTTTCCCTTTAATAAAGTAAATTATGGCACAACTTGCAGACGATGTAAAGGGGAATGGGCGAAAAAACCCTGCCGCCTTGACTTCCACCCGGCATCCCGCTATAATAAAACCTGTAAAAGGACAAATGCGTTTACCCGGGCAGAGTAGCGCGGCATCCGTCTGTGCAGAGAGAACAGGCCATTGGCTGGGAGCCTGTTTGCAGACCGCTGTGTAAAGTGCGCCCGGGCAGCACGCTGTGGGAAAATGCAGTATCACAGCGCGGCAGGCCGCCGTTACCGGCTTTGAGCGACAAACCGGAGTGGAACCGCGATTCAGAAACGAACCGCCTCTGTTGCTGTGCTGTAGGGCACGGCAGCAGGGGCTTTTGTTTTTCTGCGGCTCTGGGGCGTCCCACAAAAAGGAGTATGTCATCATGCAGATCTTTAACACCCTGACCCGCCAGAAAGAAGAGTTCGTGCCGCAGGTGCCGGGCGAGTACCGCATCTATGTCTGCGGCCCCACCGTTTACAACTATATCCACATCGGCAATGCCCGCCCGCTGATCGTGTTCGATACCCTGCGCCGCTATCTGGAATACCGCGGCAACAAGGTCATCTATGTCTCCAACATCACCGATATTGATGATAAGCTCATCAAGAAGGGCCAGGAGGAGGGTACCTCCATGAAGGAAGTGGCCCAGCGCTTTGAGGCCGAGTACCTCAAGGA
>ENA-UEQE01002736-UEQE01002736.1-human-gut-metagenome-genome-assembly--contig:-NODE-2736-length-12181-cov-7.501570_pt1 | contig 12181 bp, 11 predicted proteins | sample MGYA00242934_ERZ507935 | MGnify/ENA primary metagenome ERZ507935 (study PRJEB26167, sample SAMN06115423) | human gut metagenome | host: Homo sapiens | place: China:Anhui | collected 2015-03-30... | reverse complement strand
CTCGGCATAGACCGCACCACGCTGTGGCGCAAGCTCCAGAAATATATCGAGAAGTAGGCTAGACATCCAAATGGGTGTCTTCCGGGGCACACGGCAACACCCGCCCCCTTCCCCCCAGAGGCCGCATACGGCACCATGCTGGACGGCGAAAAGGACAGGCTGTTCGAGGCCCTGCGCGCATGCGGCGGCAACCGAACCCAAGCGGCCCGGAAGCTCGGCATAGACCGCACCACGCTGTGGCGCAAGCTCCAGAAATATATCGAGAAGTAGGCTAGACATCCAAATGGGTGCCTTCCGGGGCACTCGGCAACAACAGCCCCTTCCCCCCGGAGGCCGCATACGGCACCATGTCGGACGGCGAAAAGGACAGACTGTTCGAGGCACTGCGCGCATGTGGAGGAACCCCCTCCCCCAGTTTAAATACGCCCTCGGCCTCGCACGGCCCTGCGCGCATGTGGCGGGAACCGAACCCGTGCCGCCCGCGACCTGAGCATGGATCGAACCACACTGTGGCGCAACATCCAGAAATATATACAGAAATAACCTTTACATTCAACAGGTTGCCCTTTTGGGCGCAAGGCCGCCGCTGCAACGTATTGCTGCATATATGTTGCAACGATCCGTTGCATCCGTATTCCGCTGCAACAGCCCGCCGCCCCCATCCCCGCCGTCCTGCGGGCGTGCGACATTCCCGTCCCTACCACTTTGTTTGAACAATCAAACGTCCCCCAGGGGGCCGCCGATGTTTGCCAAATCCATCCGGTGGCCCCGGAAGGCGCGCGCCCGGCGCACCGCAGGAACAGCTCTGGCACCGAACTTGCTAAATAACGCCTGGAGAGAATACCTGTTCTATTATTGCGGAGGAGATAGAAATGTCGAGCGCTTATGTATTGATAGCCTTTGCCGTCTGTATCTTGCTGATGATACTCTTCATCTCAAAATGGAAGATCCACCCCGTCACCAGCATTCTGGTCGCAACCATCATTCTTGCCATCTCCATAGGAACCCCGTGGGACAAGATTGAAGGCATCATCAACAAGGGCATGTCGGACACGCTGAAGAGCATCGCCATCGTCATCGTGCTCGGATGCATCCTTGGCAAAGTCCTTGAAGAGACGGGAGCCGCCGTCAGCATCACCAAGGCGACCGTCAAGCTCTTCGGTGAAAAGCGCGTGCTCTGGGCTATCCTGCTGGCCTCCGCCATCCTCGGCATCCCGATCTGGGCCGACACCGTGGTCATCCTGCTCATCCCCATCGTGTCCAACCTGGCCCTCCAGACCAACAAGTCCATGATGTCCTACGGCACGGCCTTATACATGGGCGCGCTCGTCACCGCCTCGCTGGTGCCGCCGACCCCCGGCCCCGTGGCCGCCGCCGCGCTGCTCCACCTGCCGCTCAGCGACGCCATCATGTGGGGCGTCCTCATTTCAATCCCCTCCGTCTTCGCCGCCGGGCTGTACTGCCTCACCCTCAAGGAGCCCGTGGCCCCGCAGGACGAATACATCAAGTCCGCCGAAGCCTCGAAGGATAAGCCCCTGCCCTCGGTGGGCACCTCCCTCGCCCCCATCGTCCTGCCGCTGGTGCTCATCTTCCTGAACACGGGCATCAACGCCATGTTCCCGGATACCGCCGTTGCGAAGGTCTTCAAGTTCATCGGTTCGCCGCTCGCCGCGCTCCTTGCGGGCTGCCTGTTCTCGCTGGTGCTCACCGGCGCCGAATGGCGCTCCAAGAAGGTCATGAACGACTGGGTGGAATCCGCCCTGCGCTCCTCCGCCATGCCCATCATGGTCACCGCCATGGGCGGCGCGCTCGCCGCGTTCATCAAGAACGCGGGCGTCGCCAACGCCGTGGCCGAAACCGTGGTGCAGTTCAGCATCCCCGGCATCATCATCCCGATCCTCATCGCCGCGCTCATCCACGTCATCACCGGCTCCAACGCCCTCGGCGTCATGACCGCCGCGGCCCTCGTCGAGCCCATGCTCGGCGCGCTCGGCATCTCGCCGCTCGCCGCCTTCCTCGCCTGCGGCACGGGCGCGCTCATGTTCAAGCACGCCAACTCCTCCGGCTTCTGGGTGACCGTCACCATGTCCAACATGGACATCCGGCAGGGCATCCGGGCGGTCGGCGGCGGCTCCACGGTAGCCGGCTTCACCGGCGCGGCCCTCACGGTCATCCTGCACTTCTCCGGCATCATCTAAACCAATGGGCGGGCCCGGCTGCCTCCCCCCGGCGGCCGGTTTCCCCCAATGCGCCATGCAAGGCCGCATGGCATGGAAAAGGCGGGAACGCATCAAAACCGTCCCCGCCTCTTTCCGTCATAAAGGAACGGACATGGAAACTTTCGTCACCAAGGCCGCCCGCCTCAACGGGCCCCGCGACATCGAGCTTATCGAGCGCGAACTTGTCTGCGGCGAGGACGACATCATCGTCAAGAACCACCTCATGGGCATCTGCGGTTCCGACAAGAACTTCTACCGCGGCTACCTGCCCCCGAAAACCGCCGAATTCCGGCAGGATCCCAAATTCCCCTTCCTGCTGGGGCACGAGAGCGGCGGCACGGTCGTCGCCGTGGGCAGCCGCGTAGCCGACTACAAGGTCGGGGACAAGGTCATGGCCTTCGGCTGGAACAACAACTTCGCCGAATACTTCGCCGCCAAGTCCTTCCAGCTCCAGCCCGTGCCCTATGATCTCGACATGGACATCGCCTCTCTGGGCGAGCCCATCTCCTGCGCCATGTATTCCGGCCTGAACAGCGGGGTACAGCTTGGGGACACCGTGGTGGTCATGGGCGGCGGCTTCGCCGGGCAGATCATCGCCCAGTGCGCCAAGCGCAAGGGCGCGCACCGCGTCGTCGTGGTGGACGTGCTTGAGGGCAAGCTGGCCCTCGCCCGCAGCCTCGGCGCGGACATCACCCTCAACCCCGGACAGGACAACGTCATTGAGGCCGTCAAGGATCTGACCAACGGCCTCGGCGCGGATGTGGTGGTCGAAGCCGCCGGGACAGCCGAATCCTTCAATACCGCCAGCGAGATCATCAAGCACAACGGCAAGTTCGTGTTCTATAGCTGGGTCACCACCCCGGTGACGCTGAACATCAGCCGCTGGCACGACGACGGGCTGGAATTCATCAACACCTGCCTCGTCCACCATACGTGGCTGCAGCGCTATGTCTGGTGCCCGGAAGCCCTGCGCCCGGTGGCCCAAGGGCTCGTCGAGGTCAGGCCCCTCATCACCGACGAATTCAAGCTGGACGACATCAAGGCCGGGTTCGACCTCGCGGACAAGGACGACGCCGCCATCAAGATCGTATTCAGGCCGTAACCGGACGTAACCGAGCCATAACCGGGCCGCCGATCCCGCCTCCCCGGCAGGGGATCGCGCGGCCTTGCCGGAAGGCCCCGGCGTACCCGCCTGCGGGCGCGCCGTGCAAGGAAGACCAAGGAAAAGACAATGATTACCTGCCCTGACTGCGAAACAGGCCGGAACCTGCTTGCCGGAGCCTGCCGCTCCGTCTTCCAGCGCGGTCTGACCGGCGGTTCCGCCGGAAACATGAGCCTGCGGGTCGAGGGGGGCATCCTCGCCACGCCCACGGGCATCCCCTTCGGCGAGCTGACGCCTGAAAGCCTTTCCCTGCTGGACGAAACGGGCGCCCTCGTCAGCGGCCCCAAGGCCACCAAGGAAGCGCCGTTCCACCTCGCATGGTACAAGGCCAACCCCGCTCACCTCGCGGTGGTGCATCTGCATTCGCCGTGGGCCGTAGCCGTCTCCTGCCTGTCGGATCTCGACCCCGGCGACCCCCTGCCGCCGCTGACGCCCTACCAGCTCATGAAGCTGGGGCATCTTGCGGTCGCGCCGTATGCGAAACCCGGATCGGCGGAACTGTGCGCGGGCGTCGCCCGCCTCGCCCCCGGACGCACGGCCCTGCTGATGGCCAACCACGGCTCCATCACCGGCGGCGCGAGCCTGACCAAGGCGCTGGACGCGGCTGAGGAGCTGGAAGCCACCTGCCGCCTTTACCTGACGCTGCGGGGCCTGCCCGTGCGCTGCCTGACCCCGGAACAGGCCGCCGAACTTCTTCCCCCCAAAGGAGCCTGATCCCATGACTGCCGTTCTTGGCTGCATCGCCGACGATTTCACCGGCGGCACCGACCTTGCCGAAACCCTGAGCCGCAACGGGATGCGCACCATCCAGCTCCTGGGGGTGCCGGATCCCGCGCTGGCCTCGGAAGCCGCCGCACAGGCCGATGCGCTGGTCGTGGCCCTGAAGATCCGCACCGTCCCCGTCGAAGAGGCCGTCAGCCAGGCCCTCGCCGCGCTCGAAGCCCTGCGCGCCGCGGGCTGCCGCCAGTTCTTCTGGAAATACTGCTCCACCTTCGACTCCACCCCCAAGGGCAACATCGGCCCGGTGGCGGAGGCCCTGCTCCAGGCCCTCGGCGGCGACCGCGCGGTCGTCTGCCCCTCCTTCCCCGAAAACAGGCGGACGGTCTATCAGGGCTACCTTTTCGTGAGCGACAGGCTGCTGCATGAAACCTCCATGCGCAGCCATCCGCTGACGCCCATGACCGACGCGAACCTTATCCGGCTCATGGACGCCCAGTCTTCACGCAAAAGCGGGCTGATCCCGCTGGAAACCGTCCGGGAAGGCGTCGAAGCCGTCAAAGCCCGGATGGACGGGCTTGCGGCGCAAGGCACGCCGTGGCTCGTCTGCGACGCGCTTTCCGACGCGGATCTGCGGGCCATCGGCGCGGCCTGCGCCGGGCACGCGCTGGTCACGGGCGGCAGCGGCGTGGCCCGCGGGCTCGGCGTCAACTTCGGCATCGGCGCGGACGGCCCCGTGCCCCCGGCCCCCGTCAACGCGCCGGGCCTCGCGCTCGTGCTCGCCGGGAGCTGTTCGCAGGCGACGCAGGCGCAGGTGGCGCGGTTCACGCGGCAGCGCCCCGGCTTTGCCCTTGATCCGCTGGCCCTTGCCGAGGATCACGGCGGGTACGTCGCCGAGGCCGTCGCCTTCGCCCGCAGGTATTGCCCAGACGGGCCGTGCATCGTCTACTCCACGGCCTCCCCGGACAGGGTCGCCGCGACGCAGGCCCGTTTCGGCAGGGAAGCCGCCGGAGCCATGATCGAGCGGGCGCTTGCCGACATCGCCGCCGCGCTGGTGGAAACCGGCGTCAGGCGCATCCTCGTGGCGGGGGGCGAAACCTCCGGCGCGGTCGTGTCCCGCCTTGGCGTGCGGGCGCTGCGCATCGGCGAAACCATCGCGCCCGGCGTGCCGTGGACGGAAACGCTGCACGACCCGGCCCAACCCGACGCCCCGCACCTTGCCCTTGCCCTCAAGTCGGGCAATTTCGGCGGCGAAGACTTTTTCATGCAGGCGCTCGGCCTTCTCGCAAACGCCGACTGACCGCGGCTGGCCGGACTGGCCGCGGCTGACCGCGAAAGTCCCCCCTCCGTCCGGAGCGCGCCGCGCTCCCGCCGGGGCCTGCTTTTCATCCGCAACCACAGGGAGTCAATCATGTTCTACGAATCGCTGTTCAATCCGTCCATCCACCGCCCGGTCAAGGCCTGCCTCACGGGCGCTGGCGAATTCGGCGCGTCCTTCCTCTTCCAGGCGCAGGGGATGCCCCTGCTCGAAGTCCCCGCCGTGTGCACGCGCACCGTTCAGCGTGCGGTGGACGCCTATGAAAACGCGGGCATCCCCGCCTCCAAAGTCCGCGTGTGCGAATCCGCCGAAGACGCGAAAAAGGCCTATGCCGACGGCTTCAACGTCGTCGTGGATCGGTTTGACTACATCGCGGATCTTCCCCTCGACGTGCTGGTGGAAAGCTCCGGCGCGCCCGAAGCCAGCGCCGCCGCCGCCGAGCTCGCCATCGAGCGCGGCATGCACGTCGTCATGGTTTCCAAGGAAACCGACTCCGTCGTCGGCTCCATTCTGGCGCGCAAGGCGGCGGAACGCGGCCTCGTCTACACCACCGGCGACGGCGACCAGCCCAGCCTGCTCATCGGGCTCATCAGCTGGGGCCGCGTCCTCGGCATGAACATCGTGGGCGCGGGCAAGTCCAGCGAATACGACTTCATCTATGATCCCGCGCGCGACATGGTGCTGTGCCCCGGCCAGAAGCAGGAAATCGCCACTCCCGGCATGGGCTCGCTGTGGCAGTTCGGCGACCGCCCGGCGGAAGAGGTCGTCGGCAAGCGCCGCGCCATGCTCACCTCTCTCTCGCACCGTTCCGTGCCTGACCTCTGCGAAATGGCGGTGGTCGCCAACGCCACGGGCATGATGCCGGATCGCCCGCTCTTCCACGCGCCGGTGGCCCGCATCGACGAAATGCCCGATCTCTTCTGCCCCAAGGCCGACGGCGGCCTGTTCGACGCGCCGGGGCGCCTCGACATCTTCAACTGCTTCCGCCGCCCCGACGAGGCGAGCATGGCGGGCGGCGTCTTCATCGTCGTGGAATGCAAAGACAAAAAATCGTGGCAGGTGCTCAAGGCCAAGGGGCACCCGTGCAGCCGCAACGACCGCTATGCCGCGCTGTACCATCCCGCCCACCTGCTCGGCGTGGAAACCGGCACCAGCGTCCTCGCGGCGGCCCTCATGAAGCATGCCACTGGCGGCGACAACCTGCGCCCGCTGTGCGACCTGTGCGGGCGCGCCGTGCGCGACCTGCCCAAGGGAACCGTCCTTGACATGGGCGGCCACCACCACACCATCGACGGCGTGGAAGGCGTCCTCAACCCCGCCGCCGCCATCGGCACGGATGCGGCCCTGCCCTTCTACCTGCTCAGCCACCGGACGCTGTGCAGGGATGTCCCCGCCGGAAAGCTGATCACCCTCGGCGACCTCGACATGCCCGAAGAATCCACGCTGCTCCGCCTGCGCCGCGAACAGGACAAGGCATTCGGCCTCGTGAAATAACCGGCATACCCGCCTTCAGGGAGGCGGCAAAGGTGCCGCCCCCTTTCCCAAAGACAGACGGGATCGCCCGACAACAATCTGACGACAGACGATCTCCTCTGCCTTTCCCCAAAACAGATGGGATCGCCCCTTGCCGGGGTGATCCCGTTTGTCTTTCAGGGCCCTGCCGCCTAACGGCTGATGGCCTCCGCCTTGGAAAACCCAATAAAGAGAGAGAGAGAGAGAGAGAGAGAGAGAGAGAGAGAGAGACGGCCTGCCTTGCCCAGCGCATCCGCCGGAAAGCGCGCAACGGCCCCTGCCCTGCAACGTCCGCCCTTCCCCCGGCGAGGGGATGAGGGCAGCCAGGCCATCCACGGGCTTGCGGGGCCATTCCGTCCCCCCCGGCGGGGGAGGCAATATTGGGGAAAGGCGGAACCCTAAAGCCCCCACGTCCTCCCTCGCCTAAAAGCCCCGCGTGTTCCGGCACGGAATCATGCGTGCCGGACAAGGCGCAGGGGCACCCCTTCCGTGCTCCGGGCCGCGAGAAAGGCCTTGAACGCCTCCAGACGTTCCTCCGTATAGGGTTCGGCGCCGCAGGGGTACGCCCGTCCGAGCTGGCGGTACTTGCCCTCCCCATAACGGTGGTAGGGCAGCAGTTCCACGCCCGCGATGTCGGCCCCTCGTGCCGCTTCCTCCCGCAGCATGGCGAAAGCCGCCTCCAGCCCGGCGGGATCGTCGTTCAGGCCGGGGATCAGCGGCATTCGGATCAGAACCTTTTTGCCCATGCGGAACAGCCCGCGCAGGTTGTCCAGAATCCGCCGGTTGCCCGCGCCCGTAAGCCGCCTGTGCGCCTCGTCGTCCATGTGCTTGATGTCGTAGAGGAACAAATCCACATGCGGGGCCAGCTCCCGGAATGTTTCCCAGTCCGCCATCCCACAGGTTTCGAGGGCCGTATGCACGCCGTCGCCGCGGCAGGCCATGAGCACCTCGCGGGCGAACGCCGCCTGCATGGTCGCCTCCCCGCCGCTCAGCGTCACCCCGCCCCCGGACTGCCAATAAAACGGGGCGTCCCGCATGACGGCATCCACGACTTCGCCCACGCTCATGGATCTGCCGCTCACCCGCAGCGCCCCGTTCGGGCACTCGTCCGCGCACGCCCCACACCCCCGGCAGGAAGCGGCCCGATCCACAAGATGGGCCGTGCCGGACGATCCGGCCCTCAGGCTGTGGAGCCCTTCAGGGCACGCCGGGACGCACGCCCCGCACGCCGAACAGCGTTCGGGCTCGAACAGGATTTCCGGGCGCGGGGACTGGCTCTCAGGATTGGAACACCACCCGCAGCGCAGGGGGCACCCCTTGAGGAACACCAGCGTGCGCGTCCCCGGCCCGTCGTGGATGGAATACCTCTGCATATTGAAGACAATCCCGCGCATACCGCCCCCGGCATAAAGATTTTGCGCCCCGGAATCCCGCCGTCAGGCCATCCGGGGCGCGGCCCGCTACAGGTTCCGCAACATGGTGCGGCTGATGATCTCGTCCTGCACGTCCTTGCACAGCTCCACGAAAAACGCGCTGTACCCGGCGACGCGGATCATGAGATCCTTGTACTGCGCGGGATCGGCTTGTGCGGCGCGCAAGGTGTCGTCGTCCACATAGCTGAACTGCATCTGCCCGTTCCCAAGCAGGCTCGCCGTGCGGAGCAGGTTGATGAGCCCCTGCTCGCCTTCGGGCGTATCGAGCAACCCCTTCATGATCTTGAAGTTGTGTACCTGCCCGATTTCCATGGCCTCGACGTTCACCTTGCTGACGGACTTGATGACGGCGGTGGGCCCGCACACGTCGCGCTGCTGTCCGGGGCTGATGCCGTCAGAAAGCGGCGCGCCCGCGAGCCTCCCGCACGGCAGCGCCCCAATGAGCATCCCCTGCGGCGTGTTGTTCGAGATGGACAGCGTGCCGTGGCTGAAACGGCTGTACAGCGTCCGGCGGCGCTTGTGTTCGTCTTGCGTGAAGTCCACGATGTCCTTGGCGAAAAAGTCCGCTTCATCGTCGTCGTTGCCGTACTTCGGCGCGTCGAGGCAGCGCTTGAGGAGTTTTTCGTGCCCCACGAAGTTGTCGCGGAGCGCCTGCGCCAGTTCCTCCAGCGTGCAGGCCTTGTCCTCATAGACGAGCTTTTTGACCGCCACCATCGAATCCGCGTAGTCAGCCAACCCCGTCCAGATAAGCCCCGGCCCGGCATTCACCACCGCGCCGCCGTCCATGACGTTCTTCCCGCTTTCCATGCAGCCCTCGACCAGCGCGGACACCAGCGGCTTCGGCGCGTAGTCGCGGTGGATGCACTGGCTGATCAGCGTGGCTTGCAGGGCCAGTTCCGTAATATGCGCGACCTGCCGCTTGACCGCCGCCTCGAACTTTTCAAACGTGTCGTACTGCTCCAGCCCGCCGAGTTGCAGCCCCTGCACCGTGCCGTCGTAGAGCAGCACCCCGTTGTTGAGCACAAATTCAATGGCGACGGGCCAGTTGGTATATCCCACCGATGTCCACTGGTAGATGCGCCCGGACTTCTGCGGCTCCACGCAACCCATCAGGCAGTAGTCGCGGGCGTCGTCATAGGAAAAGCCCTTGGAGAGCATTTGTTTGATGTGCATGTCGTCGAAGTGGCAGGCCGGGAAGCCGATGCCGGATTTGACGACCTCAACGATCTTCTTGAGGTATTTCTGGGGCGAGGCGTTGTGGATGCGCGTTGCCAGCGCGGGCTGGTACAGGCCGAGATTCTTGGAGGCATCCATGATCATGTAGGTCAGCTCGTTGCAGGCGTCGCCGCCGTGCCGCTTCTGCCCGCCGACCACCAGGTTGATGAACGGCTGGTAGCCCGCGAAATACATCGCGGATTCCTTGCTGCACAGCCACATGACCTCGGCCATCTTGATGAGCCAGCAGCACAGCAGCTCGGACGCCTCGGCCTCGGTGATCACGCCGTTGTCGATGTCGTGCCGGTAGAATGGGTAGAGGTACTGGTCGGCGCGCCCAAGGGAAATGCCGGTCTGGTTTTCCTCCAGCGTGAACAGCGATTCCGCGAACCACACGGATTGCAGCGCCTCCTGAAACGAAGAGGGCGGATTGGCGGGCACGTTGCGGCAGACGCGCGCGATGCGTTCCAGTTCGGCCCGGCGGCGGGGATCGGCCTCGTCCGCCGCGAGTTCGAGGGCATAATCCGCATAGCGCTCGGCATAGCGGATCGCGCCTTCGCAGGTGAGGATCATGGCCTCGTAGAAATGGATTTTGTCGATGTCCTCAGGGATGCCGGGCGAGCAGGCCGCGAGGCGTTCGCGGGCTTCCGCCATGACCCCGCCGAAGCCCTTGGACAGCAGGATGATGTCATAGCCGGGGCAGGTGTCGCCCCCACCGCTCTGGCTCTTGATGGACACGTCGCAGACAAAGCTCTCGCTGGACCAGCTCCACAGCCCGGCCTCGCGGAACCGCGTTTCGGAAATCTCGTCCACGGAGCGGCCTTCCCAGTACGGGAATACGGTTTCCCGCAACGCCCGCTTGGTGTCCTCGTCGATTTCATACGGATCCTGCGCCCGCGTGGACAGCGTGTCCAGTTCGTCCCGTACCCAGCGCCACGCGATGTCCGGCGAGACTTCCCCACCCCGGCGGCGGCCCGCCGGATGGCTGACGATAAGTTCTTCCGGGAAGATGGCGAGCGGCGCGGTTTCGCAGGCGCGCTTGAAGGCCAGCGCCCGCAGCTTGATGGGCGGCATCCCCGGATGGCGCTTGTAGGTTTCGGTGAACGCCAGCGCGCGGGAGGCGGAAATGTTGGGCTTCGAGGCCAGATAGTCGGCGCGCAGCCGGGCCACGCGCCCGGACAGCCCGGAAGCGCCGGAGGGGTTCGTCGGGGTACAACAGGACATGAGGGGGCTCCTTTGCAAAAAGGTTTCGCCGGGCGGCGGATACGTTTTTTGGCTTTTGGCGTTAGAGGAAGCGCTCGACGCGGCCCTTGCCGTACCCGCTGAGCGCATAGCGCTGCGTGAGCGTCCCGGCCTCAAGCGTTTCCTCGACGATGCGGACGATGCCCACGGCCTTGAGCGCCTGCAAATGGCCGTCCACGGCGTCCGGGGAAAGCTGGCGTTCGCCGGGGTACTGCGGGCGCAGGGCTTCGTAGACGTCCCATGCGGTGCGGGGCTTGCCGTCGCGCAGCAGCGCCGCGATGGTCAATCGGATGGGTTGTTTCATGGGTTTACGTTGCGGAGGTTGATGATGTCGCGCGGGTTGCCGATGACGAGGAACATGCCCGCAAAAATCGCGGCGGCCCCGATCACGAGGCTGCGGGTGATTTCGACGTCCGTGAACAGCGCGCCGAACAGCACGCCCCACAGGGCGTAGGTGATGTTGAGGGCCATTGCCCGGCTCACGCCCGCCATGTTCATGGCCTTGTACCAGCAGCGGTACGAGATGCAGCCCACAACCCCCGCCAGTGCGAAGCACCCCACGCCGGGGCTCGAAAACGCGCGGACCAGCAGGCCGGGGATGTCGCAGCCCGGCGCGGACGCGCTCACATGCCACAGGGCCAGCGGGACGATGATCCCGGCGTAGAGCAGGCTGGACACGATCTGGTAGACGTTCAGGGCCACGGCGGGCTCGATGAAGTCCATGCCGGAGGTGACGCACACGCCCTCGGCGGCCCAGCCGAACGCCGCGAGGAACGCGAAGGCGATCCCAAGATAGAACAGGCCGCCCCCGGCCCCTTCCGGCGGGGTGTAGCCGATGGCGATGGCCCCGATCACGCACAGCGCGAGGCCCCCCCACGCCCTGAGGCTGACGCGCTCCTTGAGAAAGACGAGGGCCAGCAGCGCGGCGACGGCGGGATAAAGCGACGTGATGGGCAGGACGTACGCCGGGCCAGCCATGGACAGGGCCATAAGGTAGCCGCCCATGCCGAGCGGAGCGCCGAGCAGCGCCCCCCAGATGCAGGCCCGCCCCGCCTTGCTGCGGAGCGTGCGGATCACTTCCCGGCCCTTGCCTTGCGCGCCGTTGATCGCCAGCGAGAGGCACGCGGCGCAGAAGTCATGGAGCCCGGCGGCGAGGAGCGGCGCGAACAGCCACAGCGCCGGGTCGCCGAACGGCCCTTCCGCCAGCCCCTTACCGAGGATCAGTCCGTCGGAGCTCCAGATCATGCCGGACATCAGGGCCAGCGCCAGCCCTTTCTTGGCGTAGCGCAGTTCTTTTTGTTCACGCAGGCTGGCGAGGTTGGTCATTGTCGGCTTCCTTTTGGGGTGTGGGGTTGGCTGGGGA
>ENA-UEQE01002733-UEQE01002733.1-human-gut-metagenome-genome-assembly--contig:-NODE-2733-length-12183-cov-5.943995_pt1 | contig 12183 bp, 8 predicted proteins | sample MGYA00242934_ERZ507935 | MGnify/ENA primary metagenome ERZ507935 (study PRJEB26167, sample SAMN06115423) | human gut metagenome | host: Homo sapiens | place: China:Anhui | collected 2015-03-30 | study... | reverse complement strand
GATGAACGCTTTAAAGCGCTTGTCATGGTGACCTGCCAGCCAATAGACTGAGTATCCTCCGAAGCTGGCGCCCTTTACCCTTATCGTATATCTGCTTCCACAACTCAAATGCACTATCCCAATTATTCTCGCGTACATACACTCCGGCATCGCGCATCCTCACATTGCCTCCGTCAAAATAAAAACGGGATACCTCCCTCCAATGCGGAAGAAGATAATTGACAGGCATGGTAGCAGCGTATTCCGAAGCCTCCTTTACGATTTTTTTATCTGATAAGGTAGGCTCAATTTCCCATGAAATAGTATCTTGCTTACTAAAACTGAGCATAGGACGCTCCCGAGAAGGTATATATATTCTGATAACGGGAGCCACAATGCCATCCACAGCATCTACCGAAAAACCTCCGTCAAATGTATCTATGAATAAAGCTCCCCGTTTGGTGTGAATATCCAATCTGTCGAAAGAGAATATTAAATCAACGCCCAAATCGGCAGCCAATTTCTGTACCTCATCCTGAGTCAGCATCACATCTTCACGAAGTTCGGTATCCTGCCCGCGCAAAGCAGAGTCGCAAATAATGACTTGCTCAAAGTAATTAGCATTCGCTATTTCCTCCGCCAAAGCTTCGGCAGCTGTTTTGCCATCTCCTTTCAGTTCCATACTAATCACATCATGACTGTCTCCCACTTTATAGGCAGGCATGTTGTTCACCACAGCCACATTCCGCACTGCATCAGGAAAACTGACATCGGCAGCCTGCAACTGTTCAAAAGAAATCGTTTGCAAACTTCCGCATGAAGTCAAAACCAAACCGGTTACTATCGCTATTAATGAAATCGTTTTATTCATATCTGACCAATATTACTTGTTAGGACAAAAATAAGCTATTTGCAGGAACTTATTAGTTAAAAGGAATAAAAAAACGTCTAAGCAGAAAATTCTGCTCAGACGTTTCTATGAAATTGTCTATTTATCAGTCATTTTTTCCGTGGCAGTTCTTATACTTCTTGCCACTTCCGCACGGACACAGGTCATTACGGCCTACTGTCTTTTCTGCACGTACCGGCTCACGCTTTACTTCACGAGTATCGTGACCGGCTGCTGCCTGCTGATCGGGGTCACTTAAGTCACGCTTTTCCTCTCTATATTGCTGACGGGGAGCTGCCGGTTCGGGAGCTGCTTCACGCACTTGCTCAGGCTCCTGTACAGGTATCTGTCCGCGAGTCAATACGGAAATGGTATTGTTATTAATCTTATTGACCATATTATCAAACAGGTTCACTGATTCCAATTTAAAGATTAACAACGGATCTTTCTGCTCATAGCTTGCATTTTGCACAGAATGTTTCAACTCGTCAAGTTCGCGCAAGTTTTCCTTCCAGGCATCATCGATGGTATGCAGCAGGATGGCTTTCTCGAATGACTTCACAATTTCCTTACCTTCTGTTTCATAAGCAGCTTTCAGGTTAACAGAAATATTATACAAACGTTTACCGTCTGTAATAGGAATCATAATATTTTCATACATGTGTCCTTGCAATTCGAATACTTGTTTGATAACAGGGTTGGCAATCTGTGCCATACGTTCTGTCTTGCGTTTGAAGTTGGCCATTGCTGCCTCGAAAGTCAGTTCTGCCAAATCTTCCTGCTTCTTCGCATTGAATTCTTCTTCTGTGAAAGGAGGCTCCATTGCCAAAATCTGCAACATTTCCATCTTCACATTATCATAATCGCCCAATTCGACTGCATACACACAACGATCCCAAATCATATTCACAATATCCATACCGATACGTTCACCCATCAAGGCATGGCGGCGCTTCGTATAGACAGCGACACGCTGCTTGTTCATCACGTCATCATATTCAAGCAAACGTTTACGGATACCGAAGTTGTTTTCTTCTACTTTCTTCTGAGCACGCTCGATGGAATTGGAAATCATCTTGTGTTCAATCATTTCACCTTCCTTGAATCCAAGTCTGTCCATGACACCGGCAATACGGTCTGACGAGAACAAACGCATCAGGTCGTCTTCCAATGAGACAAAGAATACAGAAGATCCCGGGTCTCCCTGACGACCTGCACGACCACGCAACTGACGGTCTACACGACGGCTCTCGTGACGTTCCGTACCGATAATAGCCAAACCTCCCGCAGCTTTCACTTCAGGACTAAGCTTAATATCGGTACCACGACCCGCCATATTGGTTGCAATAGTCACGATACTCTTCTGACCTGCCTGAGCAACGATGTCGGCTTCCTTCTGGTGCAACTTTGCATTCAATACATTGTGCTCAATCTTACGCATTGAAAGCATCTTGCTCAGCATTTCAGAGATTTCTACAGAAGTAGTACCTACCAGAACAGGACGTCCTGCCTTTACCATTTCTTCAATCTCTTCGATCACAGCTTTATATTTTTCACGCTTAGTCTTGTAAACGCGGTCGTTCATATCTTTACGTGCTATCGGACGATTGGTCGGGATGACAACAACATCCAATTTATAGATATCCCAAAATTCGCCAGCTTCCGTTTCGGCTGTACCGGTCATACCCGAGAGTTTGTGGTACATACGGAAATAGTTCTGCAAAGTAATAGTGGCAAAAGTCTGGGTTGCCGCTTCCACTTTCACCCTTTCCTTAGCCTCGATAGCCTGATGCAAACCATCTGAGTAACGACGACCTTCCATAATACGACCGGTCTGTTCGTCTACAATCTTCACCTGTCCGTCAATCACCACATACTCATCATCCTTTTCGAACATGGCGTATGCTTTCAAAAGCTGGTTGATGGTGTGTACACGTTCCGATTTGATAGCATAATTAGTCATCAACTCATCCTTCTTGGCCAATTTCTCTTCTTCCGACAGTTCGGTCTGGTTTTCTAAAGCCGACAACTGAGAAGTGATATCAGGCAACACAAACAATGTAGGATCTTCAGCATTTCCGGTAATCAAATCAATACCTTTGTCTGTCAAATCCACACTGTTCTGCTTTTCATCGATTACGAAGAACAAAGGATCGGTAGCTTCAGGCATACGCTTGTTGTTCTGCTCCATATAGATTTCTTCGGTCTTCAGCATACCGGCCTTAATGCCCGGTTCACTCAAGAATTTAATCAACGGCTTGTTCTTAGGCAACGCTTTATGACTGCGGAACAAAGCAAGGAACCCTTCTTCCTGATCTTTCTTGTCATCGGATGCAATCAAGCGTTTGGCATCGGCAAGGTATTGGGTAGCCAGCTTTCTCTGAGCTTCAAACAGACGTTCAACCAATGGACGGAGTTGTTCAAACAATTGATCCTCACCTTTTGGAACAGGACCGGAGATAATCAACGGAGTACGCGCATCGTCAATCAAAACTGAGTCGACCTCATCGACAATAGCATAATTATGTTTACGCTGCACCAAATCCTTCGGGCTGACAGCCATATTGTCACGCAAATAGTCAAAACCAAACTCATTGTTCGTACCGAAGGTAATATCGGCCATATATGCTCTGCGGCGTGCGTCAGAATTAGGCTGATGCTTATCGATACAATCGACACTCAATCCGTGGAACTGATAAAGTGGTCCCATCCATTCCGAGTCACGTTTTGACAAATAATCATTGACTGTCACCACGTGCACACCGTTACCGGTCAAAGCATTCAGGAATACCGGCAGAGTAGCCACCAACGTCTTACCCTCACCGGTTGCCATTTCTGCAATCTTACCCTTATGCAAAACGACACCACCAAACAGCTGCACATCATAGTGCACCATTCCCCATGTCATATCGTTACCACCGGCAAGCCAATGGTTCTGCCAAATAGCTTTATCGCCTTCGATACGCACAAAGTCTTTTCCCTGCGCAGCCAAGTTACGGTCGAACTCAGTAGCAGTCACTTCGATTTCAGGATTCTCAGAGAATCGGCGGGCTGTATCTTTTACGATGGCAAAAGCTTGAGGAAGCACATCATCCAATGCTTTTTCATACTTTTCAAGCACTTCTTTTTCCAACTTGTCAATCTGCGTAAAGATGCCTTCACGATCTTCTAACTCAGTAGTTTCGATAGTAGCTTTCAGCTCTTCTATCTTTTTTTGTTCTTCCGTAGCCGAATCGTGGATATACTTTTTCAGTTCCTCTGTTTTGGCACGAAGTTCATCATTGCTCAGTTTGGCAATTTCCGGATATACAGCCTTGATTTTGTCTACCCACGGCTTTATTTCTTTCATGTCACGGGTGGCCTTGTTTCCAAACAATTTGCCGATAAATTCATTAAATCCCATTGTATTTTTGTTTTTATTATTTTCTAATTTGGTTAATTTTGAAAGTGCAAAGTTAAAATAAAATGCTGATTTATTTGCACTTCTCTCTCTAAATATTATTTGCGGATGTCAGTCATCGGAGCCAAAGTAGAGGCATTGGGCGCCCGAATGCGCATGAAATGGGCTACAGTAGGTGCAATATTGCCAATCTTCACAGGGGTGTGAATAATTTCGGGCTTCATATTCCATCCCACTAAAACGAGGGGTGAAGAAGCATAAGCTTCACGCACTACTCTTTTATCTAAAGAATGTTCACGGACAACCGACCAGCCGGGCAAAACCTCTATCCACAAGTCACCGGAACACGCCGGATTATAACTGTTCTTTATTTTATCGATAGTAGGAGTCCAAGAGCCCAACTGCAAGCGTTGTGAAGAATAGACGTCCTTCACACCGCTAAACTGCACCAGGAATTCCGACGAACGAGCCAAAATCTCGGTATAGTTAAGTTGTTTCTGCTCAATAAGCTTATGATTCAAATAAATTTCCTGTTCGTGATGAGCTTCCACATACTGGCCTTCGCCATAGATCGCAGCCAGATAAAGATTCAACAATGCAGAACAACGCTGAATATAGAATTCTCCACTGGGAATCTTATATTGAGGAGGATCAGCCGGTTCGGGATCTGTATATCCGGTGGAGGTAATGAAGAAAAGAGTGTTATGTAAACCTACTTTTCTATCAATCATATCCAACAACTCGGCAATACTATTATCTAAACGGACATAGGTATCCTGCATCTCCAAAGGTAATTCAGACGGAGATTTGTGATCATAATTTCCGGCATAATAAGCCAAAGACAATAAATCCGGCACATTATCCTTACCGATGGAAGTAGAATTGAGGCAAGCATTTACCAAACGATTCACCTCGTCATTGGCATAAGGACTGGTTTTCAGCCTTCTGTATTTCTGCTTCCTTTCATCATCAAAATTATGTTTGAAAGTCAGCTGCTTGGTTTCTGTAGTCAGATATTTATAAGCGGTAACAGGCAGATAAGGTCCCCACACCATATCACTGATGCGAAAATCAAGTCCCTGATAATCGTTATAAGTAGAAATCCAGGAAGGAAAAGTGCCATAATATGTACTTCCACTCCATTTTCCTGTTTCATCATTAATCCAGAAAGCACCTTTGGCTGCATGACCGGCAGCCAACACTGCCATTTCCCGGGTAGGAGCAATGGAATAAACTTCTGCTACGCCTTGTGTGGCCACTGCCAGCTCATCTGACAGGTTTGATACTTTCAATTTGGCAGGAGAGGTGGACTCGGAAGTATAAATCCCCATAAAGTTATTGTCGTCCACACAATTGATAACGCGCAGAGTTGCACGATCCATCCAGTTATCCCCTACAATACCATTGGTATAAGGAGTAGTTCCCGAATAAATAGCGGCCACAGACGATGATTTATCAACATTGATAAAATCATATTCTGCATTCAGGTATATTCTGCCTTCCTTCCACAACCGTTTGAAGCCCCGTTCTCCATACAAAGCCGAGAAAGCTTCAATGTAGTCTGTCCGCAGTTGGTCGATGGTAAGCCCTACCACCAACTTAGGAACCGCAGGAACATTTTGTGCCTGAAGCCCCGTTAATACTATAACGGTCAGAAGAGAAGTTAAGATGCGTCCTTTCATTTACTGTTTTGTCTGTAATATAAAAATACGTGGCCTGTAGAGCATACAAGCAAACACAGTGCCAAAGGTAATACCGTTACGTTGAATTCTTGCTGTATAAATGGCATTATCATTATAAAAAACGTTAAATAAGCCATATTTATTAGATGATAGAGGTCTTTTCGACCTTTTATCGCCTTATAAATCATCACCGGCAAGTAAATAAGGGGGATGGGATTGAACAAAACAATCAGCCAATTGGAGCCGACTGTCGGATGAATGGAAAAGAAAAACAAAAAAGCAATGATACATCCGGCTACCCCCTGCGCTCCGAACAAGAGCAAATCCCAAGCCCAAATCACCTTCTTCCATTTCAATTGAAGCCATACAATAATGCAAGTCACAACCAACAATATGCATACACACGACAGAGGAGACAATGGGAAACCCGGTTCTGCTTCTTCCGGCTCTACATCCACCACTTTCGACTCACTGAGTACCAACGGACGAACACTGTCTCCTTGCATAATGACCGCGCCCCTTGCCGCTTCCAACATATTAAAAGGAGCAAACATTTGCTTTCGTCCGTCAATGGGAACATCCGCCTCGCTGCCAAGACAAAGATCAATTCCTAACTCATCCCATTCATTCCCTTTCGTGCACCGGTGAACAATATCCCTGAAAGTGACCCCTTCTTCCGCCTGCGGATAAACTACTTTTCCATCGATACAATCTTCTATCTTGTCACGCGCACGCGTAGTACAATTATCATAAAAGTAATTATAACGATAAATCCGGTTCCCTGGACGATAATTTTCTTCAAGCAAATCCCATATCTTTTGTTTTTCTTCATCGGTAAGATTCAGTGTTTGCTGATAGACCGAAGAGCCGCGCACGGCATATTCTCCTTCAAAATAAGAATAAGGCACCACTCCCAACCGATAATCAGTTTCACCTTTCACAAAGCGCAGCACAAAATTAGGAGTATTGAAACTGAAGATACCATAATTAAAAACCAAGTCCTTCCCCTCTGCCGGATTTTCGTAACGAATAGCCGTATGACCGAACAATTCATATATCTCGGTTCCCGGCGCACAAGTCAGCAAACTCACCCTTACACTATCCTGCTGAGCACGAACACTCCAGGAAGCCAATATTAAATAAAGTAGAACAAGCAGTTTCTTCATATTAATCAATGTTTTGATACCACTGAATCATTGTTTATCCGTATCAAAATTACAATTTACGCTGCAAAAGTACACCTAAATATTAATTAATACCTCACAAATACCGTTTTTTATTGCAATTCCTATTTATTTTTTGCGTTACTTTGCAGCCATAAAAGCAAAGTTGTGAATTTAATAATTGATATAGGAAATTCAGTAGCCAAGCTGGCTATCTTTGACAAAGACGAGTTGGTAGAAGTATTCCGTGGCTCCAATCATTCATTGGACAGCCTGCCGATGCTTTGCTCCCGATACCCCTTGGAACGAGGTATCATAGCCTCTGTCATCACATTAAGCAACACGATCCGCCGACAACTGGACAAGTTGCCCTTTAAAATCATAGAGCTAAGTCACGAAACTCCGGTTCCCATCACCAATCTGTACAAGACACCTCAAACACTGGGAATGGACCGACTTGCCGCCGTTGTAGCCGCCACATGGCTGAAACCCAATAATGATATACTGGTTATTGACGCCGGAACATGTGTCACATACGATTTCATCGATGCACAACACCAATACCACGGTGGCAATATATCTCCCGGAATGCGCATGCGCTTCAAAGCACTCAATATATTTACGGACAAGCTGCCTAAAGTCAGTGCCAAAGGAGACATCCCCCTTTATGGACAAACGACAGAAACTGCTATCCGTGCCGGAGTTATCAGAGGTATGGAACTTGAAATGAGCGGATACATCTCCCTTATTCAAAAGAATTACCCCGGAGTTTTGGTTTTTTTAACAGGCGGAGATGATTTTTCTTTTGATACAAACTTAAAAAGTATCATCTTTGCAGATAGATTTTTAGTATTGAAAGGTTTAAACAGAATATTAAGCTATAATGATAAATTATAAAAGACTGATTAGTGCGTTAATTATACTCACATTCACTGGGCTGACCATAGCCCAAACAAGCACAAACTCACCTTATACGCGCTATGGATTTGGTTCATTGGCCGATCAAGGCTTCGGTAATAGCAAAGCGATGGGTGGAATAGCCTATGGATTAAGAAACGGTTATCAAATCAACGCATCTAATCCGGCGTCATATACGGCAGTTGATTCTTTGACGTTCTTGTTTGATGCCGGCATGACTTTGCAAAATGCCAACTTTAAGGAAGGCAATATAAAGACTAACGCTAAAAATTCAAGTTTTGATTATCTGGCCATGCAATTCCGTTTATGGAAACGTATGGGAATGGCTGTGGGATTTCTCCCTTTCTCTACAGTAGGATACAGTCTGAGCAACACTTCCGAATTGACTAAAGACGAAGACGGAACCGTTATCAACAAGACTGCTTCTTACGCTGGTGACGGAGGTTTGCAGCAAGTATTTGCAGGTGTAGGTTTCAAAGTCCTCGACAACTTGTCAATCGGTGCAAACATCTCTTATATATATGGTGATATCACACATTCTGTAACAACTGCTTTCAGCAACTCAAGTTCATTTAGCAGTGTCAGATTGGACAAGATATCCATCAATGATTATAAACTGGACTTTGGCTTGCAATATAGTTATAAATTCAATAAAAAACACGTTTTGAACTTTGGTGCCGTATATTCACTGGGACATTCTGTGAATGGCAAAGGATATAAATACAATCAGAAGTGGTTGAACGGAGCTGATTATCCTTCTACCCAGACAGGTGATACGATTACCAACGCATTCAGTTTGCCACATACCTTTGGAGCCGGTTTGACTTATGTATATGACAACCGACTGACTATAGGGGCCGATTTTACCTATCAACAATGGGAGGATGCAAAATTCTATAATGAGAAAAGCTATTTCAGCAACCGTACAAAAATAGCCGCAGGTGCTGAGTTTGTTCCCAACCCCTACAGCCGCAATTATCTGAAACGTGTCCGCTACCGTGTTGGTGGATATTATTCAGATCCATACACCAAAGTAGACGGTCAGGACGGTACTCGTGAATATGGAGTAAGTGCCGGTTTCGGCTTCCCGCTGTTCCAAAGCAAGTCCATCCTGAATATCTCGGGACAATATGTAAGAGTAAGTCCGAAAGTAAAAGGAATGCTGGAAGAAAACTATTTAAAAATCAACATCGGACTGACCTTCAACGAACGTTGGTTTATGAAGTGGAAAGTAGATTAACAAACAACAAGATAGAGTTTTAATAATAATAATAACTAAATTTATATACGATGAAAATGAAGATGGTAACAGCGCTGTTCGCTCTTTCTTTAAGTGCAACAGCTTCTTTCGCTCAAACCGGAGCGTCAGACGGTTCAAGGTATGGTCATGGTCAAGACAGTATTAACTGTTTGCAAAACATCAGTATCTATTCTGAGTACGTAAAAACAAACAACTTCAAGGATGCTTATACCCCGTGGAAGAGTGTATTCAATGAAGCTCCTATTGCTCAGGCAGGTACTTACACAAACGGTGCAAAGATTCTTCGTTGGTTCATTGCCAATGAAAAAGATGCAGCTAAGCAAAAGCAATATTTTGAAGAACTGATGAAAGTACACGATCAACGTATTAAATACCTGGACATTTTGAACAGCTACGTTAAAACTCCTGTAACTAAAGGTTCTATTATCGGAATGAAAGCTCACGACTATTTCACAATGGGATGTCCTGACCTGAATACTGCATATAATTTGTTCAAAGAAGCCGTTGAATTAGAAAAAGATAACGTCGATTACTTTGTACTTCAAGAATTTACCGATGTTTCCGGACGTAAGGTTAAGGCTGATGAAACACATAAAGAACAGTTCATTCAAGACTATATCGCTGCTGCCGGTTATGCAGACGCAGCATTCAAAAAAGAGACTAAAGCAAAGACCAAAGAACTGTTGAAAGTTGCCAAAGACAACATCGATGCATTTTTCATTAACAGTGGTGTGGCTACTTGCGATAATTTGCAATCTATTTACGCTCCGAAAGTTGAACAGAACAAGACTAATCTGGATTATTTAAAACAAGTAATCAGCGTAATGCAAATGTTAGGATGCACAGAACAGGAAGCATACTTTGCTGCATCCGAACATGCACATGCTATTGAACCGACTTCAGAAACAGCTATCGGTTGCGGATATATGTATTTCAAGAAAGGCGACTTGGACAAATGTATCACATACTTTGACCAGGCAATCGAACTGGAACAAGACCCTGTGAAAAAAGCAGATTATTGCTATAAGACTGCTGCCATCCTGTTTAATAAAAAACAATTGAGCAAAGCTAAACAATATGCACTGAAATCTATCTCATTGGATGGAAGCAACGGTAAACCCTATATCCTGATAGCTAATATGTATGCATCAAGCCCCAACTGGAGCGATGAAAATGCATTGAACAAATGTACATACTTTGCCGTTATTGACAAATTACAGAGAGCTAAGAGTGTAGATTCAAGCGTAGAAGAAGAAGCAAACAAGTTGATTGGCACTTACTCACGCTATACTCCGAAAGATGAAGACTTATTCTTCCTCGGATTGAAGAAAGGTGACAGTGTAACAATCGGCGGATGGATTGGTGAAACAACTACTATCAGATAATTATGTCAGTTGTAAAAAAACGAAATTCACACCTTATATTTATGAACATAACAGTTGTCGTTTGGACAACTGTTATGTTTGTTTTATTCCCCGCATGTTCGGGAGACAATAAGAACTTGGCAGAAGCCATAACCGAACGTGATTCTCTCCCTACCATGAAAACGCTGGGAGTGACTACCTTAATATCCGATTCGGGCATCACACGCTACAAAATTATTACCGAAGAGTGGGAAATATACGATAAAAAGAACCCACCTTATTGGGCTTTTGAAAAAGGAGTCTATTTGGAGAAATTCGATTCTCTGTTTCACATCGATGCCAGCATCAAAGCCGATACAGCTTATTATTACGAGAAAAAGAAACTTTGGGAACTGAGAAGCAATGTGCACATCCGCAACCTTCAAGGGGACAAATTTGATACACAACTTCTGTTTTGGGACGAAGCAAAAGAACAAATTTACTCTGACAAGCCTATCCGTATCGAACAAGCGGACAAAAGCATTATAAATGGACAATATGGATTCAAGTCGAACCAACAACTGACCGAATACGAAATATACAACAGTGGCGGTGAGTTTATTGTAAAAGACACACCCCCGGCAGACAGTACAAAAGTTGCTGCTTCGGACAGTATCAAGACCGACTCGGTACATTAATCAATTTATCATTATGGGCATCATCATAGAAATACTTATCACAATGGCTTTTTCCGCATTCTTTTCAGGTATGGAAATAGCCTTTGTTTCCTCAAATAAACTACGCTTTGAGATGGATCGTAACAGCCAGAGCCTTACCTCTCGAATCCTTTCCATCTTCTTTCATGACCCGAACAATTTCATTTCTACCATGCTGGTAGGAAACAATATAGCCCTTGTCATTTACGGTATATTGATGGCTCAGGTCATCGAACAAAATATCTTGGCAGGCCTCATCGAAAACGAGTTCCTTCTGGTACTGATTCAAACCATCATCTCGACATTAATCATCTTGGTAACCGGTGAATTTCTACCTAAAACACTATTCAAAATCAATCCCAACTTAACATTGAATATATTGGCTGTTCCTGCATTCATTTGTTACATAGTCCTCTACCCTATCAGCAAATTTGCATCAAGTTCATCCAACCTGATATTACGCATTTTCGGCATAAAAGTGAATAAAGAAGCAAATGACAAAGCATTTACAAAAGTAGATTTGGACTATTTCATTCAAAGTAGCATCCAAGACACTGACAATGGAAAAGAAATTGACACCGAAATCAAAATATTCCAAAATGCACTTGACTTTTCCAATATAAAAATCCGTGACTGCATGGTTCCTCGTACCGAAATAGTATCCATCGAATACGGCACTTCACTCGAAGAATTAAAAGCACGCTTCATAGAAAGTGGAATCAGCATCGAACCGCTACACTTTTGTCTGGCGTGGCAGCGTGGAAAAGAACAAGGTAAAACTGGAGTCGAAAATACAGTCAATCCTTAGTGAAGTTGACAAACATATCGAGCA
>ENA-UEQE01002728-UEQE01002728.1-human-gut-metagenome-genome-assembly--contig:-NODE-2728-length-12198-cov-18.198251_pt1 | contig 12198 bp, 6 predicted proteins | sample MGYA00242934_ERZ507935 | MGnify/ENA primary metagenome ERZ507935 (study PRJEB26167, sample SAMN06115423) | human gut metagenome | host: Homo sapiens | place: China:Anhui | collected 2015-03-30... | reverse complement strand
GGGCATGACTTTGCAGGCCCGGGAAATCCTCGATGGCTGCGACTGCATTGTCGGTTATGATACATATATCAATTTGATTCGCCATTACTTCCCGGGTAAAGAATTCGTCACGACAGGCATGACCAAGGAAGTCGAACGCTGCCGGATGGTACGGGACCGGGCCCTGCAAGGCCAGACCGTGGCCATCGTGTCCAGCGGCGATGCCGGGATTTACGGCATGGCCGGTATCATGCACGAAGTCGCTGCCGGCGAGGATATCAACATCGAAGTCATTCCCGGCGTGACCGCTGCCAGTGGCGGTGCGGCCCTGCTCGGCGCGCCCTTAGTCGCCGATACGTGTCTCATTTCCCTCAGCGACTTGCTGACGCCGTGGGAAAAAATCGCCAACCGCCTCGACTGCGCCGCTGCCGGTGATTTCGTCATCTGCCTGTACAACCCGGCCAGCAAGAAGCGGGCCGATTATCTGGAAAAGGCCTGCGACATCATCTTGCGCCATCAGCCGGCCGATACGCCAGCCGGTATCGTCCGCAACATCGGCCGCGAAGGCCAGGAAGTCACTGTCCTGACCTTGGGCGAACTGCGTAAGATGCACCTGGACATGTTCTGTACCGTCTTCATCGGCAACAGCCAGACCAAGAATATCGGTGGCAAACTGGTCACGCCGCGGGGTTATCATTTATGAGGAGCCCTGTCTGGATTGCCGGCGGTACGACAGAAGGGCGGAAATTGGCCTATTATGCCGACCGCTGTCATATCCGGGCCTATGTGTCCGTGGCGACGGAATACGGCGCTTCCCTGGTGCCGGACAGTCCCTTCGTGACCGTCGTGACCGGTCGCATGGACGAAGGGGAGATGGAAAGCTTTCTTCGGGAACAAGCCATTGCCCAGGTCATCGACGCGACCCATCCCTACGCGACGGCTGTGACCGCCAATATCCGTCAGGCCTGCCGGGCCGTCGGCGTCCCGTACCACCGCATACAACGGCGAAGCGGCAGCTATGCCGAACAGGCCGATTGCATCGCCGTCCATTCCGTCGACGAAGCCGTCGAGGTCCTAAGCCATACGACGGGCCCTGTCTTTTTGACGACAGGCAGCAAGGATTTGGACTCCTTTGCCCAGCTTCCCGACTACGCCCAGCGCCTCTATGCCCGCATCCTGCCCGTCCGGCCTTCGCTGGACCGGGCCCTGGGCCTGGGCTATCTGCCAGCTCATATCATCTGTATGCAGGGACCGTTCACGACAGAACTCAATGCGGCCATGTTCCGCCAGACCGGCGCCCGCTACGTCGTCACCAAGAACTCCGGCCGCACCGGCGGTTTCCAAGAGAAATTAGAGGCCGCCCGGCAGACAGGCGCCAAGGTCATCGTCATCGAACGGGGAGAGTAATGACAAAAAAGCAACCTCTCCGGCTCTTTGAGCCACCTCCCCTATGAGGGGAGGCTAGGGCAAGGCTCCCCTCATAGGGGAGCTGTCAGCGCAGCTGACTGAGAGGTTGCTTTTCACGCATATCTATTCAGTCAAATAGGAGAGGCGCAGGTCATAAAAAGACGGCCCCGTTCGGGGCATTACGGCCTGCAACATGCCAGGGAAGTTAAGGGCAAGGCTCCCCTCATAGGGGAGGTGGCAGCGCAGCTGACTGAGAGGTTGCTTTTCACGCATATCTATTCAGTCAAATAGGGAAGACGCAGGTTGTAGAAAAATGGCCCCGTTCAGGGAATTTTTACGAGCGAGGGTTACTCGAAGTGATGTTGTCAGCTTGAAACTGTTGCCGCGTCGCGGCATCTGAGTCCAATCGGACTGCGACCGGCGGACGCCCAACGAGGGCGCCCCTGCACCCCCATGAAAGGAGACATACCATGCACATCTATATTATCGGTACCGGTCCTGGCAATCCGGACTTGCTGACGGGGCAGGCGAAAGCAGCTATTGCGGCATCGCCCATCCTGGTCGGCGACAAGCGGATGCTGGCGCCTTTTGCTTCTTCCGGGAAGCGCCTGGTCCCGACATACCGGCGCGACGAGATTTGCCGGCTCGCCGCCTCGCTATCTGCTGACGAAGGCCCCGTGGCCGTCCTGGTATCGGGAGATGTCGGCTTTTTCAGTCTCGCCGCCCTGCTTACGGATATTCCCGGCTGCACGGTGACCCGCATGCCAGGCATCAGCAGTCTCGTCTATTTTGCCGCGGCCTTGCAGACGACATGGAACGACGCTTTCGTCGTCAGCCGCCACGGCCGCCAGGAATCCCTCGTCGCCGCCGTCTGCCAGCACCGGAAAGTCTTCGTCCTGACGGGTGGATCCGATTCACCGGCGGCCTTGTGCCGGGAACTCTGTCAGGCCGGCCTGGATGCGGTATCCGTGGCCATTGGCTGCGATTTGTCTTATGACAATGAAACCATCCTACGCGGGACAGCTGCCGATTTTACCAGCCGCTCTGAGGATGCCTTGGCTGTCATGATGATTGAAAACGAACAGGCCCGGCCCTGGGTGCGTCCCGTCCATGGACTGCCGGACGAAGCCTTCCTGCGCGGCAAAGCGCCTATGACCAAGCAGGAAATCCGCAGCGTCGCCCTGTCCAAACTGGCGCCATCAGCGGACGCCGTCGTCTGTGACATCGGCGCCGGCACCGGTTCCTGTACGGTCGAACTGGCCTTGCAGGCGCCGTTTGGACATGTCTATGCCTTTGAGATCAATGAAGAAGCCCTGGACGTATTACGAGAAAACATTGGCCATTTCGACCTGTCCAACGTCACCGTTGTCGCCGGCGATGCCAGCCAGACCTTGCCATCGCTGGATATCGTACCGGACTATGCCTTTATTGGCGGGACGAAGGGCAATCTGGCCATCATCCTCGATGACCTGTACCGCAAAAACAAAACCTGCCGCATGGTCGTCACGGCCATTACCTTGGAAACCCTGGCCGCCGTCACGGCCTATTATGCTGCCCATGACGAATACCACCTGGATATCACCCAGGTCAGCACGGCCCGCAGTAAACAAGCCGGCCAGCACCACCTCATGATAGCCCAGAACCCGGTATATATCATTACCGCTGTCCGTCAGGACGCAGAGAAGGCCTAGCCCCCCCGACCGGGGCTTGCGTAGGGGCCGACCTGAAAGACGGCCCGCTGCCTCCCCTACAAAGTGGCCTGCGGCCCCTACATTCACGAAAGGAGATTTTCATGCCCTCATCCATATCACATACGCCGCTTCCGCGGCTGCTCTTGGCAGCTCCGCGCAGCGGCAGCGGCAAGACGACCGTAGTCTGTGCCTTGCTGCAGGCCCTCAAGGACCGCGGCTTGTCGCCGGCGGCTTTTAAGAGCGGCCCCGATTATATCGACCCCATGTTCCATCGCCGGGTCCTGGATACGCCGTCATATAATCTGGATCTCTTTCTCTTCGGCCGCCATGAGCCAGGCGCCGCAGCTGCCCGGGAAGTGCTGATACGCCATGGTGCGGCTGCGGACATTTCCATCCTGGAAGGGGCCATGGGATATTATGACGGCGTCGGCACGGGCAGTGAAGCCAGCGCCTATGAGCTGGCAGCGGCGACAGATACGCCGGTCGTCCTTGTCGTTGACGGCCGCGGTGCCGGTCTGTCGCTGGGAGCTGTCTTAAAAGGGATAGCTGATTTCCGGGCCGACAGCCATGTTGCAGGTTTCATCGTCAACCGCATTAAACCCATGGTCTATGACCATTTCAAAGGGGCCTGGGAGGCGGCATCGGGCTTGAAGGCCTTGGGCTGCTTTCCAGACATGCCGGACTGCACCTTTTCCAGCCGCCATCTGGGCCTGGTCACGGCCGGGGAAATTGCCGACCTCCAGGAAACCATGAGAAAACTGGCTCTCCAGGCAGTAAAGAGCCTCGACCTGGATGGCCTTTTGGCCTGTGCCCGTCAGGCCGCTCCCTTGGCAGGGGGCAGTCGAAACCCGGCCCCGCCAGCATCGGGGCGGGCCGTCATCGCCGTCGCCCAGGACGAAGCCTTCTGCTTTTATTATGAAGACAGCCTCCAGGTCCTGCGGGAGGCGGGAGCAGACCTCACCTTTTTCAGCCCCCTCCACGATAAAGAACTGCCGCCTTGTGACGGCGTCTATCTTGGCGGCGGCTATCCCGAACTCTACGCCCAGGCTTTGAGCCAGAACGAATCGATGCGGGCGTCCCTGCGCCGGGCCCTGGCCGCACACGTGCCGTGCTTCGCCGAATGTGGGGGCTTCATGTACCTCCATGAAAGATTTCGCGACAGTCAGGACCACAGCTGGCCCTGGGTCGGCGCCGTCCCTGGCGAGACCTTCATGACGCCGTCCTTGAAGCGCTTCGGCTACGTCACTCTCCAGGCCGAAAAGGACAATCTCTTCTGCCAGGCCGGAGATACCGTAACGGCCCACGAGTTCCATTATTCGGACAGCACGGACAGGGGCAGTGACTTTACGGCCTATAAGGCCGGGAGCCAGCGCCATTGGCCCTGCATCATCGCTGACGACCACTTTGTCGGCGGCTATCCCCATATCCATTTCCTGGGGAAACGGTACTGGGCCGCCCGTTTCGTCGCAGCCTGCATCCATCGAAAGGAAGGATCCCATGAAAATTGAACATATTTTGCCGGCCGATATCGAACGGCGCAGCATGGAAATCATTGAAGACGAATTAGGCGACATCATCCTGCCGCCGGACGAAAAAGACATCATCAAGCGCGTCGTCCACACCAGCGCCGACTTCGACTATGTCCGCAACCTGCGCTTCAGCCCAGGTGCCGTCGAACAGGCCCTGACCGCCTTGAAATCGGGCTGTACTATCGTGACCGATACCAATATGGCCTGCATGGGTATCAGCCAGCCAGGCCTCGAGAAACTGGGCTGCCGTAAAGTCTGCTTCATGGCCGATGCAGATGTCGCGGCGGCGGCCAAAGCCCAGGGGACGACGCGGGCCCAGGCTTCCATGGATAAAGCCGCAGCCCTGGAAGGGGCGGTCATCGTCGCCGTCGGCAATGCGCCGACAGCCCTCCTGCGCCTGCGGGAACTCATCGACGCTGGCAAGATGAAACCGACCCTGATCATCGGCGTCCCCGTCGGCTTCGTCAACGTCGTCTATGCCAAAGAAACCATTATGGATGCCGGCGTCCCGTATATCGTTGCCAAAGGACGGAAAGGGGGCAGCACCATCGCCGCCGCCATCTGTAACGCCCTCATCTATCGCTTGACGAGAGGGTAGGCATTGTGGGGGACGCCCAAAGGGCGTCCCGCTGCGAGATTCCATCACAGCCCATTCAAAATGATGGCAGGCTTTTGTCATTGTGTGTAAAACGAATATTTATAAGTAATTTTATAGAAGATTTCTAGTAAACAGTTCCTGCCGTGAAACGTTATAGCTTCATGCAGGGCTGTTTTTCTTATTTTAAGAAGCTTTTTAATGGAAAATTTTTATAAATTTCGAAGTAAAATGTAGCCATTTAGCTGAACATTGTATATAATAAAACAATAACACGAGAAATCACAGTGTTATTGTAACGCAATCATTTATTATCAAATCTTTTTCACATCTGTATATTGGATACAAAAGATTAAGTATACGCAACTTAGGGGGATATTGTTGATGGAAAAAAGCCGAAATAGACAGATCTGTAAAGTGATGGCTTTGGCTGCCTTAGGCGTAGCCCAAGCTGCTTGTATCAGCGCTGCTGAACCAGGGACTGTACCACCGGATGTGCAGCGGGCTGCACAGATGACGGAGCACAAACCGGACGCCGGGATGCTTCAGAACGAATGGCGTGACCGCCAGCGATTGACGGCTTCGCAGCTGGCCAATGGCAATGGTTCCGTACAGCTTCCGGAAGGCCAGAAGCCGTCCTTGAATATGGATACGGCGACGAAAGTCCGGGTCAAGGCATTCAAGATTACCGGCCAGGACGTCGTCGAAGACCAGAAGTTACAGGACTTGCTGGCGGACAAAAAAGGGAAAGACCTGACCTTTGCCGACTTGCAGCAAGGCGCCGATACGCTGACCGACTATTTCCGCAATCATGGCTATCTCATTGCCAAAACCTATCTGCCGGCGCAGGACGTTACAGATGGCGTCATTACCTATGACGTCGTCATCGGCCGCGTCGACGATGTGACCATCCAGAACCACACGGGCCAGAAGGGCGGGAACGGCCAGCACCATACGGAACGGATCAGCGACAAGGCCTTGTACCGGCAGACGAAGTTCCTGAAGCACGGTGACTACGTGACTCGTACCAATCTGGAACGCGCCGTCTGGCTTCTGTCGGATTTGGCCGAAGCCGATGCCAAAGTGACGCTCAGCCCTGGTTCAGAACCGGGAACGGTCCACGTCCTCCTCGACGTTGAACCGTATCAGAGCAAGCATGGCCTTATCTCTGGCGACAACTACGGCAGCCGCTCCATGGGCTATAACGAATACGGCATCGACTATGACTTCCGCAACTTGGCCCACGAAGGCGATCACTTGATGGCTGGTGTATCCACGTCAGGCCGGCATATGTTTGATTGGGGGGCCAATTACGTTTTGCCGGTTATCCAGGACGGCTTGAAAATGACCGTCGGCTACAACGTCCTCAGCTATGACTTGGGCGACGAATACTCTTATTTGGATGGTGTCGGCCGGTCCCGCGTCGCTTCTCTTGGCTTTGATTATGCCATCGACCGTGGCCGCCGCCATAATTTATACACCGGTGTCCGCTATGAACACAGTCAGATCAAAGACGAATACCGCAGTTTCGGCGCGACGTACGGCGACAAGACGGGCAATGCTATGGTCTTCTCCTTGTACGGGGATGACCAGGACACGGCGGGCACGACGAACTGGCGCGTCGATTACAAATGGGGGCACATTACCAATAAATCTCTTTATTCCGCCAATCCCTATGACCAGTGGCTGGCAGACAGTCCACGCACGGCTGGGACCTATGAAAAATTGCGAGGCTATATCGAACGCCATCAGAATATCAACGAACGGCTCTATTTACTGTTGACGGCGCAGGGTCAATATGCCTTTTCTAACCTCGATTCGTCGGAACACTTCTCTTTAGGAGGCCCTTATGGCGTCAAAGCGTATCCGACCAGCGAAGCCTCTGGCGATACGGGCTATTTGACTCGGGCCGAATTGCGCTGGCTCCTGCCGTTGAAGAAACACGAACAGCAACTCCAGCTGGCTGCCTACCTCGAACACGGCGGCATCTGGGTCAATAAGGATAGCAGCATCAATCCTGGCGCCAAGAACCATCGCAACCTCCAGGGTGTCGGCGTCGGCCTCATCTGGAAACGCTACGATGATTGGTTCGTCCGCATGGACTATGCATGGCCCTTGGGTGCCGAAGAACCTATTAGCGACCGCAGCCACACCAACGGCCACTTCTGGATCCGCACGGGCTTCTATTTCTAGAAATTTAATCGTTTTTTGACTTATGAAAGGAACGAAGCATATATATATGAAATACTACAGTAAAAAACAATGGACACAAAAACTGACGGTCATGGTATTCTTGGCTATGGCTTTAGGCGGCACGGCGGTCCAGGCTATGCCCTCCGGTGCCGATATCCGTTCCGGTCAGGGTTCTATCAGCCAGGATGGAAAAAATATGACAGTTCAGCAGAACAGCCAGCGCATGGCGATTGACTGGACGAAATTCGATATCGCCAAGGATGAAACGGTTCGCTATGCTCAGCCTGACCGCAATGCGATTTCCTTGAACCGCGTCACCGGGGGTCAGCAGTCGGTCATTGCCGGGAATCTCAATGCCAATGGCAACGTCGTCCTGGTCAACCCGAATGGCGTCGTCTTTACCAAGAATTCCAGCGTCGACGTCGGCGGTCTCGTCGCATCGACAGCCCGCCTCAACGATGAAGCCATGAAGAACTTTAGCAACGGCAAAGACAGCCTGGGCCTGAGCCTCGATAAGGACTCGACGGCGTCTATCATCAATGAAGGCCAGATTAAAGCCCAAGGCGGACTGGTGGCCCTTCATGCAGCCAACGTCGAAAACAAAGGCACCATTACCAATGAAGGCGGCACCCTTGCCATGGCCGCAGCCAAGAACCTGACCCTTTCGGCAGCCGACGACGATAAACTCAACTTCACCGTCGACGGCGAACTGGCTAAATCTCAGGCTCTCAACAGCGGCAGCCTCAAAGCCGACGGCGGCTATGTCGTCATGACCGCCAAGAGTGCTGGCGACGTCTTGAGTACCGCCGTCAACAATACTGGCACCATCGAAGCTAAGACGTTGCGCAAAAACGAAAAAGGTCAAATCCTCCTCGACGGTGGTGACAACGGCCAAATCGAAGTCAGTGGTACCTTGGATGCCTCCGGCATGGAAGATGGCCAGAGCGCCGGCAGCATCAAAGTCATCGGCCAGAAGACCATCGTCCACGATAACACCAATCTTATTGCTCGCGGCAATGTGGACGGCGGCAAGATTGAAACTTCCGGCGACGTGCTGAACCTGGGGAATAATCTCAATATCGACGCTAAAGGCGTCAATGGCAAGGCAGGAGAATGGCTGCTGGACCCGCTGGCTGTATATATCAATGATGATGATGATGATCCTACGGTTGGTTTAGCTTCTGGAACAGATAAAAAAGTTTTGGATAAATCAGATATCACTTCTGATACAAAGGTACTTTACAATGATCCTAATAAGGATGGCAGTAATGGCGCCAATGCCGATTCGGCATGCGTAGGGATAACCTGGATCAAAGGAAGCTTTGTCAATGAAATGTTGACCAATGGTACTGATGTAAAGATTCAGGCGGCTTCTACAAATGGTGCTGCCAGTATCATTCTGAATTCTGAAATCTTTCCCACGGTTGGCGGCAGTAAGAAAGAAGCAACATTCACCTTAGAAGCCAATAGAAATATTGAAGTTCATAAGGCCATTAAAGCTAATAGCGATGGTGGGAAACTGAATGTTATTCTGAATGCTAACACAAATAATGATGGAATCGGTGCAGTAATCATTGATGCAGATATAGAAACTAACGGCGGCTACTTCATCTCAGCCAGTGGTGGCAAAGGAGAAAAGGGTGTGAGACTGGAATCTAGTGGCTCTAATGGATTTGTAACCGGAAACTTAACCGGTGAAGCAGATCATAGTGCCGGTACAGTCGGAACACACTTTGGAAATACGAACACTTCTGGGGAATCCGGTGAAAAAGGTGATCGAAAGATTATTACCAATGGTGGTGCAGTTACGCTGAATGGTGAAGTGTCAATTGGACTGAACGGCGGTTCTTTGATCATTGATACAACCACAACCCAAAAGGATGGTAAGAGTGATGGCGAGGTTACAGTAACTGGTATTGTAAATTCTGGTAATGCTTATATCCTGTATACGGAGAACAGTGATAAACTTAATAAATTATTTGAGTCCTTGGCGAAAATTACGGATGAAAAGGATCCATTATACAAATATACGCCTCAGTACTATCTTTCAAAGGGCTTGGTTCCCGCTTACCATTTTGAAGGGGTAAACTATGAGAGAGAGATGGGATCCGATGGTAAACCCAAAATGGTAAATGGGCAGTATGTGTATGTAAAAGATAAAGATGGAAACTATAAATATACCAAAGATGCGTACACCTTTGGAGAAGGTGAAAAGCATTATGCTTTTCATGAATTAAAGCCGGGTGATACGGCATCGGCGGGATGGACTTATACTGATACTGATTCAGCCATTAATACGCAGAATGTACAGTGGTATGTTTCTAGTAAAGCCGGAACGGGATACAGAGCATTTATTATGACAGAAGGTGCGATGTCTTTCCAGCAGTATCTTTATTTTTTACAGAAGTCTCAAAAACAGTTTTCAACTAACTATCCTAAGGGAACTGATCCAGATAAATACACAGATGCTGAAAAAATTGCTATTATCAAAGAGTTGATGATTAACAACTGGTTTGTTGCAGAAAAACTGGCGCAGGGAGAGACAAAAGGCGGCGCAGAAGTAGGTGACACCTATCTGGCAACTCTGACTACACGACTGGAAAACTCTCTGAATGCACCGGACTATCAAATGCCTTTATACATTGGTGGACGTGGCTCTGGTATTCGTGATAAAAACAATGATTTAAAGAATAACCCGTATCAGAATATGCCTGTAGATCCGACTCATCAGTCCGGCTTTTACTGGGTTACCGGTCCGGAAGGTCAGGGCGATGGGACTTTGTTCTATGATATGAGGGATTCAAAATTTCAGGCATCTACAGTAGATGGAAAAAAATCAGATACTAAAGGCAAAGAGGTATACGGTTATACAAACTGGTCCAGCTATGAAAATGCGAAAAAGACAGCCATCTTCTGGCAGCCGGATAACAGTTCTCCATTCCTGACGGTAGGATATGGCAGAACAAGTCTCTGGGATGATGCGGCAATAGATGGCGCTACTACCGTGGGCTTTATTCAGGAAAAGAATCTTGCCAATTCCAGCCTGAAAATCAATTCCGGCCGTGGTGAAGTCAAACTGCAGGGAGATATTGGTAAATCCAAGGCTCTGGACACGGTAAGCATCGAAAGTAACAATGCAGTGACAGTAGGAACTGATAATAATAATGTTACCGATTACTATCATGGTACTATCTATGTCGACCATGGACTGTATATCTCCGGAAATGGTGTCAAAGTAGGCGGAGAAATCCATTCTGGAGAAAATCCTGAAACGGATACTTCTACTACGCTGGAAGATAAATACAAGGATAACGTGACCATTCTCTCTTCTGGCGATATTGAAGTTCATGGCATTACGTCCAATACCTATGATGACGGTACAACGACTACCCGCGGCGGCAAGATCAGCCTGACCTCCACAGGGAAGACCGGTAAGATCACCCTGGGCGCCGGCGTGGATTACAATGGCGATGCCACGGACGGCACCCTGGCCGCGGCCAGCGCTGAAAAGGGCGCTGTGGTGATCGATGCTCAGGGCAGCAAGGGCTCTTTGGTGAACAGCACCACCGGTACTTCTGCCATCACCACCGGCACCGGCGGTACCTGGCAGGTCTATGTGAATTCCCCCAGCGACAGCGACAGCGACTATGGCACCAGCTTGGGCAGCAACCTGAACAGCGGTACCAATGCCCAGTGGACGGCGAGATCCGGCTCCAACACTACGGTGAAAACAAACAGCTCTAACAATACTCTCTCGGAGTATACCGATACCAGCAGCAATAAGTTCATCTTCCAGGTGACCCCGGTGATCACCATTTCCGGCGGCAGCCAGCAGAAGACCTATGGGGATATCCTTGACGAGGACCAGCTGCGGGGTCTGCTGAGCACCTCGGCCACCTATACGGATTCCACAGGCAAGGATGTTGATGTGACCCAGTTCAGCAATTTCAAGGAAGACGATTATCTGCACTATGTGACCAGTTCCGATGGAAACAAAACCGGAAAGGATGCCGTGGCTGTTTCCAGTGGTGGGGCAGCGGCAGGAGCCACCCGGACCAACGGGGACGAAGACAAAAAGGCTTCTGATGGGAACAAGGCCTTCTATGTATTCAATGTGGAGGAAGATGGGGCCAAGGCTCTGAACGGGTATGACCTGAAAACGGTCAACGGGGATATCGAAATTCTCCGGAAGAACTTGACCATCAATACTGATGCTACCCAGACCTACGGCAATGCTGATGAGACCAGCGGGAAGCCGTCGGACTACAGTGCGCAGCTAGTGAACGGGGATACTCTGGCTGACAGCGATATCAAGTACACCATTTCCACAAATGGCGATTATGCTAAGAGCAAAGGAAACAATACCACTGCTCACGTTCGCAAAGATGGTTATGCAGGAGAATATCTTACTACTGGTGCAGTTATAAAGAACGGCACTGATGATGTTTCTGCTAACTACGAAGTCAGCGGCAGCGGCACCATCACCGTAAACAAGGCAGACCTCTACCTGAAGGTGGGGGATGTGTCCACCACCTATGGCACGGCCTTTGATGATACCCAGTATGGCTATACGGTGGATGACGCCAAAGGTGGGCTGGTGAACGGGGATACCCAGTCTGTACTGGGAGATCAATTCCTCAACTACACCAATACCGGGGCGAAAACGGATGCCAGCAACGACAAGGTGAAGACTCAGAATGCCGGGAGTTATGAACTCCAGGGGGCTGCCAGCAAGAATCTCTCTGACTATACCGTCCATATCACCAATGGGAAATCCACGGTGGAAAAGGCCAAACTGACCTTG
>ENA-UEQE01002726-UEQE01002726.1-human-gut-metagenome-genome-assembly--contig:-NODE-2726-length-12204-cov-3.371403_pt1 | contig 12204 bp, 8 predicted proteins | sample MGYA00242934_ERZ507935 | MGnify/ENA primary metagenome ERZ507935 (study PRJEB26167, sample SAMN06115423) | human gut metagenome | host: Homo sapiens | place: China:Anhui | collected 2015-03-30 | study... | reverse complement strand
GCGGAAAACGAGACTCGAACTCGCGACCCTAACCTTGGCAAGGTTATGCTCTACCAACTGAGCTATTTCCGCATTTTTTCGTTTGCGGTTGCAAAGGTAGGGATTTTCCGTAAACATGCAAACATTCTGCCTACTTTTTTCACAGAAATCTGTTCACTTTGCACCTACCGCAAAACAATCATTTTGATTATCAACTCATTCGGTCACGATAATCTTCATAAGAAAATTGCTTGTATATTTCAGCTTTCCCCTCTTTTGTCCAAATGGCAATGGCAGGATGATGAATTCCGTTAAACATATTTGTCTTGACCATCGTATAATGAATCATATCTTCGAACACGATACGCTCTCCGATTTGCAACTCGTGATCGAAGCTCCACAGTCCCATATAATCACCGCTCAAACAGGAATTTCCTCCGAGACGATAAATATATTTTCCTTCATTTCCCATCTCTGCACCACGCACGGCAGGTTGATATGGCATCTCCAGACAATCCGGCATGTGGCAAGTGAAACTAACATTCAAAATAGCCGTCTTGATACCACGACTTTCCACAATATCCACCACTTCGGAAGTCAGCACTCCCGTCTGCCAGGTAAAGGCCGAACCGGGCTCCAGGATAATGCGCAAATGAGGATAGCGTGCTTTTAATCCTTGCAACAGTCTTATCAAATGTTCGGTATCATAATCCTTACGAGTCATCAGGTGTCCACCACCCAGATTCAACCATTTAATCTGTGGAAACCAATGGGCAAATTTAGCTTCAAGATGTTCCAATGTACGTTCCAGCTCATAAGAAGAAGATTCACAGTGACAATGACAATGAAAGCCTTCAATACCTTGCGGTAATGCTTCGGGCAACAAATCGGCTGTTATCCCAAAACGTGTGCCGGGTGCACATGGATTATAAAGTTCGGTTTCCACTTCCGAATATTCAGGATTTACGCGGATACCACAAGAGATGCCACTTCCTTCTGCAACCACCATCGGATAGAAGCGTTCAAACTGCTGCATTGAGTTGAATGTGATATGACTGCTGCAACGCATGATTTCCGGGAAATCCTGTTCCGTATAAGCAGGAGAATATGTATGCGCCTTGCTGCCGAACTCTTCCAATGCCAAACGGGCTTCATACACCGAACTTGCCGTAGAATGATCTATATATTCACGGAATATGGGGAAAGAGCGCCACATGGCAAATGACTTGAAAGCAAGAATAATCTCCACTCCCGCCCTGTCGGCCACGCTTTTTATCAAACACAGGTTCTTTCTTAAAAGCTCTTCTTCCATGATGTAACAAGGAGAAGGGAACTGATTAAAATCTATCATATATAAATTATTATCTAAAATAACGCCTTACGAACGTGGATGCAAAAATACAAATTCAAAAGCAAAGAGGGATTGTTTTATTTTTAATTAAGATATTGCTTTTCGAGAACTTTTTCTTATTTTTAGACCTTTATTTCATATAAGTAGTTATTTTATCCTAAATACCCGATTGATTATGAATAAAGATTTAAGAAAAGTAGTGATCCTGCTGGCACATCCAAACATGAAAGGATCTCAAGCAAACAAGGCATTAATTGATGCCGTTGGTGACATTGAAGGAGTAGCCGTATTCAACCTTTACGAATTATCGCCTGACATCGCTTTCAATGTAGACGAATGGAGTAAAATCATCTCTGATGCCTCTGCTGTGATCTATCAGTTTCCTTTCTATTGGATGTCTGCACCGTCATTACTAAAGAAATGGCAGGATGAAGTCTTTACTTTCCTATCCAAGACTCCGGCAGTCGCCGGTAAACCGCTGACAGTGGTAACAACTACCGGATCTGAATTCGATGCTTACCGCAGCGGAGGAAGGAATGGTTTCACTATGGACGAACTTTTACGCCCTTATCAGGGCAGTGCTATCCATTCAGGTATGGTGTGGCAGACTCCTATCGTTGTTTATGGAATGGGAACAGCGGATGCGGGAAAGAATATCGCTGAAGGAGCAAATACATACAGACAGCGGGTAGAGATGCTGGTCAATAGCAGTAACGCCGGAAATAATTGGTAAGACTATGAAAAGCGTAGCTTTAGATTAGATAAAGCTACGCTTTACAGATGCTAAAGCATAGCTTTAGGTATGGTTTTAGGTATAGTCTTATTTCGGTATGAAAGCAACTTCTCCAACCTAGTTTTATCTCCGGAATTTGTTATCTTTAATCGGCAAGTTTAAAACTTACGGGAATAGCATATTTAACCTTCACCGGTTTATCCATCTGTGTCCCCGGTTTCCACTTCGGCATAAGCCTGATAACACGGATAGCTTCTTTATCCAAATAAGGATCAATGCTTTTGAGGATAGTCAGATTGGTTACAGAGCCATTCTTATCAACCACAACTCCTACAATCACCCTCCCCTGTATGCCATTTTTGCGAGCTATTTCCGGATACTGAATATTCTTCTTAATGAAATCAAGCATAGCGCGTACACCTCCTGGAAATTCCGGCATAACCTCCACCATATCATAAACCAGTTCTTCCACCTGTTCCCCAACCGTCTGATGAGTGTTGTCCTGCTTCATTGTCAACAATCCTTCGGGTAAAGGCGTTCTTTTTGCCTCTTTCCATTCCTTCTCATTGTCCGACAATCTAAATTCAGCCATCATCAAGACAGGTTTCCTGTTGATGGTCACCTCGTAAAAATAACGGTAACGTCCGGCTTTATTCGGATGCACATCCGGATAAAGCGAAGCCCTCATCTCCCGTTCTCTCTTATCCTGTATAACATAAGCTATGCTAACAAAAGCGGTATTCATAGGCAATTCCCACCAGATCCCCTTTTCATCTTCAAAAGTAACATAATAACGTTCTCCACATTCTATTGTTCCACCGCTGTAGTTATTGAGAATGAATGTTACCTGTTCTGCAGCTGTAGAATAAACCGGATATTCGGGACGGATATAAATACCGTTTATATGGTTCACACCCACTTTTTGATTGATAATCGGCTCTGTCACACCACTAAATTGAAAAGCAGGCGAGTCCATAATCTTCTCCCGGAATTCTTTTTGTTTTTCGGGAGTATTCACAATCAGACGGATTTCTATATGTCGCAATCCTACACCATATCCCGTTACATTCCTTTTTATATTCTCATATCCCGACTCTTCCATTTTCTTATTTAACTCCTTCTGGATAGCGAGCAACTGGGTTTGCGAGTAATTACTACCACCCATAAGTTCCAGCCTGAAATTCTTACTTCCGGAAGCCTTTTCCAATATCTGCCGTGCTTTGACTGTATCTCCTGTGACCTGAAAAACAAGAGTAGCTTTATCAAAATAGATACCTTCAATAAAGTCGGGGCAGTTGGGAGTTTCCAAAGACAACCCGGCTATATGAGGTTCATTACCATAAACCTTACCCAGTGTATCCAATATTTCCATACCCTCCGACTGGTCATAGAACTGTTCTGTACTGTCATTTTCAGTTTTGCATGTTTCTACATGGTTTGTCTTGTTTATCCTACAGGATGAAAACAAACACAACAATAAGATAAAATAAAATTTATTCATTATCTTTTTCCTCCTGTTTTTCAGGTTTTTATCATTTACCAACAAAGATAATAATATTACGATTTCATGATACTAATAGATGCCCTAATAATTATACATCATGACAGAAATAATATTATTGCAGAAAAAGTGAGTCAGCACTGCTTATGAAAAGAAAAAGATACTCCGAAAAGAGTGACGCTATCCCACCAACATAGTGACGGTATATGCTTAGGATAGCGTCACTATTCCAGGCATATACCGTCACTATGTTTAAACCGGATATTCGGGCTGTTATTTCTAGTTTCCGCGCTGTGTAGGCAGGGTAAATTCTTGCGAATCACAAATCACTCCATTCTCGTCCGCCACTGCGACACGGAATGTCACTTCACCGTCTTTCAATTTTTCACCTGCGTGAATGGAAGCGGTATAACGGATGCCTTCACCCGGAAGAATTTCCTCCACCATCACAGAAGGAGAAATGCCGAGATGCTTCACCTTCCCCACCGTTTCTACCACAGGAACTACATTATAAACAGGATTTCTCCCTTCATTCATAATCTCAAAAATTATCTTGCTATTTTCTCCCGCATCAATCACATGACTGCGATTATCATCTATAAAACGGATCTTGCGCAACTTCAGTTGAGAAATAGGCTGCTGCACCGGCTGCTTCTTATATTTTTGCACACGGACTTCCCTCACTTCAGGAATATACGCATCTTCCTCTATTTGCTCTTGTCTCGGCGCCGTCAACGCGTTTCCAATAGCCGCACCGGCAATGGTTCCCACAATATTCCCAATAGCAGAACCACGGTAACCGCCCCTCCAGCCATGATTATTATCTCCGATAAGTCCGCCTATCGAACTTCCCAGACTACCTCCGATAGAAGCACCTGCCATGATAGCTCCCGGATTTCCCATACGCCCCGACGCACATCCACTCAAAATCAAAGCGGAAAGCAAAATTACTGTTAGTTGTTTCTTCATGAGTCTCTCTATTTAGTGTTATTATTTATTCTACCACTTTAAAACGAGCGAAACGTAATAATAGTTGTTTGTCTCCCGCATTTTTAAAATGAATAGTTGCTTTCGCATTGTCTCCCGTTCCTTCTACTTTAATCACTTCACCCAATCCGAAACGTTCGTGCTCTATCATCTGTCCGGCCTGTACTCCTGCTACCGATGCTGAAGTGAAAGAGGTTGCCTGTGCACCGCTACTTGGGCTAACAGTACTAACTTTCTTCAAATTCCTCGGTACGCTGGGAGCAATGATCTGTGCTTTCGGACGTTCACGCTGTTCGGAAGATGTACTTCCGAAAGGGGCACGCGACGGAGAAGCTGAACGGGTGAATCCTCCTTCAATCTCTCTACGGAAACGTCCTGCACCTTCATCGACAGCACGGCTCACTCCTGCCTCATGCGGCAGTTGCAAGTAATGAACATCGATATCACGCAAGAAACGACTGGGGCTTCCAAATTCCATCTTTCCATAACGGAAACGGGTTTTGGCAAAAGACAGATAACAATGTTCCTCCGCACGAGTAATAGCTACATAGAACAAACGACGTTCTTCTTCCAGTGCCCGGGGAGAATCTCCTACCATCCCACTGGGAAACAGGTTTTCTTCCAGACCGACCACAAATACATTCTTAAACTCCAATCCTTTAGCCGAATGAACTGTCATCAACGTTATCTTTTCCCCATCATCCGCCTTGTCGGAATCCTGATCGGTAAGCAATGCAATCTCCGAAAGGAAATCGGTAAGAGACACATTCGGGTTACCCTCCTCCTGCCGCAAAGCGCAGAAGTCATTCATTCCATTCACCAACTCTTCTATATTTTCCTTACGGCTTAGGTTCTCGGGGGATGTGTCCTGACAGACATCGTTGATAATGCCGGACTGACGGATGATATTCGTTCCTATTTCATAAGCGTTCTTATCTGCCTGATCGACAATGAAACCTTCTATCAATTCACGAAAGCCTTGCAGTTTTGCATGCGTTCCTTTATTTATATCCAGTCCGTAACTCAATGGTTCGCAGAGTGCCGCCCAAAGACTTACGCCATGATCGGTAGCCGCCGATATAATCTTCCCGACTGTCGTATCTCCAATACCACGAGCCGGATAATTAATGATTCGCTTGAATGCTTCTTCATCATTCGGATTCACTACCAAACGGAAATAAGCAATCACATCTTTTATCTCTTTTCGCTGGTAGAACGAAAGTCCTCCGTAAATCTTATAAGGTATACTCCGTTTCCGAAGAGCCTCTTCAAAAATACGGCTTTGTGCATTCGTACGATACAGGATGGCAAAATCAGCATATCCGTAGCGATACTCCCGTCGTAGCTCTGCAATCTTATTAGCTACAATATCTCCCTCTTCCACATCGCTATACGCCTGAAATACGCCGATAGGTTCCCCCTTTTCTTTCTCCGAAAACACGGCTTTCCGTATCTGGCGTTCATTCTTCTCAATCAAGCTATTGGCAGCACAAACAATGGTTTGTGTGGAACGATAATTCTGCTCCAGTTTAAAAACTTTCGTATTGGGGTAGATTTTTGTAAAATAGAGAATATTGTCAATATCCGCCCCACGGAAAGAATAGATACTTTGCGCATCGTCTCCCACTACACAGACCCGTTGATTTTCTTTAGTCAGTTGCAGAACAATGCTATGCTGCACATAATTCGTATCCTGATACTCGTCCACCAATACATAACGGAACTGATCGCGATAACGTGCCAGCACTTCTGGAAAGTCACGAAACAGAATATAGGTATATACCAATAAATCATCAAAATCCATCGCTCCCGCCTGACGGCATCTGTCCCAATAACGAGTATAGATATCACGGATAGCAGGCATCTTGGCAGCCATATCTCCTTCGTAAGCCTCTTTATTGGCAGCATACCCCGTGGGAGTGACCAGATGATTCTTGGCATTGGAGATACGCGCTTGTACCACTCCCGGTTTATAAGTTTTCTCGTCCAACCCCATCTCTTTGATTATGGAACGAAGCAGGCTCTTACTATCAGCCGTATCATAGATGGTGAACTGGGAAGTGAACCCTATAAATGTTGCTTCGGCACGAAGAATCCGTGAGAAGATGGAATGGAAAGTCCCCATCCACAAATAACGTGCCCGTTCCATACCTACCTGACGCGCAATACGCTCTTTCATCTCGCGCGCCGCCTTATTCGTAAAGGTCAGTGCAAGGATATTCCACGGATTGTAGCCGTTCTCCTGTTCCAGCAAGTAAGCGATTTTATAAGTCAATACGCGCGTCTTCCCCGAACCTGCACCGGCTATCACCAGCGAAGGACCGTCATTATAAGTCACTGCAGCACACTGACTCTCGTTCAATTCATCTATATAATTGGTATTCATAACAGCATTATAAAAACAATGTGGATTTTTAACAAACCCTTGGCATTCAAATTTGTTCTCAATACAAAAGTATAATATTCATTCGAGAATGAAGGTATTTTTATGAATTTTCATCACTAACTATTTTAACCTAACACCAAAAAGCAATGAAAAGAAGTATATTTTTATCGATTATTTTGAGTTTGTTTCTGGTCGCCTGCATTCCACAGGCAATGGCACAAAAGCAGAGCCGCCTGGAAAAGCTGCTAAGGTATCTGAACGATAATGACGCCGACAAATGGCAGAAAAACCGTGATAAGATAGATGACGAGACACAAACCTATTATGCCGAGGAACTGGCATTATTGGATGTGCTCAACGGATTGTGGAACGAGCAAAGCGAACAGGCTGCCACCAACTATTTCGGATGCTACGAAAGGGCAACGAAAGCTTATTTTCCCAATATCTGTGAAGAAGAGAAAATACAACTTTCCAACGTACAAAACAAAGCAGAACTGGCCGTTATCTCCATTCTGGATGCTTCGAAAGATCAAATTCCTTTTAGCAAGACGTTGATGGACAGTATCCAGTCAAGCGGTTATCCGGGAGATTCTGCCATCTTGCAAAAGGTGCGGGACATCCGTGAAATGGCTTTACTGGAAGGTATGCTGAAAACACCTACGCTGAATATTTATCAAACGTACATCACGGAATATCCGAACGGCAAATTTATCTCTCAAATCAACACTGCGGAAAACAAACGGCTTTACCAGATTGTAAAGAGTAATCCGACATCAGCGAATTTCAAGGCATTTTTTGATAACGCCAACATGCAGAAATTCTTCACGGATAAAGATACGCGTCCATTCCTTCCGGAAGTCCGCGCGTTATACGATGATTTTCTGTTTCAAGGGATCGACAGCCTCCGGGAGAAAGGAAACGCAACAGACATCCGGCAGATTATTGACGAGTATAAGCAATCACCTTACCTGACTTCTACAGCACGTACTCATCTGGACGACCTTGAATATCTTAGTGAAAAAGCTGATTTTGAGCTTTTAAAAGCTGCCATTGTCAATTCCGAATCTTTGAGTATGCTGCAGGATTTTCTTTGCACACACAGGTATAAGGAATTTCGTGACCAGGCCAATGCACTACGGACACCGTTTATTCTGCAAACAATCATATCCACTCCTACTTCTGTGAAATACTATAATGGAGGACGATTGATTAAGTCTGCGGAAAATGACAGTACGGGAAATACCTCGACCACTTATTCGTATGATGATAAGGGGCAGCTCATTTCTACATTGTCGCTTACCGTAAAGAACGGTCAGCCAAGCAATGAAATACAAACGAACAGATTATACGATCCGCAAGGTCACTGCATCTTTGAAGTGCAAACGAATCCGAAAACCAAAACGGATCTCTACCGACGGACACGCCGTATAGGTACGGACGGAAGTATCGAGAGTGATTCGCTCAAGTATACAGATGGAAGAGTCATCATAAGTTCCTATAATAAACAGGGGTTATTGACCGAAACCAAAGAGTATAATAAGAATGGAGAACTTCAGGCGTACACCGCAAACAAATATGATGATAAAGGCAGATTGATTTCATCCCAACATCAAAACCTGCTTTTTGCAAATTCTTCGGATCAGATTATTTCACAAAAAGATGCTTATGAATACGATAAATACGGTTATCTGACACAAATCGTTTACCAACGGATTTTAGGCAATAACCAGAAAACATCGGGATGCCTGACCTGCCTGTACGATAAATACGGAAACCAGATCGATAGCAATTCTTATTATGAATATGATAATACGGGCCAATGGATCTGCCGGACCGACCGTGAGCATCCAAAAGAAGTGGAACGCATACAGTACATTTACAAATAAAGTAAGATGCTGTGAACATTTTGCAAAGGGCTTCTGTTATTATAGTATAACAAGCCAATTAAAACTTGTAACATTATGAATACTATATTAATGTCTTTAATAATTATGACCATGACTTACGAAATGCCTAAACTTCCTTACGCTAACAATGCGTTGGAACCTGTAATCAGTCAGCAAACAATAGATTTCCATTACGGAAAACATCTACAAACGTATGTAAATAATCTGAATAGCCTTGTGCCCGGAACAGAATATGAAGGTAAAACGGTAGAAGAAATCGTTGCCTCAGCACCGGACGGAGCTATATTCAATAATGCGGGACAAGTATTGAACCACAACCTGTACTTCCTGCAATTTGCCCCGAAACCTTCAAAGAAGGAGCCGGCCGGTAAACTGGGAGAAGCCATCAAACGTGACTTTGGCAGTTTTGAAAACTTCAAGAAAGAATTCAATGCAGCAGCAGTCGGATTGTTTGGTTCAGGATGGGCTTGGCTATCCGTAGATAAAGACGGTAAACTGAAAATCACTAAAGAGGGGAACGGCAGCAATCCGGTACGTGCCGGTTTGAAACCACTTCTTGGATTTGACGTTTGGGAACACTCCTATTATCTGGATTACCAGAACCGCCGTGCCGACCACGTAAACGCCCTGTGGGATATCATCGACTGGGATGTGGTTGAAAAAAGAATGTAATCAAATTTACAAGCTAAACTATACTTATGGAAAAGGTCGTTGTGTTTTTCACAGCGACCTTTTTTACAGATTAAAAAGAACAGACTTTTATTGTATATCAGATGCATTAGTTGTATTTTTGCAACTCATAAAACAACATAACAAACAATTATGGTACTGTATAAAAGAAAAAAAATACGATTTATTGTCTCCATTGCCGTACTCCTTTTCCTCCCCTTTTTTAGCAATGTTGGCAATGCTGCCACCACAGAAGAATCTGAGGAAGAAATCCTGTTTATCACCTCTTATAATTCTGACACTAAATATACCTACGATAACATCAGCACATTTATAGAGACCTACACCCAATTGGGAGGAAGATATTCGACCATGGTAGAAAATATGAATGCAACAGACTTAACGCAGGCGCATCAATGGAAAAAAACATTGACCGATATTCTGGACAAACATCCGAAAGCCAAATTAGTTATTCTCCTGGGTGGTGAAGCATGGAGCAGTTTCCTCCATCTCGAAGATGAAAAGTACAAGCAGCTTCCTGTTTTCTGTGCAATGGCATCACGCAACGGAATACGTATTCCGGAGGATTCAACCGACATCCGAAGCTATAATCCCGAAAGCATTAACTTAATGGAACGCATGAAGGAATACAACGTAAGATATTGTAGCACATACGAATATGACATTAAAAAAGATATTGAAATGATACAGGATTTCTATCCGGAAACAGAACACCTTGTATTTGTATCGGATAACACATACAACGGACTTGCCGAACTGGCATGGTTCAAGAAAAACCTGCAACATTTCCCACAGTTGTCTATCACCTACGTCGATGGCCGCATCCATACACTCGATATGGCTGCCAGTCAATTGCGCAATCTTCCCAGAAACACAGTCATGTTGCTTGGCATCTGGAGAATCGACAACCGGGGCATTACTTATATGAATAACTCCGTTTATGCTTTTTCCAAAGCCAATCCTCTCCTGCCTATGTTCAGCATGACTTCTACCGCAATAGGTTACTGGGCTATCGGAGGATATGTCCCGCAATATGAAGGAGTGGGAAAAAGCATGGGAGAATATGCTTACCGCTTTTTAGACCAGAAGGAAACGGGTATCAGCAGCATCAATATCTTAGCCAACAGATATAAATTTGATGCGAAGAAACTAAAGGAATGGGGATTTGGAAACAAGAAGTTACCTGTCAACTCAATGGTAATCAATCAGCCCATCCCGTTCTTTGTGGCCTATAAGACAGAAGTGCAATTCATCCTGATTATATTTCTCGTATTAGTAGGAAGTCTAATGATTTCGCTGTATTACTATTACCGGACTAAAATCCTGAAGAATCACCTTGAAAGAACTACGAAACAACTACGGGAAGATAAAAAGAAGTTGGAAGAGTCTGAAGTCGAATTGCGTGATGCTAAAGAACGCGCCGAAGAAGCTAACCAACTGAAAAGTGCCTTTGTTTCGAATATGAGCCACGAGATACGGACTCCGCTAAATGCTATTGTCGGTTTCTCCAGTCTTCTGGCAGAAACGGACAGCAGAAGCGAACGGCAGGAATACATTAAGATTGTGCAAGAGAATAATGAACTTCTTTTGCAACTGATCTCGGACATTCTCGATCTTTCGAAAATTGAAGCGGGAACATTCAATTTTGTATATACCAATGTAGATGTTAATGAGACTTGTTCTGAAATTATCAAATCAATGGGTATGAAAGTGAGTAAAGGTGTTGAACTGATTTTTGGGGAATTATTCCCGGAATGTTATATCTACATGGATAAAAACAGATTCACCCAAGTAATCAGTAACTTTATAAATAACGCATTAAAGTTCACACAGCAAGGCAGTAACACCTTGGGATATGAACAAGTATCCCATCAGAAAATAAAATTCTATGTGCGCGACACCGGAATGGGAATACCGGAAGAAAAGCAAAAGAGCGTATTTGAACGTTTTGTGAAGCTGAATACTTTTGTTCAGGGTACAGGACTCGGACTTTCTATCTGCAAGAGCATTGTTTCCCAAATGGGAGGAGAAATAGGCGTGGATTCGACCGAAGGAGTAGGTTCCTGCTTCTGGTTTACACATCCGTACCACGCTGCTGACTAGACTGATTATATGTGGAAGGGGATATTCGATGAATGATGGTTAATACTTATAATAACGAATAACTTCCAATAAGGAAAAAAGAATTGTACCTTTGCATTCTATTATTATCATAGTTATGCAAAAGTATATAGAAACACCCCGTCTGATTCTCCGAGACTGGAGAGAAGAAGACATCCCGTTTTTTGCCCGTATGAATGCCGATCCGAATGTGATGGAGTTTTTTCTTAATTCATTGTCATCGGAAGAATCATTTGCCTTTTATCAGCGTATTCAAAATGAATTCCAAACTTGTGGCTTTGGTTTGTATGCCGTAGAACGAAAAGAAGATCATACTTATATGGGCTATACCGGACTACATCAGATTACATTTGATGTAGACTTTGCTCCAGGCATAGAAATAGGCTGGCGGTTAGCATACGAATATTGGGGACAGGGTTATGCTCCTGAAGCTGCAAATGCATGTTTGGAGTATACGCGCAATAAAACAGATATAAAAGAACTCTTTTCTTTTACTTCCCTTCTCAACCAACGGTCAGAACGTGTAATGCAGAAAATAGGAATGGAACG
>ENA-UEQE01002723-UEQE01002723.1-human-gut-metagenome-genome-assembly--contig:-NODE-2723-length-12206-cov-5.311155_pt1 | contig 12206 bp, 11 predicted proteins | sample MGYA00242934_ERZ507935 | MGnify/ENA primary metagenome ERZ507935 (study PRJEB26167, sample SAMN06115423) | human gut metagenome | host: Homo sapiens | place: China:Anhui | collected 2015-03-30... | reverse complement strand
CTCTCCTCAAAGGAGAGCTTTGCATTATGGCTTTTAGCCTATTGAGGGGGTGAAGCGATCGAACCAATAACCAACCCGTTATGCGAGTGATTGTTATTCGGGTGTTGAAATGAGGATTACGTATAGAGGATCAAGGCGATAAATTCAAGATCTTCAGTGCCGTTATTCTCCAGCATGTGTTCCTCGCCGTCTTTACAGATCATTACGTCACCGGCGGTTACTGGTTTCATCTCGCCATTGTCGAAATAAAGGCCAGTGCCGCTGAGGACATGGTAGACTTCAAAATCACCGACATGGCGATGTCGGCCGACGGAACAGCCGGGCTTGAGCACGCAATGGTTGAAAAGGCGGCCCTTGCCCGCGAAGTCATCGCCGCTGAGCAGTTCCACAGCGAGGATATGCCCTTTGCCGCCTTTGTGCGGCATGTCTAATTTGTTCAGTTCATCATAGTGCCGTATCATGAAAATGCTCCTTTCGGCCCATGATACGGCACTTCATGACTTTTGTGAATGATGGGCGTGCAGCATTGCTTAATTCCCGTAAATGTATATGGAGCATCTTCGATATGTTCGCCGCAGTCCAGCGCATCAATCCGATCCATCCCGTAGGCTGTGTCGTTGCGGTACATATAACTATTTGAGATTATTTAAAATAATTTTTATAGCCTGAAGAAATAGTTAAGTAATTTCAACAAATTATATATAATTGATGACACGATCTATTGTCCGGGGAGAGTATGAAGGAAAATACGTCCCCGTTTTCATGTATGGGGAATGAAAAGAAGCAAGGGAAAGGTATCAGTATATGAAGGCGGCGGTACGGAGTGATTGCTTTTTGCCGAGGAGTCCTTTAGGCAGGAAGACATGTGTCGGCTCTCCCTTTTTACCTACAGGAGTGAACAAACATGATCGAGCGTACCCTTTCCCTGATCAAACCCGATGCCGTACAACGGAATCTGACCGGCGAAATCCTTGCCATGATCCAGGGGGCTGGCCTCAAGGTCGTGGCCCTCAAGATGATCCACATGACCAAGGCACAGGCGGAAGGGTTTTACGCCGTACACCGGGAGCGTCCTTTTTTTGACAGCCTGACCGATTATATGAGTTCCGGCCCGGTGGTCTGCTCCATTCTGGAAGGTGAGGACGCCATCCATCGGTACCGTGAACTCATGGGCGCCACCAATCCGGAAAAAGCCGCTGAGGGGACAATCCGCAAGAAATATGCGGTCAGCCTCGAGGCGAACTCCGTACATGGTTCCGACGCGCCGGAAACGGCGGCCTTTGAAACCCGCTATTTCTTCAACGCGTTTGAAATAGTATAGGGTTTACCTGTTCAAAAAGAACATGAAGGCCACAAGGACGACGAACAATAAAACCAACGATGTGGTAATCATATAAACCTCCCTTTGTGAAAAGCCCCGGTCATACCGGGGTTTTTCGTTACATGCCGAACCATGTGCAGCCGCTGTAGAGCGGGAAGTGTCCGCAAACCTCACCCGCCACGATGAGCAGGAGAATGATACCGGCCCTGCTCCAGAGCGGGCAGGGGCAGGCCCGGCAAGCGCCCGGAAGCATCTTGTTGACGCCGCTACAGATGAACAGCAGAGGGTTCGGCGTTACGCTGAAGAGCAGGATCGTCGAATGCTATCGGTAGCTAGGTGGAGAACGGCGATTGTACCAACAAGAGTTGTAACGGGTTCATCGACAGTTGAAGGATGAAGGCCAATACCGTGCAGGGTGAAGATGGCGAGGCTCTGATAACCGTGCATGGCTAAACTCCTCCGGGGTTACTGATATGTTTCCCGTGCAGCCCTTCAGTGTTGCCCTGCGGTTTGGAATGAAGGTTGGAAGCACAGGTGAAGTAGGGGCGGGTGAATTCCGGCCTTGGAAGCGGTACGATGCTGGCCTGTTTCCCATAACGCTTGAGCAAGTTCTTCGTATTCATTGTAATCCAGCGCGCGGCAGGGGGCAGGCCGCGACGCAGGACAGGGCTGGCCTTACTCAAGATAACCGCGGCAGAAGTCGCGTTTGGTCATCTCCTCGCGTATCGGAGTAAACTGCGGCGCGCCGTAGGGAAAGTTCCATCCGCAGCAGCAACCCGCATAACGGTCTGGAGCCGCCTACAAGATTCATGAGCCGGGTAACGGGCGTAGCGTTCGGAGGCCGACTTTTGCCTATGGTACTGCCGATCGCACCCGTGCCGTAGTTCTGATGGACGGCCTCGTTGCCGTAGGTGTCTACGGTGCCGCGCAGCCCCTGCCCGATTTCCCCGAAGGCTTCCTCCCATCTGATGCGCTCGAACTTCCTTCTATCCTGTAGCCACCCGGCACAGAGGATAGGGGATACGCTGTTCGGCATGGATGCGCTGACGCATGGAGCGGCCGAGCGGGCAGGCCCGGATCTGCTGCATACCATAGCGCTCATCTCCGTTGTTGTCCGTCTCCACATGGGTGATCACGCCGTCTTTGACGTGCACCCGCAGGGCGCAGCGGCTGCCGCAGTTGACGTTGCAGGAATCCCAAAGGATACGCACTTCTCCGGTTCCTGATGGGGGGCGGTACGGCGGCGCTTCCCGTATTGAGGATTTCGATGGAAAAAGGAAAGAACGCCGAGGCGAGGACGACAGCACCGCCCTTGATTCCGTCGCACCGTTTGAACAGCGCCTGCGTGGTACAATGGGGGTTCCGCATAGGCCCTCCGCAGAAAAAGGATTCCGTTCCCGGAACGTCCAGATAGGGCTGGATTCGAGGAACAGGCAGGCTTGCAGCATACCGCACCGGAAAGGCGGCTGTCAGTGATAAGTGGGAGTCAGAGGTTCGCGTCATTAGGACATAAAAAAGGGAAGGCCGGAGCCTTCCCCATACGGAAACGGGCGCGCCTGAAGCGCTATTTGAAAAACTTGTCGATATAGCCCTGCACGAAAACAAAGAAGACGATGAAGGGCAGGATATATTTGACATACAGGCGCAGGCCCTTCGGGAACATGAGGCCCTTGCCGGCGTCCGCTTCGGCGATGAAGTTGTCCCATCCCCAGCCGCGCTTGTAGCAGCAGAAGAACAGGAACACCATGGAGCCGAGGGGCAGCAGGTTGTTGCTGACGATGAAGTCTTCCAGATCGAGGATCATGGAGCCGGGGCCAAAGGGCTGGATGTCGGACAACACGTTGAAGCCGAGGGCGCAGGGCAGGGAGAGCAGGAAGACCAGAACGAAGTTGACGGCGACCGCCTTCTTACGGGTCCAACCGAGCACGTCGATGCCGTAGGCCACGATGTTTTCCAGTACGGCGATGACCGTGGTGAGGGCCGCGAAGCTCATGAAGACGAAGAAGAGCATACCCCACAGCTGGCCGCCGGGCATGCTGTTGAATACGTTGGGAAGGGTGACGAATATAAGGCCGGGGCCGGAACCCGCGTCGACGTTGAAGGCGAAACAGGCCGGGAAGATGATAAGGCCAGCCATAAGCGCGACGAACGTATCCAACAGCATGATGTGGATGGACTCGCCGGTCAGGGAACGCTGTTTGCCGATGTAGCTGCCGAAGATGGTCATGGCGCCGATGCCGAGGCTCAGGGTGAAGAACGCCTGCCCCATGGCGGCATAGATGGGTTCCCAAATGCCGTGCTGGAACATCTTGCCGAAGTCCGGCTTCAAATAGAACAGGATGCCCTTTTCAGCTCCCGGCAGGGTGACGGAACGGAGCACTAGAAAGGTCATGACGACCAGCAAGCAGCCCATCATGATTTTGGTGATGCGTTCGACGCCCCTCTGCAACCCCATGGAGCAGACGATGAACCCGGCGATGACCGTAACGGCCATCCAGCCGACCTGATCAAAGGGATCGCCGAGCGTCCCGCCGAAAAATGCGCCGATCTGTTCGGGCGTAAGGCCCGAAAGCTGGCCCGAACCCATATACCAGCAGTAGGACAGCATCCAGCCGGTGACGGTCGTATAGAACATCATCAGTACGTAGCAGCCGATGATGCCCCCGTAACCGTACAGATGCCAAAATGTTCCCTTGGGTTCCAGCTTGCGGAAAGCCAGGCCGATGCCCTGTTGGGCGGCACGGCCCACGGAGAATTCCATCACCATGATAGGAAGGCCGAGAATAACGAGAAAAATGAGATAGATGAGGACGAATGCCGCCCCACCGTAGGCTCCGGTGATGAAAGGGAAGCGCCAGACGTTGCCGAGGCCGATGGCGCAGCCGGCCGATAGCAGCAGGAAACCAAGGCGGCTCCCCAGCTTTTCACGTTCAATACCTTGTTCCACTGTTGTTCCTCCTTAGGATGTGGGAGGATGAATAGGTGACTTTTGCGTCTGAGGCAAGCGGAGACTGATAGCCGGAAAACGCTCAGGTTTCCTGTTGTAAGGGGAAAGGCGATACGTTATCGGGGATTAGGCTTTGTCTCCATACCGGGCCCTTATGCCGAAGTGCAGCCGGGGCCGCTGACGGCGCTGCGGCCTCCGGTTTTCGGGGTGACCTGTATCTGCGTCCCGATGCGTTCCTTCAAGGCCGCCACATGCGAAATCACGCCGATGAGCTTGCCGTCCCGGTGCAGCCCGGCCAGCGTATCCAGCGCGGTGTCCAGCGTATCCTCATCCAGGGTGCCGAACCCTTCGTCGAGGAAAAGAGAGTCCACCCGTACCTTCTTGCTCGCCATTTGCGAAAGGCCAAGGGCGAGGGCAAGGCTCACAATGAAGCTCTCGCCGCCGGAAAGGTTTTTGGTGGAGCGGATTTCCCCGGCCTGATAGCCGTCGATGACGTCGAGTTCCAACGGCTGTTCCTTGCTGCGGAGAAGCAGATACCGGTCGGTCATGCGCCGGAGCTGGCGGTTTGCGTGCTCGATCATGATTTCAAACGTCAACACCTGCACGAAATTGCGGTATTTTTTTCCGTCGGCGGAGCCGATGAGATCGTGCAGATTGTTCCAGCGGCGGCACTCGCGGCGCTGCGCCTCCACCGCCGCCGTGCGTTCCTGATGCGCCAGCTTGACCATATGGTTGTCGTGGAGCTTCTGCCGCAGGCCGCCGATGGCTTCCTGCTGGTTCTTGAGGGTATCCCGAAGCCTTGCCAGCGTTTCGTCAAGTTCTTCTTGTGTGCGATCCGTCACCTGCTTTTCGCGTTCGGCGGCCAACTGCGCGATCCGGTCGGCCAGACGCGCTTCCAGTTCGGCCCGTTCCGTGAGCAGCCCCTGTTCCTTCTGGGCCAACGTATTTCGTACCGTTTCTGTGAGGCAGGCATCCCGGTATTCCGTTTCGTCGGCAAAGCCGGTTTGCGAAAGGCGAAGCCGGAAATCCTCTTCCAGCGGCCCAAGCTGCGCCTGGCGTTCCGCGATGGCGCGATCGAGCGTCTCCTTTTTGCTGATCAGCCCCGCAAGTCCCTGTCTGGCGGCATCGACGGTTTGGCGGACGCTTTCAAGCCGTTTTTCGGCTCCTTCGACGAGCCCGTTGAGCCGTTTTTCTTCCTCATCCGGGGATTTGTCCCCAAACAGTTGCCTCCGGTCGAGCCGCAGCTTTTCCTGCCCCTCTGACAAGGAACGTACCGCCTCCCGCTGCTTGTCCAGCTCCTTCTCCATATCGAGGAGCCGGGAAGCGAGATGCCGGGATTCCAACTCCAACGCGTCCATAGTTTGTTGCAAAAGATCGCGCCGTTTTTCCAGAGATGCCCAATGGTCGCGCCGTTTGGACAGGCTGTGGAGCAAGCCCTCCAGCCCGTCCACCGTGAGGCTTTCGATGCCGTAAGGCCGCAGTTCCCGCAAAACGGCTTGGCGCAGTGCCGTGTACTGTTCCAGCAGCGAACACCGCTCTCGTTCGGTGCGCACGGCTTCCTGTTCGGCACTGTCCTTATGGTGAAGGGCGGTTTGCAGGGCCAGTTCCAGCCGGTTCGCTTCGTGCCGGGCCTTCTCCCATGCCGCCATGTCGGCTTGCAGCCCGGCGTCCTCCTGTTCGGCCTGCTGCAAGATGCGTTCAGCCAGCCGCCGCTCGGCCTCCGTCGTTTCCCGCAGCCCTTGAAGCGAGAGGGGCAGGGAAGAAGGAAACGGCTGCTCTTGGGGGGCAGGGGTGATGGAGGGATGCGCCAGCGCGGTGAGGCATTCGCGCATGTGCGTTTCGTGTTCGGACAGTGCGGCGGATTCTTTTTGCAGTTGTTCCGTCACCCATTCCCGTTCGCGCGAAAGCCCGGCGAGATCGCTTTGGAGGGAAGCTAAAAGGGTTCCAGATCGCTTCAGATCATCTTTGAGCCGTGTAAGATGGGCTTCCGGCGCGGCGGGGGCGGGAACGGAAAGTCCGGCAAAGGGATGTTCCGTGGCTCCGCACAACGGGCACGGTTCCCCATTATGGAGGTGCCGCCGCGCTTCCTCAAAAGCCCGCAGGCGAGAGTATTCGGCCTGTTCCGCTTCCCGTTTTTCATATTCCGCCTCCAGGCGGAGGTGCTCTTTTTCGGCGGCTTGCAGGCGCTGCGTGAGTTCGGCCTCATTGCGGGCACGTTTTTCTTGCCGCTGCTCAAGCCCCTTGATTCCCATGAGGCAGGCTTCATAGCGCCGCAGGGCTTCTTCCGCTTTGTCCAGCAGGCCGCTGCGGGTTGCCGCGTCCATAAGGCGTGCCCGCCAGTCGGCGACGCTCCGATCACCCAAGAGCTCCGTCAGCGTTTTCCGGCGCAGGGCAACCGCTTGTTCCAGACGGGCTGTTTCCCGTTCCTGCCGTTCCTTGAGGGCAAGCGCGTTCTTATGCGCTTGGGCCGTCTCTTGCTGGCGGGCCAACGCCGTTTCGACGGCACGCTTCTTTTCGCGTCCCGTTTCGGCCAGTTGGAGCAACTGCCCACAGGAATGCTGTATGGCGGACAGGTTTTCGACAAGCCCCTGATCCGCCGCCGTGCGTTGCAGGGCGGCAAGCACTTCCGTGAGGCCGGTTCGTGTGTCGGCAAGCTGTGCGTTCAGGGTTTGATGGGCCGACTGCGCGGCGGCAAAGGCGTTTTCCCGTTCGGCAAGTTCCCGTTTGAGGGCGGACAGGGCCGTCTCTTTTTCAAGGATTTTGACATCATATTCCCGCACGGCGCGGATTGTCCGCAAGCCTTGCTCACGTTCCCGCTTGCTCTTCTCCAGCACCGTCCCGGCTGAAGCGAACGCCGTTTCCGTTTGCCGCAATTCGGTTTCGCACGCGGGCAACGCCTCGGCGTATTCCTTTTGCTGCCGGATATCCTGCATCTGGGCATTTCGGAGGGAGACGAGCCCGGCATACGCCCCGGAGAGTTCCAGTGCCTTGTTGGCACGTTCCAGTTGATGACGTTCCGGCTGAAACGCTTCAATCCGTTCCGCAAGCTGCTTCTTGCGGTTTTCCAGCATAGTCAGTTCGGCCTGAAGGGTACGGATGCCCTCCAACCAGAGTAGGGCCTGCCGCGTCCGGTCGGACTGCCGCGCCGCTTCGGAAGCCTGTTCGATCAAGGAGGCCAGATCCGCATGGAGGCGCTGTTCTTCCGCTTCTTCAAGGAGGTGGATGCCCGCCAGCTCCGCCTCCAGCGTTTCAAGCCTGGTGCGCTCAAGCACGACCCGCGCATGTACGCATTTAGAGATGTCCGAGTAGACTTCCGTGCCCGTGAGCTGTTCCAGAATGGGGGCGCGCTGATCCGCAGGCGCTTGCAGGAACGCGGCGAATCCCCCCTGCGCAAGGAGCATGGATCGCGTGAATCGCTCGAAATTCATTCCGGTGGCTTCTTCCACCTTGTCGTTCACACCCTGGATGGAGTTCTCGATAAGCCGGCCCGAAGCGGCGTCGGAAAGTTCGCGGCGGGGGGCTTGCAGTTCCCCGGAGGCTTTTTTCCTCGCCCGCCTCTGGCCCCAATGGCAGCGGAACGTGCCCGCCCGCGTTTCAAAAGTGACTTCGGCGAAGCATTCCCCGGTCTGGCGGGACATGATTTCGTTTTCGCTTTTGGTGACGCGGGGCAGGCGCGGCGTACGCCCATACAAGGCAAGGCACACGGCATCGAGGATGGTCGTCTTGCCCGCACCCGTGGGGCCGGTGATGACGAAAATGCCGTCCGACAGAAAAGCCGGGTGCGTAAGATCGATGGCCCACTCCCCGACAAGGGAATTGAGGTTTTTGAAGCGGATCTGGAGAATGCGCATGGTGTTTCCGTTAGGCGTGAGGGTCTTCTTCGAGAAATGAGGCGACGGTTTCCCTATAGGCCAGACGGAGATCCGGCCTTTGCTCGTCGGGCACGCCGTGGGCGGCGAGGCAGCGTTCAAACACTTCGTAGACGTCCAGCGCATCCAGCGTGTCGGCATCGTCATCCCGTTCCAGGGCGCGTTCCATGAGCCGGGCGTTCTTGATGCGCAGGACTTCCATGTCCGTTCCCGCCGTAAGCGTTTCGACCCGGTCACGGAGATCGCTGATGAGTTCGCTGCCCGTATAGATGATTTCGAGCCACGGGCGCCCGCCCTCGGCGGCAAGGGTTTTCAGCCGGAATTCGATGGCCTCCCATGCCCCTTCAATGCGTTCCAGCTCTTGAAAAACAGGAACGGGAACGCACTCCACGGATGCCTGACGGCCCGTGAAATCCACAAGGCAGACGCTCTTGGCGCCGCGTTCCCCGAAGCCCATGGGCACGGGGGAACCGCTGTAGCGCCGGGTTTCTGAGCCGCCGATTTTTTGCGGGATATGCAGATGTCCGAGGGCGAGATAGTCGATGGTGTCCGGGAAGCAGTCGGCGGTCACTTGTGCGAGCGATCCGATATAGAGCTGGCGCACGCCGTCGCCGTCGGCGGTCTGGCCGCCCGACGCGAAGAGGTGCCCGGTTGCGAGCACGGGGAGATCCGGGCGCGTCCGGTACGTTTCGGCCTGCGCGCTGACCGCGGCGTAGTGGCGGCGGATGCCGTCGATGAGGTTCCGTTCCTTGTCTTCAATGCTTTCGCCGGCCTCGACCACCCGGATGTCCCGATCCCGCAGATAGGGGACGGCGCAGACGATGAGCTCAGGCTCACCGTCCGGGCCGTTGAGCCGAAGGATTTCGTGTTTGGGGTCGTCCGTGATTGCGCCTACGACATGGACGTTAAGGGCGCGCAGGAGTTCTTTGGGGGCTGTCAGGAAGGATGGCGAGTCATGATTGCCCGCCACTACGACGATGTGGCGGCAGAAAGGCACGACCCGGCAGAGGAAGCGGTAGTAGAGTTCTTGAGCACGGTTGCTTGGGGCGCTGGTATCGAACACGTCCCCGGCGACGATGAGCACATTGACCTGCCGGTCACGGATTGTATCCGCCAGCCAATCGAGGAAGGCGGAAAAGGTTTCGTAGCGTCTGTGCCCGTAGAGGGTGCGCCCGATATGCCAGTCGGACGTATGCAGTATTCGTAAGGACGGTGTTTTCATCTTGAAGGCTCCGTAGCAGGCCTCCGTTGGAGGCCGGTTGCTACAGATAGCCTCTGAGCACGGGGCGGGCAAGTCCCTTACTTGACCGGAGGAGCGGGAACCTTGGGAGCGGCGATGTCGCTGGCCTGTTCCTGCTTTGCCGGATGCCGCTTCTGATATTCTTTCCAGCCCCAGTAGCCGCCTCCGGCGAGCAGTGCGGCGAGGCAGGCGACGCCGAACGCCACGGCCCATTTTTTCCAGCGGTTCTGTTTGCGGAAAGGATCGTCAAAGGAGCGGCTAGCATTGGGAGGCAGGGCCGCCGCGTCGGTCAGGCAGGAACCGAGCATGAAATTGATGGGGATTTGGCTGTTCACCGCCCACCCCGATGCGTCAAGGACTGGCCCAAGCGTCCTGCGCCGCAGCTTCAGCCACGCAAGGAACATGGAGGGGCCGGATATGCACAGGAAGATCCCCAGGAAAAGCAGGGGGAACTGCCACCACGACAAAGCGAACAACGCCGCCGCGATGCTGGCGAGCGCCGTGCCGATGGCGCCGAGGGCGAGCCCGATAGCCGCGAAGATCCCCATGCTCCGCCCGATGTCGAACGGCTTGGCATCCTTTTGGGTATCTGTGGCTAATTTTTCAATGGATTTGGAGGCGTCGGACATGAGCGCGGAATCTTTGGACGACGCCAGCTTTTCGAGCTGGTCGGTGATCATGCGCCCGAACCGTTTGTAAGGCGCGAACATGGCTGTACGGATACTGATGGGGTTATCCACCAGCTTGACCAAAACGGCTTCCCAGCTGTGGCCTTGCGTGTCCACAAAAACGCCGTGCCGCCCCGGTAGCAGCAGGTTGGAGTCACCCGCCGTAACCGCCGCGACGATACTCATCTTTTGGCCCGTGTCGAGGCGTGAGCACTCGCAATAGGCAAGGCAGAGATGGCTGGGCTGGGCCTGTGCCGCGTGGCTGGTGATGTCGTCTACGCGCAGGCAGAGATTGCAGCCTCTGCCGTCGATGAACAGCGTGCCGATCTGAAAAGTCGTAGGCCGTGAAAGGGCGTAGAAGTCGCAGAAGGAAACGAAGTTCATCAACAGCCGGTGCAGGTGATGATGGTAGAGGACGAGGCGCTCCACGTCCGTGAGCGTTTTGAGGTGGCCCGCCGCCTCTTCGTCCTGTTGCGCCAACGCCTCGAAACGGGAGGGGAGATCGCTGGAGAGCAGTTCTTCAAGCCGTTCCATGCCGAGTTGTTCCACGCCGCTTTCGGGTTTGCGGGCAACCAGTTCCTCATACGGGGCGAAACGGGTTTTGATGTTTTGCCATTTATCGGAGGTCAGCTCGTCCCGTACGCCAAGGAGGGGAACGGCAATCGTATCTTTCAGAGCGATGATCTGATCGCGCCATGCGGGGTTGAGGCCTTTTTCAAGAGGAAGCGGCTGATCCGCTGCGATATGCGCGAGGGGCAGTTCGCGCATGGCCTCGTCATTTGTATTGAGGTCGTGATCGACAAGCTGGGCAAAAACCGTTTCCGGGGCATTGAGCGCATCCGAGGCCCGAACGTCAAAGGCGACAAGTCGACAGCGCGTGAAGTAGTCATCGATTTTGGATTGGACGGACTGGAAAACCCGGAAGGCCGTGTCCGTGCCGGAACCAAGCGGAAACGTATCCGCATAGGCCACAAGTTCGTCGAACCATACCTTGTAATCCTGTATGTTGCGCATAAATGTTTGGGCCAGTTCAAGCGTGGCGCCTTGCTGGCCTCCAACATCGGTCGTTCCGCCCGTGGTTGTGATGATGTCTTCGATGAAGCGGTTCATATCGGGAGCGAAAGAAGGGTGCGGCGTCATCACCCCGTCGCCGTTGAAGGCCGTCTGTGTCGCCGCGTCAATGGCTCCCATCACATCTTCCTGTGTGAGGGGCCCCTCTTTTCCGTTTTGCGTGAGGATACGGCTTGCGGCGGCATACAGCAGGCGGCCTTCATCCGTATCCTGCCTGATTTCCTCAAGAGCCAACCCCGGACGGCTTTCGGCCAGCAGCGCGGGATCGCTGAGACGGGCTACAGTCCAGCGTACGGCATCAAGGACTTCCTGAATGCGGATGCGTCCGTCTTTGTCGGCGTCAAGCAGTTCCAGCGTCCGGGCGTCAAACTGGAGCTTGTCGATGGGGCAACTGAGTGCGACCCAGAGCTTGGGGTCAAGCTCGTCGAGGTGCAGCAATTCTTCAGGCGTCCGCAAGGTCACCTGATCCAGGCCGCCGATTCTGTGAAACTTCCAACTGAAGGCCGCATGATTGGGCATGGCGTTCTCCTCTAAGTGTAATGTCCTTTTGGCTGTAGCCCGGATCGGGGATGTTTCAAATGAAAATGTGCGGCGGGGGTGCGTGCGGGGCGTAGCCTTTTGGACAAAGAAGACGTACAAACAGAAAATCTCACCTCAATGGAGGGGGAGTTTCCTGAAAAGGCATAACCGAAACCTAAAGGATATGACGATGCCGAAATTGCAAGCGGCGCGAGTGACGCAATGCGGATTAGATTTCGCGGTGGTGCTGGTCGACCCCAAGCTGTTTCTGAACTCCAGCGAACTGGAAGCGTTTTCGGAACGCGCCCAAGCCCTCTTTCCCGGCGTTCCGGTAGCGATGTTGAGTTACGATGATCTCAAGGTGACCCGCTATCACGGCCCGGATGATGTTGTGGCCTTCCTCAAGCAGGTGCGTGTGGTCAGCCTGCCGTGGGTTGAATACACCATCGGTGAATAAGTTGAAGGGGCCGGATCGTTTCGGCCCCTTTCTATTGTTTATTGGCTGTGTCATAGAAAATGGTTGACGCTTTTTTCCTTGAAGTTCCAAAGGAATAACCAACAAAATGCCTTA
>ENA-UEQE01002721-UEQE01002721.1-human-gut-metagenome-genome-assembly--contig:-NODE-2721-length-12211-cov-3.600297_pt1 | contig 12211 bp, 8 predicted proteins | sample MGYA00242934_ERZ507935 | MGnify/ENA primary metagenome ERZ507935 (study PRJEB26167, sample SAMN06115423) | human gut metagenome | host: Homo sapiens | place: China:Anhui | collected 2015-03-30 | study... | reverse complement strand
TAAAGACCATCGGAAAAGACATCGGGACTCAAAAACCGCCGGCCTATGCCGTTTTGAACCCAAAAACTTTGCTTGTCGGAATCCAGCTCATCATTTCCGACAGAGGATTTCCACAGATCGATCTCGCCCGAAGCATGGCGCACATTTCGATCCCTCATGCTTTCGAGGAGCTCCGAATCACCGTTGCGAACACCCACGGCATCAAATCCAAAAGAGCACATGCAGCAGCCCTCTCGCTCTCGAGCAAAACCGATGCCGCTTTCGCAGACCTCATCGCTGCCCGTGCCGGACATGAAACTGGGCGCTTCCTCTGCAGGCAGCCACTCCAATGGAGCCGCACCAAGATTGTCGTCCCATGCGCTGCAGTCGCCCAGCGTGCCGACATTAAAAGCACGAACAGTTTGAGATGCACTGCTAATCTTATTGGTCATTCAAAATCTCCTCTTTCTTTACAAAAGGATTCCTGTCGTTTTCAAGCAATGATTTGTTTTCACACTATTTTGAAAACATCATCCATGGCATCGCGTCGGTTCTCGACGCATGCAGACAACACCGACTTCCCCATACCGCAAAAAAGGTATCGGCAATAGAATCTTCAAACCATCAACCTCGAAGAAGAGCTGTCCAAATGACCAACAACCGAGTCCGCAGTTACGGCATCCATATCGGCATCCTGCCCGCCGGCAAATTCAATGCCGTGACCGATGTGCCGGGCGTGAAAGTCGGCCAAGTTACCTTGGAAGACGACGCCTGCGGCATGCACACGGGCGTGACGGCCATCCTCCCGCACGGCGGCAATGTTTTTCAGGAAAAAGTGCCCGCCGGCGTATTTGTCGGAAACGGCTTTGGCAAGTCCGCGGGAATTCCTCAGATCAACGAACTCGGCACGCTTGAAACGCCGATTGTTCTCACCAACACGCTCAGTGTCGCCGCCGGGATTGAAGGACTTCTCTCCTGGACGCTCGAGCAGCCCGGCAATGAAGCGGTCAAAAGCGTCAACGCCTTTGTCGGCGAAACGAATGACGGCCGCGTCAACGACATCCGTGCACGATTCGTTTCGCCCAACCATGTTATTGAAGCGCTGCGCAGGGCGGAATCCGGTCCGGTTGAAGAAGGCTGCTGCGGTGCCGGCACCGGCACTGTTGCCTTCGGCTTCAAGGCCGGTATCGGCACCGCATCGCGCAAACTCCCCGAAAGCTTAGGCGGCTGGACCGTCGGGGTCATTGTTCAGGCCAACTTCGGCGGCTTTCTCACCGTAAAGGGCGTTGAAGTCGGCCGGCAGCTGGGCGGCTGGAGCAATGAAAAGCTTCTCTCGCAAGCCATGCCCGCGGGATGGGCCGAACGAGTCAAAGACGCGGCCGGGTCTGCCGACGGCTCCATCATGATGATCGCAGCAACGGATGCCCCGCTCACGCAGCGTTCGCTCGAGCGTCTGGCCGAACGGGCATTTATGGGCATGACCCGTACCGGCGGTATTGCTTCCAACGGATCGGGGGATTTCGCCCTTGCCTTTTCAACGGCACCCTCCATGCGGGTTCGTCATGAAGCCCCTTACGGCCTGCTCGAAGGCGGCCCCACAGTCCGCAGCGACGATATGACGCCGCTCTTCATGGCCGCCATAGAATCAACCGAAGAAGCCATCCTCAATGCGCTTTTTACCGCTCATGATACGGCCGCATACGACGGAGGCCGGATCGCCGCGCTGCCGCGCGAGACCGTGCTGCAGATGCTCCGAAAGGCCGGCGTTCTTGCCGAGCGCTAGAAGTCTCTAAGGCCGAGCGCTCTCAGAAGTCATGCTGTTACGGGCCGAGTCCTACAATGGGAGCACCCGCAGCGCCTTTTTTCCTCGGATTTTGATCGGTGTACACATTCCTTTTGCACAGCGCCAGCGCCGTTGCGCTCCTTGTTTGGGGAGCGTACATGGTGAAAACCGGCATATTGCGCACGTTTGGTGAGGCGCTTCGCTCATGGCTGGCCACACGCCTCTCCAACCGCTTTGCCGGCTTTGCCGCCGGCATGGGTCTGGCGATGCTGCTGCAAAGCTCAACGGCCGCGTCACTTCTCGTAGCAAGTCTGCAGGCCGGCGGATTGGTATCTACGGCGGCTGCTCTGGCCGCCGTTCTCGGCGCCGATCTGGGCAGTGCCTTGGCCGCACGCATTCTGACACTGAACATTTCCAGTCTTATTCCCATTCTGCTCATTGCAGGCACCTTCCTCTTTCTGCGGCGAATGGAAAAGCGCGAAGGCCAGTTCGGCCGAATGCTGCTGGGTTTTGCCTTCGTTCTTCTGGCGCTGCAAAGCATCATGGCCTCAACCGAGCCGATGCGCGACAGTCCGATCATTCTGGAAACTTTGGCGCATCTTCCGGAGCATCCCTTCCTTGCGGCGGCTGTCGGCATCGCCTGCGCCGTCCTATTTTTCTCCAGCCTAGCCGTTGTCGCCGTGACGGCGGCTGCCACTGCGAGCGGTCTGCTGCCGGCCTCAGCCGCGCTTTGGGTCGTATTGGGGGCAAATTTCGGCAGTGCGCTCTTGGCTGCAGCCGCAACAGCCGGCGCATCAAAAGCGGCTCGGAAGGCGCGGCTTGGAAACTTCTTCTTTCGGGTCGGCGGCTTTGCTGCCGGCGCAGCAGTCCTCTACTTTATTCCGGCTGCGGGCAGCGTTTTTGCATCTCTCGGCGATCCGGCAGACGGCGTGATCTTATTTCATGTGGTCTACAACACTGTAATCGGTGCTGTGGGGCTCTCTTTCATTCATCCGGCAGCCGCGCTGATCGATCGTTTGGTGCCCGTGTCGATCCAAACAGATGACTTTGAAACGCATCTGCTTTCAAAGGAAAATCTCCTTTCGAGCAGCTCAGCACTTGTCCAAGTGCGTCATGAGAACGCGCGCACGGCAGAGCTATTCCGTAAGCACTGGGATGCACTCACACCTCTTATCTATGAAAATCCGCCGATGGGTGAACTCTTGGCCTTTAAAGAGCGCCGAAAGCTTCTGGACCGCCGCTGCCGCACCGTCTCCAAAGCGCTCAACATCATCATCCGTGACGACCTTTCGGAAGAGGCCGTCATCGAATGGCAGTCGCTTTCTGCCGTTTCTGATGCACTGCTATTCTCGCTCGAAGTCACAAACGATATCGTTGATCTGCTGCGGAAGAAAAAAATCCGCCGCTCGCTCTTTTTCAGTGCACAGGGTGCGCAGGAACTCGAACAAGAGCATCACGTCGTATCTGCGCACCTAGAGCTCCTCGCGCAAATACTCTCAACGAGTGATCCGCAGGAGATCAATGCGCTTCGAAGCAGTCTCCTTTCAGGCGAAGCGGCATCCTCGAGCGACGCCGCGGAACTGGTCTCACGCCACATGGAACGCGTTGATAAGGGGAGCGCCCTTTCCATTGAAACGAGTGCTCTGCATCTCGATCTTCTGCTCCTCTTTCGCCGGGTTGACAGCATTCTCGCTCACGGCGCCCGAAGCTTTGCCGTGAGTTGAAAGGCACTCTGGAAGCTGTGTCAGCGTTTGCTGCCGCGGCCGGTTAGATGGAGCCAAATGCGGTTTGCTGCGGATGTCCGGCCCTGAGCTTCAAGCGCCAAGAGCGGCTTCATTCCGCGCGCCGTCGCGTCCCAGCAGAGCAGTGAGCCGACAACGACAGCAGCGACCCCCGTCCAGAAAGAGCTGTCGAGTTTGGCGCCAATCCAAAAAACGGCAAAAACACACGAGAGAACCGGCGTGAAATAGGAGGCCGCTGCCAGCACCGTGATGTTCCCTTTGGTCATGCCCTGCGTCCATGCAGCATATGCGCCGCCCATCGCAATGCCGCCCAGGATGACGCTGATCCAGCCGTGTGCCGAAGGTTCGCCCACCATTTGGGTGCCGAAGCCGCAAAGCCACAGCACACCGTAGATGCTGGCGTTGATGCAGAAAATCAGGCAGATTGGTTGAGCCGCCCCACGCACGAGTCATGCTGGAAAAAGCCGCCCAAGTGACGGCAGCGCCGACCGCGAGAATGTAGCTCAGCGGATGCTCAAGCAGCCGCGAAATAAAACCCTCGAGTGAAAAGCCTTGCCCGCCGGCGAGAATTTCAACAATCCCGCAGAAAGCAAGCACCATACCGGGCGCAATCCACCAGCGTGACCGCACGCCGTTAAAGACCACGGCAAAAAGGAGTGTCAGAGCGGGCCAAAGGTAGTTCACCATGGCCGCCTCCATCGTCTGCGTTCCGCCAGCAGAAAAAAAGATAGAGAGCGTGAAGCAAAGCGAGCTCGCGTTGGCTGTCGGCAGACCAAAAATGAGGTATCGCCTGTCGACGGTCCGCAGATCCGGAATGCCGATGACGAAAAAGAGGCATACCGCAGCGGTGGTGTACAGAAGCGTCTGTCCCTGGGCCAGTCCAAAGCCTTCGGCAATGCCGCGCACAAGTGAAACGCCCATCCCCCAGCAAAGCGGAGCCAAAAGTCCGATCAATGTTGCGCGCTGCGTCGTCATCGCCGAGCTCATGAAAACCTCAAGTGATTTTTATCCTGCGGCTTCAAAGACCGCTTCCGTCCGTTGAGACGGTTCGTTATCCCAGAGCATGAGAGGGATAGCGAAGCCGCCTAAAGGGTGAAAGGGAAGTTTAGCGCCGCCCATAGCGAAAAAAAGCTCCGTCCGAAGAAATACCAACCTCGGGCGGAGCAGATCATCCTCTCGGGCAGTTTTGCCGCCGGATTCGGATGGATTCTCGTTAAAGCTCAGAACGAAATGTTAGTTGTCGGTGAACGCCTTCTTCACGCTGAAGGGCCATGCCTGATAGCCCATGGTGTTGTGGAGCTGAATTTCGACGGCCGGTTCTTTTTCGCCCCAGCGGAACTCGTCAATGTACGGGTTGGGAAGACCCTTCATAGCGCCGGTGGTAAGGTCGAAGTCGGCGCCGGCCGTGGCGGAGTAGACAAAGACTGAGTTCTTGTCCGGCTGGTACTCGGTGAGCGACGTCACCGGGCTGTACCAATTGTGGCCGCGTTCTTTGCCGTATTCCCAAACCTGCTCTACGGTGCGCTTGACCTGATCGATCTTGTAGATGACAGCGCGCGAATACTTCATTTCCGGAAGCGCAGGCTGTTCCATGCCGCGGGCGTCGCCGTTGTCGAAGACCGAAACCCAAATCACGTTCTTGTCGGACTTGGAATCAATACGCCAAGCCGTGTGCTGCGTCCACGTCCAGTCGAATGCGTCGCCGCACTCAGCATCGCCGCACTTCAGGGGCTTGCCCTGGGCATCGACCGGCGTGAGCAGCGCTTCCTTCCAGGGAGAACGCCAGCCGCGCGGCGCCCCGAGAATCCACTTCACCTTCTTGTCGCGGCCGATCTTGATGATCGCGGACTGGTGACGCGAGGAAATGATGATCGAATCATCGGTCGGGTCGTAGTCAACGGAATTGACGTGCGCCCAGTTGCGGCCTGGGCCGGTGCCGGCAAAGTCGCCGAAGTTGGCCGAGGTTTCCTGCTTGGCGAGGTCTTCTGCCGTGAGCGTATGACCGGCCTTGCTCGGATCGATGTTCAGGCAGACAGCACCCTGGTCGAGCGCCTTGATGACGTTGCTGCGGTACGGATCGAGAATATCAAAGAGACGCCATTCATCGACCACACGGCCGCCGGCATCCACTTCAATAATCATGTCGCGGACCGTGCGGACGCGCTTCTGATCGAGACGGCGGAGGTCAGCCGATGCAACGCGAAGCAGATAGTGACCGTTGGGCATCGGATCGAGCGAATGCGAGAAGTCGCTGTAGCCCGCAGGCAGCCGACGGTTGAAAGCCTTGCGGCCCATGATGTCGTACTTCACATAAGTCGAACCGTAGCCCCAAGAAACAGCACCGTCGTCGTTCTGCTTGAAGCCCATCATGACGCCCTTGGTGTAGATCGATTCGGGATCCCAAATCGTCGAAGCGTCGAGGTACCAGCGAATGGCGCCCGTCGTGTCAATGATGGCAATCTTCGGAATGAAGCTCCACGTGAGAGCGCCGCCTTCCGGATTGTTCCAGACTGCGCGCGTATCAGCGCCGTGGGCATTGCCGAAGTTGTTGACAAAGTAGAGACGATCTTTAAATTCAGGATCGACCTTCTTCACCTCTACGTCAAACAACAGGTTCTTTTCGCCGGCAGCCCCTGATTCGATGCCGCGCAGCGGACCGCAATAGATCGTATAGGTGTGTTCACCCTTGACCTCTTTGCCGTCAAAGCGGTACGAATACTTGACTTCAACCTTGTTGGAATAGTCGGCATAAAGACCGAACACCGGAATGCCGGCATGCGTAAGCAGCTGCGCCTTCGAAACATCGTATGCGATTTCCTGGCCACCGTCCTTAGGCACCACACGGACATGAGCCGTGAGCAGTTCGTAGCCGCCGTTCTTAATGACGGCTGTGAGCGGCGAAATCTTATACGGGTTGACGATCACTTCGCCGAGATCACCCTGCTTGGCAAAACCGACGACAGCGAAACCGCTCGGCGTCCCCATGGCAAAGGCTCCGCTTGCGGCGGAGACGGCAAGCGCCGCACCGGACAGAAGAAAGGCGCGCTTAGTAAGCTGCATGATGTATTCCTCTTTTGTATCATTTCGCGGGGGAGGATGCTCTCACCCGCAGTCCTTAGGAAATACTGCGCTTAGGCTCAATTCCCCGCTATTCCTGTATTCGCGGATTCTTTCGCAAAAAATGGAAAATCATTTTCAGCGTTCGCGGCCGCATCATGATGATCCATCTCAGATATTGCGCCTAAGGAAAAACTCCCTTTGACATTGTTCAGAGGCATTTGACGTGCGCCGACAGTGCGAAGATGCACCGAACGCGTCCCTGAGGCATTCCCAAACTGCACTCGGCCGTGGCATGATTGAAGACAGTTCTTCGGCGGAAATATAAATTTCGCAGAGAACATGCAGCGCCTTTTCGCTGTAAACCACATTCCCATTTGTCGGAGCATTGTCGTGTACGGCTTTACCTTCCGCCGCCATCACCACCACCATCCTTAAAGCATCCCTCGGGCGCACAAGCTGTTCGGGAGGATCGATGCATGCTTCCGGCGGCTCAGGATGAAGCTCCACAAAACAGTAAAGCCTTCGGAAGTCATCGGACTCCGGAGGCTTTTTTCATCACTGCGCCGGATCTTTGCATGTCCGATGATGGTGCGGCGCAGAAGACAACTGCTCCCAAAGCCCGTTCCCCGTCACCCCATTTCACGAGAGAAGAGAAGAAAATGAATGAAAACAACCGCCTGAGGCTTGCAATGCAAAAGTCCGGGCGACTTTCCGACGACTCGCAGGACCTTCTTGAACGCTGCGGTCTCAAGGTACGCTTCCACTCCCAGCGCCTTCTGGCCGTAGCGGAAAATATGCCCGTTGAGATCCTGCGCGTGCGCGACGACGACATTCCCGGTCTCGTCATGGACGGCGTGGTCGACCTCGGCATCATCGGCGAAAACGTGCTCGAAGAAACCGTACTCGCCCGCAGAAGTCAAGGAGAAGAACCGAAATTCCACATGCTCAAGCGGTTCGATTTCGGCGGCTGCCGGCTGTCGGTGGCGATTCCGACGGATGAGACTTGGGGCGGTCTGGAAAGCCTCAACGGCCGCCGCATCGCGACGAGCTATCCGCAGCTTCTTAAGCGCTGCTTTGATGAACGCGGCCTCACCTTCAAGCCCTGTCTGCTGACGGGTTCGGTTGAAGTAGCTCCTCGAGCCGGTCTTGCCGACGCCATCTGTGATCTCGTCTCAACGGGAGCAACCCTTGAAGCCAACGGTCTGAAGGAAGTGGAAGTCGTGTACCGCTCCAAAGCCTGTCTCATTGCCAAGGCCGAGCCTTTTGACAATGAAAAGGCCGCCCTTGTCGAACGACTGCTCGTGCGCATGCAAGGTGTCGCTCGAGCGCGCGAATGCAAATACATCATGCTTCATGCCCCCAAAGCCAAGCTCGCGGAAATTACGAAGCTGCTGCCGGGTGCTGAACATCCGACCATTCTTCCGCTTGCCGGATCAACCGATCATGTCGCGCTCCACATGGTGAGCCGCGAAAGCCTTTTCTGGGAAACGATGGAGGGGCTCAAAGCGCTCGGCGCAAGCTCAATCCTCGTTCTGCCGATTGAAAAAATGATGGAGTAACTCAAATGACGAATTTCAATTTCAGCGACATCATTGAATGGGATGCGCTTTCGGAAGCCGAACGCACTGACATTCTTCGCCGCCCCGCAGTCATGGCCGGCGACAAAATCACGGCCGTCGTGTCAGGCATTCTTGACGAAGTCGAGTCCCGCGGCGATGCAGCGCTGCGTGACTTCAGCGCAAAATTCGACCGCACGGAAGTGAAGAACTTCAAGGTGAGCAAGGCAGAGGTCGACGCTGCCATTTCGCGCCTTTCGCCTGAATTCATCAAAGCACTTCAAACCGCGGCCAAAAATATCGAAAAATTTCACTCCGCTGAAGTGCTCGAGACGGTCACTGTCGAAACCATGCCCGGCGTCGTTTGTCAGCAGGTTACTCGCCCGATCGGCGCCGTCGGCCTTTATATTCCGGGCGGCACGGCACCGCTCTTTTCCACAGTGCTGATGCTTGGCATTCCGGCCAAGATCGCCGGCTGCAGCCGCGTCATTCTCTGCTCGCCGCCTCCGATTGCCGATCCGATTCTCGCAGCGGCTCGTCTGTGCGGCATTGATGAGATTTATCAGGTGGGCGGCGCTCAGGCGATTGCGGCCATGGCTTTCGGCACCGAAACGATCCCCTCCGTCTCGAAGATCTTCGGACCGGGCAACGCCTACGTCACCGAAGCCAAGCGCCAGGTCAGCCGCCGTCCGGACGGTGCGGCCATTGATATGCCCGCAGGTCCCTCGGAGGTTCTCGTTATTGCAGATGCTGAAGCCGATCCGCGCTTTGTTGCTGCTGATCTGCTCTCTCAGGCCGAACACGGGCCGGACAGTCAGGTCGTGCTGCTCACGCCCTCCAAGACCCTTGCCAAGGCGGTTGCTCAAGCCGCCGCTAAGGAACTCGAAACGCTTCCGCGCCGCGCCATTGCAGAAAAGTCCCTTTCTGCCAGCCGTCTGATTGTGGTGAAGGATCTCAAGGAGTGCGTCGAAGTGTCTAACCGCTACGCACCCGAACACCTCATCCTGCAGACCCGCAATGCGCGGGAGCTCGTGCCGTTCGTCCAGAATGCCGGTTCGGTATTCGTGGGGGACTGGTCACCCGAATCGGGCGGTGACTATGCCACCGGCACCAATCACGTTCTGCCCACCTACGGGTGCGCGGCAGCTTACTCCAGTCTGGGGCTCGCCGACTTCACCAAGCGCATGACTGTGCAGGAAATGACGCCGCAGGGGTTCTCGGAATTGGGCGAAGCGATTGCCATTCTTGCCCACGCCGAACAGCTCGACGCCCACCGCAACGCCGTACTCGTTCGTCTCGAAAAACTCTCTAAAAAGATCGGAGGGTAAATTGGCTGACTATTGCGCAGAAATTGCTGAAGCCCCGGAGCGTCTTGCGCGCCCCGAAGTGCAAAAACTCACGCCTTACCAGTCTGCCAGACGCATTGTCGCCGCGGCGGGCGGGCGCGGAGACATTTGGCTCAATGCCAACGAGTCGGCCGAATCTGTGCCGATGGCGCTTCAGAACGAACGCTTCAACCGCTATCCGGAGCCTCAGCCTGAAGCCGTCGTAGAGGCTTATGCGTCTTACGCCGGCGTCTCGCCCGAACAGATTCTTGTCACCCGCGGCGGCGACGAAGGCATCGAGCTTTTGGTTCGTACCTTCTGCCGTCCGGGCGAAGACGCTGTACTGCAGTTCCCGCCCACTTACGGCATGTACGCGGTATCGGCCGAAACCAACGGCGCGAAAGTGATCAATCTGATCACCGCCCCGGATCGCGGCTGGGTACCTGATGCCGCTGAGGCCTCGCATACGCTCGACACCCGTCCTGAGGTGAAGCTCGTTTTTGCCTGCTCTCCAGGCAATCCCACGGGAACACTCATCCCCATGGGAGTTCTTCGCAAGCTCGCGCAGGTTGCTGCCGGACGGGCGCTGCTCGTCATTGACGAAGCTTATATTGAGTTTTCGCCCGCCGACACGGCTGTGGATCTCCTTAAAGAATTCCCGCACGTGGTCATCATCCGTACGCTCTCGAAAGCGTTTGCACTTGCGGGACTGCGGTGCGGCTTCCTCTTGTCCTCTCCGGGCGTGATCGGAATGCTCAAGAAGGTCATCGCTCCCTACCCCATTCCGTCACCGGTCGCTGATCTGGCCGCTCAAGCGCTCACCCCCGCTGCGGTGAGCGCCATGCGCCAGCGTGCCGCGGCAGCAGTCATGCGCCGCTGCGAACTCGAGGTTGCGCTCGAAGATCTCCCCGGCGTCGAAGCGGTTTTTCCGAGTGCCTCAAATTTCCTTCTGGCGGAATTCTCCGACGGTCCTCAAGTCTTCAAGGCCATGTGGGATCGAGGGATCATTCTGCGCGACCAAAACCGCCAGCCGACGCTCGCCAACTGCATCCGCATCACTGTGGGTACGCAGGATGAAAACGATGAGCTCCTCGCCGCGCTTCGTGAAGTTCTCGGCGCCTGCGCTTCACAGGGAGAAGCCAAATGAGCGAACGCATCCTCTTTGTTGACCGCGACGGCACGATTCTTGAGGAGCCTCATGATTTTCAGGTCGACAGCTTTGAAAAGATGCGTTTTGTCGAGGGCGTTTTGCCCGCACTCAAAGCGCTTCGCGAAGCCGGCTGGAAACTCGTGATGGTTTCCAATCAGGACGGGTTGGGCACGGCGTCATTTCCCACTGAAACCTTCAAGGGCCCGCATGAGCTGATGATGCAGATCCTTGAGAGTCAGGGGGCGCATTTTGACGAAGTGCTCATCTGTCCGCACATGCCCGGCGAAGGCTGCACCTGCAGGAAACCGAATACCGGTCTCGTCAAGCAGTATCTCAAGCGCGGGGTGCTCGACAAGCACAATTCCTACGTGATCGGCGACCGTGAAACGGACCTGACGCTCGCTAAAAATATGGGACTCACCGGTCTGCGCGTGGGGCCCGACGGCCAATCCTGGGCTGCCATTGAAAAGCGTCTGCTCGAAAGCCTTCCTGCAGCTCCCGCCCAGCCAGTCCGCGACCGGCACAGCGCTGTTGAACACGTCACCAAAGAGACGCAGATTTCGGTAGAAGTCTGGCTTGACCGTTCAGGAGAAAATGACATTTCCACGGGCATCGGCTTTTTCGACCACATGCTCGACCAGATCGCCGTGCACGGCGGTATTCGTCTGCATCTTCATGCCAAGGGAGACCTTCAGATCGACGATCACCACACGGTCGAAGACGTCGGACTCGCGCTCGGTGAAGCGCTGCGGCTGGCCTTGGGCGACAAGCGCGGCATCCGCCGCTTCGGCTTCCTGCTTCCGATGGATGAAGCGCTTGCACGTTGTGCACTCGACATTTCCGGTCGTCCGTACCTCACGTTCAAGGCCAAGTTCAAGCACCGCCATGTCGGAGATCTGTCGACCGAAATGATCGAACACTTCTTCCGTTCGCTCTCTCAGACCATGGGCATTACTTTGAACCTCAAGGCCAAGGGCGGCAATGACCATCATGTTGCCGAAAGCCTCTTCAAGGCCTTCGGCAGAACGCTTCGTGATGCAGTTCGTGTTGAGGGGACCGAGCTCCCGTCTTCTAAGGGGGTACTGTGAAAGCTGTCATTCTCGACACCGGCTGCGCCAATCTTGCTTCACTCGCCTTTGCGGTGAAGCGTCTCGGAGTGGAGCCTCTGATTACACGTGAAGCTGCCGATATTCGTTCGGCCGACCGCATTTTCCTCCCGGGCGTCGGCACAGCCAAAGCGGCTATGACGGCTTTGACGGAACGCGGACTTCCCGAGCTGATCCGCGAGGCCCATCAGCCGCTTTTGGGCATCTGTCTTGGAGAGCAGCTCCTTGGCCGCCGCAGTGAAGAAACGGGCGGAGTGGGTCTGCTCGGCCTCATTGATGCGGATGTCCGCCAACTCAATGCGCCCGGACTGCCGCTTCCGCACATGGGGTGGAACCGAGTCTTTCCCAAGTTCGAATCCCCGCAGGCCAAACTGCTTTTTAAGAACATCGAACCTGGAGAATGGTTCTATTTTGTCCACAGCTTTGCAATGCCTGACGGACCTGCCGCCATTGCTTCCTGCACATACGGAGAGTCGTTTGCCGCCGCCGCTGCCAGCGAAAACTTCATGG
>ENA-UEQE01002712-UEQE01002712.1-human-gut-metagenome-genome-assembly--contig:-NODE-2712-length-12234-cov-5.364646_pt1 | contig 12234 bp, 5 predicted proteins | sample MGYA00242934_ERZ507935 | MGnify/ENA primary metagenome ERZ507935 (study PRJEB26167, sample SAMN06115423) | human gut metagenome | host: Homo sapiens | place: China:Anhui | collected 2015-03-30 | study... | reverse complement strand
ATTCCTAAGATAGACATGGCAAGCCCGCCGATGGTGCCGGCGGCAAGCGGGAACCAAAACGCTTCCTTATCCGGACCTAACATGAATGGGATGAAGCCTAAGATGGTCGAAACGACTGTGAGGAAAATGGGCGTGATCTTAGCATTCCAGGCTTTCAGATATGCCTTGTAGGGCGACATCAACGGTTTGCGTTGCCGGATTTGGTTGTATTCATTCAAAATGTAGATGCTTGCGTTAACGGTTATACCGCACAACAGGACGAAGGAGGCAAATCCTCCTTGGTAGAAATTCAATTTGAACCAATAGAACGTGAGGAATACGCCAATGTAAGAGATCGGTATTACAAAGATAACGGCCAACGGCTGTTTCAGCGAATTGAACAGGATACTGGTGGTAAAGAAGATAATGACGATGATCAGCAATAACAGAAGATATTGTTTATTGTCCTTTTTGTCCCAATACCAGTAAGCGCTTTCCGACTTGGCGGTATAACCCATCGGCAGTATGGCATTGATTTCCTTCAGGTCGCGTTCCTGTATCTTATTTCCCTGATTGGAAGCCCCGATATATTCGTATTGCAGACAGAGGCGGTATTGTTGGTTTACTTTGCAAACCTTCTGCGGCATCTGTCCTTTTTCGACACTTGCAAGTTCTGCTAACTTGTAGGGCTTGCCGTCAATAGTTTGTGGAACATACTGCATGCTCCACACATCGTATTCCTGTGACTGGCGGGAGGAGAGTTTCAGTTTCTCTGTCTCTTCGTTGACGACGATCGTCCCGGTATAAATGTCCTTTCCGAAAACGGGATTGATGGAGGCGAACAGGTCGATCGGCTGTATGTCCTCCTGGGTCAGCCGGGCTTTGTTGAGGTTGAAGTAGAACTCCTGGTAATCGTCTTTCCACCACGAGAACTCTGAATTGATCAGCACTTCCTTGATGCGGCGGTGGGTGAGCAACTTGGCTTTCAGCTGTTCGGCCCATTCGTACAGCTCGTCGTAGTTGTAACCATACATCACGATACGGAAAGAACCGGCTCCTTCGCGCACATCGTTGCTGAATCCCTGGTCCTGCAAACCGTAGACTTGCCAGCTTCCCCCCCCCAATTCAAGAGCTTTGCTGATGATTTTGCTTTTCAATGTGTACGGGAAACCACTCCGTTCACTCTCTTTCGTAAAATAGATGCGGATACCGGCCTGGCGTGCGCTGTAGACGTTTGTTTGGAACTGTCGTATTTCTTTGAAGGTGCTGAGATAGGCTTCCATCCGGCTCATCAAGGTATTCATTTGTGGCAAGGTCGTCCCGTTCGGGAGCGATGCGCTGACAGACAGGACCGTTTCTTCGTTGCGGGTGAAGTAACTTCCTTCATAAACTTTTTGTACGAACAGGCGTAGGGTCCCACCCAACGTCTTATCGACGATGGGTTTGATCTTCTCCTTGTACGTCTCGTTGGAGGCGAATTTATTATATGTATCGATTAGTAGGGTGTCTGTTGCCGTGTAGACCTTCTTTTTGTCTTTCGTGTCGTATTCGATTTTTTCCGGTAACAGGAAAACCGGGATGCCGAATGCTAACAGTAAAATGAAACATGCCAATTTCTTCCATCCGCAAAGGAAATCGATCTGACATTGATAGTACCGGTTGTAGTGGACAGGGAAACGTTTGAGAAAGCGGTTCGTTCTTTTTCTGATCCGGCTTTTCCATGTATACCTGGTCTCTTCTCTGGATATGTTCTTTTTTCCGCTTTTTTTCCATTCCAGGTTCATCTTATCGATCAGGGCGGGAACCAGGAAAAGCGCGATCAATAGGGAGACTCCTAAATTGATGATGACGACAGCCGCAAAATCCTGCAGATTGAGGCGTATCTTTTCATCTAAGAAAAAGATAATGACCAGTGCACCTATCGTTGTCAAAGTGGCTGCCAATATGGATAGGATTGCCTTTCGGTTATGTCGGTTCCGGATATGTTCCGTCATGACGATCGTGTTGTCGATCACCAGGCTGAGTGAGATTGTGACGCCTGCCAACGAATAAAGCTGCATTTCCAGTCCTGACAGATAATAAAGGATGACAGCAATACTGAGGTTGATCGAAAGGCTGATGATGATCAGTAACAGATATTTTATCTCGCGTGTGATCAGCAAGACAAACATCAGTAGGATCAGGACGGTGAGCCCCGTACGGACATAAATCTTGTTCAGTTCGTCCTGAATGAATTCGGTCGCGTCATAGCTGGTATGTATTTCATAACCGGGTGGAAGCAAGGTACGGATATATTCCATTTCGGCTCTTACCCGTTTGGCAAGTTCCAGCTGGTTCGCCGTCTCCTCGGCGCGGATGGACAGATAGATGGAATTCAAGCCGTTGATACGGTAATAACTCTGTGGAGCCTCTTCCTGACGGGTGACTTTTAGCAGTTGGTCCAGGCGGATCAGCTTGCCGTCTTTGTTCAGGACGGTTATAAGCGATGGGTTGAATCCGTCTGTTTCGTTTTCAGGAACCAAAGCGAGACGTATCCACTGGCTACTTTGTCCTTCTTTGCACGAAGTCGCCAACTGGGTTTCCACGTTTCCGGTTCCTAAGAATTCTTTTTGATAATACTGGCTGATCGCTTTCTGTATATCCGGGATGCTGATACCTAACGTTGCCAGCTGACGGCTATCATATTCCAGTCGCCATTCCATCGGGGTGGCACCGCTGACATCGATGCGGTAGATGCCGGGAATCCCGCTTAGGCGAGGTTTTATCTGGTCTTCGGCAAAGCGTTGTATGAATATGGGTGTGGCTGCCGCATTCAGTGTGTAGCTCATGAAAGGCCGTACTTCCTTGTCGTCCGGCCGGCTCATTTCCAGGACTGGATAGCTCAGTCCGTCCGGTAGGCTGGGCCATGTCTGTCGGATGATGGTAGACGCTTCGAAACGGGCGGCATCGATATTGGTATGCTTGTCCAGCTCGAGCGTGACATATCCCCATCCGTTGCCGGAAGTGGAATTGATCTCCTTGATCCCCTTGATGCGTGCCAACATCGCTTCGAGCCGCGAGGTCACTTCCATCTCTATCACGCGTGCCGAATTGCCCGGCATGTTATAGCTGATAGTCAACTGTGGCAGCGTGCGTGACGGCGACAGCTTGATCGGCAGCAGCGGTATAAAGGCAATCCCCGCCAGCGCCACGCAAAGGAAGGTGACGATGATGGTGAAAGAGGATATTTTAGGAGATGCACTCATTATTCATTTTTTGTTACAATCCGTATTTATATTCGAACTCGTTCGAAAGGGAAACTCCCGTTTCGAAATCGTGCAACGTCAGTTTTCGGATCTTATAATAGCTCAGCCAGTAGTTCTGTAAAGCCGAAATATAGTTCCGCTGCGCTTCCTGTTGGCGGTTCAGCGACAGAGTAAGACTGTTGATATCCGCTTTTCCGATCATGAAGCGTTGCTTGGTTTCGCTGTAGGCTGTTTCTGCCAGGTCTACCGCTTCTTCGGCACTCCCAATCAGGGCTTGCTGGATATTGAAGTCGCCGACTGTCATAATCACGTCTTCTTCTACTGTCAATTCTTTTTGTTTGGCGGATGTTTCGGTGACAAGCAGGTTGTTCTTGGCAATATTATGCTTCCCTTTTCGTACGCCCCAGTCTACCAACGGGATCGAAACAGACAAAGAGACGATTTCCTGCTGTTGCAGATTTTTGTAGGCGTCCTGTATGTTCTTGGACACTTGGTTGAATCCGACGCTGGCATTGATCTGGGCGTTGAACATCGCTTCTTTCTTGGTTTTGTCTACCTGCTGCTGGGCTTCTAATATTTGCTGGCGCAACTCCAGAAAGGTCGGGTTGTTTGCACGTGCCAATTCGAGTGCTTTGTCGACCGAGATTTCCATATTGCGCGGGCGGCTTGGGAGGCGCAGGCGTATTTCTGTATTCTTGTCGAAGTTCAAGTAAGAGGCGAGGCTGAACATGGCACGTTTTAGGGCGATTTCCGCATTTTTCAATGTGTTGCGTGCGTTTACGGCATCCAATTTCAGTGTCAGCAAATCCGCTTGGCTGATAGAAGCTATCTTATGCCGTTCCTGCCCTGTCCGGTACAGTGTGTCGGTCGTGGCGACATTTTCCTTGGCCAGATCATATTCCACCTGTGCCATTGCCAGAGCGAAGAAATAGGTCGTTGCTTGCTCGCTCATTTGCTCTACATTATATAATAGTTCTTTCTTGACCTTCTCGTATTTCAACGGTTCGATTTTCCGTTCCCATTTAAAAGCGTTATACCCCAATAAGTCTTGCTGGTAGCCGAGGCGGATCGGAACCGATGAGAACTGGTTATAAGTTTGGTCGCCGAAATAGCGCATATAATCCAAGTCTGTATCCAAATAGAATGTACCGCCTAAGAGGTCGAAATTCTGTTCGATCTCCAATTGCCCGCCCGCATAAAACGATTGTTGTTTTCTATATACGTCGATATCAGCCTCCGAGTCATATCGTTGGGTAAAATAACGGCGGTATTGTGCCGGCGTCAGATTTAGGGTAAGGCTTGGCAGACGGCCGGCCTTGTAAGTCCGGTATTCCCAGTAGCCGGCCAGATACATATTTTTGTATCGGAAAGCGTCCAGCGAACTGTCGGCCGCCAGTGTGATAGTTCGTTCCAGCGTCAGTGTGAGCTGCGCTTTTCCTCCGAATACGCATGCAAGCATCAACAACGTGATGACATATCTATAAATGAATTTCCTGTCCATAACTTCCAATTTTCAATTTTCAACATTCAAATTACCAACCTCATGTTTGCGATAAATGAACCAGTATATCAGTGGTATGACAAAAAGGCTGACTGCCGTACCGATCAGCATGGCCGAGATTATGGCGATGGAAAGCGGCTTTTGCAGTTCGCTGCCCATATCGAATGTGAAAAGCAGCGGAACCATTCCGAATATTGTCGTTAATGATGTCATGATGATAGGACGCAGGCGCCGCCGTCCGGCTTCATGTATGGCTTCCATAAGAGGAACCCCTTCTTTGCGGAGTTCGTTGATAGCATCCAGTTTCAGGATGGAGTCGTTGATGATGATACCGCAGGTCACGACGATACCGATGGCACTCATCAGGTTCATGGTATGGCCGCATATCCAGAGCACCAGCAAGGAGGCTGCCACATCGATCGGAATTTCAAGCAGCACGATGAGCGGCTGCAGGAAACTTTCAAACTGGGCTGCCAGGATGAAATACATCAGCAGGATCGAAATGAACAAAATCACGACCAGCTCGTTCAGCATCTGCCGGTTGGAAAAGAAACTTCCTGAAAAATCGATATCCCAGTCAGTATCGATTTCTTTTTTTACATTTTCCATCAACTGTTCGGCATTGTCTATATCATAGAAACTGAATGGAATGTATTCTCCGTTCTTTCCTGCCGTGATCGTTTTCAAGTCCTCTCCCGGAGTGACACGCACCAGCGATTGCAGCGGGATATATCGTACGTTGCCTTCCGTGTCAGGAACAGTGTTTACCAATGTTTTCTGTAAGACCTCGTTAACCGTTTGTTCTTCCCCGGCCAATGCGATTGGCAGATATTGTTGGTAGGAGCGGAGCGTTGCTACTTCATTCTCTTTGAATGCCGTTTTCAGCAACCGGTACACTTCGTTGTAGTCGACGTTATAAAGCAGAAGTTTCTGTCTGTCTATTGTGATATTTAATTGGTTGTCGAAGGTGATACCGACAGGAGTATGTCCTGTTTTCGCCTCGATTTGCTGTTCTATTTTATTCAAGACGGAGGCTTCCGGTGCTTCAGATTTATTGCGGGTGTGCAATTCGGCGACAATGTCGGCTTCACCTGTCACAAACAGCTTTTCAAATACTGTTTCGGGAGGCGAGAAGGATATCACTGCCATCGGGTAATGCGTTTTGATCCATTTTTCCACCGATTTTTGTAAAGGAGCGATTCCGGTTGGTTTCTCCGTCTTGAAATATAACTCGCTTTCGGAAACCGACATCTCGCGATCCCGGTTCAACAGGAATTGCTGCTGCCCGACATAGGCCGTGTGTTCTTGTACCTGATTGTCGATAGAGGCGAATAACTGGCTGACACGGCTCTGGTTTTCATCGATATGGATGTTTTCGTTCCATTCCACATGAGCGATCAGTTCGTTCTGGTCTATCTCCGGCATACGGCTTTTCGGTATTTCGTAGAACAGAAAGGCGCAAAGCGGGAGCGTAATGGCAATGAAAATCAGGCTTGCCGTTTTGTGACGGAACACAAAATCCACTCCGGTATCATAGAAGCGGTCCAATGTATGCTCTTTTACCAGATTGTTGATTCGTATATTGAAACCCTTATGTTTGATGTCCGGAATACTGTATACCAGTTTGTAGAGTACCGGCAGCAGCATGATTCCCGTGAAATAGGAAACCATCAGACCGACGGTGACGGCAAAGGCTTGGTCGAAGAAGATCGCTCCTGCTATTCCGCTCATGAACACAAGCGGAACGAAGACGGCAATTGTCGTAAAAGTGGAACTCAGCATCGGAGTAATTACTTCGGTCGTCCCTTTATTGCAAGCCTCTTCCAGCGAGTCTCCTCGTGTCCTGTATTGGGTAATGTTTTCCGTTACGATGATCGAACTGTCGATCATCATACCCAAAGCCAGGATCAACCCGGAGATGGAGATGATATTCAGCGACATCTTGCAGAGGTAGAAAAAAAGGAAACTGATGATCAGGCTCACCACCATACTTAACCCGATCACTGCCGGGCTCTTGATATCCCCTAAGAAAAGGATGGCGACGATACAGATGAAAAGGAAACCCAACGACAGGTTTTGTTTCAGGTTCGAGATGGTATAATCCAGCAATTCCGTCTGGTTGCGGCTGACACTGAAATCGATATCCGGATAGACGGAAGCAAAGTAATCCGTCACTTCTGCCAATGCCTCTTTCATGTTATCCATATTTTCATCCGCCTGCTTGATTACAGCCAGCGTTACCGCCCGTTTCCCGTTGGAAAGGGAAGCTCCGGTCTCTTTCTCCGGCACGGCGGAAATGCGTGCCAAATCTTTCAGTTGAAAAATATGGTTATTTTTCCTGATATAAATATTCTCGACATCTTCCGGTGTGCGCAGCAGTGTCGAGAACTTGATATTGTACTCGTAATAGCCGTCACGTACGGTCATGCTACCCGGTTCTATATTGTTAGATGTCAGTGCGGCCTCCAGATCGTCAAGTGTGATCTCCGACATTTTCAGCAACTTCATGTCCGGAACAATCTGTAACTGCCGTTTCAGAATTCCGGTCACATCTACCATTGCCACTTCGGGCAACTGTTCGATACGACGTTTGATCACCGTTTCGGCAAACTGGCAAAGGTCGAGGAACGATCCTTCGTTTATTTCACTGTAAGCGCTGTCGCTTTTCAATGTCAGATTCAAGCAGAATACGGGAATATCAGTGGCACTGGCTTTGATTACCCGTGGGCGTTCTACTTCACGTGGCAGGTAGTTCATAGCTGCGTCTATCTTTTCGTTGACTTCGATAAAAGCCAGATCCGTATTTGTTCCGAAATCGAAGTTTAGGCGTATGATGGCAGCACCGTCGCGTGTTTCACTGTGGATGTCGCGTAAACTGGCAACCTGCATTAATTGCTGGCGGATGGTTTTTACTACTGTGTTTTCCAATTCGCGTGCCGAAGTGTTCTGGCCGGATACCTGTACGGTGATCTCCGGAATTGCAATATCAGGCAGCAACGACACCGGAATGGTGAAGTAAGTAACCAGTCCCACGATAAAGCAAGCCGTAAAAGCCATCAATACCGCGATAGGGCGTTGTAGTAGAAACTTTATCATGTATTAGAACTATGATTTATGATTTATAAATTATGATTTCTGAATTGTCAATTGTCCATTTTCAATTGTCAATTACTTTGACCGGTGCTTCGTGAGCCAGGTTAATGTTACCGCTTGTAATCACGATATCCCCTTCTTTCAGTCCGTCAATGATCGTATAGCTGTCGGCATTTTCCAAACCTGTATGTACATAGTTCCAGTATGCTTTGTCTTCCGTTAATGTGAATACAACCTGTTTGCCGGAACGGAGTACGACAGCGCTTTTGGGAACGACCAACTGTTTACCCAGCGAACGATGGATACTTACTCGTACATTCATCCCTTCGAACAACTTACCTTTATCGTTTACGGCAGCTTTCACCTGTACCATCCCGTCTTTGTCTACCAGCGGGTTTATTTCGGATATACGGCCGTCAGCCGTGACATCGGACAAGGCAAAAGGAGCTACCTCTACACGATCGCCTGTTTTGATAAGCGGCAGTTCGCTTTCCAAAACTGTGAAAGCGGCTTCCAATGTGCGGGTATCGATAATGGAACAGAAAACATCGGAGGTAGAAGCCGTATTGAACTGTTTGGCGAACAGGTTAGCGACGACACCGTCGAAAGGGGCGGTCAGGACTGCGTTTCGTTGTTCGTATTCGGCAAGCTGCCAAGAGATCAGTGCCTGGTCATACCCGCTTTTTACCTTGACTAACTGCATGGTTGCGGGCGGTACTTTTGTAGAATCTTCCAGTTTGTAGCCCTGTCCGATCAGTACGTCTTGCAGTTCCAGTTTGGCGCGTTCGAGTGCATCTTTGGCTTGCGCTGTCTTGTTGGCAAGGCGGAAGGTTGAGAGTTCTGCGAGTTTTTGCCCTTTCGTCACGCGATCGCCGTTCTTCACATATATCTTGGCGATCGGTTCTGCCGATTCGAATTTTAGGTCGACAAAGTTTCGGGCTGACAGTTTGCCGTTACTGATCAGTTCGTGGTTGAAATCAGTAGTATTCAACTTCATCACCGTCACCTCGTTTGTCTCATCCGGTAGAACGGTTTCTACGCTTTCTTCGGAACCTTTCTCTTTCTTTTCACCGGAGCAAGCCATCATCCCGGCCAGAATCAGTATAGCAAACAATTTGTAGTATTTCATATTTTATTGTTTTTATCAAAGTTGTTTCGCAAATATACAAACATATTTTAGTTACGAGCCTTTCGTAATTACTTTTTTTCTATTATCTTTTTTACTTCTTCCCTCATTTCCCGGATTGCCGTACTTTCCACCTTCGGTTCTTTGGTCAGCACAGCTCCGGCGGCAGCCCGCAATTTATCCACCTGGTAGAACTCCGGCTCTGCATATAGCTTGGCTAACAAATAATATGGATACAATCTCTCCGGCAGTATCCCGATAGCCTGAAGCAATTCTTCTTCCGCCTCCCGGTAATCTCCGAGCGTCTGCCGGTTTTTGGCGATCATGTACCGGATCATCGGGTCTCCGCTCAGCCGCTTCGCCCGTTCCAGCACCCGTATCGCTTCGGCGTGTTGTCCCGTCTTGCTGAGGCATTGCGCCTCTTCAAACAAAAATTCCGGTTTATGCTTCAACTTGTCATGCAGCTCGTGATAATCTTCCGCAACCGATTCATACGCCTTGTTGTTGTAGATCATCTGCATCCGTCCCCATCGTTTATATGCCTCATATTGCCCTTTCTGCAAGATGAACAGACAGACGGAGGCAAGCGACAACAGACTTATCATCGTAATATGGCACACCGGTGATACGGATAGGGCAGATGATCTTGTCCGCGTCCCATCTTCCGTCACGCATATCGCCCCCAAAAACACCAACGCCACCCAAAACGACGGCAACTGCAACGGATAGGACGACACCGCGAACACCGCGAACGCCAACACGCCACCGGCCGCTCCCTGCTGCCTGTTCCGGATTCCATAGTACGCCATGTTCCCCAGCCACGCCACGAACACGATCAACCCTCCGACTCCCTGTTCCAGTCCGATCTGCAGGTATTCGTTGAACGCATATTCGGGACATCCCGCCACCCGTTTCTCCCGGTCTGTTGCGTTCCCTGTTGCGAAATACCCGCCTTGCGCCTCCGCGTATGCCGCCGGGAATCCGCCTAACCCCGTTCCTGCAAGCGGCTGTCCGGCAATCGCTTTCCCCGTCACTTTCCACATCAGCAATCGCCCGTCCGCCGAATCTTGTTTCATCCCGTAAACCCCGGCAATGGTACATCCCACCAATATCGCCACAATTGCAATAAAAGGAATTGTAGCATTCTTATACCTTCGACATACAGCTTTCGTCTTCTCCCATCCGATCCGTTCCGTCCAGTACACCCATCCGCAAGCCACGACCGCCGCCATCCACGCCGACCGACTCATTCCGGCAGGCAGGACAATCAGGATAGCTCCGGCGCATACCCAACCGAAATAATGCATCCCCTTTTGAAACCGCAACGCCGTCCACAGGCAAACCGGCAGCACGACCGCTAAGTACCCGCAGTAAGGCCCCGGATTAAAGAAAGAACCCGTCAGCCGGAAAAGCGAATGGTTGGAATAGGCATAGCCATGCAATTGCTGCATTCCCCAGACGGCTTCGACCAGTCCGGTGAGCATCAGCACAAATAAGAAAAAGAACTTCAGGCAAGGAGCCTCTGTAAGAAAATAGCGCAACAGAAACCACAACACGACCAACTGCCCGCCGAAAAGCAGTTTTTCGGGTTCGGGATCGAGCTGCCAGTCGTATGTCGCGAGCGTGATCCCGGCAAAGAGGAGCAACAATCCGTCCGGCAATGCAAACGGGATGCTTTTCCTCCCGCCAGGCCATGCCGTCACAACCGTCCCGATCGCCATCAGCGCCATCGACAGGTGGAACCAGAAGACTTTCCCCGTCACAATGCCGTTCGCCAATGCGCTGTCGCCGACGAACGGCGTGGCGATCAGCATCGCCACGAAAACGGATGCCAGTGCAGTCCGGATTCCATGCCTATGCAATTTGAGTTCCATGCCGGTGTATTTTATTTCCATGCTTATCCGTTTTTTATTCGATTTTCTTCATGAACCGATCCCATCGGAGCTTGCCGGTGTACGGATCGACCGATTTCCAGACAAATGCCGCCTTGCCGACGATATATTCTTCCGGCAACAAGCCCCAATAGCGCGAGTCCTGCGAGTTCAGGCCTTTGTCACCCGCCATGAAATAATAGTTTTTCAAGAAGCGGTATTCCCGTATCGGTTCGCCGTTCAGGAAAACGGTTGAATCATTATAGTTGATTTCCGCTTTTTGTTCCCATGCGATCAGCTTGCGGTATAACAGATAATTTTCCCGGTTCATTTCGACCTTGTCACCGGCTTTCGGGACATAGAGCGGTCCGAAATTCCGGATGTTCCAACTGATGACGGAGTCGAACGGGAATGCCTTATAGACACCGTCCGGAAACTCTCCCGGCAACGTCCGCCCGATGCGTTCCTGCGAATCCATGTTCCCGAGCGGTTCGTTCGTGCCGTTTATCCGGAACCTTCCGTTCCGGATGGAAAGCGTGTCGCCCGGCAATCCGATACACCGTTTGATGTAGTATTTCAGGATATGCATCTCGATCTTGTCCCAGCCGTTGGGATGCGGGAAGTTGAAGACCAGCACATCACCCCGCTTGGCTTTCCGAAATCCCGGTGTGCGGTGTATCTCGGTCTGTTCCAGCCGCAGCGTCGCGTTGAGGTCGAACAGCCGTGCGCCGAGCGTCGGTTTCCAGACCGCCACGAAATCCCCTTCGACCAGTTCCGGCTCCATCGAGTCGCTGGGGATGCGGAAGGAGGCGAGGAGGAAGACTTGGGAGAAAATCCAGATGCTGACTACAATAGAAACAACCAAAATCGCATTCAGTAACCAATTGATGATTTTCTTTAGAAATCCCATGTCCTTTTCAGTTGGCCGTTTTCTATAAATCCTACTCGTTGTCCCAATGCCCGGTGAGAAGTTGCATACCATAAAAGGGCGTTATCCGGTATACGGGTATAAAGTTGCGTTGTGTCCGAAGTAATGCTGTCGCATGATACAGGGATGAAATATTCTTTCTCGACATCCCAAAAATGTAGGTTACGAGGAGTTTTTCCTTTTTCTATCCAAAGTTCTTGCGTGACAAGTTTATTTTTGTCAGGTATGAATTTCCGGATGTGTCCCGACGAATCGACTAAAAACGGTGCGGTAATGTATCTCAACTCCTGTTCTTTGCCACCTTCAGCTATGATGAATATATTATTGCCGACAACATCTTTAAATTCACAGACAGCATCGGTCTGTATGCCAATAGCGACCGGTTTCCATTCGTAGTAATTATAAGCACATAAATAAACAAGGCTTTCTGCTGAGGATGGCTCTTTGTCAGCCTCGATCCTCAAATCCAAAACCGGATAACCGCTTTCTGC
>ENA-UEQE01002711-UEQE01002711.1-human-gut-metagenome-genome-assembly--contig:-NODE-2711-length-12237-cov-5.479359_pt1 | contig 12237 bp, 10 predicted proteins | sample MGYA00242934_ERZ507935 | MGnify/ENA primary metagenome ERZ507935 (study PRJEB26167, sample SAMN06115423) | human gut metagenome | host: Homo sapiens | place: China:Anhui | collected 2015-03-30... | reverse complement strand
CCCGGAGGGGCAGAAAGAATTTGAAGAATGGAAAGCGCAGAGGGCAAAGGAAACAGAAAAGGAAAGGAGCGTATGACAAAAGCGGCGGTATCACTCGCGATACCGCCGCTTTTGCTTTAGCACTCAAGATATACTAAAAATCCGAAGCCGTCCCCGATTGGAACCGGGTTCGGATTATCATTATCTGGTGCGCCTGAAGGGACTCGAACCCACACGCATCGCTGCACGAGAACCTAAATCTCGCATGTCTACCAATTCCATCACAGGCGCATATTCAATTTTCCCTCTATGCTAACTTGGGGAGAACTACCCAAGACGGAACCTAAGGCTTAATCCGCGTCGACAACAACAATCAGATCTTTGCAGAAAAATTATCATGTCTGTAGTCTGAGGTTGGTGTAGGAGTTGACATTTATAAAGTTTAATTGTGACCTCAAATTACATATTGAACAAAATTGAACAGCATACTGTCTTCAAAGGGCCTTGCTCCAAAAGCCGCCGTGTGCCCTTGCGCAAGAACGCTGTCTCACGCGCTGGAAGCGGTTGGATTTTTATAATAATGTGTCATATTAACTCCAAGGATGCCACATATCTCAAGCCAACCTTGGGACGGGAAGAGGACAGGACGCCCCCTTTTAAACAGCTACTATGATACACAAAGATCGAAAAAAAGTCAATTCTTTGTGGAAAATAAATCGAAGGTTAGCTATTGACAACTGCGGTTGCCTATGGTAAACTCTAGGACGATCAAAAAGTTAGCGAAAGCAAACCGGCGGATACGAAGTTGGTTCGCCGGAGAGAAGAAAGGGGAAGGTCATCATTATGCCGTTATCTCTGTCTCCGGCTGGCAGCGAGGTCAGCATCAAAGCCATCAAGGGGAAGGACGAGACGCGCCGTTTTTTGGAGAGCCTGGGGTTTGTTGTGGGCGGGAGCGTGCGTGTGATCTCAGAATTGAACGGGGATCTCATCGTCAACATCAAAGAGAGCCGGGTGGCGATTAGCAGAGGAATGGCCAACCGCATCATGGTTTGACCGCTCCGGCGAGAAACAGAAAGGGAGAACATCAGAAATGGGTAGAACGCTCAAGCAGGTCAAGTGCGGCGAGACTGTCACTGTGCAGAAGCTTCAGGGAGAGGGACCGGTCAAGCGCCGGATCATGGATATGGGGATCACCAAGGGGGCCTCGGTCTATGTGCGAAAGGTGGCGCCTCTGGGAGATCCGGTGGAGGTCACGGTGCGGGGCTATGAGCTCTCTCTGCGCAAGGGAGACGCGGATATAATTCTGGTGGAGTGACTGGTCTGCTCCGATTCCTGGAGGGCCATGGGAGCAGAATGTGATTTGAGAACCAGAAGTTTGCAGAACGGTTAGCATAAGCTAATAAAGAAATAAGGAGGAGAAGGAGTCGTGTCAATCAAAATGGCGTTGGTGGGCAACCCCAACTGCGGAAAGACCACCATGTTCAACGCCATGACGGGCGCAAACCAGTATGTAGGCAACTGGCCCGGCGTGACGGTGGAGAAGAAGGAAGGAAAGCTGAGGGGATATTCTGATGTGGTGGTCACCGACCTGCCCGGGATCTATTCCCTGTCCCCCTATACCTTGGAAGAAGTGGTCAGCCGGGACTACCTGATCAACGAGCGTCCCGACGCCATCCTCAATCTGGTGGACGCCACCAATCTGGAACGCAACCTATATCTGACCACTCAGGTTCTGGAGATGGGGATCCCGGTGGTGGTGGCCCTGAACATGATGGATCTGGTCCGGAAAAACGGAGATCAGATCAGCGCGGTGAAGCTGTCGGAGCAGCTGGGCTGCCCCGTGGTCGAGGTGTCCGCCCTGAAGGGGACCGGGCTGAAGGAGTTGTATGCCAAGGCGGTGGAGATGGCCAAGGCTGGGACTTGGCAGGGCTGCCGGCACCGGTTTTCCGGCCGGGTGGAAGAGGCCCTGGAGCAGATCGGCGGTCTGATCGCCGGTACAGTTCCCCAGGAGCAGCTGTGCTGGTATGAGGTGAAGCTGTTTGAGCGGGACAAAAAGGTGATGGAGCAGCTGGCGGGCCAGGAGCTGGCCGGACCGCTGGAGGAGATTGTCACTGCCTGTGAGCGGGAGTTGGACGACGACAGCGAATCCATCATCACCAACGAGCGCTATGAGTACATCACCTCCATGTTGAAGGGGGCCTATCAGAAGAACCGCAGCGGAATGACCGTCTCGGACCGAATCGACCGGATCGTGACCAACCGGATCCTGGCCCTGCCCATCTTCGTGGTGGTGATGGGCCTGGTCTATGCCATTGCCATGGGGACCTCTCCCGCCGCCCTGTTTGACGGCAGCGGCGACCCCTGGGGCATCGGGATCGGCACCTTTGGCACCGACTGGGCCAACGATGTGCTCTTTGGAGAGATCGTTCCCGGCTGGTTTGACGCCGTGCTGGGGGCGTTGAACGTGATGGAGGGCTCTGTGCTCTACGGCCTGATCCAGGATGGCATTGTGGCCGGTGTGGGCGCTGTACTGGGCTTTGTTCCCCAGATGCTGGTGCTCTTCCTGCTGCTGTCGGTGCTGGAGGACTGCGGCTATATGGCCCGCATCGCCTTCATCATGGACCGGATCTTCCGCCGCTTCGGCCTGTCCGGCAAGTCCTTTATCCCCATGCTGGTGGCCACCGGCTGCGGCGTCCCAGGCATCATGGCCTCCCGCACCATTGAGCAGGACCGGGACCGCAAAATGACCATTATGACCACCGGCTTTATCCCCTGCGGAGCCAAAATGCCCATCATCGGACTGTTTGCGGGCGCCCTGTTCGGCGGCTCCGCCTGGGTGGCCACCTCCGCCTACTTCATCGGTGTGGCTGCGGTCATCCTCTCCGGCGTCATGCTGAAAAAGACGAGGCCCTTCGCAGGTGAGCCTGCCCCCTTTGTGATGGAGCTGCCCGCCTACCACGCCCCCACCGCGGGCAACGTGCTCCGGGCCACCTGGGAGCGGGGCTGGTCCTTCATCAAGCGGGCCGGTACGGTCATCCTCCTCTCCGCCATTCTGATGTGGTTCCTCCAGGGCTTCGGCTTCACAGAGGCGGGCTTCGGCATGGTGGAGGACAGCGACCATTCTCTGCTGGCCGCCATCGGCAGCGCCATCGCAGTGATCTTTGTCCCCCTGGGCTTTGGAGATTGGCGCTCCACCGTGGCCACCTTCACCGGCCTGGTCGCTAAGGAGAACGTGGTAGCTACCTTTGGGGTGCTCTTCCAGTATACCGGTGAGATCTCGGAGGCGGGGGAGGAGATCTGGCCCCAGATCCATGCGGCCTTCACCCCCATTGCGGCTTACAGCTTCATGATCTTCAACCTGCTGTGCGCCCCCTGCTTTGCCGCCATGGGCGCCATCAAGCGGGAGATGAACAACACGAAATGGACCCTGGCCGCCATCGGCTATATGTGCGGCTTTGCCTATGTGGTCTCGCTGATCGTCTATCAGCTGGGCGGCCTGATGCTGGGCGAGGTGGCCTTTGGTGCTGGCACTGTGGCCGCCGGGATCGCGCTGGCAGCCCTGGTCTATCTGGCGGCGCGCAGAGGCTATCGCCCCGGAGCGGACGAGCGCCTGAACGTGCGCTCTGTGTCCAACGCATAAAATGGAAGGAAGCAGAGGGCCCGCTGCGGCGGGTCCCTGAGCAGAAAGGAGTTTTAAAGTGGGTACTTGGATCGTAGCCTTGTGTGTAGTGGGTGCTGCGGGTCTGGCGGTCCGCTCCCTGTGGAAGGATCATAAGGCAGGAAAGAAATGCGGTGGCTGCGGCGGTGACTGCAGCAGCTGCCGGGGCTGCGGACACTGATCCAGGCGGTCCCAGGATCATAAGGGCAGATCAGCGCCCCTCCGGCCAGCCGGAGGGGCGTTCGTATATAAAAATGAGCAGATAGACTTGCTTTTTTGACGTAGATTTTGTACAATACAGAGGAAGAACGTCATGAAGCATTCTCATGGGCTGACGGCCCTATATGGGAACCGATTTGAAAAGGAGTGAAACGAATATGAAAAAGATCTGGCATTCCATGCTCTGTGGCGGCGCACTGGCTGCACTGCTGTGTACCCCCGCTCTGGCTGCCGGAGAGGGGGACTTCTCCCTGGTGGTCAACGGCGAGCCGGTCTCCTTTACCGACGCCCTGCCCCAGTTGAGGGAGAACCGCTCCTTCCTGCCCATGGCGGCCACCTTCCAGGCCCTGGGCTATGAGGATGGGGCCATCACCTGGGACAACGACGCCCGCACTGTGACCGCGGAAAAGGACGGAGTGACCCTTCTGCTGGCCATCGGGAAACAGGAGATCAAGGTCACCGGACCGGAGGGTGAGGAGACCATTCCCACCGATGTGGCCCCCTATATCGATCCGGCCTCTGACCGCACCTATATCCCGGTTGGACTGGTGGCCGACGCCCTGGACTACAACGTGGGCTGGGATGGGAATACAGCCACCGTGATGATTGACGATGTGGACGCCATTCTGGAGGCCAACACCGCCACCTATGCGTGGATGGACCGCTATATGGAGTACGGGCGGAAGTACACCCAGGACGCCTGCCAGGTGACTGGCGGCTATCAGATGGAGCTCACGGCGGAGAGCGCCGCGGAGGACGGCACCCTGGGAGAGAGCCGTTTTACCTGGGAGGGTGACTATACCATGATTCAGTCCCAGAAGGCCATCCAGTTCGATACGGATATGGTGTTCAATACCAGTATGTCCAGCCAGGAGACTGCGTCTCTGGATGTGACTGCATCCCTGGATGTGGACGCGGCCATGCGCATGGATCTGGAGACGGGGAAGCTGTACTTCCAGTCCGAAGCCCTCTCCGGGATGATGGGGGCGGAACAGACAGACAGCTGGTATCTGATGGATCTGAAAAGCACGATGGACGGCCTGTATGGCTCCGGCTACTACCAGGAGCTGATGGCTCTGGCCTATCAGGAGAACGACGGCGGCTTTGGCGAGGCCCTGGCGCTGTCGCTCCGGGAGTTCACTCCCGCCAGCCCGGATATGACCACAAAGGATATGCTTCAGCTCTATAACCAGCTGTTCAGTGATGAGGCATTCCAGAAGTCCGGCTCCTCCTATGTGTCCTCCAGCCAGTGGGATGGTGTGGATCTGACCTTCACACTGTTCACCACCGGCGGCAATCAGGTCAGCGGCTATGCGATGGAGCTGTCGGCGAACGACCCCAGCGGCCTGAGCATGGTCATGACCGCCTCCATGAAGAACGACAAGATGGAGATGAACATGGAACTCCATGGTATGGGGATGGATATGACCATGACCATGGACGGCGCTTACCGCCGGACCAGCACCAAGCCCGCGGGAACGCCTCCCGCCGGGGCCGAGGTGGTGGATGTGATGGAGCTGCTGCTCAGCATGGTCTCTGAGACCGGGTTTGAGCAGAGTTGACTGGAAATACCAAAATAAGAGGGGCACAGCCGTGCCCCTCTTAATATTTTTGTGCGTTTATGAAAGGACGCCCAGATGTTCCAGCAGGATCTTGCACCCCATGAGCACCAGGACCAGGCCGCCGGCCAGCTCCGCCCAGGACTTGCCCCGGGAGCCCACAACGGCCCCGGCCTTGACCCCAACAGCGGAAAGAAGGAAAGTAGTCAGGCCGATCAGACTGACTGCCAGTAGGATGTCCACCTGGAGGAAGGCGAAGGTGATGCCAACAGTGAGGGCGTCGATACTGGTGGCCACCGCCAACGGGAGCATGGCCCGGGGGGAAAAGGAGGTCCCCAGGCTCTCCTCCTCCTGGCTGCGGGACTCCCGGATCATGTTCAGACCGATGAGGCCCAGCAGCAGGAAGGCAATCCAATGGTCGATGCTGGCGATCAGGACCTGGAAGCGGCTGCCCAGCAGCCAGCCCAAAAAGGGCATCAGGCCCTGGAACCCGCCGAACCACAGTCCGGCGGTGAGGGCATGGGGCAGGGTGACCCGCCCGGCGGACAGCCCCTTGCATACCGAAACGGCGAAGGCGTCCATGGACAGGCCCACGGCCAGAAGGAACAGTTCAAAAATACCCATATCCGTTTGTCAGTCCTCCCTTTCCAAGCGGAGATACTCCTGCCGGACGTTTTCTGTTACCCGGCGGAGGAGGGCGTCCAGCTGTGCCCGCTCCTGGGGGGAAAGGCCCTGTTCCAGCGTCTGGAAAAAGGCGCACTGATTGGCCTGTCCATCCGCCACTGCAGGCGCGGCCTCTGGAAGAAGGGTGAGATGGATCAGCTTGCGGTTGTCCGGACGGCGGACACGCAGCAGATAGCCTTTCCTTGACAGCCCCTCCACCGCGGCGGAGACATGGGATTTGGTCAGCCGCCGGATCTCCACGATGTCCTTTGCTGTGTCCAGCCCAGGGTGGTTGGCGAGAAACAGCAGAACGTCCAGCTCGATCTGAGTCATCTGATAGCGCGCCAGAACGGGGCTTTGCAGCTTATGATAGAGCAGCTCCAGCGTTCTCGCATGGGTAAAATAGTCCCAGGACACAGCACGGCCTCCTTGGTTTGTGATGAAAGCAGCTGCGGAAGCTCTGTCCGCGGCAGGTATTTGGCAGTTGACATATAAAAAGTGGTGTAGGGTGACTATAACAGCGGGCGGCCCCTTTGTCAAGGGCCGCCCGCCGCTTTTTTCGCTGGATCTCAGGTCAGGGGTGCTCGGTTCGGAGCGTCTCCACAGTGGAGGCGGGGATGGAAAATTCCAGCACGCCTTCCGCGGCGGCGGCCACGGAGGCCTCGTCAAAGACCAGCACCAGTCCTCCGTCCGGCGTCCAGTAGAAGGCCTGTTCAGGATCGATGGACCGGAATTCGTGAGAGAAATAGGAACGGTCCCCCTCCTCCATCTGCCGGCGCACCTCGTCGGACAGCACCGATACATAGTCTGAGCCGCTGGGGAAGAGGTCGGATAGTGTGGCCATCTCTCCGGTGCTCTTGTCGATGTGGTAATAGCGCAGGATCTGGTATCCGCTGGCCTGGGTTTGAAGGGCGGATACGCAGAGGGTGAACCAGCGGTCCGTGTCCGCCGTCACCTCATAGCTCACGTCCAGACTTTGGTAGCCGCCCTGGGCCAGGACCTCCGCATCCTGCTGGAACTGGTCCAGAAGCCGGTCGGTGTCGGCCTGTACCGCCGCGTTGACGGAGCTGCCCGCCTGACCGCCCTCCAGCACCTGAGGAACAGAGACGTCGGCGAAGCTGTGTCCGTCGTCATAGAGGTAGTTCCGCAGGGTGACTACCTGTACCAGAGAGCCCAGCACCGGGATCTGCTCCAGCGCCTCGGCCGCAGAGGCGGACACATTGGGCAGGATCACCAGCAGGGAGGCTGCCACAGCGGCGAACCAGGCCCCCCAGTGGGAGAGCTGCCGCCGTTCCGGTTTCCGCCGGGGCGGTTCCTCCAGACTGTCACAGGTCTCCCGCAGCCGCTGGACAAAGGAGTCAGGCAGGGGAAAGGGCTCCTCCCGGGCGCGCCGCTTCAGATCTCGATCAAATTGATCCATGTTTACACCTCAATTCTCCGTGAATGTCTGTCGAAGCCGGTCTCTCGCCCGGCTGAGGCGGGTCTTGACCGCCCCCTGGGAGATCTTCAGAATCTGGGCCGTCTCGGCCACGGAGCAGTCCTCATAGTAGAACAGCGTGACGGCCGCCCGCATGGGCTCCGGCAGCTGAAGGACTGCGTCCCACAGCGTCAGATGCTCCGCAAGATCCGGCTCCGGCGTGGTCAGGTATTCCGCCGCCTGGTCGAAGTCCACGGTCCTCCGCTGCCGGCGGCAGAGGTCATAGCACTCGTTGACCAGGATCCGCAGGAGCCAGGATTTGAATTTTTCCGGCTCCCGCAGGCGGTCCAGATGGGAGTAGGCCGCGCAGACGGCCTCCTGCACCGCATCCTCCGCATCCTGCTGGTTGGACAAGATGGAACGGGCCGTGCGGTAGAGGGCGCTTTGATGCTCCTCCACAAGGCGGCAGAATGTTTCTTTGTCCAGGACAGCGTTGGTCATGGATGGGTGCGCTCCTTTCCGGGGTCGATCGGCCGATCTGTCTGTTTAGACGGGATGGGGGAGAAAAAGGTTACAGAGGCACAGGCATGAGACCTGTATTTTCCTACTATAATATCCCTGGAGAGAAACGTCAACATCTCCCGGCAGAGGGTGAGGGGAAATTTTTTGTGGGACTGTGAGTTTATGACTTCCATTTCTCCCGGAAATGTTGTATGATAAAATAAATCAGGACTGCTGTCCCTCTGGCTGAACAGGCGGTCCGGAAGCAAGTGAGGGCTGAATGATGGAAGCTGCCAACGTACACAACAAGCTGATCCTGGCTGTGGTGCAGGAGGACGACTATGACACCACGGTGAGCGAGCTGAACCAGAACGGTTTTTTTGTCACCATGCTCAGTTCTACCGGCGGGTTCTGGAAAAAGAAGAACATCACCATTATGCTGGGTGTGGAGGAGGCGCGTCTTGAGGATGCGCTGTCTATTTTGAAGCAGTGCGCTGGAAAACGGAAGCAGACCATTTACTCCAATGTGACCATGCCCACCGGGAGTCAGTACGCTGTGGCAATGCCCTCCGTGCCGGTGAATGTGGAGCTGGGCGGTGTGACTGTGTTTATCATGGATCTGGAGCGGCTGGAGAAGCTGTAAGCCAGAGGACAACGCCTTGTCTGCGCCCTGCCGGCCTGCTGGCTGGCAGGGCGCATTTTTGAAGGAAGCTCTGTGAAAATCTTAACGAAGTCTTTACCACCTGTGCGCCTTTTTTAAGGAAAAGTGTCCCGGTCCTATGGTATAATGGACCCAATATCCTGGTTCGCTTCCGGCCTGTCCGGAGCGGGACCTGTCTGGAGGTTTTGCTGTGCTATGACGGAGGCCCTGCTGCTGATCGGCTGTGTGATCGCCCTATGTACCTTGATGGGGCGGTTCCTGGACCGCCTGGCGGTCCCATCCCTGTTGATCTTCATCGCATTGGGAATGTGCTTTGGAGAAAACGGGTTGCTGCGCATTTATTTTAATGACTACTATGCCGTCAATCTGATCTGTTCGGTCAGTCTGATCTTCATCATGTTTTACGGCGGCTTCGGTACCAACTTGTCTGCTGCCCGGCCGGTGGCGGTCCAGTCGGTAGTCCTCTCCACCCTGGGGGTGGCGGGGACGGCGGCGCTGGTGGCCGCCTTTGCCCACTGGGCACTGAAGCTGCCCTGGCTGGAGAGCTTTCTCATCGGCTCGGTCATCTCCTCCACCGACGCGGCCTCGGTGTTCAATATCCTGCGGTCCAAAAAGCTGGCGCTGAAGGAGCATACTGACTCCTTACTGGAGATCGAATCGGGCTCCAATGACCCCATCTCTTATATGCTGACCACTGTGGCGGTGGGGCTCATGTCCGGGGAGAAAATGGTGGTCCCGCTGCTCCTGCTCCAGCAGCTGGCGGTGGGGATCCTGTGCGGGCTGCTGCTGGGCAAGCTGGCCATCTGGGCCCTGCGGCGGGGAGCCTTCCCATCGGAACAGAGCCAGACCATCTTCATCTTTTCTGTGGTCATCCTGTCCTATGCCCTGCCTACCGCCCTGGGGGGGAACGGGTATCTCAGCGCCTATCTCTGCGGTATCTGGATGGGAAATACCAAGCTGCCCCAGAAGCGCTATTTGGTCCACTTCTTTGATGTGGTCACCGATGTGGCCCAGGTGCTCATTTTCTTCCTGCTGGGCCTGCTGGTGACACCGGTGGAGCTGCCCTCTGTCCTGCTGCCGGCCCTGTCCGTGATGGCCTTCCTCACTCTGGTGGGCCGCCCCCTGGTGGCCGCCCTGCTGCTGCTGCCCTTCCGCCCGTCCCTGGGCCAGGTGGGGGTGGTGTCCTGGGCCGGGCTGCGGGGCGTGGCCTCCATTGTGTTCGCCATCATGGCGGTGCTGGGCGGTGTGGAGATGAAATACGACCTGTTCAATCTGGTATTCTGCATCGTCCTGCTGTCCATCTCCATTCAGGGCACCCTGCTGCCCCGGGTGGCGGAGCGGCTGGCCATGATCGATCAGGCGGGTGACGTGAGCAAGACCTTCAACGATTACCAGGAGGAGAGCGACATTGACTTCATCAAGGTCCACCTGGGTCCGGGACACCCCTGGAGCGGTGGGACCCTGCGGGAGCTGCCCATCCCGCCGGATCTGCTGGTGGTGATGATCGCCCGGGGACAGGACACCATTGTGCCGCACGGCGGGACGGTTTTACAGACCGGCGACCTGCTGGTGATGGCGGCGAGGGCCTTTGAGGACCGGGAGAACCTCTCTCTTCAGGAGGTGGTGGTGGAGCGGAGCCACAAGTGGTGCGGGCGCTCGCTCAGCGAGATCTCGGTGCCCCGAAACTGCCTGATCGTGATGATCAAACGGGGGCTGGATACCATTATTCCGGACGGGAGCACCCGTCTGGAGGCTGGGGATGTCCTGGTGGCGGCCCAGTCCAATACAGCGGCGTCCGCCTGACGGGGGCGGGAATGATGACCTCATTCCCGCCTCTTTTTTGCTGTTCTTCTGTGATTTTGTGGATTGATAATTCTCTGGTTCTGTTGTATCTTAGTAAATGTATCAAGTTAAAAATCTGTAAAATTTTTCGGCGGTCCGACAGGCGGACTCCAGTTCAGCGCGCCTGGCCCGGATCCGGTGAGAAAGGATGGAACGATCTGATATGATCCGTACCAAAAAGCGCCACCAGCTGGATATGTGTCACGGCTCTCTGGCGGATAAGATCCTGCTGTTTGCTATCCCCCTGATGGCCTCCAGTATGCTACAACTGTTGTTTAACGCTGCTGATGTCATTGTGGTGGGGCGGTTTGCCGGGAAGGAATCCCTGGCGGCGGTGGGCTCCACCACCTCCCTGATCAACCTGCTGGTGGCCCTGTTTGTGGGGCTCTCCGTGGGCTCCAATGTGGTGGTGGCCCGGAATCTGGGAGGGAAGCGGCACGACATGGTGGGCCGCGCGGTCCACACCTCCATTCTGATGGCCCTGGTCAGCGGCGCGATCCTGGCGGTGTTCGGCTTCTTTGCCGCCCGGCAGCTTCTGGTGTGGATGTCTTCTCCCGCTGATGTGATCGACAAGTCGGCCATCTATCTGCGGATCTATTTTTTGGGAATGCCTGCCACCATGGCATATAACTTCGGGGCCGCCATCCTGCGGGCCCAGGGGGACACCAAGCGCCCCCTGTATTTCCTGATCATCGCGGGCGTGGTCAACGTCATTTTGAACCTGATTTCGGTCATTCTGCTGAATATGGATGTAGCGGGGGTCGCCCTGGCCACCACCATCTCCCAGTATGTGTCCGCAGGGCTGGTCATCCTCTGCCTGACCAAGGAGGACGGTCCTCTGCGCCTGAATTTGAAGGCGATGAAGCTGGACCGGCATATTTTGGGACAGATCCTGGAGATCGGCCTGCCCGCCGGCTTCCAGGGCATTGTGTTCTCTTTGTCTAACGTGCTGATCCAGTCCTCCATCAACTCCTTCGGCTCTACCGTGGTGGCTGGCTCTGCAGCTGCCGGCAACATTGAGAACTTTGTCTATCAGGCCATGAATGCCTTCTATCAGACCAACCTGACCTTCACCGGTCAGAACTACGGGGCAGGGGAGTGCCGCCGGGTGGATAAGACCCTGCTGTACTGCCAGGGCTTTGTGATTGTGACCGGACTGCTGCTGGGCAATTTGGTCTATTACTTTGGACATCCGCTGGTGAGCATTTACGCCCCCGGAGAGGAGGATGTGATTCGGCAGGGGATCATCCGCCTGGGCTATGTGGCCCGGCCCTATGCCCTGTGCGGCATCATGGATACCATGGTTGGCAGCCTGCGGGGCCTGGGTTACTCCATTGGGCCCATGATCGTCTCTCTCATCGGCGCCTGCGGCCTTCGGGTCGTATGGATCTTCACTATTTTCCAGATGTACCGCACGCCGGAGAACCTGTACATCTCTTATCCCATCTCCTGGATCGTGACCGGCGCAGTCCACATTCTGTTTTTCCTCTATGCACGGAAAAAAGCGTTCGCTCTGGTGCGGGCCGACTCCCGCAAGGAGACGGAAGGGGAGCACCCTGTGACAGAGGAGCAGTGAGCCTGAAGCGCTCCGGATGCGGTGGCCAGCTGGGCCGCCGTTCGCTATTTTGCTGTGCATACTGGAAAAATCTTACCATATGCTTGAACCCCAAAAAAATCTGCTCCCGGATTTTAGTTTTCCCTAGACAAAGGAATCCACCTTGTGATAAGATACCCACAG
>ENA-UEQE01002710-UEQE01002710.1-human-gut-metagenome-genome-assembly--contig:-NODE-2710-length-12241-cov-3.537405_pt1 | contig 12241 bp, 10 predicted proteins | sample MGYA00242934_ERZ507935 | MGnify/ENA primary metagenome ERZ507935 (study PRJEB26167, sample SAMN06115423) | human gut metagenome | host: Homo sapiens | place: China:Anhui | collected 2015-03-30... | reverse complement strand
TCAGTTCACTGAGCGTCTCCCGCTGGGCGTTGAGCAGTATTTTCTCGCGCTGCTCGCGGCTGCGGCGCACCAGCAGCTCGCAGATGAGCAGAGTGGAGCCCAGCGAGAGTGTGAACTGCAGCACCATGCCCAGCACCGGGTGAGCCGCAAACTTCTGGGGCATCAGGTACCAGGGAATGGCCGTGAGCTCCACGGTGTGGACGCAGAAGATGAACAGCGAACGGCGGCCAATGGCCTGGATGGCGTGGGTGACAACGTTCTCCACCCTGCGCTGGAACCAGATGACGATGGAAAGGATGCCCAGGCCCGTTACAGCATCCAGCAGGATGCTCACGGGGCCGAAGGTCCACTCGGCCATCGAGACGCAGTCGGTGCTCTTGGTAAGAAGCACCAGTGCGGCCACGGCCAGAGCCGCCGCGATCATCCCGCCGCGCAGACGGGGCGAGAGAGGCTGTTCAAAGATCTTATACTTCTTGGCAAGGTAGCCCACATACAGAGCCGGAACGGTGACCATACCCTGGCCGATGCAAAAAGGAGCCTCCCAGGTGATGCAAATGCCCCAGCCTAACAGCATGGTACCCAGCACCGCCCAGTTTATGTACTGCTCCGGGAAGATATTCAGGATGAGATCCAGCAGGATCCATGCGATCATCAGCGAGAGCAGATACCACATGGGGCCGCAGGAGAAGAACAGCTGGCCGAAATAGGTGGCCGTGTGGGGCAGGCCCAGTGCAAAGCCGCCCAGCACCTTGTAGGTCTCGTAGGTGGCGTTGTGCAGGCTGCCGAACAGGCTGTAATGGATGATAAAATGGAACACGGTGGTGGCAATGCCTGTATAGATGTAAGGCTTGAGCAGCGTCTTGAACTGCTGGTCGATGCACTTGCCGATGGAGCGCTTGCGGAAGCCGTAGCCGCTGGCAATGTAAAAGGCCGCCATCAGGGATTCGCGGTAGGCGAACATGAAAAAGGTCAGCGGGTTGATGTGGCTGGCATCGCCCATGGGGTAAAGCTCACCGGTGTGGGCAAAGACGATGGTCAGCATGCCGACACCCTTGAGCAGATCGAACATGCCCAGCGAATTTGCGGCACGGCGTTTGGTTCCCTCCATAAAAAGGTCCTCCTCTGCGCCGCACCCCGCCCCGGGATGGCAGAATTGCCGGATTTTTGGCGCATCATGTTAAAAATTAGAGATATTTATAATAAGTATAATGCTTTTTGCCCTTGCTGTCAATCAAACCCAGGGAGAAAGCACGGTAGGCGGATACCGGGAAAAGTGTACCACACTCACGGCCTGCCCGCAACAAAAGGCAGGATTTACATCCGGGTGCACAGATTGACTGCAAGTTTAAGTTGCATATTTGTGCAATTAAATCTTGCATTTAAGCCCTCTATGCGGTATACTCTAGGCTAGAGTGCCCAGAAGATTCCATTTGGCGGAAACAAAAGGGAATAATTTAACAAAAATAAACAGGGAGTGTAAAATAATGGCAAACAAGGCTTGTAAGGAAGTTGTGACCGTGGCAAATATGCCGATGACCGTTTTTGACATGATCTCTGCGATGCGGAATAAGTATGCTGACCGTGTGGCGTTCCGCTATGTGGAGGGCAAGGACACGGTGGTGGAAAAGACCTACGCTCAGTATGTGCAGGATATCCGCAAAGTGACCGGCTACCTGCAGCAGGAGCTGGGCGAGCCCAAGGGCAAGAAGATCGTCATCCTGAGCCGAACCAACTATGAGTATGGCGCGGTCGTTTTCGGCACCATGATGGCAGGCGCTGTCATCGTGACCCTGAACCAGGGCAAGACCTGGGCCGAGCTGGAGCATGAGCTGGGCATGGTGGAGCCGGACCTCATCTTCAATGATGGCATCGATTACGGCTACCGCGCCCAGCTGGAAGCGCTTTACGGCGCTCAGCTCCGCCCCATGGATGCCTGGACCGCTGCCCCTGAGGCTGAGATGGTCAACCGCATCGACCACGAGGGTCTGCTGATGCTGATGTTCACTTCCGGCACCACCGGCCGCAGCAAGGGCGTGATGCTGAGCGAGAAGAACTACTTCACCGCCTGCCAGATGTACATCGATGGCCAGAAGGACATCCTTGACCAGGAGGAGCGGCTGGCACCCCAGTACCTCGACCAGATCTTCAGCCACTTTACGCTGGTGCCCATGTTCCATCTGGCCGGTTTCATCTGCTACTTTGTCTACGGCATACAGGGCTGGACGCTGAACCTCTGCTGTGATGCCCGCGACCTGCGCCGGGATATGAGCCTGATGCACAGCGATGCCATGTCTACCCCTCCGGTGCTGGTGGAGATGATCTGCAACGAGGTCAAGCGCGGCCATGCCGACCGCCTGAACGGTCTGTGGAACCTGAGCTGCAGCTCTGCCATCCTTGACCCCGCCATTCTGAGCGAGCTGGTGAAGAATGGCTTCTACATCAACCAGTGCTACTCCATGACCGAGCTGGCCGGCTATGGCCTGCTGAACGTGACCCAGGAGGGCGACCACCTGCGTGCCCTGGGCAAGCCGGACGGCTTCTGTGAGGTCAAGGTGGACGAGACCGGCGAGATCTGCGTCCGCGGCGGCTGCGTGATGCTGGGCTACTATAAGGACCCCGAGGCCACTGCCGAGACCATCGACAAGGACGGCTGGCTCCACACCGGCGACCTGGCCCGCGTGGACGAGGAAGGCTACTACTATATGACCGGCCGCAAGAAGAATCTGATCATTCTGGACAGCGGCGAGAATGTCAGCCCCGAGGAGCTGGAAAAGCTGCTGGGCAAGTGCGATGCCATCAAGGAGTGCATCGTCAAGGAGATGGGCAAGAAGATCGGCACCGTGGTCTGCTGTGAGGATGACAAGCGGCAGCAGGTGAAGGATTTTGTCACCGAGCTGAACCGCACCCTGCCCATGTATAAGCGCATCTCCGTTGTAGAATGCAGCGCCGAGCCCCTGCCCCGCAACGCTCTGGGCAAGCTGCTGCGCAAGTAAAATCAAACGGGAGAAAAAGGAGCAGACCATGGTAAACAATGTCTATGATCTTGTCACCCGGACAATGGAGCAGGAATTCCCCGGGCGGGTGGCCTTCCGCTGGGTAGAGGATGCCACCGGTACCGTGAAGGAAAAGACCTATGCCGAGTATGCACAGGATATCCGCCGCGCTGCTGCCTGGTTTGCCCGGAACATCCCGGAGGTGGAGGGCAAGCGGGTGGTCCTGCTGAGCCGGAACTGCTATGAGTACGGCGTGAATACCTTTGGCGCTGTGCTGGCCGGGGCTGTTCTGGTAACGATGAACCAGAAAAAGACCTGGGATGAGCTGAGCTGGGAGCTGGAGCTGGCAGAGCCTGCCCTCATCCTGAACGATGGGGTGGACTACGGCTGCCGTGACCAGCTGGAGGCTGCGTATGGGGAGCGCCTGCGGCCGATGGATGTCTGGAAGGACACCGCGCCCGGCGGGCTGGAAAAGAAGATCGACCCCAATGCCCTGATGGTCATGCTGTTCACCTCCGGCACCACCGGCCGCAGCAAGGCCGTGATGCTGGCAGAGCGGAACTTCTTTACCGTGATGCAGATGCACGTTGCCATGGGCGACCACATGCTGGACTTCAAGCACCGGCAGCTGCCCGAGGACAAAAACGATGTCCTGAGCAACTTTGCCATCCTGCCCCTGTTCCATCTGGGCTCCTTTATCTGCCTGTTCTCCTGGCCCTTCAAGGGCTGGGCCCTGAACCTTTGCAGTGACCTGCGGAATTTCTACCGGGATCTGGGCCTGATGCACAGCGATTCCATTGCCGTGGCCCCGGTGCTGATGGAGAGCATCTACAAGGATGTCAAGCGCGGCCGCGCCGATAAGCTGAACGGCCTGTGGAACCCCTGCGGCAGCTCTGCCATGTTCGACAGCGAGATGCTGCTGAATCTGGTGGAAAACGGCATGTACATCACCCAGTGCTATGGCATGACCGAGACCTGCGGCGATGGTCTGGTGAACTACGCCCAGGCAGAGCCCCATATCCGGGCGCTGGGCAAGCCGGACGGCCACTGCGAGTACAAGTTGGATGAGACCGGCGAGATCTGCATCCGGGGCGGCTGTGTGATGCTGGGCTACTATAAAGACCCCGAGGCCACCGCCGAGATCATCGACAAAGACGGCTGGCTCCACACCGGCGACCTGGCCCGTGAGGACGAGGACGGCTATTACTACATGGTGGGCCGGAAGAAGAACCTGATCATTCTGGGCACCGGCGAGAACGTCAGTCCCGAGGAGCTGGAAAGAAAGCTCAACGCCTGCCCTGAGGTGCAGGAGTGCGTGGTCAAGGAGATGGGCAAAAGGATCGGCGCGCTGATCTGCTGTGCCGAGGAAAAGCAGGCGGAGGTCCGGGCCTTTATCACCGGGTTGAACCGTACCCTGCCGCTGTACCAGCGGATCACGGCGGTGGAGTTCAGCACCGAGCCCCTGCCCCGCAACGCCATGGGCAAGCTGCTGCGCAGGTAAGCGCGGAAATTGTAAAAAAAGCGCAAAACCGGGCGGTCGGTGTGTTGCATTTCCTCCATAAAACAGGTATTATAAAACACAGGAATGCCCCGCCGGCTGGCTAAACCGGCCCGGCGCGTGGCATACTGAAACTGCGCCCTTGCAGGCGAAAAAAAATCCCTCACGGAAAGGAAGATTTTTTGATGGAAAGAGCAGAAATCATGTCTCAGATCCTGGCAATTCTGGAGGATGTGGCAGAGATCTCGCCCGAGGATGTCAACGAAAACAGCGTGATGATGGATGATCTGGATCTGTCCTCTATGGAGATCCTGACCGTCGTGGCCGATCTGGAAGAGACCTTTGGTCTGCGCATCCCCGAAAAGGAGCTGCGCAACTTTGTGACCATCGGCGATCTGGCCGATTATCTGGCCGAGAACGCGGGGTAAATTCCGGATGAATGCAGAGCAGCGTGCGGTGTTTCAGGGCATCGTCTACTACTACCGTGAAAATCAGGTCCTCTGCCGCTATCAGGCCACGCTGAAGGAGGCCGTTGACCCGGCTCTTCTGCAGCAGGCACTGGATGCGGCCCGCCCGCTGGCAGAATATTATTTCTGCCATGTGGTGTGGGAAAAGCGGGAGGCCAGTCTGGAGCCCAACACTGCCCCCTGCCGTGTGCGGCAGGGCAGCGCCCAGCCAAAGATCCCCGAGGAGACGAACGATTATCTCTTCTCGCTGGGCTGTGAGGGGAACACGGTCTATCTGGACTGGTTCCACTTCCTGGCCGATGGCCGGGGCAGCGCGCCCTTTTTCACCCTGCTGCTCAAGCTCTACTGCAACCTGCGCTCCAACGCCGGTTTTGTGTGCGAGGCCCTTGCCTCTGACCCACCCTACGATGTGGAACAGCTGCTGGCCCGCTACCCGGAGAGCCAGGTGGCCAACAACATGCAGAAGGACGTGCTGCAGATCCACGAAGGCACGCCCCATTTTCAGCGGCTGCGGCTGGACAGGCAGAGCCTTGTGGATCTGGCGCAGAAGGAGGGCGTGAAGCCCTTCAGCGCCCTCATGGGGCTGACCTGCCAGGCAGCGCAGCGGTATCTGGAAAAGAACGATCTTGTGTACAGCTATGCTGCCGACACCCGCGCGGCGCTGGGGGTGCCGCATGCCCTGTACAACTGCATTGCGTCCTTTCAGCTGGCCCTGCAGCTGGAACCGCAGGCCCGGCTCCACAGCTTTGCAAAGCAGCTCGACCATGAGATCCGGGAAAGCCTGACCCCGGAGCGCCGCCTGTTCCGCATGGCCGAACAGATGGGCTGGGTGTATCAGGTGTTCCGGCAGAAGGCCGCACTCAAGATCAAGAAGCGTGTGTTCCAGATGGGCGAGTACATAAGCGGCTTCCCGGCAGATTTCTGGGTCAGCTACATCGGCAGCCCGCTGCTGCCGCACAGCCCGGAGCTGGAAGCATACCTGACCGATTTCCAGACCTGGGTGCTGCCGGACGGTGCGTCCCTTGCAATGGAGGTCACCAGCCTGCACGGCGTGCTGACCTGCTGCATTGAGAACAAGGTGGACAAGCCCGGCTACCTCGAGGCCCTGTGCGACGTGATGGAGCAGGAGGGCATCAGGGTGCTGGAAGCGGTACATATTTCCTGAAGCAACAATAACAGCGAACCCCCCAGTGCAGATCGCACCGGGGGGTTCGCTGTTTAGTTAGCATCCTCACCCTCTCAGTCAAAGCCTGACGGCTTTGCCAGCTCCCCCAAAGGGGGAGCCAAGGGCAATCCCAGATTTAGCAGCATCTGCCCTCTGTAATGTCTTGCCTCTCCCTTCGGGAGAGGTGGCATTGCGCAAGCAATGACGGAGAGGGTGAGGATGCTAAAGGGTTCGCCACTTACCCCTTCATCTGATTCCAGCTCCGAATAACCTCCCAGCGGCTGACGGAATCCTCCGCGGACGCATCCGGGGCGAGGAGCTGGTTCTCGATGGCCCATGCAAGGGCCTGCTGGACCGGGGCAGCATCGGCAGGGAGAAGAGCAGCGGGGGCCGGGGTCCCGGCGGCTTCCCACAGCAGCAGGGCCAGCTCCCCGGCGTTGTTGGGGATGGCCGCACCGGCAGGCAGGACGGTGTTCAGGTACAGCTCGGTGCCGATCATGTAGCCGGTGTAGCCCAGCACAGCCGCGCCAGCACCCGCCGTGCCGATTATGGCGGCGGTGCCCAGAATGCCGGGGCCTTCGCTTTCAATGGTGGCCTCCCGGTACTGGGCTTCCACGGTAACGGTCTTGCCTTTTTCCACTGCATTGGCCGGGATGGTAAAGCTTTCGGCGTTGTAGGCCACATTGGGGTTGCCCAGCAGGCTTTCCTCACTGATGGTCCACTGGTCGAACACCATGCCCTCCGGTACGGCATCCGGGTTCAGGGTCACTTTTGCTTCTGCATCCACCGGCACGGTGCCGCTGGTCAGCGCATCCCTTTCGCCGGTCGTAAAGCTGCCGCCCACCACTTTCAGGGTGTAGGTCTCCGGTTCCGGTTCTGGTTTCGGCTCAGGTTTCGGCTCAGGTTTCGGCTCAGGCTTCGGTTCCGGCTTCGGTTCGGGTTCCGGTTTCGGGTCGTTCAGCAGCAGCTCAAGGTCAGCCGTAAGAGGCAGCTGTACTTCCCGTACCTTGCCGCTGCTCAGGGTCACATACAGGGTACCGGTGGGCTGGCCGACCACATAAATCTCCTTGGCGGCACTGTCCAGTGTGGTGGTATCGCCGCTGGTTTTCAGGGCCGTAATGGTTCCGTTATCAGAAACAGTAATTTTCTTAGCGCTGTTTTCACAGCCGGTGGGAACATTCAGGAACACGCCGTTCAGGGCGCTGGCGCTGCCGGTAACTTCTTTCAGGAAAATGCCGTTTGTGATGGTGGCGTTGCTGTTCACCGTAACCGGGCAGTTCACCGCCACCCTATGGGGGTTCAGGTCGGTGCTGTTAAAGTCATAGCTTTTCTCGGCGGTAGGCTCCAAAATCAGGCTGTTGTTTTCAAACTTCCAGCCGTTGCCGCTGTAATCCTGGGTGCCGCCCTTGGTGCCAACGGGGTAGCCGTCTTTATCGATCACCAGTCGTGTCAGCATGCTCAGGGTAACGGTGGCCGCAGTGGCGGGTGGTGCGGTGAAAGTGACAGAAAAATAACCGCTACCATTGTCGTAATATCTTGCACTTGGTGCCCAATCTTCTAACAAACAATGTGCGTCGTTTGTGTCTCCGAATGTAACATCAATAGGAAATAATATTGCTTGACGGTTACGGAAAAAAATATGGATGGTGATGCTGGTATTATGGTCGGAATTGGGAATGACATAACCGCTGTTGCCGAAATAATTGATTCCTGCATCGTAACACTCATAGCTGCCATTCTCCGGGAAATTCACATTCAAGGTATAGCCGATATGGACAGTGCCACCTGTTGGTTTTTCACGAAAAATGCCGCCCTTTATGGTGCCATTGTTGGTAACGGTAGAACTAAACATGCCGCCGGTAATTGTACCATGATTTATAACGGGCATTGAGTAAACGCCACTCGTTATAGTGCCATAATTGGTAATACTGGAACCAGGATTTCGAATGCCCCCAAAATCACCATTTTCAATCGTCGCGTTTTCCCCTATGATGGCAGAACATAAAATAATGCTATAATCCTGACGGATGCTTCCGCGACCTGTCAAATCATAGGTAGTAGGGTTTTCGGGGGTGATGGTCAAAACTTTAGCTGTATCATCATAGCTCCAGTCTTTACCGGTATAAATATTGTGCCCATCAGAATCGGTTGTAGGAGTTATATCATCGAGAACCGGATAACCAGACTGAATTTGTAAAGGTTTCAAGGTGGAGCCGCCTTCCTCCGCCCACGCTGTGATTGCCGACACAGGCAGGAACGTTACCGCCATGCACAGCGCCACCAGAAGGCTGATAAGTCGTTTCTTCATAGGAGATTCCTCACTTTCCTTGCGCCGGTCTCCCGGCTGGGTGGTATGGGGGCTTATACTCTTCTACTTCCTATAATGCAAAAAATGAGGAATCCTTTCACCTGACTGGGAATTTTTTTTTTTTTTTGAGGACGACCTCTCCTCCTTGACAATCCACCTCACCCTGTCCTTGTCGGCCGGATGCTGACCTCACCATGCTGCAGGGCAACCTGCCTGCCGCCCTCGCGCTCCACCACCAGACGGCCCGCATCGTCAATGGAAAGGGCCTTTGCGGCATAGGTCTCGGCCCCGGTGCAGACAGTGACCCAGTGGCCCGGCACAAAACAGCGGGCCCGGTACTCGTCCAGACAGTCGAAGGCCGGGCAGAGGGAGAGCAGCTCCCGGGCAATGGCCCCGGCCAGCACTGCACGGCTCACGGGTGCGGGCCCGCCGGGGTAAAGGCTGCCCGCCGTGCGGGCCAGCTCCTCGGGCCAATCGGCGGCGGAGGTGGTCAGGTTGAGGCCGATGCCCACCACCAGCCATTCCAGCTGACCGCATTCCATGTCGGTTCCGGCTTCGGTCAGGATGCCGCAGACCTTGCGGCCCTGATAGTAAAGGTCGTTCACCCATTTGATGCCCAGTTCCAGCCCGCACAGGGCCTTGACAGCCCGGGCCACGGCCACCGCCGCACTGATGGTCGCGCTCTGGGCATCGGCGGCAGAGAGGGCGGGCCGCAGGATGAGGGAGAGGTAGACCCCCTTCCCGGCAGGGCTCTCAAACCGCCGCCCCAGCCGCCCGCGCCCCGCCTTCTGGTGGGCCGTGAGCACCAGCGTACCGTGGGGCGCACCGCCCAGTGCCAGCTGCTTGGCCGTCAGGTTGGAGCTTTGCAGCGTGTCGTAGATGTGGATGGGGGCGGGGTAGGGGCCCACCGCCTCGGCGCAAAAGGGGTCGCCGCCTGCCAGCCGGTAGCCCCGGCGCGGGGCGGAATCCAGCGCGTATCCCTGGGCCGAAAGCGCCTGTGCCGCCTTGTGGACAGCCGCACGGCTCACGCCCAGCGCTTCGGCCAGCTGCTGGCCTGAGATATAGGCTCCCTCTGCCGCCGAAAGTGCCTGCAGCAGGGCCTGTTTGGTGCTTCCCCCCATGGAAACCGCCTCCTTCTTGTGCTATAGTAGTAATAGTATAGCATAACTTGAGGCATTGCAAAAGAGACTTGCCCATTATGCCAAGGGCTCCCCTACTAGGAGCAACAGCAACAACCGCCGCCAGTGGCGGATGAAGGGCGTTGCTGTTGGGGCCGCGGCCAGCAAGATACGAGTGCTGTTTACAGCACGAAGTGGATGCTGGGAGCCGCAACCCGTACTGGCGCGAAGCGCCTGAGAGGTTTGATCCATTTTTTTATTTTTCAAAATTTTTGCAGGAAAACCGCGCTCTGCCTCGTATTCAATTACAGAGCGGCAGGAAAGGAGGGATGCGGACCGTTGACAACACTGGAATTCAATGCGCTGGTGCGGCAGTATCAGGGGCTGGTCTACACGGTCTGCCACCAGCTGGTGCCGGACGAGGGCGATGCCCAGGATCTGGCACAGGAGACCTTTTTGGCCGCATGGCGGGCCATTGACCGCTGCCCGCCCGGGTACGAAAAGCAGTGGCTGGCGCGTATCGCTTCCAACAAAGCCAAGGACTACCTGCGCAGTGCGTGGGTGCGCCGGGTGAACACCCCGGGAGATGATATCCTTGCGCTGGAAGGCGCGCCGCCCGGCTCCGACCCGGAGCAGCAGGTGCTGGATGCCATGAGCGAGGAGACCCTGACCGGGAAGATCCTGGGGATGCGGGAGCCGTACCGCACCCCCTGCCGCCTGATGCTGCTGGAGGGCCGCACCGCCGCCGAGGCGGCAGCCCTCTGCGGCAGGCCCCAAAAGACGGTGGAGGCGCAGATCTACCGGGCAAAGAAAATGCTGGCGGAGCAGATCCGTCAGGAAAGGAGGAGCGAAGATGGAATTGTTTCGTGAAGATGGCTGTATGACCGACGCGGGCTTCCGGGCCATGATGGACGGCCAGCTGGATGAGCTGGGCAGGCTGGAAGCCGCCGAACACCTCTCTTATTGTGACCAGTGCATGGACCGATACACGGCCCTTTTGACCGCCGATGCGCTGGAAAAACCGCCAAGGAGCGTGCAGGGCGCGGTGATGGGCACGATCTGGGCCCGTCTGATGCAGAATACCTATGGCAGGGCTGCTGTGGCCGGTGTGGCCGCTGTGCTGGCCCTGACCCTGTGGCGGAGCGGGGCGCTGCAGCAGATCATCCAGTATGGTGCCGGGCGGGAGAACGTGCTGGAAACTGACCAGAGCCAGCTCTGGGAGCCCGGCCGGAATGACCCGGCCCCGGAGAACACCCCGCAATACCGCCCCATTGAGGACGACCGGCCGCAGGCCGCGCCGGAACAGCTGGGGAGACCCGTGGAGACAAAACAGGACCGCCGTTATGCCGGCGAAGGCTCCTCTTTGCTCCATAAGCTGCTCACGGATGTGACCGATAAGATCGCGGGCAATGCCCCGAATACTGAGAAATGAGGGAACGATTATGAAGAAAAATGGCATCCTGACCCTGCTGTTCGCCTTTATCCCGGGCGCAGGCCAGATGTATCAGGGATATATGAAGCGCGGCCTTTCGCTGGTGCTGATGGCCGCTGCCATCGGCATGGCAGCCATGCTGATCCCGCCCATCGCGTTTGCGCTGCTGGTGGTGTTCATGTACAGCTTTTTCGACACCTTCAACCTGCGTGCCCAAATCAGCATGGGCACCGCCCCGGAGGACGATTATCTGGTACACTTCGACCCGCAGGATAAGCGCCTTGCCCGGATGATGATGGACAGCCACAAGCTGGTGGGCTGGTGCCTGATCGCCATCGGTGCGCTGATCGCTTACGAGCAGATCATTATGAACACGCTGGGCGATATCCTGTGGCGCTGGGGCCAGAAGGCTCCGGTATGGCGGGCCATCTATCTGGTGATGGATCAACTGCCCGAGGTTGTGCTCTGCGTGGCACTGATCCTGTGCGGCATCTGGCTGGTGCGGGGCCCCAGAGCAAAGAAAGCTGCCCCGGAAGCCGCCGCCCCGGAGGAGACCGATTTTCAGGAGTATCAGCCTGAAAAGAAGATGCCCAGCCTGCTGGATCACTTTGCCCGCAAGGCAGAGCCGGATACGACCGGTGAGGTGACCCTTGACCCGGAGGATGAAGACGATGGACGAGAAGAAGAATGACACAGCAGAGACCCCGGCCTTCAAGGCCCCGGAAAACGCCCCGGTGCGCCGGGTGGGCACCCTGACGCTGGGAGTCTGCCTGATCGCCTGCGGCGTGCTGTTCCTCTGCTATTTCTTTGTGCCGCATTTCAACTGGGAGCTTACGCTGAAGATCGCCCCGGCGGCAGGGTTGATCCTGCTGGGGTGCGAGGTGCTGTATTTTGCCGCAAGGCCCCAGCGCTGGAAGTACGATTTTCTTTCGGTGCTCCTCTGCATCGTGCTGATGGTCAGCGCCTTTGGCGGGGCCTGCCTGATGGCAGCCTTTGATTTTGCCCTGCACCGGGGGGAGTTCTGGATCGAATACGATGCCCGGCAGGAGCGGGGCCTGAATGATGATGAAAGCGACCGCCTGCGCCTTGATCTGGACGAGGGCACCGGCCCGGACCTCGATGAGGAAAATGAGGACAGCAGCGCGGCCTCCCACACGGAAGTGTGAGCCATACAAAAAACATATCACAGCAATACAAAAGATACCTTTTACAGGGGGCACCTGTCCGGGTATACTGAATGTGCACCCGGACGATGGGTGC
>ENA-UEQE01002705-UEQE01002705.1-human-gut-metagenome-genome-assembly--contig:-NODE-2705-length-12258-cov-3.274198_pt1 | contig 12258 bp, 10 predicted proteins | sample MGYA00242934_ERZ507935 | MGnify/ENA primary metagenome ERZ507935 (study PRJEB26167, sample SAMN06115423) | human gut metagenome | host: Homo sapiens | place: China:Anhui | collected 2015-03-30... | reverse complement strand
GGCTTGGGTAGTTCTTCATTATAGTAGGTCACGAACAGCCGCTGGAGGTCGTAGCTTCCGGCGGTGGCATCCAGCAGATAGGCGGCCAGCGCCGTGTCAAACAGATAGCCGTCGGTGGGAAGCTCCTGTTCCAGTAGGGAGCGCATGGTATCCTTGATGTGGTGACCGACTTTTCGGATATCGGCGGAGAACAGGGCGGTCAGCAGGGCGTGCCAGTCGCCGGTATAGCGGTTCTGGTCCAGCTCGGCTGCGGCGGAGGTGTGCGCTCCGGTATCCCACTGGACGGAGAGGACGGAGAGGTCTGGCAGGGCGTAGACGGTCACATGGTCCGCCTGACGCCACTGGGCCAGCAGAGCCTGGGCCTGCTGCTCCGTCTCCAGCGGCTCCACGGTGACGGTATACTCCGGGGCGGCCTCGGTGTCCCGGTGGGGGGTGAGGCCGTACCGGTCGATGAGCTTCTGAAACTCCAGCTTCAGCAGCAGGTCATAGAGCTCCGGAGCAAAGGGGCGGCGGAGGTTGTCCTCCGGGGTGAAGTTCAGCGGGGCATCGGTGACGATGGTGGCCAGATACCGGGAGTGCTCGGCGCTCTCCCTGCCCTCCTGCAGCTTTTTGATGACGCCGGGCTTGGCGTCGATCTCCGGCAGCAGGCGGTACAGCTCCGCCACGGAATGATACTGCTGCACCAGTGCCATGGCGGTCTTTTCGCCCACGCCGGGGACGCCGGGGATGTTGTCGGAGGCATCGCCCATGAGGGCCTTCAGGTCGATCATGTGGATGGGCGCAAAGCCGTACTGCTCCCGGAAGGTCTCCTCCGTCATATCCTTGGTGGTGGTCTGGCCCATGCGGGTGGACACCAGCTTCACCTTGGTATGGGGGGTGATGAGCTGGAGACTGTCCTTATCGCCGGTGACGATGACACAGTCCCAGCCGGCCGCCTCACAGCGGCGGCTGATGGTGCCGATGAGATCGTCGGCCTCGTAGCCGGTGAGGTCGTACTGGGGAATGTTCATGGCGGAGAGCACCTGCTTCAGATACGGCAGCTGCATGGCCAGCTCCTCCGGCATCCCCTTGCGCTGGGCCTTGTAGCGTTCATCCGCCTGATGGCGGAAGGTAGGCTCCCGGCGGTCGAAGGTGACGCACAGCGCCTCCGGCTGCTCCTCGTCCAGCAGCCGCTGGAGGGTGGTGAGAAAGCCATAGATCGCATGGGTATACAGCCCGTCCCGTGTGGACAGGGGGCGGATGCCATAATAGGCCCGGTTGACGATGCTGTTGCCGTCGATGACCATCAGTTTCATGGAGGGTCCTCCTTATATTTCCTAACGTACTCTGCTTCATTATACGCCAGTTTCTCCCATAAAACAACCTCCGCCGTGGAGCGGGACAGAGGTTTTCCGGTATTTTGCATGGAATGGGGCGGAAAAGAGGGAGAATTTGTTTTTCCTCTTTCTTTTTCCGGCGAAATACGCTATAATCTATATTTGACTGAAATTTGACCGGAAGGGGTATGTAGATATGTCCGCAGAGCTGTTACAGATGCTCAACGGCGTTCAGACCATGTCCATCGTGGGAATGTGCAAGAATGCCGGAAAAACCACCATGCTCAACTGGATGCTGCACCACGACCGCCTGCAGGGGACGCTGGGCCTGACCTCCATCGGCCGGGACGGTGAGTCCACCGACGTGGTCACCGGCACGGAGAAGCCCGGCATCTTCGTACGGGAGGGGACTCTCATCGCCACCGCCAAGGATATGCTGCGGCTGGGGGACACCACGCTGGAGATCATGGAGACCACCGGCATCCCCACACCGCTGGGGGAGGTGGTGATCTTCCGGGCCCGCAGCGACGGCAATGTCCAGCTGGCAGGGCCGTCCATCACCACGCAGCTCAAGGAGGTCTCCCGGCTGTTCTTCGAGATGGGGGCCGACAAGTCCATCATCGACGGCGCTCTGGGCCGCAAGTCTCTGGGGGCACGGGCTGTGGCGGAGGGGGTCATCCTCTGCACCGGGGCCTCATACCACATGAGCATCGACAAGGTCGTAGCCGACACCGCCCACGTGTACCGGCTGATGAATCTGCCCAAGGCGGAAGTCATGCCCCCGGAGATGGAGGAGAGTCTGGAGAAGTGCCTGAAGGATCACGGCGAGGCTCTGATCTCCGGGGCGCTGACGGATACCATGGTGATGCCCCTGCTGCGCTCCGGCGTGCTGCGGAATACCCGGCTGGTGGTGAAGGATCCCAGCAAGGTGCTGCTGAGCAGCGATGCGCTGGATAAGCTCCAGACCCGTCAGGTGCGGCTGGAGACGGAGGAGGCCGCCCGGACCCTGTGCGTCACCATCAACCCGGTGTCCGCCTACGGCTGGAAGTTCGATAAGGATGAATTTATGACACGGATGCGGGAGGCGGTGGACGTCCCCGTCATCAATGTGAAGGAGGAGCTGACATGATCAATATTCGCTTTGAAGAGAGGGAAAAAATCGGCTTGCAGTATGCGCTGGAGACTCTCCACGGGTGCAGCCCCTTCGGTCAGGAGAAGATCCGCAAGCTGCGCTACTACTCCCCCGACGAGCGGGAGGAGCTGGAGACGGAGCTGTATAACGTGGAGCAGGCCGCCAAGGCGGCGGATGCCCTGAAGCCACTGTACGACAGGATCGGCCTGATGCTGTGCCAGATGAAGGACATCCGTGGCTCTCTGCGCCGGTGCCAGGCGCTGGAGATCCCGGATCATGTGGAGCTGTTTGAAATCAAGGTATATCTCCAGCGGCTGGAGAGTCTGATCCCCCTGTTCCAGCAGGTGTGCCAGACCACTCACTTTAAGGCGCTGGCCTTCCATGATCCGGCGCAGGCGCTGGAGATCCTGGATCCGGACAAGACCCGCAGCCGTGGCTTCTACATCCCCGACAATGCAACACCCAAGCTGAGGGAGATCCGTGCGGCCAAGAAGCAGATCGAGGAGCAGCTGCACCATGCACAGACCGATGCCGAGAAGGAGGAGCTGCGCTCCCGCCGGACCCGTGTCTGTGCCGAGGAGGACAGCGAGGAGACCAAGGTGCGCCGCAGCATGGGGCAGGCGCTGGCTCCGCTGGCAGGAGATCTGCTGGAGGACGCCGACACGGCGGGCCGGCTGGACTTCATCATCCAGAAGGCGCTGTTTGCCGTGCGCTACGGCGGCGTGCGGCCGGAGATCACGGAGACGGAGCTGGAGCTGACGGACATGATCAACCCCGAGCTGTGCGACCTGCTGGAGCAGAAGGGGCGGTCCTTCGTGCCGGTGTCCATCCGGCTGGAGCAGGGGGCCACCGTCATCACCGGCGCCAACATGGGCGGTAAGTCCGTGGTGATGAAAACCGTGGCTCTGAACGTGCTGCTTTTGCAGGCGGGCTTTCTGGTCTGCGCCAAGAAGGCCCGGATGCCGCTGTTTTACAGCGTGAAGATGCTCTTTGACGACTTGCAGTCCATCCAGTCGGGCCTGTCCGGCTTCGGCTCGGAGATCGTGCAGTTCCAGAAGGCGCTGGAGGAGGTGGAGCAGGGCTACTCCCTGTTCCTGCTGGATGAGTTCGCACGGGGCACCAACCCCGACGAGGGCGCCGTCATCGTGCAGGCAGTGACCAAATACCTCAACGAGGTGAAGGCCATCTCCCTGCTGACCACCCACTACGACAAGGTGGCAGAGAACGCCCGGCTGCACTATCAGATCATCGGACTGCGGGACGTGGATCCGGAGCAGATCCGGCAGGAGCTGGCGGCTACCGGCGACGACGGCATTCAGGTCATCGCACGGCACATGAACTACGGCCTGTACCGGGTGGAGGGGAAGTCCGACTGCCCCAGAGACGCCCTGAACATCTGCCGGATGCTGTCGCTGAAGCCGGAGATCCTGGAGAAGATCGAGCAGGCGTATTAAGATGCCGGAGGCTCTCTGCGGTGGTTGGCCGCTGCTGCGTGCGGCGTCTGTGGGGCGGTATGCGCCGCCGGAGGGCGGAGAAATGGAAAGAATGCCCAATAAAGGCGGGGGGGGGGGATACCCTCCCGCTTTCGCTGTATTCGTGGGATATCGCTTTGTGCATAACCCATAGAAAACGATGCAGAAATTTTATCTCATGCACAAAAAATCTCTGTCTTTTTTGTCACAATGCCACCTTGACAAAGCCCCGGCGGAGACGATATAATGAGGACCGTAGAAGTTCATACCGCAATCAATAGAGGTGCGGGGGACAGGGTACTGCTTCGTGAGGACAGACACTCGCAGAGCGGGGCAGGAAGGGGTCCTTCGCCGAAAGGGCATGACGGGTCTGATGTCATGGCCTTGGGGTCGGGGTGTAAGCGCCGGCACTGTCATGTCGAAAGACGTGGAGCGCTATTGGTCAGCCTTGACCGATAGCGCTCTTTTTATGCCCGAAAGAGCGGTATGGCCACAGCGGCGGAACTTCATGAAAACGACCCAAATTTATGAAGGAGGAAAAACTTATGGAAAAGATCACTTCTACCCTGCGGCTGCGTATGAGCGCAAAGGATGCTCACTACGGCGGAAATCTGGTGGACGGCGCACACATGGTGCATCTGTTCGGTGACGTGGCCACCGAGCTGCTCATCAAGTGCGACGGCGATGAGGGCCTGTTCTGCGCTTACGACATGGTGGAGTTCAAGGCTCCCGTGTACGCCGGCGACTACATTGAGGCCTATGGCGAGATCGAGAAGATCGGCAACACCTCCCGCACCATGCGCTTCGAGGCCCGCAAGGTCGTCGTTGCCCGCACCGATATCAGCGCTTCCGCTGCTGACGAGCTGGACGAGCCCATCGTTGTCTGCGTGGCTCACGGCACCTGCGTGACCCCCAAGGACTGCCAGCGCAAGAAGATCGAGAAGTAAGGGAGCGGCAAGATGGAGAAGCTGATTATTACTGCTGCTATCTGCGGCGCTGAGGTCACCAAGGAGCAGAACCCCGCTGTGCCCTACACCGTGGAGGAGATGGTCCGTGAGGCCAAGTCCGCCTACGAGGCCGGTGCAGCCATCCTGCACATCCATGTCCGTGAGGACGATGGCACGCCCACTCAGGGCCGTGAGCGCTTCCGTGTGGTGATGGACGCCATCCGCAAGGAGCTGCCCGATGTCATCATGATCCCCTCCACCGGCGGCGCTGCCGGTATGACCCCGGAGGAGCGTCTGCAGCCCACTGAGCTGTTCCCCGAGATGGCCACTCTGGACTGCGGCACCTGCAACTTCGGCGACGAGGTGTTCGACAACACCATGCCCACCATGCGCGCTTTCGGCAAGCGCATGCTGGAAAACAGCATCAAGCCCGAGTACGAGTGCTTCGAGCTGGGCCACATCGACACCATCCTTGGCATGGCCAAGAAGGGTGAGGTGCCTGCCCATCCCATGCAGTTCAACTTCGTGCTGGGCGTCCACGGCTGCACTCCCGCAACCGTGGAGAATCTGGCTTTCTTCGCCAGCAAGATTCCCGCTGGCTCCACCTGGACCGTGTCCGGCGTGGGCCGTTCCGCCTGGACCATGGCCGCAGCGGCCATCGCCATGGGCGGCAACGTCCGTGTGGGCTTCGAGGATAACATCTATCTGGGCAAGGGCCAGAAGGCTGCTTCCAATGGCGAACTGGTGGCTAAGGTCGTCCGCATCGCCAAGGAGCTGGGCCGTGAGATCGCCACTCCCGCTGAGGCTCGTGAGATCTTGAGCCTCAAGCCCCTGAAGTAAAAAACACTCTTTCATTTATACATTTATTTAGGAGGAAAAATATTATGGCAGAGCTGAAAGGCAACAAGTACGGTACTCATCGTGTTATCGAGCCCAAGGGCGTTCTGACCCAGGCTGCTTGGAAGGTCGACAACGACATGTCCAAGGTCTATTCCAACGAGATCGTCTGCGACGTCACCTCCCTGAACATCGACTCCGCTTCCTTCACTCAGATCGCTGAGGCTTGCGGCGGCGACGAGAAGAAGATCGGCGAGATGATCCTGGGCATCGTTGCTGAGCGTGGTAAGCAGCAGAACCCCGTGACCGGTTCCGGCGGTATGTTCAAGGGCGTTGTCTCCCACATCGGTGAGGATCTGAAGAAGAAGCCCGGCTTCGACCTGAAGGAGGGCGACAAGATCGTCTCCCTGGTGTCCCTGTCCATGACCCCGCTGCGCATCGACAAGATCCTGGCCATCCACAAGGATATCGACCGTGTGGACATCGAGGGCAAGGCCATCCTGTTCGAGTCCGCTCTGTATGCCAAGATGCCCGAGGATATGTCCGAGCCCCTGGCTCTGGCTGCTCTGGACGTGGCCGGCGCTCCTGCTCAGGCCCGCAAGCTGCCCCACGAGGGTGACAGCGTCCTGATCCTGGGCGCCAACGGCAAGTCCGGCGTGCTGTGCGGCTGGGAGGCCATGAAGAAGGTCGGCCCCAAGGGCAAGGTCGTGGGCGTTGTCCGTAACCCCAAGCAGGTCCCCGGTCTGCTGGAGCTGGGCGTGTACACCGACGTGATCGTCGCCGACTGCACCAAGCCCGTTGAGGTCATGGAGGCTGCTCTGGCTGCCAACGACGGCAAGGAGTATGATCTGTCCATCTGCTGCGTGAACATCGAGTCCTGCGAGATGTCCGCCATCCTGCCTGTCCGTGATGACGGCGTGGTGTACTTCTTCTCCATGGCTACCTCCTTCACCAAGGCTGCTCTGGGCGCTGAGGGTATCGGCAAGGATGTCACCATGATCATCGGCAACGGCTACACCAAGAACCACGCCAACATCACTCTGGATGTTCTGCGTGAGAATCCCAAGCTGCGCAAGCTGTTCGACGAGAAGTACTGCTAAACTGAGATGATATGCTCTACCTACAGGGGCCTTCGGGCTCCTGTAGGTAAGCATCTTATTCGGAGCCCCCTGCCTTCGGGAGATCCGAACGCTGCGTGCGGCTTGAGGAGGCGGTACGCAGAGTTGAGGAGAAATGGAAAATGCGTGGGGCACCACGCAGGTTAAATAACGGTGTGCAGAGGTCTGGCCCGTTGAGGAGCGGGAAGGACGCTGCTGGCCGGAACAGTCGCCCGTGCGCCCAGTGCGACGGGAAAAGCTAACCGATATTTTTAATATTTGAAGGAGAAAACGAATATGAAGACTCGCAATGGTCTGTTCGCTGACGTTCCCGAAAATCTGTGGAATGACTGGCATTGGCAGGTCGCCAATCGTGCTGAGACGATTGAGGATCTGAAGAAGTACATGAACCTGACCCCCGATGAGGAGGCCGGTGTTGCCAAGACGCTGGGCAAGCTGCGTATGGCAGTCACTCCCTACTACCTGTCCCTGATCGATCTGGATGACCCGTTCGATCCCATCCGTAAGATGGCTATCCCCCGCGCTGAGGAGCTGGAGTATGCCGATTACGAGGATGCCGATCCTCTGCACGAGGATACCGACTCCCCCACCCCCGGCCTGACCCACCGCTATCCCGACCGTGTGCTGCTGCTGATCACCGACCAGTGCTCCATGTACTGCCGTCACTGCACCCGTCGTCGTTTCGCCGGCCAGAATGACTGCGAAGTGCCTATGGCTCAGATCGACAAGTGCATCGACTACGTGGCCGCTCATCCTGAGGTCCGTGACGTGCTGCTGTCCGGCGGTGACTCCCTGATGGTCTCCGACGAGACGCTGGAGTACATCATCAAGCGTGTGCGTGCCATTCCTCATGTGGAGATCGTCCGTCTGGGCTCCCGCACCCCCGTGGTGTGCCCCCAGCGTATCACTCCTGAGCTGTGCGCCATGCTGAAAAAGTATCATCCTGTGTGGCTGAACACTCACTTCAACACGCCCAAGGAGTTCACTCCCGAAGCTGCCAAGGCCTGCGCCATGCTGGCCGATGCCGGTATTCCTCTGGGCAACCAGTCCGTGCTGCTGGCCGGTGTCAACGACTGCTCCCACGTCATGATGGAGCTGGTTCACGGTCTGGTCAAGATGCGTGTACGTCCTTACTACATCTACGCTTGCGATCCTTCCCTGGGTCTGAGCCACTTCCGTACTCCCGTGTCCAAGGGCATCGAGATCATGGAAGCTCTGCGTGGTCATACCTCCGGCTATTGCGTGCCCACCTTCGTGGTCGATGCTCCCGGCGGCGGCGGCAAGACTCCTGTCATGCCCAACTACCTGATCTCCGAGACCCCCCGCAAGGTCATCCTGCGTAACTTCGAGGGCGTTATCACCTCCTACACTCAGCCTGAGCACTATGTTCAGGATTGCCACTGCGATGTCTGCATGGGCAAGAAGAAGGCTGAGAAGACCGGTGTGGCATGGGTCGCCGAGGGCACCAAGCAGCGTTATCTGGAGCCCACCAAGCTGCTGCGTAACGAGCGTCACGTCAAGAAATAAGAGGTAAAAATATGGAAAGCAAACTCGGCTTGAATATGGAGCTGGTCAATCAGGCCCGTCAGTCTGCCGCCAAGGTGGCCGACGACGTTCAGGTCTTTATCGACCAGCACACTACGGTCACCGTTGAGCGTGCCGTCTGCCGTCTGCTGGGTATCGATGGCGTCAATGAGATGGACGTCCCCATGCCCAACGTGGTGGTGGATCATCTGCTGGCAGTTTCCCTGCTCCCTGCAGGCGCTGCTTGGGCTATCGGCAATGCCATGGTAGAGACCGGCAAGGATCCTCAGGCTGTGGCTGAGGCCGTCGACAGTGGTGAGCTGGATCTGTCCAAGGTTCCCGCTCACTCTGACGAGGAGATCCGTGCCGTGATCGACCCCGTGGTTCGTGCAACGGTGGAGCGCATCAACAAGAACGTTGCCAAGCGCAACGCTTACCTGAAGGAGTGGGGCGACAGAGAAGGTCCCTACCTGTACATCATCGTGGCTACCGGTAACATCTACGAGGATATCATCCAGGCCAAGGCCGGCGCCAAGCAGGGCGCAGATATCATCGCCGTGATCCGTACCACCGGTCAGTCCCTGCTGGACTATGTGCCTTACGGCGCCACCACCGAGGGCTTCGGCGGCACCTATGCCACCCAGGAGAACTTCCGCCTGATGCGCGCGGCTCTGGACGAGGTGGGCGAGGAGCAGCACCGCTATATCCGGCTGTGCAACTACTGCTCCGGTCTGTGTATGCCTGAGATCGCTGCCATGGGCGCTCTGGAGCGTCTGGATGTCATGCTGAACGATGCTCTGTACGGCATTCTGTTCCGTGATATCAATATGCAGCGCACCATCGTGGACCAGTTCTTCTCCCGTGTTATCAACGGTTATGCCGGCGTTATCATCAACACCGGTGAGGATAACTATCTGACCACCGACGACGCTATCACCAGCGCTCACACGGTGCTGGCTTCCCAGTTCCTGAACGAAGCCTTCGCCAAGACCGCCGGTATGCGTGAGGAGCAGATGGGTCTGGGCCACGCCTTCGAAATGGACCCCGCCGTGGAGAACACCTTCCTCTATGAGCTGGCCCAGGCGCAGATGGCCCGCGAGATCTTCCCCAACGCCCCGCTGAAGTATATGCCCCCCACGAAGTTCATGACCGGCAACATCTTCCGCGGTCACATCCAGGATGCCCTGTTCAACATGGTGACCATCCTCACCAACCAGCGGCTGTGCCTGCTGGGCATGATGACCGAGGCCATCCACACCCCGTTCATGTCCGACCGCGCCCTGTCCATCGAGAATGCGCAGTACATCTTCCGCACCATGAAGGACCTGGGCAGCGAGCTGACCTATAAAGAGAACGGCATCATCCGCAACCGTGCCAACGAGGTGCTGACCAAGGCCACCGATCTGCTGAAGGAGATCGAGAAGCTGGGCCTGTTCACCACCATCGAGAAGGGTATCTTCGCCGATGTTAAGCGTCCCAAGGACGGCGGCAAGGGCCTGGCCGGTGTTGTGGTCAAGGACGACAAATACTTCAACCCCTTCGTTGAGGTCATGAAAGGTAAGGTGGCGGCAGAATGAGCAGCGGACTGTATAATACCCACAAAATCGACTTCGATACCACGCTGGACCTGACCCGCCTGAAGCCTTACGGCGATACCATGAACGACGGTAAGGTGCAGACCAGCTTCACCCTGCCCATCAAGGACGATGAGCGTGGTGAGGAGGCTGCCCGCCAGATCGCCAAGAAGATGGGTCTGGAAGAGCCCAACGTGGCCTACCACGCCCCGCTGGACAAGGAGTTCACCTTCTACGTGGTGTACGGCAGCTGTGTCCACTCCGTCAACTACGAGGATATCCACGTGATCACCGTGGAGTCCGATGTCATGAGCATGGAGGACACCAACGACTACATCCGTGAGCATATCGGCCGCAAGGTCGTTATGGTGGGTGCTTCCACCGGCACCGACGCCCACACCGTGGGTATCGACGCCATCATGAACCGTAAGGGCTTCGCCGGCCACTATGGTCTGGAGCGCTACGAGATGATCGAGGCTTACAACCTTGGCTCTCAGGTCCCCAATGAGGACTTCATTAAGAAGGCTCTGGAGCTGCACGCCGATGTTCTGCTGGTCTCCCAGACCGTTACGCAGAAGGACGTTCACATCCAGAACCTCACCAACCTCATTGAACTTCTGGAGGCCGAGGGCCTGCGTGACAAGTTTGTCGTCTGCTGCGGTGGTCCTCGTATCACCCACGAGCTGGCTAAGGAGCTGGGCTATGATGCCGGCTTCGGTGCCGGTAAGTACGCCGACGACGTGGCTTCCTTCGCTGTGACCGAGATGGTCAAGCGGGGCATGAAGTAAATCCAACCTGTGCAGACGGTCATGGGGCATAGTCCCCATGACCGTCTGATGCGGCATAGCGCCGTTTTCCGGTATTTTTTCCTGCACGTTCTCTTGCAATTTTCGCCTTCATGTGTTATGATATCAAGGTGTGATAAAATTTTGACGATTTTAGAGAACGAAAATAAACAAGGAGGAACTGAAATGGCAAAGAAACCTGTTATCACTGCCAAAGAGGCAGCGGCAATGATCCCCGATGGCGCCACCATTATGTGCGGCGGCTTCCTGGCCTGCGGCCAGGCCCGGGCGATCGTGAAGGAGCTGGTGGCTCGCGGTACCAAGGATCTGACCCTCATCGCCAACGATATGGCCCGTGCGGTGGGCCCCAAGGGTGAGGAGTTCTTCGGCATTGCCGAGCTGATCCACAATCATCAGGTCAAGCGTGTGATCGCTACTCACGTGGGCATGACTCCCGAGGTGGGCCAGCAGAACACCGAGGGTACTCTGGAGGTCAATCTGCTGCCCCAGGGTACTCTGGCCGAGTGCATCCGTGCCGGCGGCGCCGGTTTGGGCGGCGTCCTGACCCCCGTGGGCGTCGACACTCTGGTGGAGGACAGCCCCTTCTGCCTGGGCCGTCAGACCATCGACGGCAAGGATTATCTGCTGATGAAGCCCATCCACGCCGACTTCGCCCTGCTGGGCACCTACAAGTGCGACGAGTACGGCAACTGCTGGTACAAGGGTACCATGCGGAACTTCAACGTGGTCATGGCTACCGCCGCTGACACCGTTATCGCTGAGACCGAGTATCTGGTTCCCGTGGGCGAGATCGAGCCCGAGAACATCCACACCTATGGTATGTGTGTTGACTACATCGTGGAAGGAGAAAGAAAGTAATGGAAAAGAGCGAGATCAAAGGCTTTATCGCCAAGCGCTGCGCCAAAGAGCTGAAGAACGGCGACGTCGTGAACCTGGGCATCGGCCTGCCGACGGAAGTCGCCAATTACATTCCGCACAATATGCATGTCATTTTTCAGTCGGAAAACGGCTTGCTCGGGGTCGGCCCGCATGACGGCGCCGCCGGCGACAACCCGAAAGTTACCAATGCCGGCGGAATCGCGGTAACGACCAAACCGGGCGCCGTGTTTTTCGACTCGCCCGCCGCTTTTACCATGATCCGCGGAGGACACGTCAACGCCACCGTTCTCGGCGCCCTGCAGGTTGACGAACAAGGCAACCTGGCCAACTGGATGATTCCCGGCGCCTTCGTCCCCGGCATGGGCGGCGCCATGGACCTGGTAGTCGGCGCCAAAAGAGTGATCATCGCCATGGAACATACCAGCAAAGGCGCGCCGCGGATTGTTGAAAAATGCACCCTGCCGCTGACGGCGGCAAACGAAGTCGACCTGATCGTCACCGAACGCGGCGTAATCGAGGTTACGCCCGAGGGGCTGGTGCTGAAAGAAATCAATCCGGCGTTTTCGCTTGAGGAAGTGATCGCCTCCACCGGCGCCCGGCTGATCATCGACGAGCGGCTGAAAGAGCTCAGTCTGCCGGAAGCCGTCTGAGCC